>OHBM01001082.1_pt1 | contig 20735 bp, 17 predicted proteins | sample 1577251 | NCBI WGS metagenome assembly OHBM01 (sample SAMEA3541557, study PRJEB24748) | human gut metagenome | biome: human gut; feature: human-associated habitat; material: faeces | place: China | collected 2012 | reverse complement strand
TTTTCCGCTGATATCTTTTGCTTTTGTGGCATAACAATGCTCCCCCTATGATGACAGTGTTTTTCTTTTTCACTGTCTCTCATAAGGGGAGCATATCAGCAGAGGCTGTTTTTTGTTATTATCAGCTCTTGTCCTGCAAGATTTTCAGGTATTTGTCCAGTCTTGCGTTGACATATCCCGCAAAGAGATTTTCCATTGCTGAGAGACTGCGTTTGACATGATATTCGTCGAAGGCATTGTAGTAGGCGATTCGGTCTGCAAACTTGATGTCAATCGGTGGGTATCCGGCTTTCATCAGTTCCAGATTCACAAGAAGTCTGCCTGTTCTGCCGTTGCCGTCGATAAATGGGTAGATGCCCTCAAACTCAATATGAAACCGCGCCAGCTTCGTGATGATGTGTTCATCGCTTTTCGCATAGTCACGCAAAAGCTGCTCCATCTTCGGCTCAATGAGATATGGTTGCACCGGCTCGTGCTGTGCGCCCATGATACGCACGGGAACGCGGCGGTATACGCCCCGGTCCTCCTTTTTATCGGCAAGCACGAGATAGTGTATCTGCTTGATTACCCGTTCGCTGAGTGGAACATTGTCACGCACAAGCTCACGGACATAATCAAAGGCTTCCTTGTGACCGACTGCCTCCATGTGATCCTTGAGCGGCTTTTGGTCAATGGTCAGACCCCGGAGAACAAGGTCAGTTTCACGCAGGGTCAGCGTATTGCCTTCAATAGCATTGGAGTTGTAGGTGTATTCAACGGTGAACTCTTCATTCAGGCGTTCCAATTCGCCTTCTGTCAAAGGTCTTCTGCCGTCAAGCTCTTTCTTCTTGCGGTCGATCTGTGCAAGGAGGCTTTCCTTTGACTTATACCTTCCGTCTGCCGGTTTCTCCGCATCAATCGGAATCTTCCAGCCGCGTCCTTCCTGATATGCTCCCGGAACTTTCCCTTCGGAACACAGTACTCGGATTCTTCTATCTGAAATGCCCCACTTTTCCGAGGCTTGCTTTACAGTCATAAACATGGTCTTATCCCTCCTGACTGTATCTATTCTACCACATTATCGGAACAATATCAACGCTATCGGAATAACATTCTGTGAATTATCGGAATAATACAGTGCTCTGCCTATCGGCACAACACTCTTTATCGGAACAACAGGAGTGGGGCTTCACGGAACGATGAATCGCACAAGCTGCTTCAAAAAGCCGGCTTTCAAATCAAACATGGTGATAATCGTGACTTTCTTTCCGATTTTGAGAAAGCAGTTTCCTGTTTCGTGATTATCCGATTCATGAACAGAGTTCATTGTCTCGTGCGGCTCTGCACGATTGGGGAAGAAGTTACTCGGTTTCGGAAAGCCGAATAGTGCCTTCTATGAACAGTGCATCAACTCAGACAAATAGAATCGCTGGAAACTAATTTCTTTCACATTTAGCCAAAGAACAATGCCTCCATCTCTTCGATTTCGTCAATCCATCGCAAGTCCGCGTCCTTTCCGCTAATTGAGTTCCACTCGCGAAGGTCATCAATATAGTATCGATCAGGAAACTGCTTCATTAGTTTTTCTTTCATCCTCCGTTGTCTTTCTTTGTGGTCGGAACCAGTTTTGTTTTACCAAGCAAGCTCTTGACAGGCTTTTTCCTTATATCAATAGCCGGAAGGTCTTTTCTCAGCCTGCGCTTTCGTCCGAAAATCATAGCCCGCCACCGCCTTTGTTGCCGCCAAACTCGCAGCCGTGCGTATGGTCATGACCGTAATACCATCTGCCATAGCGATACCCATAGTGCGGCGGACAATGTGCGCAGTCCCCGTTGCAGTGTCCGGGATGCGACTGGTTTTTGTTATCCAAAAGGCTGGCGATTCCGAGTGCCAATCCGAGCTTTGAAAAGAAGCCAAGCTTCGGTTCGTCCGTGGTCGATTCTTCAAGATAAGCATCATCTTCTGCGGTAGTGTCTTCAACCTCATCATCCTCGAACAGAGTCAAATGATTTCGATTTGCAACAAGCTCAAGAACCTCATCGTCTGCTGCGCCCCATAGGTCTTCCAGTTGCTCTCGTGTGAAAGCGCATTTTGAGGCTTTCAGGAGAGCGTTCATAGCCGATGTGTCGCAGCAGCCGGAAAGGTCGTAAATCTCGTCCGGTGTGAACTGTACGCCGTAGGCAACCGCCTTTTTAATCAGCCGGGACGCTGCCTTCTCATCCATGTATTCCTGCGCAATCTCGGCGACCTCAGAAGATGCACCGAAAGAAGTCAATGATGACATCCGGCTAATCTGCGTACTGGTTGCCCAGTCGTAGAATTTCTCGTAATATGTGTCCCAGTCCACTTTTAATCACATCCTTCCGATGCTTTTGACGCATGTAGCAGTAAAATCTATGGATTGGTACGCAACGACACCGATGTCTCACCGCCAAAGGTGCTGACCGTGAACCGATCGTCGGTCAGCAATGCTTCCTTGTTAATTGTATACGCAAACGGAAACAACAAGTTCATCTCATAAAGTTCATGAAATGAATAGTAACTATTTCCGTCTATAGCCATCGCAGTACACAACATAAAGTCAGTCAATCCGGAATCAAATATGTGATGCTTGATTATCTCATATTTTCCCGGTTTAACAGCAGTAATTACACCAAACTCTTTCATTGTTGCAATGATCTTATCTGTCGAGTGAAAAAGCGTAGAACGTTCGCCCCACTCATCATATAGCTTCTGCTTTAGCTGATTTAAGGATATTAAATCGCTAAACTCAGCCATACGACCTATCGATCTGCATAAATCCGCAAACACAGGGAACACAGCGAGCATCATGCACCAGTGAATTGCCATGCCTTGGTCGGGATACTTTTTAAGTAAATCAATCGCACATTCCCGAAGATCCGCAGTATCAGGAACACTGTCATATACCCAGATCCGCATAAGAATCTCTCTTATTTTTCGGATATTTGTTGGGCTATCTATCTCGTAAGACAGATAATCATTCATCTTAGCTTTATACTCTTCCTCTGTCAGATTTTCATCAAGAAGATCAACCGCCTTGTTGAGCCATTGCAACTTGATATTCCTGGATAATCCCACCGTTTTAGACATCGTTTTCTGCCGCCTTTATCTTTATAAATGGTACTATTGCCTCGTCCAAAGAAATACCTCCGTGGGACATAACCGACTCTCCTTTTGCGTCGAAGGAAAATCCAACGTCACAAATCAAATAATCATAGTCCTTGTTCAAATAGTATTTCAGATAGTCTATCAGCGAGTACTTGGAAAGAAGAACCGCTTTATCTGCGTAGTTTTTAAGAACAAGCATTCTGCGGCTTTTTGTTTCAACTTCGACACCGGTATTCATTAGCTTGCCCATCCCGATGCACGGAGTGTTTCCGTGATCGGCTGAAATATAGACATCAAAACCAGCTCGAAGCAGCCTTTTAGTCAATTGGATCAGTTTCCCCTGTCTTGCAAGTACGGTTACATCATTGAACATCCCGATTCGTCCTTGCTGCTGTCCGTGAACCATATCATCAATGTCATTGATTATTACAGCTCCGCATTTAACAAATGCACCAAAACAGGCATCGTATCCGCGTTCGTATCCTATTTGGTTGTCCGAATAGCCCATGCCTTTTGCGCAGTTACAAAACTCCTGCTTCTCTTTACTCTGCTTCCACGGCTCTAATAACTGACTTGGATATTTGTTTGACAGAAGGCATTGCCTCGAAACCGATGTTGTTGTCGGAATCATTGCAAAAATGCTGGTCTGTTCATATTTAAGCTCCGCAAAGGATTGTTTGATGATTGTCCAGTCAAACTCAGACATTCCATCCATTACGATAATCACGAACTTATCACTATGTTCGTGCATATACTCCATTGCGCGACTAACAGTAACCGGTGAAGTCCGGCTAACAATCGATGATAGCTTTCCGAAATCTTGTTGAACGAAGCAACAAAACTTCTTGTTGAATGAATCAGTTTCAACCGGAATGTCGTATTCTGTTGCCAACACATCTATTTCTGCTTTTTTCTCTGCAACAGACGTCCAGTCCGTGAAGCTCTGCGCACATTTGCACTGAGTTGCAGTCTCCTTGACATATACGGAAAGATATTTTTCAACGTTGAGTTTGGAGTATACCTTTTGCTCGACAAATTGCTCGGTGAGCATATCCTTCGTAAGGTCAGAAAAGCAATCCACATAGGCACATACGAGAAGATCAAGATTAAGCTGTCTGTTATTCTTCAGTGTGGATGCATTCAGTCGCGGAAACAAGCCAGCAAACGAAAGAGTGTAGTGCGAAAAGCACTTTTGTATATCATAGGGAATATACTGGTTTGGTTTCACAATAACAGCAATTTTGCTCTCTGACGAAAAAAGTTCTCCATATTGTTCAACACGAAAATGAAGGTCGTCAATATACGGGAGAACGCGAAAGCCGTTTTCCTTGAATAGTTGACCAACATGAACGCGCTCTTCAAAATCATCGCGATCATGTATCATTATTCTGTTGGTGTATTGAGCGGCTGACTGCTCAATGAGATAACTCGCAAACATTATCATGCCTCCAATCTGGCAAGCACGGACTGTAAAGTTAAATGAAAGTTGAGGACCCGTCAGCCCTTCTGGTACAATGGTTTTACCACAAACCCACGTACCTCCCGAAAGGAGACGAGTCCTCATGGCAAAATTGTATCAAATAAGCTGCCCGAAGTGCAACAACAAAACGGATTTTTATCGCTACGGAAAAGATTCGCATGGACATCAAAAGTATCGTTGCAAGAAGTGTTGGTATCAGTGGGCACCGGAAACGCCGGAGCGTGTTTATACTCGAACGAAGAGCTATCCTTCCTGTCCTATTTGCGGCAAGGCAACTTTCCTGCACCATGATATGGAGCACTACAGCGACTACCGCTGCTGTGACAAGAAGTGCAACCATTCCATGTTTGTACCGAAGCCTACCGCTATCTCTGCTCCGTCCATGTCCCAACTCTTTGGAAAGACCGATTTCAAGCGGATGCGCTACCCTGTTCATGTGATTCTAACGGCCTTGAGCATGTTCTACCTGGGCAAGAACTCGTTCCGCAATATCGCATTGATTCTGCATACCGTGATGAATGTCCAAGTGTCCCACACGACCATCAGTAACTGGTGTACCAACTTCGCCCCGATGTTCCAAAACATGGCCTTACAGCTCATTCCGGCGCTCAATTTCAACTCTGACGAGTGGCACGCCGATGAAACTGTCGTTAAGATACAGGGCAAGAAATACTACCTCTGGCTCATTCTGGACAGTGAGACGCGCTTTGTCCTTGGCTTCCATCTGGACCGCCACAGGGACAGCCCTCAGGCTTTCACCATACTGGAAGCGGTAAAGAATTTAGGCTCGCCTCGCGCCATTGTGAGCGACCGTTACTTCGCCTATCAGATGCCTGTCAAGACGCTGCATGGGGTTCAGCACATCCGCGTGGAGAGCTTCCACGACGACATTACCAACAACCTCATTGAGTGCTTTAACAAACAGTTCAAGGCCTGGTACAAGACCAAACAGGGCTTTTCCTCTTTCGCTTCTGCCAACAACCTCATTTCCATGTTCATCTTTTTCTACAACTTCGTCCGCCCTCACTCTGCCTTAAACGGCCTTACTCCGGCTCAGTGTGCCGGCCTCCATCTGCCCAAAAAGCGTAAGCGCGAGCTTCTGCTCGTTGCATAGAGCTTTTTTGTGCTTTCGGGTCCTATTTTTTCATTTTTACTTTACAGTGCCGGCAAGCAGAACTAAACGGAAATCGGGGAGTATTGTTTGTCCATTTTTGAATGCTGCTTCTACGGCTTGCATCTCCCGCTTTAGCCGCGTCATTCTCGACTTTCTAATGTTCTCTATGCCAATTTGTTGAGCAGCATCTATTCTCAGCTTGAGAGCATACATATATTTGTCATAGCTCTCCTGATTATGCTTCATATGCCGATCCTTCAGTTCAATGAATGCATCGTGAGAGAAGTCCATCGCCATCTTTTCCAAGTGACCGTAGTCTTCATCTGAAATATTTGCGGTGCTTTTAACCGTCAATTTTGAATTCGGGTCGAGAAATACATCCATAATTCTCTTGCCCGCAAGCGGACGAAGAACAAAGCTCCGATTCACAAAAATCGGTATAATTCGACGATCTGCCTCATCATCAGAAATGGATAGTTCCCAAAGCATAAAGTAGCCGTCCTCATTCGGAAAATTCCTGATGGCAACAGACATGATGGGCGAAACCTTGTCTTGAGCAATGTCCATACTCAAGTGCTTAGTGACCCTCTCATCGTTTATACCAATGCGCTCAAAAAGAGTGGGAGGATTCCCTTGCCAACAATCATAATACATTAGAACCCTGCGCAAAGCTTCTTCAACATCAAAGTCGGATTTGCTCCCAACAAGAGTTGTCAGGTCTTTTTCTTCTCGAATGACATCTTTGTACTTCTTCGCATTGGCAAGCTGCTGTTTTACCTCTGACTCAACAGGGTAAAGAGATTCATCAATCCTGCTTGGGTGACTGATTGAACGCATATAGACTTCAGTAAAGTCGCACTCTGCAACTTCACTGTCCAGCACATCGGAATACTTATCAACTCCCATTTCCTTGAAAATGACGGACAATTTCTCTTCAAGCACCTGACGGACTCGGTTCTCAACGGTATCCTTTATAATAAAATTGAAAATGTGAACATCTCGCTGCTGCCCGATACGATCCACTCTGCCGCATCGCTGTTCAATTTTCATCGGATTCCAGGGAAGATCATAGTTGATTATGATATTGGAAAACTGCAAGTTTAAGCCTTCTCCACCGGCATCTGTCGATATGAAAACATTCGCCCTGTCACGGAAATCCTTGAGCGCAATATTTCTCTCGTCTATACTCATGCTTCCATTTAGGATCGCTACGGTATATCCCTTGCTTACTAAGGCGTGTTCGAGGTATTGCTGTGTAGCAACAAATTCGGTGAAGATGATTATTTTCTGATTCTGATCTTCCCCAATAATTTCATCAACCGTGTTTAACAGATACTCAATCTTTACGTCTGGATGCTGAAACTCTGCCTGTTTTGCTACGGAGATAATATCTTCAAGTTCGGCTATTTCTTCATCAATGTCAAGAGAAATAGCCTCAAGTGCCTCTTCTACGCCATCTTCAATGTCAAGTGTGGCAATATCATCTTCCGTAAGCGAACCAATCTTTGTACTTTGCGCCTTGAGTATTTCAAGCCTTCTTTCAAGGCTCTGCCGAACAGCAGCCGTACTGCTTGTTACCATACGCTGCATAATAATGAGCAGGAAAATAAGGCACATATTCTTCTTGCGATTTCTTTGCGCCTTGTTGTAGGTTTTGGAGACATAGGCTGTAACGCGCTTATATAATTCCTTCTGCATAGTATGGCGTTCGTCCCAACTCATTTCAACAAGATGGGTTATCCTGCTTTTGAACAGCTTGTTCCCGCTATTGTCAATCGCTTCTCGCTTTTCAGTGCGTATGAGGTATGGAGCGACCTGTTCCTTAACAATGGATTTCGCATTTGGAAAGGCATCCTCGTCAAGAAGGCGCACAAGCCGCAGAAACGGCTCGGTCTTTCCATTGTGGGGAGTTGCTGAAAGCAAGAGAAGATATGGGCTTGCTTCCGAAAGAAGATGTCCGAGTTTGTAACGAGCGACTTCACCGGTCGAACCGGCAACTCTATGTGCCTCATCAATTACAACCAGATCCCATCCGCTGTTGATTATGGAGTAGATTCTTTCTTCATTGTATTTCTCGACACGCTCTTCTGTCCATCCGGCATGACGCTCTATGGGCTTGATGGAGTCCATAGGCGAGATGACCTGATCGTATTGACCGTAGACATCTTCATTATCTGTCAACCGCCGTATGGTGTCAAAGTCAGAAGGAAGAATCACATTAAACTTTTCATGAAACTTATCCTGCATCTCTGATGCCCATTGTGTAACAAGACCGGTTGGGCATACTACAAGAATACGCTTGATCAATCCACGGGCTTTCAGTTCTTTGATTATCATCCCGGCTTCTATAGTTTTTCCAAGCCCGACTTCATCAGCAAGAATATAGCGAATGTGATTATTCTCCATAACGCGATTAAGTACATGGAGCTGATGCGGCAGAGGGATAACGCCGCTTGCCAAAGAAGAAAGAAGTCCTTCGGATGTTTCGTTCTTTACCTTGGAAAGAAGCGTTACATACCGGAGATAGTTTTCATCGTAGGCATTGCTCCCGCCGTCCCTGTTCAGTTGTGTTTCGGTTGCTTTATAGACCTTTCCCGTTTCAGGATTGAAAACACGGTAAGATACATATCCCCATGCTTCAAGCCTCTCTAATATTTTAACGTTGCTTTTGGCGTTAGTATCAAAAGCAAGATCGCCTATATTATACATCATTTTCCCTTAGTCCTTGATGGTGACTCATCATAATACCACACGCCTGTAATAAGCCAGTATTCATATGTATTCAACCAAGTAATTACCCACGGAATAAACACGGTTGCAATGTTCATCCCAACGTTCCATTCATTGTATGCAGGATAGTATACACAGAGGCGTGGGTGCATATTTTTGTCCATCTCGTAAATGTGGTGTGGAAGACTTCCATTAACCATTTCCAGCGCAGGGGAAAGCAACCATACTTTGGGGTATCTATCGCTTGCTTTGTACGACACCCTTATTCGATATAAATTCGACTCGGAAGACGGGCGAACCTTCATGTCACAAATAAGCGTCCCTTTGGTTACAGTACAGCTTTCGATAAGCTCTCCGTATTCGCGTTCGAGGTTGAACTTTTGAACAATCATATTTACAGATTGCTCTCTGAAAAGTTTACGCGCCATAATGATGATTTGGTTGCACAGGAATTGTACCTGTATTGGAAAGAGTTCCTGTTGTTGGATCAACCTTAAGCTTCTGATCCTTGATAGCAACGCGGTCTTCGGTAGCTAACTCGGAAAAAACTTTTACCCCGATATTGGCTCCAAATGCTTGCTTGGTATTAGTTGCCATTTCAGTTCTATTGAATCCGGTTAGCTTCTCATCAACAAGATCGGTTTTTGCTTTTTCTATCCATTCAAAGAACGCAGCAGCACGTTCTGCGTGTTCATTCCACTTGTTCGCAAAGTTTTCGCCGAGATAGCTTGGATTCTCAATAAAATATTGTCCATCGCGCTTTTTATCAAGTATGTACTGGCGCGCATTGTCCAAAATTGTCTTCAGTGCATCAAAAGTATTATCCTCTTCTTGATACAGTTGGGCAGCAATAGTTGTGATAATCACAGACACCGGTTTATCCTTGCTGTCTCGATTCTTGAACATAATGTCACGATGCCGCTTCAAAAGTTGAATAGCCCTTTGCAAAGGAGTTTTAACCTTTCTCCGTTTAACTTTCTCTATATCAGCTTGAGCAACTACCAAACGATGTTCCTTCACATAATTCTCGTACAACAGAGTGTGCTGTTTTTTACAGCGTTCAAAGAACCATTTAGTGTAACCCGAAGGATTGCTTCCGATATAATCGTAAACGTCGGTTTCTTCGTTGTGATCCGTAATGTGGATGATTGGCTTATCTGCGTATGCAGGAATGACATCCATGTGGAAATAAGGGATGTCCTCATAATCGACATGCCAACAACGACGCTTATTAACAATATCTCCTTTAATCCGCTTATATCGCATAAGCAGCGGCTTAACTACATCCACCTTCAGTTGACGAGCTGTAAGAGAATACTGCTGTGAAAACTCACAAACAAGATCAATATCGTAATCATCCTCATCACTAATAGGACGAACAACCGTGCCTAAAGCAAATGACCCTTGTGGATATATACTTATCTTATACGAAGGTGTTTCTTCGTCAATCCATTTCCCAAGTGCATCATATTCCTTCGCAGCCTTTTCAAACATCTCGTCGCTAATATCAATAGCTTTTGCCAACCTGTTGTACAGCTCATTGAGCTTATCATGTGAATACATCGTTTACCCTCCAATCGTTATCGTTTTTTTGAAATCCTCACCTGTAGTCAGCTGATCATAAATCACAAGTGGCAGATCCACCTTTGGCATAATATCCATTCCAAGGCGAACTGCCAAGGAATTGGGTAATACAGGGAACAATTTAATATCGGTTGCTTTTGGATGATCGTTCCTTATCTGCTCCATAACTGCGCGAAAACTACGGACAAATTCATCCTGTATGTTTTTATTCCGTACAAACCATTGGCTGGGCGTGTCTATCGTTAAATGGTAGATAGTATATTTATCGCCCAGCACATCGGTAATTCGTGCATCAACAACTTCAGCACTCAAGTCAATAACAAGCGCAACATTAGATTCTGAGTCATTTTTTGTCTGCTTGACGCTGTATTTTACTACAGATGAGTTCTCCATCCAAGCCCACTTGTCACCTTCTCGGTGACACTGAAACACTTGAACATTCAACTGGTCGCATAACAGCGTTCCAAGTTTTATCAACAATGGAATGGGTGCAAGCGCAAAAATCGCTATTGCGTCATTCTTTTTGACGATACTGCCGAAATACTCTTTTACTCTTGCCTCCAAATCATTGGCTTTCTGTTCGAAGCTTTCCAAGGATGTATCATATTTTGTAATTCCACCCTCATGTAGCAGAATTGGTTCGTCCTGCTGAGGATACATATTTTCTTTGACTACTGCCTTCCGAAAAAGGCTGGTAGAGAAGAAAACTTCTGTGTTGTCTATATTTGAGAAATACGCCACCATCCTGCAAGAAGCATTATCTTGGATATCGGTTAGCCTTCGAATGCGTTCTTCATGCGCTTGCTTTTGCCTCGTAAGTATGTCGCTTTGATAGTTTTCGGGCTTTGTGTCAATCAGGTGATGATGCTCCGCACACAAAAGCATAAGATTGTCCACACAGTCAATCTCTTCCTGCGTCATATCTTCCTTGTGTCGTGGACCGGTTCTTCCTACAGCATGAATATGTGCATTTTCTGCAAAATTAGCATCATCGCCATAATGCGAATCTAAATACAAAAGCTTATTGCATATCTCACATCGTCCTGCTGCCATTCCCCAAAGACGGATTTTAACAAATTCCTTTAGTGCGCTTCGCTTTATCTCGGATGTCTGTTTTTTTGCCATCAATTTCACACTCTCCCAAGGCTTATATCATAGTACATCAGCAAGTTCTGATCCTCCTGAATCGTCTCTTCGGGGAGACGGTCGGCAAGAGCGACGATTGCGGCGTAGTCCTTGTCCTTCCAGAGCTTGGCGAAACCGGCGCGGATAGCTTCGGAGCGGAAGACCTTGATTTTACCCTTGCCGGTCAGGTACTCCTGAAACTCCTTAAGCAAATTCTTCTCGCGCAGCTTGGCAATATCGCCGCTCTTGGTCAGATCGGGGATGTACCATCTGCCTTCCTCGTCCTTCAGGAAGTTCTCTTCAAGCATAACGGACAATTCCGGCATCTTCTCGCGCTTGTCAACAGCCTTCAGCTCCTGCATAAACTTGGGCATAAGATCCTGATAGGTCTGCGGACCGTCGCCGCTGTTCGCGTCAAGCTGCTGATACAGCCAGCTAATAGCCGACTTTTCATCGGAAACAAACAGCTCAAACTGAATTGGCTCTATATCGGTCGTAATGCGGGCAGTATCGTACTCGTTGACCTGATCCGGCAGGAAATACATGTTGTCGCGCTTGAGAAAACGCTCGTCCAATCCTTTGTAGAAGTCGGTAGCATCCAGCGGCACAGGAATGCCCTGCATGATGTGGTACGCAACCATGCGGTCAAAGAGCAGATATGCTTGGCGCTCAGCAATAATCTCAATTTTTCCGCCTGTCACAACCATCACTGGAATTTTTTCCAAGTGCTGTCGTACAAAGTCCCACGCTGTTTCTTCGGAACCAGCATAGGTCATAATCCTATGTTTGAAACTTTCTTTAGGCTTATATGCAGAAATAACTAAATCCTGTTTTACCGCTGCTGCACTTGTCATTTGCTTGAATGTGCCCTGCTTCTTGTCAAGAGTTCGCACGTCTGCAATTACAAAGCCAGCCCTCTGGAGAGCTTCCTGAATGGCATTCCATACGGCATTAAAAGAATTGTGAAATTCCACAGTCATCCATCGTCCCGGCTTTAACACCCTATAGAACTCGGTAAAAGCTTCTGTCATTAGAGACTGATACTCTAACAAAGTCTTGCTTTGCGATCTGTTAATGATAGCCTCCTGCTTGTTGTTTGTTTTAACTTTAAGCCAAGATTCCCAGATGTAATTCATCTCGGAATAGTTTATATTGGCACCGAATGGAGGATCAGTAAAGATATAATCAATGCTGTTGGTCGGGATACCAGTGTTTGTCGCCGAACAAGTCTGAATTAAGACACTTTTTTTGTCTTTATGGTCTGAATAGACTTTGCAAATATCACGCAGCTTCGATTCAAGGAGTTCAATAATATTTCTTTCAGCAACTGTGCTTGGAACATACAATACATTAGGCATAGCACCAGCCAAGTTTAGCTTTCCATTTTTGAAGCCGATATTATGAAGCTTAGACCCAGTCTTAGTTAAAATAGAAGTGGCCAAAAATGTCAGTGTATCTGCAAACGGACTTTTTTTCGCTTCCTCTAAAAAATATGCAAACACAACAGCGCTGCGGTCATAATAAAACTGATTTACTCTCTTAAAATTGTGAGACTGCATTGGCTGTGCGGTGTTGTCACCATCAGGGAGTTCATCCTTCGGAATTGAATATTTATTCAGTTCTGAAGCAATTTTCAATAGAACCGCAATATCCTCATCGTCGGCTCTTTTCTCAAATTTTTTCCCCCGATATACATAATTTATCATCGTAGGGATTTGTTTTGCTTGAGTCATTATTTCTCCGCTTGTAGAATCAAGAACGGGTTCTTGCGCTCTCTTGCAACTCGATTTTTTCAACTCCGATCCACACTTGGTACAGTAGAAAGGATTTTTAACTTCCTTTTTATCGCCAATTGCTACATCCCAAAATACAAGTTCCTCACCGCAAGTCGGGCAGATAAATATATCCGACCAAACAACATAATTAATGATCCCCTTTTCACCGTTCGTATGCTTTGTTTCATACATCCATGCATACTTCTCACGGCATTTTCTTAATATCTCCGAACATGCATTAGAGAACTCATATGTGTTAATATCGTTAGTATAGTTGTGTGCAATGAATGTCGCCGCAGGACTCAAATCACTCACAATAGCACGTCTCGCGCCATATTGTGCATGAGTCTTTTCAGTAGGCTCAACAAATGAGAATATATCTTCTCTTTCACACATTTCAGCCGCAAGTGCTGTCATCCCAGTACCACAAAAGCCATCAAAGACTATTTCTCCGGGTTTTGTATAATGGAGAATATAATTCATTATTGCTTTATGAGGAACCTTAGTATGATAGGTATGTGCCATATAAATAGGATCCGTTTTACCTTCGCTAACATCTGATGCGAACGGTTTCTTGTGATAATCATCCGTTGCCTCATCATAGGGAGTGCCATTTTCCTTGATGAATTCCTCGATAAACGGATTCGGGCAGGCAGTATAGTACGGCGCATCAGACAGTGCGATAATGTCCTCATCGGTGCCGATGGGGAAGCCTTCAATATTGCGCACCTTATCTATATCCTCTTTGGTAAGCTTGCGCTTTTCCATTGGTTAATCCTCGCTTTCTCTTCTCTTCACAACAATGCGGAGCGTCGCTGCGTCCTTGCCCTTCGTATAGGCAGAAATAATATCGTTCAGCTTTGCTTTGAAGGATGCCTCATCCAGCGGCGGCAGCTCGTCCAGCTTTTGCATAAGGTCTTCTACCTCTATAACCACAGGCTCATAGTTTTTGAGCAATGCCTGTACGCTCTTCACAAAGAAGTCATCCACGCGCTGCGGCAATGCGCCGGAGGTCACGAACGCATCAATGACCTTCGTCTGTTGTGCGCTCAGGTATTCCTTTTGGCTCAGGACAAGCGGATCGGTGATGGTATCCATAAGCTGCTTTGTCCATTCCGCCAACAGCGCGTCAATGCGTTCTTCCAGATTGTCAAGCTGTCCGTATGCGTTTCTTGCTTTTTCTTCAAGGCTGAAACGACAATGCGGGCATATGGAGTGTGACTTCATCTCTGTCGGTGTCAGGTCATAGCAGATTTTCAGCGCGGCAAGGTCGGACTCTATCGCGGTCAGCTTTGCAGCGGACAGAATATCGATGGAACGCAGCTTGCGCAGATTGCTCATGGCAAGGCTTTCCTGAATCTTTCCCTTGCGCTTTGCATCCTCAATGCCAAGACGTTTCTTCTTATGCTCTTCGAGATAGAGCTGTATGTACGCGTCCTTGACCTTTTCAAGCTCGGCATTGACCTTCTGCGCGGCATTCTCGCCGGAAAGACCGTCCATGATGTCATCACGGACAGAACGGAAGGATGCTTTTGCAATCTCTATATCCGATTTCAGCGAAGCCCCAAGGTCAATAAACTCAATGTCGGAGAGATACTTCACCGCATCGGCGCACTCGGATCTGAAGGTCATATACTGCGGGATGACATTCAAAAGCGCAAGCTTCTTTGAAAGCTCATCGATCTCGTCCATCGTCAGGCTAAAGTTATTCAGCTTCGCCGGTGTGTTGAATCTTGCGCTGTAGTTACTGAACTCATTTTTGACGGCGGAGCAAGCATTACGCATCATCTGAAGCTGCTGCTGATTCACAAGCGGTTCGCCCCACAGCTCAAAGCTCTCTCTGAGATTTCTTTCAGCCTTAACAGCAGAATTGCAAAGGTCCTGCGCCTTCTTGAGCAGTTCTTCGATGCCTTTCTCGCGTGTGTTCGGGTTGTCCAGAAGAACCGGATTGATGCCAATCACGTCAAACAGCTTCTTGAGTTCCGCCATAGAGATCTGCGCCGGTTTGGACAGGTATTTGAACTCGTACAAGTCCATAACGTTTGTCTTAGGCACTCTATCAAGCGAGGCAGCGGTTATCGTCTCGCCGTTCTTCAAGGTGATGACTGCATAACCGGCATAAACCATAGACAGGAAGATAATCGGCGTGAAGATGTGCCAAATCTTGAACCGCTTGTCAATCTGCCAATACAAGCCCTGCATCTCAAACAAATCAGAGAAGTTCAGAACGCCCTGCTGCGGCAGAGCCTTAACTTTGTCTATGTAATAGGCGGCGTATCTGGATCCTTCGGGGCGGATCTTATCGCCGTCCAATATACCGAAGCTTTGCAGCATCAATGTGGACTGCTGCGTCTTTCTTCCCGCAAAATGGTCAAAAGCTGCGCGGGCATTATCCGCCATGTTCTTGCGCGTAATCTTTGTTTTCATGACCGGATAGTCGGGATAAATCGTGTTGAAATAGCTGTCCAAGCAGATAGAAGCGGCAAGATCAACCGTGTCACTGAATGTGAGGTCGCGGTTATAGCGTCCCTTCAAAACCTCAATGAGCTGCTTCCGCTCTTTGTTATATACAACATCGAAGCAGGTATTCTTGTTCTCACTGAGGAACTTCACAAGCTTTTTACGGAAGATTGCAGCCTTTGACAGGTATGCATCCTTATCCTTGCCTTCGCTGATGCCAGCCAAGCTGAAGGAGGCAGCACACAGAGACATCAACTCGCGGAACTCGCTGTTGGATTTGAAATAGAAATATACCTCGTCTTCGAGATCCTGTCTTGCTTCCCGTGCGTTTCCGTATGGAGGCATGATGTGGATGTAAAAGTCGCGTTCCGGCTGTGCTGTGCTTCTTTCACCGGGCAGCCCCATGAACAAATAGCCTTCGCGGAAAATGTTGTGAGAATCCCAGTTCAGGTCATGCTCATAGATATTAAAGCCGGTCACATATTGCTTCTTATCCCATTCAAGGCAGCTATAAACCACCTTATAGAAATAACGGTTGAGTTCGCCGTCAGCCATCAGGGATGCTTTCTGTTTTATCTTTTCGTCGTAGTCAACAACCTTATCAACATCAATATAGTATTGGCTGTTTGCCTCGTTGCAGATGATGAACTGCCCTGAAACGGTTGTCATTATATCACGCAGCGTTGCCTTGACTACGCCAAGCAAGAAGTCGGCATCCTGCTCCGGCATGGGAAGATACAGGCACAGATCGTCCTTCAGGTTTTCTGCGGTCAATCCAAAATGGACATCCAAACCATTCGTAGTCAGGCGATGAACACTCAAAGCGTAAATAATCTTAATCGCAAGCGGCTTGTATGCCTTCTTGGGGAAGGATGTATTTATAATTCCTTCGAGTTGACCGCTTGCATTCACCACGCGACTGATGGTCACGTCACTGCGCAGCAAACCATTGGACTTGATTGCCGTCCAATAGTTATCAAATGAAATGATACCCGGTGCATCCGCAGGAATCTCCGTATTGAAAATATCCTTGATTGTCAAAGAGATGTTCTTCAAAATATGCCGGTTTTCAATCAGGTAGATTTTGTTGAAGACATCAATGTACGCCGGGTGAATGGGGAAAAGATCAACAAACTCGTCAAGCCTTGAGGACATACCGGAATAAAGGCTACAGAACTTTTCCAGATGCGCTCTGATGAGTGCCTTCTGCTCCGAAGTCTTTTTGAGGATTCGTTCAGAAACTACATATGAGGTTGCTTCCTTCGTGATGATAATCTGCGTAAAGCGATCCTTAACGTGCATCAGCGTGTCGGAAACGAAACTGAACCTTGGGTTATCAAAAACCTTTTCCTGAACGCCAAAAATCACACGGAGTTTTGACTTGGAACACATTTCGCCCAATGCGCGGAAGAACTCCAAATCAAGCACGATCGCTCGTTCATCTCGTGATGTGAGATAGGATAAGAACTCGTCAACGACAATGAGGTATCCTTTGTTCGGATACTTCTCGTTGAACGCCATCATCATATCCTTAATGAGTTTTTTGTTATCCTTGACTGTGTTGAAGTCTGGTACTGCGTAGTCGATACCGCGTGAATCAAAATCCTCCTGAATAAAGCCAAATAGAATCTCGCGAAGGGACATGGTTACACCGCCGATCTCAATGCGGAGAACCTCAAATTTTCCGGCGACCTGTGCCATGCTTTTAGCAAATTTTTTATTTTGAAGATACTGTAAATTATCAGAATCCTTTGCTATTGCCGAGATAACCGACATCAGGTGAGATTTACCCGTTCCATAGTTGCCGACAACAAGGATGCCTTTATTATCAACCACTTCATCCATTTGAAGCTGGTCGATTACCGGAGCCTGAAGGCTGTCCGCCATAGCGTCGGACATCACATAGGTCTTTACATACTCACGCGCTTTATTCGCATCGTCAGCGGTGGTAAGCTGAATAACATCCTCTATCGGGTTAAAGCTGATAAGTTCTGAATACTTCATTTTCCCCTCCTGATCATTCGACACAAACAATGTCATAGGATTCTATTTCGTATTTATGGTAGTCAGGCAAGCCCTCTTCGCTGTATGTTAGAGCATTGCCTTCGAGTTTCCCAGACCATACCAAGTCAAACTTCCTTCTCTTGCATGAAGCGGTTAGCATCTTAAAGACATCTATTTTATAGGCAGGATTGAACAGAACATCAATGTCCTTGATAATGGGCTTTTCTGGCAATGAGTCAATTATCTCATTAAAGCACTTGTCTAATCTCATCGTCCTTGTGGATGGTTTTAGTAGCAAGAGCTTTTCTGCTAACGGCTTGTTAAGAGAAAATGCACGCTCTCTCAAATCCGGTGAAGCCGTGCAATAGACCAGTAGACGGTATGTGGCTCTTTCAGTAGGTAGCATATTTGATTTGATGATAATCCCCATCATCGATTCTCCATTCCAATTATAGCTAAGGTCGGTACGAAAACGGGACTCAATCTTTTCCCGTTCGCACAGCCTCGCAAATATCCCCAATATCACAGTCCAAGTAGTCACAAATGCGCAGCAGAACAGAAAGGGCAACCTCCTCGCCCTTGTTGAGCTTGCTCATTGTACCGGCAGAAAAACCGACATCCGTGCGCAGTTTAACCTTGGTTATATCTCTTTGAATGAGCATGACCCAGAGCTTTTTGTAACTAATCTTCATGACAGCACTCCTTGTTTTTTTCAAAAGCCTCGCAAATGAGATTGCATTTAAACTATTATAGCATAAAAGGTCGATTATTTCAACAGATTGGCACCATTATTCACAGAAAAGTTCCAAGAACTCGACTTGTAATATTTCCGGCTTCTCTCGTTTAACAATACTTCATACACAAGAAAATGCTCACCGAAATCTTGATAAAATCGGTGAGCATTGCTCCTTATTCAAGCTGATTATTCTTTTCTTTGCTGTGTTCTGGATAGGGAGTAGGCTTGAGAAATGCATCCACATTTGCCTTCATGGTGTCAATTGTTTTGGCTTTGAGCTTGGAGCGTTCATCATAAAGCCGCTGCTGCTCGTCGAGAAGACGCTGCTGTTCGTCGAGAAGACGCTGCTGTTCGGATTGAAGGGACTTCAAGCTCGGCAGTTTCTCGTCACCATGCATGGCAAGCAGCGTACTCTTTGCCGCCTCGAAAATAACAAGCTCGGCTTCGTGCTTTGCACGGAAGGTGGGCTTGTCTTTCGCCTTCATGTAGGCGTCCCAGACCGGCTTGAGCTTCTGATAGTTTCCGATATTCTTGATAAGTGGCTGCAATGTCCGTAGACGGGCTTCGACCGCTTTCAGGTCCTCACCGGTGCGGGCATAGGAGCTGTGAACATCCTCAACCTTCTTCTCAAGATCGGCGTATTGCAGCAGATTGTTTTCCGTGAGGTAGTCGAGTGTTCGGGCGGCTTCCTTGAGGATGGTGATCTTGGCTTTATGCTCATAACCTTTGCTTCCAACCTCCGTGATACGCTCCTGAATCCGGGAGATGAGGGAGATGGAGCTGCGGTCGCTCTGCCTTTGCAGCTTGCGGGGATTACGTCCCTGAATGCGTTCCCTGATCCGCTCTTCGGTGTAGTTCTCTCCGATGGTTTTGGAGCGGGTGAATCGCTCCTGACCTTCGGCACGGAAGGAAATGTATTTGCCGGTCTTGATCTCATAACCGGCTTCCTGCATGAGCTTCAAAAACTCGTCGTAGTCCTTTGCCACGATGACAAACCGGTCAATGGTCTGCTTGAGCTTCTGCTTCCAGCTCGTGCCGCGTTTGGCTTCGGTGTATTCCTTGTAGCCCATACCCTTGTTCTGTGAGGGAGGAATCACGGAAAGACCGTTTTCCTTGCAAAGCCGGTCGCTGACCTCGCGCATATCGTAGTAGATTTTCTTGTAGCTCTTATAGGCGTGATGATCAACGAAGTCCACGGCATTGAAAATCAGGTGGTTATGCACATGGTTTTTATCCGTGTGAGTGGTCAGCACATATTCGTACTTGCCGCCGAGGATTTCATCCGCAAACTGCTTGCCGATTTCATGGGCAAGCTCCGGCGTTACCTCACCGACATCGAAAGACTGGATCACATGACGGGCTATGATCCTGACGGGCTTCATTCCTTTTTGCTCGGCTATCCTTCGCGTCCATTCAAACTCCTGTGCCGCCGTTTCCGATGCGCACCCGTAGGTGGAGATCAGCAGCTTGTCCTCGGTCTTATCGGGATTTGAAATGTACGCGAGAGCCTTGCTCAAAGTTCCTCGGATTGCTTTGATTTTAGTGACTGCCATACCAGATCCAGTTTCTCTTTCAGCTCATCAATATCATCCTGATAGAAGTGTCCCGTCGAGTTGATTCTACGGCAGATGTTGTTGATATTTGCGCCGATCTTGTTGACTGCTGCGGCAAGCTTCTTCTGCTCGGTGTAGTCCACTTTGATGATGTACCCGTCGATCAGCATCTTCCTTGCGTAAGCTCCGAAGTTCTTAGTGCCGATCTGCTTCATCTTGTGTTCGATAAGACTTTTCTCCTGCTCCGTCACCGCCAGACGAAGAATAATCGGTCGTGTTCTGTTTGCCATAGGCTTTCAATCCTTTCGTAAAGATAGAGGGTTTGTTTGAAACTCTCCGTTACCGAAGTCTATTTCCTCGGTGGATTTGACGATAAATCCGTTGTTTGTTCCGCCCCAGCATCCGGCTTCTTCGTTGTATTTTGCATCTTTGTAGGGATCTTCTTCCGGATTCTCCGGAACGTCTACCGCCCTCACAAGGGCAGAACCGTCGATGACGGTGGCCAGTTCTTCGTATCCTTCCATTTCGCCGGGCCATGGTTGCAGGCCTTCCTCTTCTTCCGGTATAGCTTCTTCGTAGAATTTCACGGAACGCAAGTTCCCGCTTCCGGCACGGAAAGTCAGCCATACTTTCTGTTTGCCGGTAGGACGTGCGAAACCGTCTTCTTCTTTCATGTTTTCGGCAAACATGTCGAACTGGTGGTAACCGAAAGTCCTTTCCACCCTGATTTCATTGAACGGGACGGCTTCTTCCGGAGTAGCCCCGGCACTGAGTACGACGTATTTGGCTTCACCATACGTGCCCCATCCGTTGGCAAACTCCACACCGGTAGCCTGATAGGCATTTCCGTCTGTTCCGAAATCTACCTCTCCCAATCCGATGACGGTGTTTTCGCTAGTGTTACCTATGTTTCCGTATCCCACGTCAAAAGACGCGTCTGTCACCAATTCGATGTTTTCCGCATTGCTCTTCATGAGCGGGATAAACAAGTCACCGGTAGCAGGTTGAGGCTCTTCCGGGTTCTGTCCCGGATCCAAATACAAACCGTAGATGTTGGTACCGATAT
>OHBM01001076.1_pt1 | contig 20830 bp, 19 predicted proteins | sample 1577251 | NCBI WGS metagenome assembly OHBM01 (sample SAMEA3541557, study PRJEB24748) | human gut metagenome | biome: human gut; feature: human-associated habitat; material: faeces | place: China | collected 2012 | reverse complement strand
GGGCCGCTCAGATAGATATGGTGATAGAGCGTGGCGACAACACCATCAATCTATGCGAAATGAAATTCTCGGAAGGAGAGTTTGCCATCAATAAGGATTATGATAAGATTTTGAGAAACAAAATTGCCCGTTTTATGGAAGAAACGAAAACTCGGAAGTCCATACAGCTGACGTTTATCAGCAGTTATGGTCTTCAGCGCAACATGTATTCGGGCATTGCCCAGAACGAAGTGGTACTTGATGATTTGTTTTAAGCACCATCTTATTGCCACAATTGCCACATTGAGTGTAATAGTTCGAATGACAGTGGCCTGTGCGTGGCAATACGCTTGGTGTTGTTGCCACAAAATGCCATACTGTTACCACGTTCCCCCCCCTGTGGCTTTTAATGGAGAAAAATACCAAAAACAAGAAGAAAAAACAAAAAAATGAGATAAAGGTGGCATGTTATCCTATTTTTTTGCTAACTTTGCAGAAGCAAGAAAAAGTCTTGCCGATTCCATAATGAAGTAAAAAAGACCCATTTGAAACCGAAACCTTTTAACTTATAATCAACAACAATATGACACAAGCTGATTTAGTAAGACTACTTTTCGCAAAAGGCGATGAGGGATTCTCCTGGAAATATTGTTTCAATGAACAATGTCCTCTTGCCAATGAATGTGCCCGTTAATTATCTGTCGTCTACAAGAATGCTGACAAGACGGATGGTTATGCTGTTTTTCCTGACGCATACAAAAATGGCAAGTGCGAACACTTCATGCAAATACATCTTGTCAAGATGGCATACGGTCTGGAAAAAATGCTCGACGAACTGAGAAAGAAGGATGTGAAAGTGTTCAAAAGCACTATGATTTCCTATTTCGGAAGCCGAACTTCGTATTATCGCTACAAACTGGGGCAGACTCGTATCATTCCAGAACAGCAACAATACATCTTGCAGTGGTGTAAAGATCAAGGATACGAAAACATGGTGTTCGACCGTTATACAGAGGAGCTCGATTACTAATTTCTGAAGAAAACCAGGATGCACATCATTGTGCAAATGCCACAGCATTCATGGAAATCTCGAAACCTTATCGGGAAAATTGACTTAACGTTGAGCATTTTTAGCCATAACGATGAGCATTTCAGCCCATAACGATGAGCATTTTTGCCCATAACGGTGAGCAAAGTTGCTCATACCTGTGAGGAAACTTGCCCAATGCTTCGGGTAAAAGTGCCCAAAGTCTTGGATAAAGTTTGGGCAAAACGGGTTGATCCTATATCGATGCCTACGAAACAGCCATCATCAGCCTTATTAAGGCGATTTATAGAAAGAGAAGTTGTAAATCGTAACATTTTTCCGTTTTAGGAGGTGAAATTGCAATGTTATGGGTATTGATGATGCAATTGTTTGTTCTAATCGTACCTTTATGGAATTGAAATTACAAGTTAACGAGATAGTGTCATTAGTGTCCCGTTAAAATCGGGATTAGTTAAATATTAATCAAATAGCCCCGGAAAGAGGGGACAATTGAGTTCTTTGACATTATTGAAATCAGTCCTTTCGAAGAAATCAACGAGTGGTGTCTTATCCATAAGAGATATGCTTAGAATCTGAAGAGCTTCATAAGTTGATCGCTTAAGTTGCAAATCATGTTGTACGATAGCAACAGGGCAATAGGCTATGATTGCCGATGAGATGGGTATAGCATATTCTGCCTTGAATAAAATATTGAATGCTCGCCGTCCTGTAACAGAAAAGACGGCTTTGCTCTTTGAGGCTGCTCTTGGAGTAAATGCTGAGCCTTTGTTAAAAATGCAAATGAGATATAGTCTGCAATCAACCAAAAAGGATTCTTCTTTTATGGCAAGATTGGCAAAGGTAAGAAAAATAGTTGTAGCCTTGTGATATTTGCTTGAGGCGAAATTTTGTTTTTATTTGAATTTATATTTCGAATAAACAGAGATACAAAAAAATATGAAGGGCAGGCTGCAGATCCGTAGCTTGCCCTTCATGATTAATATCTTTTTTAAAAGTTTTTCCTTTCTTAGAATCGCTTTCGTTAAAGCATCTTTCCTTAGAACTTCTTTCCGAAAGCGATATTGCAGAAAGTCTTTAGCAATATCTTGGCGTCAAACCACCACGACCGATGCTCCAGATAGTAAAGGTCGAGTTCCAGACGTCGCAACATCTTCTCCATCGTGTCCGTATAGCCATTATAGAGGGTGGCATAGGAAGTGACGCCTGGACGAATCTGATACAGGAACTGGTATCTTGAATCGTGCTCCATAATTTGGTCGATATAGAACTTCCTCTCCGGTCTCGGACCGATGAAAGCCATATCCCCCTTGAACACATTCCAAAGCTGAGGAAGCTCGTCGAGGTGATGAGCCCTTAGGAAACGTCCCACTTTCGTAAGTCTCGGGTCGCCCTTTATTTCCAATAAGTCGGGCCCGTCCTTCTCTGCATCAATCCTCATCGATCGGAACTTATAGATGTAGAAAGGCTTGCCATGCAGACCTATCCTTTCCTGTTTGTAGATGACAGGAAGACCATCTTCCCATCTGATGCAAAACGCACAAATAAGCATGAGCGGAGAAAACACGACGAGGCAAATACCCGCTATGATAAAGTCTGTCGTTCTTTTCATTTCTTTGCTTTTTGTATGCGATGAGTTGTGAATATATGGAGTAGGGTGTATGTAATGATGTCAATACATAGAATCCAAGTGAAGTTGCATCCGATGTGGAACAATAAAAGGTTGAAGATGATATATCCCAGTTGGAGCATCAGAATGGCAATGAGAGCCTGATGCTGGTTCATTCCTAATGACATGAACTTATGATGTATATGACTTTTATCAGCATCGAAGATAGGCTTCTTATAGTGTATTCGATGAATGATAACCCTTATCACATCAAATGTGGGAACAATCAACAGACTGTATGCCAGTACGATTCTTTCTGAAGACAATGGCATGATATGGGGATTATGCATCATAGATTTTACAAAGAGAAATCCCATGATAAATCCTAAAGTCAGGCTTCCTGCATCACCCATAAATATCTTACGGTTCTTCTCGGGATTTCCAAACAAATTGAAACGCAGATAAGCGATAAGCACACCTACGAGGCCAGCAATCAATATGCAGTAGGCGGTCAGGTCGGTTGAGAAAAATATGTATAAGAATCCTGTAAGTCCGATGATAGATAGTCCCGCAGAGAGTCCGTCTATTCCGTCGATGAAGTTCATGGCATTATCCACAAACACCAACAGCAAAACTGTGAGTACAGCGCCTATATAAAAAGGTATCTCATAGATACCGAATAATCCATATAAGTTGTTGATATATAGACCACATGCTGGCAGAATACTTGCAGCAATGATCTGAACAGCAAATTTGATTTTAGCATCCAGACCTATGAGATCGTCTACAATACCTACCGAGTATATAAGCAGAAGGCTGATGAGTAAGCCTAAAGTCCATGTGCTCACCTGCAGTTTTTGTCCTTGTGCTTCCGAACTCATGATCAGAGTGACAATAAGGAAAGACAGTAACATGCTGGGGGTAAAGGCAATACCACCCAAACGTGGAATCAAACATTTATGTACCTTTCTTTGGTTGGGTATATCGTATAGTTTCTTTTCTTTGCAGAAATTGAGCAGTACTGGGATAAAAATAAATCCACAGATTGTGCTCATCACAAAGGCACCTATGACAGGGAGGATATAGTGTATCATTGTTGTTCTATTTCTTTGTTATTCCGTTTTGGATTGTGTGTATTTACTTTTCTTTATATATATAACCCCTAACTTTAACAATTATTGCATAGTAATCAAAAAAATGATTTTTTTGTTGTAAGTATGTATAAAATGTTTCCTCTTAGTTGGTCCAACGAGTATGGTTCATCATACTTTGGTTCTGCCATGGTGCGAAAAGATGCGCATAAGCGAACGATTAATTTCTGATGTTTTCATTAAAAATATTTGGATGGTATTGAAAAAAATGTGTATTTTTGTGGACTATATATAAATAATGATCACGCGGGGATAAAACAAAAGAATCAAAACGATGAAGCAAAATAGGAAATTGCCTTTGGGCATACAGGACTTTGAAGAGATGCGTAGGGGTGATTATCTCTATGTAGATAAGACAGATATTGTATGGCAGCTGGCTAATGGTGACAAGTACAATTTTTTAAGCCGTCCCCGTCGTTTTGGTAAATCCCTGTTATGTTCTACCCTAAAGTGCTATTTTGAAGGAAGAAAAGAGCTCTTTGAAGGGTTGAAAATTATGCAGGTTGAGGATGATTGGGTTAAACGTCCCGTCATTTATTTAAGTATGAGTTTGGGTGGTTCTTCTGCACAGGAACTTAGGGAATACTTGCATAATGTATTGTCTTCCTACGAGAAGATTTATGGAAAGAATCCTGATGAGCGTTCGTTGGGAAAACGCCTTAATGGCATTATTCAGAGAGCTTACGAGCAGTTTGGGGTAAAGATAGCCGTTATTGTTGATGAGTATGATGTGCCTTTGCAGCATACTTATGAAACTAATCAGCATGATGAATGTAGGGAAATCTATCGCAATTTCTTTACTGGGCTAAAAGATTATGGTTATTGCATCAAATGCGTTTTTATCACAGGCATCACAAAGTTTACTCAGATTAGCCTGTTTAGTATGCTCAATACTCTGACAAATGTAAGCTTTGATGAACAATATTCTGCGATTTGTGGATTGACACATGATGAATTGGTTCAGTATTATTCTGAGGAAATTTCTAAGTTGGCCTCACGCTATGACATGGAGGTATCGCAAGTACTTTCAGAACTTAAAGCCACTTATGATGGCTATCACTTTTCACGAAAATTACAGAATGTCTATAACCCCTTTAGCGTGTTGAATGCGCTTAGTCGCTCACAGCTAAATTCTTACTGGATAGCAACTGGCTCCAATGAAATTCTTAATAATCTTTCCAAGAAATATGTGGATGAAATACCCTCACTCGATGGTTGTCTCATAGATGCTGACTATCTGGAGATGAGTGATGTCAATATGGAAGAGCCGAAACTCTTTCTCTATCAATCTGGCTATCTTACCATCAAGGCTGTAAGAGGAGATTATTATATCTTAGGTTATCCTAATAAGGAAGTAAAGAAAGCCATGTTTGAAATGGTTTTACCCATGATGACAAATAAATCTTCTTCAGAAGTAAATTCTCTCATTCAAAAGTTAAAATTGAACTTGTGTATTGGAAATGTAGATGAAGCCATGCTTTGTCTTAAAGGTTTGGTTGCAGGTACTCCTTATAGTATTCAAAAGAGAGAACAATTTGTTTTTGAGGAGCATTTCCGATTTATCTTAAAGAATATATTTTACTTGTGCGGCTTTGATGCTAAGGAGGAAATTGAAATGGCATCAGGCAGAATAGATTTGATAGCCGAGAATGATTTCTATGTCTATGTCATGGAATTAAAAATGGATGATAATGGCGGTATTAATGCAGCTGTTAATCAGATGAAGTCGCGTCATTATGCTGATATTTATGCAGCAAGTGAAAAGAAAATCATTAGTATCGCTCTTGAATTTTCTAAGGAGAGTAGGGGACTGAAAGAATGGCTGGTAGTGGAATAGCACAGCATTGTTTTTCTTTAAACCAGAAGGCGTAACATTTGTGGGAGTAGAAGTTTGTTCGACCTGTACGGTTGGAACGCCCTATAAGGGAAAAGGGCTTTCAGCCCGTGCTAATCGTATAGGAAAATGTTTTTTTATGAAAAAAGTATTAAAGTATCATTTTTTCGACTGAGTACAGAAATAAATAACTGATATGTAACAAGATAGAAGAATGATACATTTTGAATTGTGTTATAAGAAGTATCATAGAAGTATCATAAATGTGATAGAAGTATCATAAAAAACGTCATCAAAGCATCGCAAAAACGTCATGAGGCATTCTTAATAGCAAAACTGCCGACCTTACAAGAAGTGCCCAAAAATCGCCTGACGTTTGGGTACTCTGTGCTCACCGCACGGGCAACAGGTGCCCAACGCTTGGTCTGTTGATGCCCAACGCTTGGTCTGTTAATGCCCAACGCTTGGTCCCTTAGTGCCCACTTAATGGGCAAGACAGACCACTTGATGGTCTATGACAGAACGGCTTATGTAATTTTATTCCTAAAGAAGTATTTGAACTCGTGATTCTGCATATTAATCAATGGAGTGAACGCAAAAAGTATTTATTCTATAACGAATATTTCTTGTGATAAATTTTGTTGTGTCAAAGAAAAAGTGTATTTTTGCGAAAAAATGTGAGCAATATGAAATATCCTATAGGAATTCAGACCTTTGATAAAATAATAGAGGGTGGTTACTCGTATGTTGATAAGACTGCCCTTGTGTATAAAATGGCGCATTATGCGCAAAATTTGTTTCTGAGTCGTCCTCGACGATTTGGAAAATCGCTTCTTGTATCTACTCTTCAGGCTTATTTTGAGGGACGCAAGGATTTGTTCAAAGGACTTGCTATCGAAAAAATGGAACAGGAATGGGAGGTCTATCCTGTGATTCATATAGATATGAGTAGAGGTAAGTATTATCAGTTGAAGAATTTGCATGCTATCCTTAATGGAATCTTGTCTAATTATGAGGATTTGTATCATGTGGGGACTCTCTCAGAAAATTCTGATGTCTATAGCGAAAGATTAGCTAACATTATAGCGGCTGCTTGTCAGCAGACTGGCAAGCAGGTCGTTGTTCTCATTGATGAGTATGACGCACCGATGCATGACTCTATGAATGATGAAAAATTACAAAATCAAATCAGGAATGTCCTGCGTGATTTCTTCAGTCCATTAAAGCAGCAAGATGCCAACCTACGTTTCGTATTCATTACGGGTATTTCAAAGTTTAGTCAGTTAAGTATTTTCAGCGAACTTAACAACTTGAAAATCTTAACCATGAAGAATGAATATACCACAGTCTGTGGATTTACGGAAGAGGAAATTCTTAAAAAATATACGGAAGACATCGAAGCCTTTGCCGAGGAAAATGAGATGACTTATGATGAAGCCGTGGCTGCTTTGCGCTACCATTATGACGGATATCATTTCTCAGAGAAGTCACCTGGCATATACAATCCTTTTAGTGTTATCAACGCTTTGGATGATAAGAAATTGAACAGTTATTGGTTCTCCTCGGGCACTCCTACATTCCTTGTTGAACTTTTGCAGAAAAAGGGCTTGGACATGCTCCAGTTAGATGACCTTTGGGCTTCGGAGAAACGTTTTGATGTGCCAACCGAGAAAATCTCAGACCCAATACCTGTCTTGTACCAAAGTGGCTATCTTACTATCAAAGAGTATGATAAGCAAAGTAGGCAGTATCGTTTGGGCTTTCCTAACGAGGAGGTGCGTCAGGGATTCTCGACAAGCCTCTTCCAATATTATTCTCCTGATGGCATGGGCAAATATGATGCTTTGTGCCGTGCATATAGTGCCTGTGTGGTGCGAGATGGTGACATGAGAGCGTTCTTGTCTCACTTGAAGACATTCTACGACAAATTTCCTTATACATTGGTCAATAATAATGAACGTCATTATCAAGCGGTGATGTACACGATATTCGCCATGTTAGGAGCTGATATTACCCCCGAACAGCCAACTTCTGATGGCAGAATCGATATGGTGTTGAAGACAGATGACTGTATCTACATCTTTGAGTTGAAGTATGGCAAGGATGCTGAAACTGCCATTGCTCAGATAGAGAATAAAAAGTATGCAGCTGCCTTTGCTGATGATAAGCGTGGGAAGGTGTTGGTTGGTATCAACTTCTCTGAGGATAGCCGCACGATTGATGATTGGAGTGTGATAGGAAGGTAGTCATTCGAAATCGCTGTATGTAAAGAATTATAGATTAGCTTGGTTGTCGATAGACTCAGTACTATTTAAAAAATTGATTACGCAAATACCCTTCACCCTTCATCTTTTCGCTCGGAATGCCGATATACTCATAAAAATCACTAAAAAATGCTGTTACTATAAAAAATAGTAACAGCAAAGTTAAGTATTTAATTTGAATATTATCAGATTTAAATTTGATTGATTATATTCAACATTTTCGCAGCAAGTTTTTTCCTGTCAAAATCCAAAGCTAATTTTTTACAGCCTTCTTTATATCCTTCGTATTTTTCTCTATCAAGAATTTTATGTAGCTTAAGGTTGAAGTCTTCCTCATTTTCTGGCTCAAAGCATTCTCCTGCGCCATACTTTGTAATTATTTCTTTTGCCTCTCCCTCAACACCCATGAGTATAGGTATTTGCATAGCAGCGTTCTCGAATATTTTTGAAGGAATAACAGTTTCGAATAAAGGAGATTTCTTAAGATTAATCAAACAAACGTCAAGAATAGATATGTAATTTGCCACTTCTTCTTTAGGAACAGAATCAAGCATGGTTACATTCTTACAATCCAATTGTTCTTTTATCTTTAACAAATCCTTTTTCATTGCACCGTTTCCGATAAGTAGAAAATGAATATTGGGGTGATTTTCTAATTTCTTAGCGCAAAACAGTATAAAATCTAATTTGTGCGCCATACCATGGGTTCCAATATACCCAATGATCGTTTTACCTTTCAAATTCAGTTTTTCTAACAAATCGGTATTTTTAGGGCGTGGAGCAAACATCGCTCTGTTTACTCCATTTTTTACAACATCGATTTTGTCGCTTGGAATACCTCTATTGATTAGATTCTTTTTAAAAGAGTCTGTTACAACAACTATTTTTGCGGCAGACTTATAACATCTTTTTTCTTGCCATTCAAAATAACGAATAAACATGTTATCTTTCATTGCCCCCACAGTTTTTATGCTTTCTGGCCACAAATCTCTAACTTCCATTATCCATGGACATCTCTTCCATTTGCTGAGAGCTCGGCCTGACAAAGCAGTGAAGAACTGAGGTGAAGTTGCAATTATAATGTCTGCTTTAATAAATAATCCAGCCAGGAAAGAAGTGCATGAATAGCTTATATAGTCAAGGGTTCTCTTAATAAAACCTTTGTTAGGAACAATATAGCTCCAAACCCTTATGACCTTTATGCCATCTAAGATTTCCTTTTGCCAAAGTTTATTTTTGTAACCATCATAAACATGCCCCTGAGGAAAATTAGGGAAACATGTTATGACCGTTACATCAGCACCAGACTTGACCCATTCTTTACAATGATCATAAGTACGGGAAGCTGGTGCATTCACTTCAGGTGGAAAATTATCAGTTAAAAATAATATTTTTTTCATTTTTTGAAAATACCACAGAAGTCTAAAATAACCTTACTGTCAGTCCATGGGAGTGTTTTGAACTCATTGTGGGCAGTTAAAAATGCAACAATATCAGCTTTGTTATAAGCTTCATTGTAATCAGTCAGTTTATATACTTTGTGTTCTTGGATGTTAGGCTCCACAATAAGGATGTCAGCATTACTGCTTTCTTGCATTACTCGTGTAACAATATATTTTGCTGGACTTTCACGCAAATCATCAATATTGGGTTTGAATGCCAATCCCATCATAGCGACCACTGGTTTGCGGTTGTTTTGAAGTTCAAATTTTAGAATGGCATTCTTTACCTTTTCTGCACACCAGAAGGCTTTATAGTTGTTTACTTCGCGAGCTGATTGTATCATCTTGCTTTCAGCAGGGAATTCTGCTGAGATAAAATAGGGATCTACTGCAATGCAATGACCTCCTACGCCACAGCCAGGCTGAAGTATATTAACTCGTGGATGTTTATTTGCCAAATTGATGAGTTCCCATACGTTAATGCCTGCCTTATCGCAGATAATAGACAATTCATTGGCAAAAGCTATCTGAGAGTCTCTGCTTGAGTTTTCTGTAAGTTTGCACAATTCTGCTGTTTTAGAATTAGTAGCATGAAGAGTTCCTTTGACAAACTTAGAGTAGAATTCTTTGGCCTTCTCTGTTGATTCAGGGTTTATGCCTCCAATAACTCGGTCATTATGAATCAATTCATAAATAATATTACCTGGTAAAACACGTTCAGGACAATAAGCTATGTATATTTTTCCAGCTAACTCTGGACGCTCTTCAAAAATGATTTTCTTCATTTTGTCTGTTGTTCCAACAGGTGAAGTTGATTCAATCACAAACAAGTTACCTTCTCTGAGATAAGGTAAAACCATTCTTGTGGCAGATTCTACGTATGAAATGTCGGGCTCGTGATTACCACCTCTGAATGGAGTAGGAACAACTATGAAAAAAGCATCGCTCTCTTCTGGCTTTGTCTGGGCATGTAAGTTGCCATTTGCAACAACTTCTTTAAGCATATCTTCAATACCTGGTTCTACGATATGCAAGTGTCCTTTGTTAGTTTGTTCTACTACATTTTGATTGATATCAACACCAGTAATGTTGATTCCGTGTTTTGCTGCAATAATAGCAGTAGGAAGGCCTATATATCCTAAGCCCATAAAACATGCTTTCATATAATTGTTTTTATTTTATGCATAATTGAAAATAATATTTAGTAGTTAAATATTTCTTTTCAATTATTATTTTGTAATTTCTATATATCTTATTATTCTCTCACAGGCTTTTCCGTCTCCATAAGGATTGGTTGCCTTGCTCATTTTATTGTATAAATTCCTGTCAGTCAGCAGCTTGGATACATTATCTACAATAGCATCATAATCAGTACCGACAAGTTTTACTGTACCTGCATCTACGGCTTCTGGTCTCTCTGTAGTATTGCGCATAACCAATACTGGCTTTCCGAGACCTGGCGCTTCTTCTTGAATACCTCCGCTATCAGTTAGAACAATGTCTGATTTCTCCATCAAAAACACGAAGGGCAAATATTCTAAAGGCTCAATGAAGAATATATTGCCGAGATTATTTAAGTCTTCTCCAAAGACTTGGTGAATGGGCTTTCGAACATTAGGATTGAGGTGCATAGGATAAACGAAATCGACTTCGGGGAATTTCTTTGCCAAATCTTGTATTGCATGACATATATGTAGAAATCCATCACCAAAGTTCTCTCGTCTATGCCCAGTGATAAGTATAAGACGTCTGTTTCCTACAAGGCGTTTTGTGTCATATCCTTTGCTTTTCAAATCTAATGATAAATTATCATCAAGCTTTTTGTCACTCTTAATTTTTGCAGTTACCCAATGTAGGGCATCAATAACGGTATTTCCGGTAACCGTTATCTTGTTCTCGTCTACGTTTTCCTTAAGTAAGTTTTGGCGACTGAGCTGAGTAGGAGAGAGATTATAAGTTGCAATACGCCCTGTGATCTGTCTGTTCATTTCTTCTGGCCAAGGACTGTATATGTCATTAGTACGAAGTCCAGCTTCAACATGAGCAACAGGAATCTGTTGATAAAAGCCTGCTAAAGCAGCCGCTGTGCTTGTTGTCGTGTCACCATGTACAAACAGAATGTCAGGTTTGCAAACTTTGAAAACATCCCTCATGCCAAGTAAGACTCTTGATGTTATATCATATAAATCCTGACCTTGCTTCATAATATTAAGATCAAAATCTGGCTTGATGTCAAACAAATGCAAAACTTGGTCAAGCATTTCTCTATGCTGGCCAGTTACGCAGACTATAGTTTCAAACTCGTCATTTTTTGCTTGGAAAGCCTTAACCAATGGTGCCATTTTGATGGCTTCTGGTCGGGTTCCAAATACTAACATTATCTTTTTCATTGTTTACACTTCTATTTTATTTAGCTTTAGCAAGTTCAGAAACTATAGTAGAATAAAAGTCATTGGTGCCAAAAGTTATAACTTATAGTTTTTTGTTTAATACTCTTTATAAACTAATATGACTTTGACTTCAATAACTTTATTAACTTCCTTCATTTCCTCATTTGCGAAAGTTTGATATTTTATATAAGAACCATAAAAACCTTAATATATTGTATTTTTTTATAGGATTTTTGCAAATATCACTTTTTGTAGTCTACATTTTCTGAATCTCCATATTATTTCTTCCATTAACTCCTGAACCTATGTAAGTTTAATCATGTTTGTGAATGTTGTTTAATTTTTCTTTTGTTGTTAACTGATACAACATTTCTGTTTTATAACTAATTTCATCCCAATTATAGAAATCTTCTATAGCTTTCCATCCCATTTGGTTTTGCTTAATTTTTTTTGTTTCATCTGAGTTCTTAAGAATATGAAGGAGTGTTGTTTGTATATTTTCAACATTAGCCTCTCCTATATTCCAGCCTACTTTGGCTATACTCATAGGTTCACTAATGCCTCCAGCATTTGTAGTGACTACAGGTATATGTTCAGAAAGAGCAGTGAGCAAAGCACCGCTTTGTGAAATATTTCTGTAAGGAAGAAGATAGGCATCAGTATGGCTTAGCCAAAACATATACTCTTCGTTAGAGACGCGTATGTTTTTTATGAAAACATTTTTATATTTTTCAACTTCCTTGTAATCAATATTTTTAAATTTCCCCGCCATGACAAGAACACATTTGTCAGACTGGTTTAATGTAGAAGACCTAAGCCATGCTTCAATAATTAGGTCGCTTCCTTTGTAGTAACTTTGTTCACCTAAAGATGTAAATACAATTTTATTTTCTAACTTTTCAAGTAATGCAGAATTTTTAAATTGTTTTTTATATTTTTCTTCATTATATTTCATAGTCAACAATCCATGTCGGATGATTGCTATTTTATCTTGATCAATATTAAATATATTACAGATTTCTTTTTTTGTATTTGCACTATGAACGATTATTTTATCTGATAAGTTTGTGTATATTTTTTTATAGATAGCTTGGTGTTTTGTTCCTGTGTTATGTGGTAATACATTGTGTGCTGTATGTATAATATGCACATGGAAAATCTTTTTAATGATACTCCAGAAGAAATAGTCTAATTTTGGAATCTTAAACCACTGTATATGAACCAAAGTTGGTTTATATTCGTTTATTAGTACAGCTATGTAAATGAGGGAAAAAAGATAACTGACAGCTTTCTTAATTCTATTTTTTATGTGATTATATTTGAATGCATAAATATATGTTAGTTTAGGATTAATGTCATAATCATAATATTTACTACATATATATATTATCTCGCAATCCATATTTTTTGTAACAGAATAATCATATTCTGCTAGATTATGCATAGATTGTGGGTCTATATAAAAAATTTTATTACTCATATATGTTACTTGTTTATAGTTTCTGATATCGCATCAAGAAATCCATGCCCCCATTGCATATCTGGTTCTACATAATTACCTTCTCCCCATTCGTTCCATGATTTAAGGAAAAGTATCTGATGCTCTTCGCTTTTCTCTTCGATTATTTCTCTTGCTTGAAGAATATGCTGTTTGAACTTTTCTGGTGTTGCGTGCACATATATGCCATCTTGATTTGCTACGCGAGGTGTTCTGTCCCACTGGGGTAAAATAGTAGGATAAACATTCTCCCAGACATCTTCGGGTGCAAAATAGTTTTTTACTGTTTTAGCATAGTCATATTTCATGCTTCCAGTTGGCAGTCCTATATGGCGTAAACCTGTCTTTACTAAATTTTTCCATTTGCCTTCATAAAGCATCTCGCCCCTGCGCTTTCCAAAAGAGTTGACAGCATCAAACCCCATATTCAAAACAGCTTCATAGATTTCTTTACTGCTTGATATATTTGGTAGAGTTCTAACGTGATTACCTTCTTTGTCTATTTTGAAAGTTAGCGTTGACGGTGTCATGCCAACAAAATGAAAACCAGGTAATCCATGTTCTTTTGCAAGTGAACGCCATGTTTTCAGAAATCTTTCAACATGGGGAAAGTCAAATACACTATAAATGACAAAGAGTAGTTTGCCATCCACTTTCATATACCGGTGATCTTTGAATGCCGGTAACAATGACATAAAATGCTCTATGTCATCTTCTTTTCCTGGATATTCTTGTTTGATAAGTATGGAGTTCTTTTGCATGGCAGATTTGCTTTCCCATGTTTTATTGCTCCATGTATGATTAGCCCAGCATATACAGAAAGGAAAATCTGGTTTACCAGATTCTACAACCTCGTTGAATGGACGTTCAAGGAGTTGTTTCCCATGTCCAAACCAATAATGATAATAGCAGAACCCTTCTATGCCAGCAGCCTTTGCCAATTCTGCCTGTTGTATGCGCGTTTCTGGCAAGCGTAAATCATAGAAGCCCAAATCTGCAGGGATTCTTGGCTGCAGATGACCTTTAAACAAAGGTTTGGCTTTTGCTACATTTGTCCATTCTGTAAAACCTGGTCCCCACCATTTGTTATTTTCTGGGATTGGGTGGAATTGGGGAAGGTATAATGCTATAATTCTTGGTGTCATAATTTATATATCTTTTTAGTTTAACTTGTTTTTTATTTATATGTTATTGTTTGTTTGAAAAATATTTTATCCTCCCCATAAGAGATGATAGCCGATATATGGCAAATTATAGTTGAGATAAATAAATGCTATCAGTATAACGACAGTCATACCTACCCATTTGGGTCTTATCGTATAGTAGATGTTACAGAATAAAATAATTGTTACAATTCTCAATAAGTAACTTACTCTTTGACTGAATACTGGCAAAAAAGCAAATGCTACATAAGAGAACAAGCTTAAAGCAAATATTTTCATCATAAGAGGATAATATTTATTGTATGTACATATTGTATCTTGGAAATACAATAGATACAAAAACAAAAGTGTTGTGAATAATTGCAATGGGCTAAACACGTTAACACCAACATCTATTACATCAGCATTCTCTTGATAATTTGCCAATTTATTTTCAATGTATGGTATTGGAATATTGACCAGTAAGTTGCTGCCTAATGCGTAAAGTACATATCCTATAGGTATTAATGATATCCATATACAAAGTTCTTTTTTGCTCATTTTTTTATTACTTAGAAAAACCAAGGGTAAAAGTATGAGTGCAGACATATGAAATACAGTTCCTATCAGGATAAGAATTGTTGCTTTTACGCGTTGACTTTCTGCAATGTATAGAATAGCTATCATGAATAGTCCCGACATGATTGCAGTCCTAATCTGTACACATTCATGAAGTTCATAAATGAAACTGAGGTACATAACAACTGGAGGGAACCACAATTCAGAGAACTTTTTAAAAGCTATAAATTTTAATATTAAACCTATCGCTGCATAAAATAAAAAAATGGCATGTACATTTTTTGTAAACATATTAAAAAACGCAGCAATTGCAAAATATGATGGTTCCATTGCATCCTCTAATCGAGGATTGTCGTAATGCAAATAAGCATATTCATAATTGTAAGAATCCGGATCTATACCAACTTCTCTAAATCCAGCAATCAAAATAAGAATAAATGCGAGTCCCCAATATAATATACTTTTATGCTCGTTTGAGACCCGATGCTCTAAAAAGCATAAAAGTGAAACTATAATGAATATGATTGTTATAATGTAGCCCATTTATTTCAGATATTTTGTAAATTCTTTTATTTTCTTTCTATTATATTCTTAATTATTTTAAAACCTTTTTTATGGATATAAAATTTCTCTTCCTTTGAAGTGTTAAAAATATATGTAAGTACCAATGTCCATATAGGACATATAGTCATCATGGATACTAACCGAAGCAGTTTATCTTCAATGTATGTGTGTATGAATATGGCTCCTATAGAACTTAGACTTGCAACTACCAGTGATGGCAATATAAATTTCATTGCATATTTGTAATACGAAAAGCGTGAATAATTCCTGCGTAGGATAACCAAACGTACTACATGAGCAAATAATGCTAATATAATCATTGCGCCAAAGATTGAATATGACGGCATCCCTAACTTAAAAAGAAACCAAGATGTTGGCAAACTCATTATTGTAATAGATTCTACACATAAGTGATAAATCTTTATTTTACCTGATGCTTGTATAATGGTTGTAATAGGGTTGTGTAAGGCCAAAATTATTGTATATAGAATAAAAAGCCTTGAATATAATACCATATTTTCAGACATTTTTCCAAGCCAAAGTTGAATGATTGTATCTATTTCTGTAAAAATAGGTATAGCAACTATAATTAGCAAGGTGAAGATAAATTTGTTGTTTGTTGTAAAAAGTTTGGATAAATCTGAATAATTTTTTGCTGCATATGTCTTTATCATTCTTGGTCGAAATGCTAATACTATGCTATTAGCAAGCGAATTGAATGCATTATAGATATTGTTGGCTATACCAAATGCTGTATTTGCAAGAGGGCCAAAATAAATATTGAGTAAGATAGTATTGCCCTGTATCATGCAGATACCAGCAAATGCACCATACATAGTCCATCCAGAAAAAGAGAGCATCTCTTTGTAGATTTTGATTTCTTTGACTTTTGTATAACAACATTCTTTATAACGAGATTTACATGTAATCATATAGAATAGAAATGTACAGAATGATACTATCGTTAAACTTCCAGCATACAGTAAAAGACGATTTTCTAATACATAGTTAATAAATAATGATGCTATTAATTTTAATGCGCAATCAATACATGAAATAAATGCAAAAATATTCATGTCTTCATGAGCAAATATTGAAGCAATAAATGGTATTTGTATAAAACTGAAGATAAAGGTGAAGATAGAAAGATGAAATATATAGTGAACAGTACCTATGCTTTCAACAGGTATCTGCATTTTTGAGTTGATGATGTAAATTCCTATAGTTTCCAACAAGATAATGATGATTAATAGTAATACCAAAATGATGTTTATACTTGCGGAAAATATTATTGGAAGCATAGAGTAATTATTCTTCCCCATTTCTGAAGAAAAAAAACGTTGAACAGAAACGGCAATCACAGGAAACACACATGATAATGTCATGACAACACCTACTACTGCATTGAAAATACCATAATCAATCACTCCAAGTCCATTCACAACTAATCTAACAGAGTACAAGTTGATGATTGTGATGATGAATATGCGCACAAAAAGAAGAAGCGAATTTTTATATACACGCTTCTTCTTCTCATTTTCAATATAATTTGTTTCTTCTTTCATCGGCCACTTTTCTTCTTTTATTGCATCAATCTTTTAGTAATAAATCTTTAATAGAGTAAATACTTAAAATAAAGAAAGCTAAGGATATCATGCATGCTACAAATAGCATTCGCTTAGGACCTGATGGCTTTATTGGTACTGCTGCACCTTGAACCACCGTAAAAGCTGGTGTACGTTCCTGAACTTTTGCTTTAGCAGCTTGATATTGTGTCATCATTGCGTTATAAGCATTAAATTTCAATTGCATGTCATTTTCTAAGTCTTCTTGCTTAGATTTCATACTTGCAAGTATAACATCGGTGTTGGCATCACTATAGGCACCATACAATTGGCGGGCCTTTTCGTAATCTTGCTTTGCTTCGGTTGTAAGTTTATTGTAGTATTGTTCATCTACACGTGCTTTGCTTGTTCGATAGTTGGTAATGAATACCTGAAGGCGCTCTTTTACAGAATCGGCGAGAGTCTTACAAATCAGCGGATCTTGTGCTTCTGTAGAGATTGTGATGACTGCAGTTTTCTTATCGACACTGATAGAAATGTTTTTTCTGATAGCAGATGCTACATCGTCTTGTTTTTTAGAAAGCATGTAAGGGTTCATCTGTGCTTTCCCTTTTGTTTTTGTTTCTTTCTCTTCAAATAGTTTTTTGATTCCTCCAATACATTTTGCCCAAAACGGATAATCTTGGTGCTTAGTGAGATAATCGTAATAGCTGCATTTTACACTTCCGTCTTCTGTTGCTACCTTAATATTGAATAAGCCAACAACAAAGCCATTATCTTCCATCAGGTCAGGGTATAGCATAGGATTGATAGCATCAGAAGTTTCCATATTCCCTATGTCTATACCAAATGAAGAGGCCAAAGGACCTATTGTACCACCAAGGTTTAAGTTATTACTTAACTCTGGGGCAAGGCTAAGGTTGGATGAGTATGTACGTGGTATGCAAAGGATATAAGCGCATGATAATATAAACACTATAGGTAAAACGATATAGTAAATTTTCCTTTTTGCCCATATTTTGCTAAAAATGACCCTGAGGTCAATTATTTCCATTTCTTTTTTTTCCATCTTATGTTTTTTTTTGTGTCAAAAACAATATTATAATGTCTATTAATATAATGTTTTTTATTATTAACTTATCCTATTTCCCAACTCTCGACTCCTCTTTTCTTGCTGGAGAAGTTGATGCCGAGTGTGATTACTTTTCGTTTGTCCATTGCGAAGGGAGCGGCATAGTTTTTTTGCTTCTAATTGTTGAAGAGCTTCTTCTGCACTTCCATCTAATTTACATTCTATGATGTAGATGTAGTTAGAAGTATGGATAATAACGTCTATTCTGCCATCAGTTGTGGGAAATTCCACTTGCGTGTAGAAACCCATAATCTTGAAAACAAGATATAGGGCATTTTGGAAGTATAGCTCTGCATCACCTGCTACCTGATAGTTGTTGGAAGCATCCTGTTATACCCCCAAAACGATGTTGGCATCTACACCTAATTGTTGGCAGATTTGTCTTCCTACTTTTAGGGTAGGCTCTTTTGTGCCAATTAGGTAGGACTCATTCGTATAGGTGACACGCCTATTAGCTTGGCAATCTTGGCTATAGTTAGCCCCATTTCTTCCATACGTAACTTTAGTACATCTGACAAACTATGCTCGCCGATAGCAAAATGTTTGTCAGAATAGTCGGCTACCATGTTGGACAATAGCTCTAACTCTATAAAGTGTGGGGTGTCTTTAGGTGTTTTATCATCTACGAGTGGAAGTAGTTCCTCTACTCGATTGACAGCACAGTTATATTGTTGTTTGTTTTCTATTTCAGTCATCTTGTTTTATTTCTTTTTGCAAAAGTAATAATTCCTTTTTTAATAAACAAATTTTATATAGTTTTATTGCCTTTCTTTTGCAAAACTGATGTTTTTTCTTAATATTAGTTGCTGTTAGTGTTAATTATGTCAGGTTAGGTTGCTTTAATTTAACATGTGAAAGCCCTTTCTATCTCCATGCTCTCCTTGATGTATTCCTTCATCGCCTCGGAAACATGGCATCTTTCCGAATTTTTCGGCAAAATTACAACTTTTGAATGATATAAGCAAATATTCTTTCTTGAGAATGAAGAAATGGATTGAAATATTTGGCGGTGTCAGGGGAAAAATGTATTTTTGCAACAAAAAAGTGGTGCGTATGAATCATATAGCAGAAGAACGATATATTAGCTTGTTGACTGATTTCGGTTTTAAGCGTATTTTTGGTACCAAGCCCAACAAGGACTTGCTCATCAACTTCCTGAACTCTCTGTTTGGGAAGGAACAGGTGATTACGGACGTGAAATACTTGAATAGTGAGCATGTTGGGGATGTATATACGGATAGAAAAGCTATCTTTGACGTGTATTGTGAAAATGAAAAAGGTGAGAAGTTTATCGTAGAGATGCAAAACGCATATCAGACTTACTTTAAGGACCGTTCGCTTTACTATGCCACTTTCCCGATAAAGGAGCAGGCTCCTAAGTCGGCAGATTGGGATTTCAATCTGTCGCATGTCTATGTGGTGGCTTTGCTTAACTTCAACATGCATGAGGAGTCTTTCGATCAAAAGGCGATTGCCCATGATGTAGGTCTCTTGGATAAGAAAACCAAGAAGGTGTTCAACGATAAGTTGACCTTCAAGTATGTGGAGATAGCAAAGTTTGATAAGCCTCTGGAGAAGCTTCGCACTCTTTATGATAAGTGGCTGTATGCGTTGAAGAATCTTCCCAAGTTGGAAAACCGTCCTATGGAGTTGAAAGACAAAATTTTCGATAAACTTTTTGCTGAGGCAGAAATCGCTAAGTTCTCTAAAAAGGAGCTTCGAGAATATGAGGACAGTCTCAAGGCATACCGTGACATTAAAAACTCGCTGGATACGGCGGAAGAAAAGGGGAGGAAAAAAGGTAAGGAAGAGCGTTCTCTTGAAATTGCTCGTGAAATGCTGCAAGATGGCGAGCCTATTGAAAAGATTGCTAGATATACCGGGCTTTCTGAAAATGAAATCTCTGGATTGTAAATGAATGAAGAGGATGTGTCATAAGTCTGTGACACACCTTTTTTTATGTGTTTTTCTGTATGTTCTAATTGAATCGTCGTCTTTCTTCACAAGAGGAATCTTATTATATTGTATAGAAACTTTACTTTTTTGTTTTTTCGATAACAAAACTGCCCAAAAGCTCACAAAAGGGCATAATTGTCCCTAACGGTAAATCACGCCCTTTTCAACCAATATGGAGACGACTGCATCAAAATAGAAGTCGATGCACTTTATCATATGATTGGTTCTAAAGCGGTTGATGGTCGCGAAAGACAGTCGCTTGCCTCCACAAATCCACATATAGCGAACATCGTATTTAAGTGCGTCCGCTATGCCACGACAGGAATAAACGCCATTGATATAGGCAAAAACAACTAAACTTAGAAGCATCTTCGGACTGTAAGGAGGAGCACCAATCCCATCATAGGTATCCATGAGAGGGTTGATGTCCATACTGCGAACAATACGATCCACCATACGAACTTTGCTGTCTTTTGGCACATAATCATCGAAAGAGTTAGGAAAAAAGCTCAATTCGTGCCGAGTTTCAGATTTTATTTGTATCTTTGCCATACTTAAAGAAGTTTTCTGCAAAAATACATTTTTTTTGCGGAAAGACAAAGCCCGAGCTTGTGAAAGTTTGGGCTTTGTTGTAAATAAAAATGTTTTTTAAAGATTTCGTATCTGTGAAAAGGAAAAAA
>OHBM01001067.1_pt1 | contig 20897 bp, 20 predicted proteins | sample 1577251 | NCBI WGS metagenome assembly OHBM01 (sample SAMEA3541557, study PRJEB24748) | human gut metagenome | biome: human gut; feature: human-associated habitat; material: faeces | place: China | collected 2012 | reverse complement strand
TACATCGTAAGGTTCTTTGAGTGCATCGATAATGTGGACGCATTAAGAGCCGCCTTCACTGGCGGCAAACAGCCGCCGGATGCGGCGCAGCAGCGGAGCGTGGGCCGGTGCGGCCAGCTGGGGGTCCTGCGTCAGCAGGGCGCGGGCCGCGGACTGGGCTTCGTCCAGTAGCTGCACGTCGCAGCTGAGGTCCGCAGCCTTCAGGGTGGGCAGCCCGTGCTGCCGCTGGCCGAAAAAGTCGCCGGGGCCGCGGAGCTTCAGGTCCTCCTCGGAGATGCGGAAGCCGTCGTTGGTCTCCGTCAGCACTTTGAGACGGCGGCGGGTGTCGTCGCTGCCGCTGTCGGACAGCAGGATGCACCAGCTCTTGGCACTGCCGCGGCCTACGCGGCCCCGCAGCTGGTGGAGCTGGCTGAGGCCGAAGCGTTCGGCGTTCTCCACCACCATCAGATTGGCGTTGGGCACATCCACACCTACCTCCACGACAGTGGTGGATACCAGAATATCGCTTTCCCCTGCGGCGAAGGCGGCCATGACGGACTCCTTTTCCCTGGACTTCATGCGCCCGTGGAGCACAGAGATGCGCAGGTCAGGAAACACCTCGTTCTGCAATTTTTGGGCATAGGCGGTCACCGCCTTCCGCTCATCGGGGAGCTGGTCGTCCTCCGCCACCAGCGGGCAGACGATGAATACCTGATGGCCCTCGGCCACCTGCTTGCGGATGAAGCCGTTGAGCCGCTGACGGTAGGACTCCCCCACGGCGAAAGTGTCCACCTTCTGGCGGCCCGGGGGCAGTTCATCGATGATGGACACATCCAGATCGCCGTAGATGATGAGGGCCAGCGTGCGGGGGATGGGGGTGGCGGACAGCACCAGCATATGGGGCGAGTCCGCCTTTTTGGACAGGGCGGCCCGCTGGCCCACGCCGAAGCGGTGCTGCTCGTCGGTGATGACCAATCCCAGACGGGCGTACTGCACGTCCTCCGTCAGCAGGGCATGGGTGCCGATGCACAGGTCAACGGTACCGTCGGCCAGCCCTGCCAGAATGGCACGGCGCTCCCTGGCGCGGGTAGAGCCGGTGAGCAGGGCACAGTGCAGCCCGAAGCGGGCGAACAGGGGGGCCAGATTCTCGTAGTGCTGGCGGGCCAGGATCTCCGTGGGAGCCATCAGTGCCGACTGCCAGCCGTTCCGGGCGGCGAACCAGACGCAGGCCGCGGCCACCATGGTCTTGCCGCTGCCCACGTCGCCCTGACACAGGCGGTTCATGACGCGGCCGGAGGTCATGTCGGAGACGGCCTGCTCCACGGCGCGGCGCTGGGCGCCGGTGAGGGCAAAGGGCAGGGCGTCATAAAAGGGCGTAAGGCTCAGATTTTTGCAGGCGGGGCCGCGGCCTGTCTCCCGGCGGGAGCGCAGCAGCTGCAGGCCGCAGGCCAGCACGAAAAGCTCCTCGAACACCAGACGGCGGCGGGCGATGTCCAGCGCCTCCGGCGAGTCGGGGAAGTGGATGTTCTCATAGGCATAGCCGGTGTAGCACAGGTGATAGGCGCGGCGTACCTCATCCGGCAGTACGTCCGGCAGCAGGTCGCGGCAGGCGTCCAGCCCCTGCCGCATGGCCTTGGCCAGCAGGGTCTGGCTGACACCGGCGGCCAGGGGATAGATGGGCATGATGCGGCCCGTCAGCAGCTGCCGCCCCTCCGGCTCCACCACCGGATTGGTCATGCGGCGGCGCAGCAGGTCGCCCTCCACCTTACCGTAGAAGATATAGGTCTCGCCCTTGTGGAGACTGGTGCGGCGGTAATCCTGATTGAAGAAGGCCACATCCAGCGCGCCGCTGTCGTCCACGGCACGCACCTTCACCAGTGTGCGGCCGCCGGAGATGCGGCTGGCAGTGGGGTCACCCGCCAGCATGGCCCGCACACAGGCGTATTCGCCCACGGCCAGCTCCCGTATGGGGCGCTCCAGCGTCCGGTCCTCCCAGCACCGGGGGAAGTAGGACAGCAGATCCTCCAGTGTGCGGATGCCCAGCTTGTTCAGGGCATTGGCGCGAGTCTCGCCAATGCCCTTGATATAGCGGATGTCGGTGTCCGGATGTGCCATGGCGTTAAAACCCACTGAACACGGAGAAGTCGGCGGGCGGCGCAAACTGGGGCGGCTCCTGAGGGGGTTCCTCCTCTGATAGAAGAAGATCGTCCTCCTCCGGCGCGGCGGGGACGTACTCCACGAACTGGTAGCGCAGGCCGTTGTCCTCCATGATCTCACTCTCGGTGTCCACCTGCCAGTGGGGATCGCTGTCCAGATCGGGGAAAAAGGTGTCGGCGTGACCGTCGGCAAAGATCTTGGTGATATACACGCGGTCGCACAGGGGCAGAAACCGGCGGTAGACGCTCTCACCGCCGATGATCCATGCGTCCTCTCCAGCCTGAAACACCGCCTCCACGGGGAAGTGGACGATCTCCGCATTTTCCGCGGCAAAGTCCCGATCGCCGGTGAGGACAATGTTGCGGCGGTGGGGCAGTCCCCTGCCATTGGGCAGGGATTGCAGGGTCTTGCGGCCCATGAGGACGGTCTTGCCCTCCGTCAGGGCGCGGAAGCGCTTCATGTCGGCGGGGATATGGAACAGCAGGGCGTTGTCCCGCCCGATGCCCCAGTTCTGGTCTACGGCTGCAATGGCGTACATGGGCGCTCCTCCTTAAATGGCCACGGGGATCTTGTCGTCAAAGGGCTGGGGATCGTAGCCCTCCAGCGAGAAGCTGTCCCGTGTGAACCGGTAGAAATCAGTGACGGACTTGTCCATCACGAGCTGCGGAGCGGGACGCTCGTCCTTTTCCAGCAGCTTTTCGATGATGGGCACGTGGCGGTCGTAGATATGGGCGTCGGCGATGACGTGGACCAGCTCGCCGGCCTCCAGACCGGACACCTGCGCCATCATGTGGACCAGCACGCTGTACTGCACCACGTTCCAGTTGTTGGCGGCCAGCATATCCTGACTGCGCTGGTTCAGGATGGCGTTGAGGGTATGTCCGGAGACGTTGAACGTCATGGAGTAAGCGCAGGGGTACAGCGCCATCTCGTGGAGGTCCTGAAAGTTGTAGATGTTGGTGAGGATACGGCGGCTGGCGGGGTTGTGCTTCAGGTCGTACAGCACGCGGTCTACCTGATCCATCTCCCCCTCGGGGTACTGGTGCTTCACTGCCAGCTGATAGCCGTAGGCCTTGCCGATGGAGCCGGTCTCATCCGCCCAGCTGTCCCAGATGTGGCCACGCAGGTCGTGGATATTGTTGGACTTCTGCTGCCAGATCCACAGCAGCTCGTCGATGCAGGTCTTGAAGTAGGTGCGGCGCAGCGTCAGGATGGGAAACTCCTGACGCAGGTCGTAGCGGTTGACGATACCGAACTTTTTCACGGTGTGGGCAGGCGTGCCGTCATCCCAGTGGGGACGCACCTGCTGGTCAGTGTCCCACACCCCGTTTTGCAGGATGTCGCGGCAATTCTGCTTGAAGATCTGGTCTGCACGGCTCATGGCTGTACCCCCTGAGAGTTTTTTCCCATTGTACCAGATTCAGCCGGAATTGAAAAGTTGAAAATGCAAATATGATGGATAATAGGAGAGATAAGGAAAAAAGAATTGTGTCCCGCCGCCGCTTCGGGTATACTGTACAATGGTTTACCACGTGACATGATACCAAACGAAGGAGGGTCTCTTCTATTATGAAATATGATGTTCTGATTATCGGCGCGGGCCCCGGCGGCATCTTTTCCGCCTATGAACTGATGCAGCGTAAGCCCGAGTGGAAGGTGGCGGTGCTGGAGGCGGGCAACCCGCTGGAGAAGCGGCACTGTCCCATCGACGGCGACAAGGTCAAGTCCTGCATCCACTGCAAGACCTGTGCCATCATGAACGGCTTCGGCGGCGCCGGCGCCTTCTCCGACGGCAAGTATAACCTGACCAACGAGTTCGGCGGCACACTGTATGAGTACATCGGCAAGCAGAAGGCCATGGAGCTCATGCGCTACGTGGACGAGATCAACGTGGCCTGCGGCGGCGCCGGCACCAAGCTGTACTCCACGGCGGACAGCGGCTTCAAGCGTCTGTGCCTGCAAAACAATCTCCACCTGCTGGACGCCTCCGTGCGGCATCTGGGCACGGATATCAACTACAAGGTACTGGAGAACCTGTACGCTCAGCTGAAGGAGCACATCGACTTCCACTTCCTGACGCCGGTGAAGGCCCTGACCGTTCTGGACGACGGCAGCTATCAGGCGGAGACGGACAAGGGCACGTTCTGCGGCAGCAAGTGCATCATCTCCGTGGGACGCAGCGGCAGCAAGTGGATGGAGTCCGTGTGCGAGGCGCTGGATATCCCCACCAAGTCCAATCGCGTGGACATCGGCGTCCGGGTGGAGCTGCCTGCCGAGGTGTTCGCCCCCATCACCGACGAGCTGTACGAGAGCAAGATCGTGTATAAGACCGAGAAGTATCAGGACAAGGTGCGCACGTTCTGCATGAACCCCCGGGGCGCGGTGGTGAACGAGAACACCAACGGCATTGTCACCGTCAACGGCCACAGCTATGAGGACCCCGCCCTGCACACGGAGAACACCAACTTCGCCCTGCTGGTGTCCAAGCACTTTACCGAGCCGTTCCGCGACAGCAACGGCTACGGCGAGAGCATCGCCCGCCTTTCCAACATGCTGGGCGGCGGCGTGATGGTGCAGCGGTTCGGCGACCTGATCCGCGGCCAGCGCACCACTCCCAAGCGCATCGAAAAGGGCTTCATGACCCCCACGCTGGCGGCTACCCCCGGCGATCTGAGTCTGGTGATGCCCAAGCGTATTCTGGACGGCATCATCGAGATGATCTACGCCCTGGACAAGATCGCCCCCGGCACCGCCGGCGACGACACGCTGCTCTACGGCGTGGAGGTGAAGTTCTACAACATGGAGGTGGCGCTGGACCAGAATCTGGAGACGCCCCACAAGGGCCTGTTCGTCATCGGCGACGGCAGCGGCGTCACCCACTCCCTGTCCCATGCCAGCGCCAGCGGCGTCTATGTGGCCCGCTATCTGGCGGAGCAGGCGTAACACACAAAAAAGAAGCGCTCCGGCTTGACCGGAGCGCTTCCGCGCGTTTACTCGTCCATATCCACGGTGATGTTGTCGGTGCCGTGCTGCTCGAACTCTCCCAGATACGTCTCCATCCGCGCCATCACCTCATCGTAGTTCTCCGGCGTGATGGGGGGATCGTCCATGTCCCGCAGGGCCAGCTCCTGCGCCAGTATCTCAAAGAACGTGGTGTCCTCGTAGGCCATGATGGCCTCGTGGATGCCGCCGTCGGCAAAGGCACGGGAGGGGATCAGCTCCCCCTGGTACAGCTCCGTCAGCGGGGCCATGCCGTGGTCCAGACAGTGGGCGAAGACCAGGCTCTCCACCTGGTCATACTCCTTGATGCGGTCATCACCGCGGGTGGAGTTCAGCACCCAGTTGCCGATATACACCAGATCCAGCAGACGCCGGAACTGCTTCTCCGTCATTTTCAGTTCCATCAGGCCACCTCCGTTTCGCGGTCAGCACTTTGTTTCCCTGATTATAACACGGCATTTCGCGGAATGCCATAGAAAAAGTGGGAAGGTCCGCCAAAATTTAGCTTGTGTCGGGCGGCGGTTCATAGTAGAATATATTAGTTACAGTATAAAGATAAAGTTGAAAACTGCGAGAAGGAGCGTTTCCATGGATCTGCGTCCGATCGGGGTGTTCGACTCCGGCAGCGGCGGGCTCACCGCCGTGCGGGAGATCCGCAGCATCCTCCCCTCTGAGAACATTATATACTTCGGAGACACGTCCCGTGTGCCCTATGGCAGCCGCTCGGCGGAAATCCTGCTGCGCTTTGCAAAGCAGGATGTTCGCTTCCTGCGGACCTTCGACATCAAGGCGCTGGTGGTGGCCTGCGGCACCGTATCCACCACGGCGCTGCCCCAATTACAGGCGGAGAACGGCGACCTGCCCATGCTGGGTGTGGTGGAGCCGTCCTGCCGCCGCGCCGCGGCGTCCACGCGGAACAAGCGGGTGGGGCTCATCGCCACTGCCGCCTCCGTGCGCTCCGGCGCCTATGAGCGCACCATCGCCGGACTGGACGGGGATATCACCGTTATCAGTAAGGCGTGCCCCCTGTTTGTGCCGTTGGTGGAGAACGGCCGGTTCCGGCCGGGCGATACCGTCATCGAAACGGTGGCGCGGGAGTATCTGGAACCGCTGCGAGATACCGGCATCGACACCCTCATCATGGGCTGCACCCACTATCCGCTGCTGGCGGAGGTCATCGGCGGCATCATGGGGCCGGATGTGACGCTGGTGGACTCCGGCGCCGAGGCGGCCCGCAGCCTGAAGCGGCAGCTGACGGAGCGGGAGCTGCTGGCAGACCGGCGCGGCGGCGAGATGACGCTGTACGCCAGTGACCGGCCGGAGGATTTCGGCGCGCTGGCGGGCATGTTCCTGGGCCGGCCCCTGCAGGGGGCGGTGCGGCCTGTGGATATCGAGGAATATTGAGGTGAGCCATGGCAGAGCATGTACAGATCACGGTCCGGAGCACCAGCCGCTTCGGCGGGCAGGAGGATCAGCTGATCTTCCGCGGCACGGGCGCGCTGGAAAAGCTGCCGGAGGGGTGGCACCTGCGGTATGAGGCGGCCAACGAGACCGACGGCAGCGCCATCGTCTCCGATGTGAAGCTGGAGACGGCCACCCACCGCGCGGTGGTCATCAACGAGGCCGACAGCGGGGGCTACGGCCTGCTGCTGGACCCCAAAACGCCCACAGCCACCCGCATCGACGGCGGTGATGGCGGCAGCCTGACGCTGAATGTCGTCACTCAGGAGGTGGCGTGGCAGCTGTCCCGACAGGGCCACGGCTTTATCACACTGGCGTATACACTGCTCATCGGTACGCAGCCCCTGTCGGTGCTGCGGGTGGAGCTGACTTTAACGAAAGAGGAGAACTGACTATGAATATGATACAGAGCGCCAAGGATCAGGTGCTGCAGCTGACCGTTTCCGCCTACGAGAAGGCGGCGGCCGCCGGTGTTTTACCGTCTGGCATTACCGTGACCCCGGCGGTGGAGATCCCCAAGGACACCGCCAACGGCGACTATACCACCACCTTCTGTCTGGCGGCGGCCAAGGCCATGAGGATGAACCCCCGTCAGGTGGCTCAGACACTCATCGACAACATGGCGCTGGAGGGCAGCTACTTCACCTCCGTGGAGCTGGCGGGCCCCGGCTTCCTGAACTTCCGTCTGGGCGGCAAGTGGTATGCCGACACGGTCGCCGGCATCGAGTCTGTCGGCGAGCATTATGGTGAGAACGATATGCTGGCGGGGAAGAAGTACATGGTGGAGTTCGTGTCCGCCAACCCCACCGGCCCCATGCACATGGGCAACGCCCGGGGCGGCGTGCTGGGCGACACGCTGGCCAGCGTGCTGCAGAAGTCCGGTGCCGATGTGACCCGCGAGTTCTACGTCAACGACGCCGGCAACCAGATCGAGAAGTTCGCCAAGAGCCTGGAAGCCCGCTACCTCCAGATCATCAAGGGCGAGGATGCCGTGGAATTCCCCGAGGACGGCTACCACGGCGACGATATCCGCGAGCTGGCCCAGGCGTTCTACGAGCAGGAGGGCGATAAGTACCTGAACTGCGAGGAGCAGACCCGCCACGATGCACTGGCCCAGTTCGGCCTGAGCCGCAACATCCCCAAGATGAAGACTGATCTGGCCCGCTACGGTATCCAGTACGACCAGTGGTTCTTCGAGTCCAGCCTTCACGAGAGCGGCTACGTGGCCGATTCCGTACAGCTGCTGACCGACCGGGGCTGGACCTACGAGAAGGACGGTGCGCTGTGGCTCAAGACCTCCGAGATCCTGGCGGAGAAGCTCCGCGCCGCCGGCAAGTCCGACGAGGACATCGAAAAGCTGGCCTTGAAGGACGACGTGCTCCGCCGCGCCAATGGCTTCTACACCTATTTTGCCGCCGATATCGCCTACCACCGGAACAAATTTGCCGTCCGCGGCTTTGACAAGGTGGTAAACATCTGGGGCGCCGACCACCACGGCCATGTGGCCCGTCTGAAGGGCGCCATGGACGCGCTGGGGCTGGACGGTGAGCACCGGCTGGACATCGTGCTGATGCAGCTGGTGAAGCTGGTGCGGGACGGCGAGGTAGTGCGTATGTCCAAGCGCACCGGCAAGGCCATCAGCCTCACCGACCTGCTGGACGAGATCCCTGTGGATGCCTGCCGCTGGTTCTTCAACGCCAAGCCCGACACGCAGATGGAGTTCGACCTGGGCCTGGCCGTGCGGGAGGACAGCGAGAACCCCGTGTACTACGTGCAGTACGCCTACGCCCGCATCTGCACCCTGCTGAAGGCGCTGGCGGCGGAGGGCTTCGACGTGCCCGCCGCGGCGCAGGCCGATCTGGCACTGCTTACCGCCGACGAGGAGAAGGCGCTCATCAAGCAGCTGGCCCAGTACCCGGTGGTGGTGCGTCTGGCTGCCCGTGACTACGATCCCAGCTTTATCAATCGCTATCTGTCCGAGCTGGCCGCCGCGTTCCACAAGTTCTACAACGCCTGCCGCATCAAGGGCGAGGAGAAGGACGTGCTCCTGGCCCGCCTGAAGCTGGCGGATACCGCCCGGGCCGTGCTGAAAAACGGCATGACCCTTATTGGCTGCTCCGCACCGGAGAAGATGTAAAAAAGCCGCGAAAAGCGCACCTCGCGGGGTGCGCTTTTTCTATGCTCCGAAGAACAGACGCACGCTCCACGCCGCCGCCATGAAGCCCGCCAGATCAGCGGTCAGCGCCGCCGGTATGGTGTAGCGGGTGCGGCGGATGCCCGCCGCGCCGAAATACACGGCGATGGTGTAGAATGTGGTCTCCGTACAGCCCAGCATCACCGCCGCGCACCGGCCGATGTAGCTGTCCGGCCCATGGGCGGCCATCAGCTCGCTGCCCACCGCCAGCGCGCCGGAGCCGGACACCGGCCGGATGAGCAGCAGCGCCGCCGTCTCCGGCGGGATGCCCAGCTTCTCCAGCACCGGCGCCAGCAGCTCCGTCAGCAGGTCCAGCGCACCGGAGGCGCGGAACATATACACCGCCGTTAAAAGCGCGATGAGGGACGGCACGATGCGCAGCAGCACCGTCAGGCCCTCCGACGCACCGGCGGTGAGAGCGCCGTACACGTCTACCCGACGACCCAGGGCCCACAGGGCCGCCGCCGTCAGCAGCAGAGGGATCAGGAGGGAGGCGATGTCCACGGTCACGCCCTCCAGACCCGCTGCAAAAGGCGGGCGGCCAGCAGTCCTGCCGTGACGGACAGCGCCGAGGACAGCCAGACCGCCGGCAGGATGTCCAGCGGCGCGGCGCAGCCCTGAGCACTGCGGACGGCGGCCACGGTGGTGGGCAGCAGTTGGATGGACGCGGTGTTCAGCACCACCAGACGGCACAGCTCGTCGCTGGCGGTGCCGCCGCAGCCTGTTGCCATCCGTTGTGCGGCGCGGATACCCAGCGGCGTGGCGGCGTTGCCCAGTCCCAGCAGATTGGCGGATACGTTGGCGGATACCGCCGCCAGCGTGTCGGCATCCCGGCTGGCGCGGGGGAGGATGCGGCGCAGCAGAGGGCGGAACAGGCGGGCCAGCCCCCGCGTCAGGCCGCCCCGCTCCATCACCGTCATGACTCCCGACCACAGGCACAGCGCCCCCGCCATGGACAGTGTCAGCTCCACGGCGGCGGACGCACCCTTCATGGCCGCCGCTGTCACAGCGGGCAGCATTCCCTGCACCGCGCCGCACACCAGCGCCGCCGTCACCATCAGCGTCCACACCAGACCCATCGCCATGAGATGTGCCTCCTCTCCCGCGCCCGCTGCGGGGCGCATTTTTCCTTGTGCAGGGAGAATATGCGCCGCCACAGCGCAATATTTGTGGAAACGACAGGGCTTTTGGCGAAGAGCGGTTGACAGAATTTGCAAAATATGTCATACTGAAACCGCCTGTCAACCGCATATTTGGGACAACTGAATAGGGGGGATACCACAAGTGAAAGCGACGGGGATCGTCAGACGTGTGGACGAGCTGGGAAGGATCGTACTTCCCATCGAGCTGCGCCGGACGCTGGACATCACGGAGAGGGACGCGCTGGAGATATATGTTGAGGGATCATCGGTCATTCTCAAGAAATATCGGCCCAGCTGCATCTTCTGTGACGGTGTCAAGGACGTGTCGGTGTTCCGCGGAAAAAATGTCTGCGCGAAGTGTTTGAGGGAGCTTCGCGGGGACAACTGACAGCCGAAAAGCGCCGGAGACCATACCGGCGCTTTTCTACTGCCGGAATAAATGAAATGACGCAAAAACATATAAAAATACCTGCGAAGCCGTAAGCTTCGCAGGTATTTCCGCATTTTTCCGGGGAGGCTCAGCGCTGCAGCGCCGCGTTGTACAGCTCGTTGCGGCTCAGGCCCGTATCATCGGCCGCCTGCCGCACGGCGTCCTTCATCTTCATGCCGCCCTCCCGCAGGCGCAGCACCCGCTCCACGCCTTCCTCCAGCGTCAGCTGGGGCAGATACTGACGGGGCCGTCCCGCCACCACCAGCACGTACTCGCCGCGGGGCTCATTGGCGGCGTAGTAGGCGGCGGCCTGAGCCAGCGTGGTACGCACCGTCTCCTCATGGAGCTTCGTCAACTCGCGGCACAGAGCCACGGGGCGGTCGCCCAGAACCTCCGCCATGTCCGCCAGCGCGGACCGCAGCCGGTGGGGCGCCTCGTGGAACACCATGGTCCGTACCTCGCCGGTCAGGTCCTCCAGCGCGGCGCGGCGCTCCTTTTTGCCGGAGGGCAGGAAGCCCTCGAAGGTGAACCGCCCCGTGTCCAGCCCCGACACAGCCAGGGCCGCGATGGCGGCGCAGCAGCCGGGGATGGCCTGTACCGTCACGCCGTTAGCGGCGCACAGGGCCACCAGATCCTGGCCGGGGTCGCTGATGGCGGGGGTGCCCGCATCTGTCACCAGTGCGCAGGTCTCACCCTCCAGCAGGCGGGCCAGAATGGCCTGCCCTGCGGCGGCGCGGTTATGCTCGTGGTAGCTGACCAGCGGCTTCCTGATGTCGAAGTGGTTCAGCAGCTTTACGGACACGCGGGTGTCCTCGGCGGCGATGAAATCCGCCCGGGCCAGTGTCTCCACGGCACGGGGGGAAAAGTCTCCCAGATTGCCGATGGGCGTGGCCACCAGATATAACATACCAGCCATAGTGTTATCCCTTCTCCTTGAAATAGATGCGCCGCAGCTCCGGCGTTTCCGTGCCATCGCCGTTTTGCAGCAGCAGCGGCGGCTGCACCGCCAGGCCGGTGCCTCCGTCCTTGCGGCAGGCCATCAGCAGCAGCGATGGCGCGGATGCGGCGTTTTTCTGGACGAACCGCAGCGCCTTCGGCTCCAGCCGGTGCCGCCGCAGCGTCTCCATCAGCTCCGCCAGCCGCTCCGTGCGGTACACAAGACAGAACTGCCCGCCGCTGCGCAGCAGGTACGCTGCCGCCGCACACAGCTGTTCCGTGGTGCATGCCAGCTCGGCACGGTGAATGCCGCGGCTGCCGGCCGCCGTTTTCCCGCCTCCGGCAGGGAAGTAGGGCGGGTTGGACACCGCCAGATCGAAGCGTCCCGCCGGCGGCAGCTGTCTGCGGTCCCGCAGGTCGCAGGGCAGCGTGATCAGCCGGTCCGTCAGGCCGTTGGCTGCGGCGGTGCGGTCCGCCAGAGCGCAGGCGGCGGGGGACAGCTCCAGCCCCGTGACGGTGAGGGACGGCTCCCGCGCCAGAAGCAGCAGGCCCAGCAGCCCCGTGCCGGAGCCCAGATCGCAGACCCGCCAGCCCCGCCGCAGCGGCGGAAAGCTGCCCAGCAGGAAGGAGTCTGTGGAGGGCTTGAATGCGCCGTCGTCAAAGCAGAACGTCCAGCCGCCGTCCCACAGGGTGTCCCATCGCTCCATACAATGTCCTCCTGCCATAAACTGCCCCTATTGTAATATAAACAGCCGCCGTCCGCAACAAAAAAGTGACCGGCCAGAAGGCCGGTCACTTTACCGCTCGTATGTAAATTACTCAGCGGGGCTGATAGCGCCATTGGGGCAGGTATCGCTGCAAGAACCGCAGTCCAGGCAGGCACCGGCATCGATGACGTAACGATCATCGCCCTGAGAGATAGCACCCACGGGACATGCGTCCGCGCAAGCACCGCAGCTGACGCAAGCGGAACCGATCTGATAAGCCATAGTAGCACCTCCATAAAGATTTGTAAGCCTATTCTATCATGAAAATTGAAAAATGCAAGGACATTTTCCAAAGGTTTAAAATCTGGCAACAATGGCTCTACATGCCGGTGACCGCCATGCAGAGCAGCGCCGCCGCCTCCCGCGCCCAGTAGCCCGCAGTGAGGAACCAGGGGCTGGCGCAGCCTGCGGCGTAGGGCGTCAGCCCGTCCCGCTCTGCCCAGATGGCGGCGCGCAGCTGGTGGAAGTTGTCGGAGGCGATGACCGCCTGCTGCGGCAGGCCCTGCTCCCGTATGGTGGCGGCGGAGAAGGACAGATTCTCCTCGGTGGAGCGGGACCGGTCCTCCAGATAGATGCGGCCTTCGTCGATGCCCATGGATACCAGCGTGCTGCGGATGCACTGGGCTTCCGTCACCGTCTCGCTGTCGTCCAGCCCTCCGGAGGCGACGCAGGCCGCATCGGGGTGGGCGGAGAGATAGCCGTAGGCCGCGTCGATGCGCTTTTGCAGCATCAGACTGGGCCGCCCGTCCTCCAGCACCTGACAGCCCAGTACGATGACGGTGCAGGGCATGTCCTCCGGCGGACGATTCCCTGCCGCCCGGGCCATCATACCCAGCGTCACCAGCACCGCTGCGGCGCACACCGCCGCCAGCAGGCTCACGGCCCGCCGCAGCCATCGGGGCCGCAGCAGGCGGCGGAAGAAGTCCGGCCGCAGCAGCACCGCCGCTGCCGACAGCAGTACCGCCGCCGGCCAGATCATGCCGAAGTGCAGGATGCCGCCAAAGACCGGCATCAGGAAGAACGCCGCCAGCGCGATGCACAGCACGGCGGCGATACGGAAAAGGGCACGTTTCATGTCAGCTCTCCGCGATGTGGTTGGCGATGCGCTGCATGATCATGTCCAGCGCCACCAGATTGTGGCCGCCCTCCAGCACGATGATGTCCGCAAACTTGCGGGTGGGCTCCACGAACTGCTCATGCATGGGCTTCACCGTGGTGAGATACTGGTTCACCACCGACTCCAGCGACCGGCCCCGCTCCTCCACGTCCCGCAGGGCGCGGCGCAGGATGCGGACGTCGGCGTCCGTCTCCACGAAAATTTTGATGTCCAGCAGGTCCCGCAGATCCTTGTTCTGGAAGATGAGGATGCCCTCCACGATCACCACCTTGGTAGGCTTCACCTCCACCGTCTCCGCGGTGCGGTTGTGGATGGCGTAGTCGTACACGGGGCAGTGGATGGTCTCGCCCTGCTTCAGCGCCTTCAGGTCCGCGATCATCAGATCGGTGTCGAAGGCGTCCGGGTGATCGTAGTTCTGCTGGCAGCGCTCCTCAAAGGGGCGGTCCTGCCGCTTGTAGTAGTTGTCGTGGTGTACCACACTGATGTCGCTGCCGAAGCGGGCGGCCAGATGCTCCGTCAGCGTGGCCTTGCCGCTGCCGGTGCCGCCTGCGATGCCGATGAAAATGGTGTTCATGTCACGGGCCCTCCCAAGTGATCTCTGCCGCCATTATAGGAAATGTGACGGAGAAAAGCAAGCGGCGCAGGGCGCATCATGTAAAAAAAGAATGAATTTCGGCGATAGACGGTTGACGTGAGGGGGTGAAATGGGTATTATGTAAAATAGATTTTTTCTCGGAGGTATCCACATGAGTCTCATCAAGTGCAAGAAATGCGGAGAGATGTTCTCCGATAGCTATAAGACCTGCCCGTTCTGCGAAGAAGACGATGCTTATTACGGCGGCCGCGCCACCAAGCGCCGCCGCAGAGCGGAGACCCCCCGCCGCAAGGCGCCCAGCATTCTGGGCCCCGTGGTGGTGCTGGTGCTGATCCTGCTGGTGCTGCTGGTGGTATGGCTGTTGTTCGGCGACCAGATCAAAACCGCCATCGGCGGCCAGAAGCCGCCTGTGGAGGACGTGATCCCCGAGCCTACCCCCACACCGGATCCCGACCCTGTGGAGCCCGCCGATACCATCACCCTGAACCGCGCGGTGCTGGCGCTGGATGTGGGCGGCAAGGAGACGCTGAAGGTCAATGAGGAGACCACGGAGACCTGCGCCTGGAGCAGCAGTGATCCCGCCGTCGTCACCGTCAGCGATACCGGCGAGGTCACGGCTGTGGCCGCGGGCAGCGCTGTTATCACCGCCAAGGTGGGCAGCGCCGAGGCCACGTGCAGCGTCACCGTCAAGGCCGCCGAGGGCAGCGACACCACCGGAAGCACCACCGGAAGCACCACCGGAAGCACCACCGGCAATACTACCGCCACGGTGGATATCAGCAAGCTGACCATCACCGCCACGTCTGAGGGCGGCTACGAGGGCGATCTGGCCTCCACCAGCGAGACCGGCGTATTCGAGATGAGCGCCAAGGCCGGCGAGGTCTGGACCCTGGGGCTCAAGGGCACCGACGCTTCCGTGACCTGGGCCATGGACGGCGACAGCAACGGCGTCTGCAAGCTGGAGGGCGCCAAGGTCACCGTCACCGGCACCAGCAGCGGCCGCTACGCCACCATCGTGGGCACCGTGGGCGGCGGCACGGTGAAGGCCATCATCCGCATCCGCTGACGCGGCACATTCCCCACCATCTCTGTACGGACCGCTGAAAGGCGGTCCGTACTTTGCGTTTTCCACAGGAAAACGCAAAAAAGCACTACCAAAACGCCGCGCCCTGTGGTATGATATAAGGTGCAATTATAGGCGAACGGAGGGACCGCTGTGAAGCATACCGCGAAAAAGTGTATCCTGCTGCTGGCAGGACTGGCGCTGGCCGCCGTGCTGTCCGGCTGCACCTTCTTCGACTCCTCCGTGGAGCAGCTGTTCACCCTGCCCCGTATGGCAGAGGAGTATACCGGCCTGTCCCAGCAGATCGACAGCCTCATCGACCAGGGCTACGAGTACGCCTCGCCCTCCGGCGGCCGGAACATCCAGTCCGTCCAGATGGTGGATCTGGAGGATGACGGCATCCAGGAGGCGCTGGTGTTCCTGCGCCGCAGCAGCGATGAAAAGCCCCTGAAGATCATGGTGTTCCGGCTGGAGGGCGACACCTACCGCTGTTTCTGCACCATTGAGAGCAGCGGCTCCGCCGTGGACAGCGTCTATTATCAGGACCTCAACGGCGACGGATGCCGCGAGATCATCGTGGGCTGGCGCATCAGCGCCGATGTTCAGACTCTGGCCGCCTACACCGTGGAGTCGGAGCCGGTAGCCCTGATGTCCAGCGGCTACACCCAGTTCAGCGTCCAGGACCTCAACGGCGACGGCGTGCCCAGCCTGCTGGTGCTCCGCAGCGACGGCGAGCTGGGTCCCGTGGCGGAGTTTTACGGCTGGCAGGAGGAACAGATGGGCGTGTCCTACCGCTGCCGTCTGTCCACCTCCATGGCCGCCCTGAACCGCGGCAGCGTCGTCACCGGCATGGTGGATAAGGATACCCCCGCCGTGTTCATCACCGGCGTGGATATCACAAGCATGGCCGTCACCGACATTCTTATCTACCGTCAGGAGGCGGGCCTTGTCAACGTGGCGCTGGATAAAAACAGCGGCGTGTCCGCCGCCGTCTACCCCTACCGCCAGCTCTCCCCCCAGGACATCGACGGCGACGGCATCATCGAGCTGCCCTGCCCCGATGCCGACAGCGCCGCCGAGCAGACCGACGGCTTCGTGGCCTGGATGAGCTGGAAGTCCGACGGCCGTTTTGAGCAGTCCGCCAAGACCTACCACTGTCTCTCCGCCGGATGGTACTTCACTATCCCCCTGAGCTGGTGGAACTGGGATGTGGACGCTCTTGTCACTGCCATCTCCAACGAAAACCAGATGACCCTCTGCATCAACGGTGACTCCGTGCTGTCCGTCTACACCATCACCGGTGAGAACCGCGATTCCCGCAGCCGCATGGGCCACCGACTGGTCCTCCGCCGACAGACTACCACCGTCTACGCCGGCGAGGTCTTTGAGATCGCCCCCTATTACGGCATGGATGAGGACCTGCTGCGCCGCAGCTTCAATCTCATCCTGGGTACTTGGAACAATTCCTGACGTCAGAAAGGAGCGCACTATGAAAAAAGTACTGGTCCTGGAGGACGAATCCAGCATCCGCAGCTTTATCGTTATCAATCTCCGCCGCGCCGGTTACGAGGTGATTGAGGCGGAGACCGGCGAGGAGGCGCTGGAGAAGCTGAAGGAGCACGCCGATGTCCGCGTGGCCCTTCTGGACATCATGCTCCCCGGCATCGATGGCTTCGAGGTCTGCCGCCGCATCCGCGCCACCAATGCGACCATCGGCATCATCATGCTCACCGCCCGCTCCCAGGAGATGGATAAGGTCACCGGCCTTATGACCGGCGCCGACGACTATGTCACCAAACCCTTCTCACCCGCCGAGCTTACCGCCCGCGTGGATGCCCTGATGCGCCGCTCCGGCGGCGCCGCTGTGGACGCCGGTGAGATCGACCAGCCGCCCTTCCTGCTGAACACCCGCAACCGCACTCTGGAGAAGAACGGCCAGCGCATCAAGCTCACCCAGGTGGAGTACTCCATCATGAAGATGTTTATGGAGAACCCCGGCAAGGCCCTCTCCCGCGAGGAGATCCTGGATATGGTCTGGGGCCACGACTACTTTGGCGAGCTGAAGATCGTGGATGTCAACATCCGCCGCCTCCGTCTCAAGATCGAGGACAACGCCACGAATCCAACGTACATTACCACGATCTGGGGCTACGGCTACAAGTGGGGCTTCTGATGGCGGATCTTTTCCGCCGATACTGCGTTGCAAAGTCTGGCTGTACACAAAGTACAGCGGCGGCTTTGCGCCTTGTCTCGGCGAAAAATCTCTTGCCATCCGTGTTCTATTGACAACGCCGCGCCGCTTATTTTGACTTTACCACGAAAGGAGCTGAGGAACATGTCCCCCAAGCTGCCGCGGGTACAGGGCCTGCGCCGCCGCTGGCTGGCCGGAAGCATCGGCCCCGTGGCCGCCATATTGCTGCTGGTGGGCGCCCTCATCTCTGTGGGCTTCGCCAGCAACTACTACAACAGCGCCCGCTCCACCCTGCGGGCCAAGGCGGCCGCCGGCGCCGACTACTTCAATACCTATGTCATGATCGGCTACAAGGAGTATTACCGCAGCGCCACACTGTACGCCGCCACCTTTGACGACAGAGACCACATCGAGCTGCAATTTCTCAACAGCTCAGGCCGCGTGGAGGTCACCACCCGCGGCCTGACGGCGGGCACCTATCCCAGCACACCGGAGGTGGCCCGCGCCGTGGAGAGCGGCACGGTGCAGGATTACGTGGGCCGCGATGAGGCCACCGGCGAGCGGATCATCGCCGCCTCCAGCCTGCTGAAGTTCAACGGGCAGGTGGTGGGCGTCATGCGCTATGTCACCGCCATCGGGAACCTGGACCGTCAGGTGTTTCTGACGGTGCTGGTAGTCTGCGGCGTCATGACCGCGGTGATCTGCCTGATTTTCCTGTCCAGCTCCATCTTCATCAACAACGTAGTGGCCCCTGTCTCCGCCGTGTCGGAGACGGCCAAGCGCATCTCCGCCGGCAGCTACGGCATCCAGATCCCCAACAAATACACCGATGAGATGGGTGTGCTGGTGGACAACATCAACGATATGTCCCTGAAGATCAGTCAGAGCGAGAAGATGGAGTCGGAGTTCATCTCCTCCGTGTCCCACGAGCTGCGAACGCCCCTGACGGCCATCAACGGCTGGGGTGAGACGCTGCTGGAGGACGAGTCCGGCGACGTGCAGCAGCTGCGCCGCGGCGTGCAGATCATCCTCAAGGAGTCCCGCCGCCTGACCAACATGGTGGAGGAGCTGCTGGACTTCTCCAAGATGACCGATGGCCGCTTCACCCTGCAGGTAGAGGACACCGACATACAGGCGGAGCTGGAGGACGCGGTCTACACCTACCGCGAGCTGTTCCGTCAGGACGGCATCTCCCTGGAGTACGGCAGCGACAAGGCTCTGTATGACGAGCCTATCACCGGCGACCCTGAGCGGCTGAAGCAGGTGTTCTGCAACGTGCTGGACAACGCCGCCAAGCACGGCGGCTCCGGCAAGCGCATCGTGGTCCACCTCACCCAGCAGGAGGGGGAGTATATCATCTCCATCCGCGACTTCGGCCCCGGCATCCCCGAGGCGGAGCTGCCCTACGTGAAGCAGAAATTCTACAAGGGTTCCTCCCGCGCCCGCGGCAGCGGCATCGGCCTGGCGGTCTGCGATGAGATCGTCCACCTCCACGGCGGCCAGTTTGACATCGCCAATGCCGCCGGAGGCGGCGCTGTGGTGACTATCCGCCTGCCGCTGAAGCGGGAGACAGAAAAAGAACTGTAAATAATCGAACAACTGTTGCATTTTTAGGCGAGCTGTGGTATGCTTGTCACAGAAAGGATCATTCAGGCATATGGAAAAGAAACAGGGCGCGTTCCGCACCACTATCGGCGGGCAGGCGCTGATCGAAGGTATCCTCATGCGCGGACCGGAGAAGGACGCCATTGTGGTCCGCTCTCCGGAGGGACTGGTCACCAAGGTCACAGAGCGGAAGTTCATCAGGAGCAAGTACCCCATTCTGGGCGTGCCTATCCTCCGCGGTGCCGTGACGTTCATCAGCTCCATGATCACCGGCGTCAAGGCGCTGATGTTTTCGGCGGACTATTTCCCTGATGAGGGGGACGCCCAGCCCGGCAAATTCGACCAGTGGCTGGAAAAGCACATCCCCGCAGAGAAGCTGCAATCCCTGGTGGTGGCGTTCTCCGTGATTTTGAGCCTGGCCCTGACACTGGTGCTGTTCATGCTGCTGCCCACATTCATCGCCGGGCTGTTCCACGCTAAGAGCGCCGCGGTCCACAACATCATCGAGGGCGTGGTGAAGGTGGCCATCTTCCTGGGCTATCTGATCCTCTGCTCCAAGCAGAAGGACGTTCACCGCGTGTTCTGCTACCACGGCGCGGAGCATAAGACCATCTTCTGCTATGAGGCGGGCCTGCCCCTGACGGTGGAGAACGTCCGTCCCCAGCCCAAGCACCATCCCCGCTGCGGCACCAGCTTTCTGTTCGTGGTGATCATAGTGTCCATTCTGGTGTCCAGCCTGGTGTTCCCCTACATTAACTGGCAGAACATCTGGGTCCGCATCGGCGTCAAGCTGCTGCTGCTGATTCCCGTAGTGGGCGTGACCTACGAGTTCAACCGCTTCGTGGGGGCCCATGACAACGCCGTGACCCGCATCCTGTCCGCCCCGGGCATGTGGATGCAGAACTTCACCACCAACGAGCCCGACGACTCCATGATCGAGGTAGCCATCGAGGCCATGAAGCTGGTGATCCCTGCCGAAAAAGGCAAGGATCAGTGGTAAAAGAGGATAACGCGTCGTATTATGGCAATTACATATAACAATCTGTATTTGGATATTCGCCAGCAGCTCCACCAGGCGGGCCTGCCCGCCGCCACGCTGGAGGCCCGTGAACTGGTGTGCTGCGCCGCCGGTAAGAGCAGGGAGGAACTGAGCCGCGCCAGCCGTCTCTACGTCCCCGACGCCGTGGAGCAGCAGGCCAGAGCGCTGGTGCAGCGCCATCTGGAGGGCGAGCCGGTGGCCTACCTCATCGGCGAGTGGGAGTTCTATGGTCTGCCGCTCGACATTTCGCCCGCGGTGCTCATCCCGCGCCCGGATACCGAGGTGCTGGCGACAAAGCTCATCGACGCGGCGCGCGGCGCGGGGGCCTGCCGCATTCTGGATCTCTGCGCGGGCAGCGGATGCATCGGCCTTGCCGCGGCGGCAAACCTGCCGAACGCGCGTGTGCTGCTCGGCGAATATGACGAAGAGGCGCTCAAGATCTGCCGGCAGAACATCCGCCGCAACCGCTTGACGGCGCGGGTGGCGAGCCTGAAGATCGACGCGCGGGAAAAGCCCGCACGCACGCTGGGCGAGTTCCAGTTTCTCGTTAGCAACCCGCCGTACATCCCGAGCGCGGACATCGACACGCTCGACGCTTCCGTGCGCGAGCACGAGCCGCGCCTTGCGCTTGACGGCGGCGCGGACGGGCTCGACTTCTACCGTGTGATCTGCGAAAAGTGGCGCGATGCCCTGTGTGAAAACGGCATGCTCTTTTTCGAGGTCGGCATCGGGCAGGCGGATCAGGTGCTGCGCATCATGCGCTCGCACGGCTTTGGCGACATTCAGATCGTCAAGGACCTCAACAACATCCCCCGCGTGGTGTACGGCACGCGCGTGGAGACCATTTGAAGCAAATTTAGTTTACATAAAGAATCGGGAGGAACGCGAACATGGCAGAAAAGTCTCAGACGAAGGCAGCTGCGGCGATGGCCGACGACAAGAAGCGGGCGATCGAGACCGCGATGCAGCAGATCGAGCGCACCTACGGCAAGGGCTCGATCATGCGCTTTGGCGACAACACCGTGAGCAATGTGGAGGCCATCTCCACGGGCTCGCTGGCGCTCGACCTGGCGCTCGGTATCGGGGGCCTGCCCAAGGGCCGTATCATCGAAATTTACGGGCCTGAATCCTCCGGTAAGACGACGCTGGCGCTGCATGTGCTCGCCCAGGCGCAGAAGGCGGGCGGCGAGGTCGCGTTCATCGACGCCGAGCACGCGCTCG
>OHBM01001064.1_pt1 | contig 20919 bp, 21 predicted proteins | sample 1577251 | NCBI WGS metagenome assembly OHBM01 (sample SAMEA3541557, study PRJEB24748) | human gut metagenome | biome: human gut; feature: human-associated habitat; material: faeces | place: China | collected 2012 | reverse complement strand
CGGGTCGTATCAAAGCCGGTATCACGGGTCGGGTAGTCCGTACTGAGGATATCCGCCGCATAGCCGGTGCCGTGATCATTGCATTCCGCAGGCGGCTGGATATCTGCCGCAAGGCTTGCGGCTTCTTCCTCGGTTTTGCCCTTTTCCAGATACTGCTGCTTCTGCGTCTCATAGGCCGCGCTGCGGGCATCTGCGTCCTGATAGCCTGCCGTCAGCACCAGTGCAACGCCGTCCTCGGCCGCAGCCGCAGCCATTTTCTGGTAGGCTGCAGCTGCTTCAGCTTCCAGTTGGATACCGCTGGCTTCATCGGCATCGGCAAGGGCCGGAGAGGGTTCCTCGGCAAAAGGCAGATTGGTGTTCACCAGCACAAAACGCTCATCGTCAGCATCAAAGCTGTAGCCGGTGCCATCGTAGCTGGCCGCATCAAAGCTCTGCGGCCCTGCAAGCATGGCGGTCGGGCAGCTCGCGGATGATCAGTACACCGGTATTTTTTTCCAGAATCTGCTGTTCCATATCCATTTTTTCAGAAGCATAGGCATGGCGGTAACGGTAGGCCTGTGCAAAATAAATATTTTTCTTATTGTCAAGATCACAGTAGACATCATAAAAATGCTGGTAATTTTTTTCATGTACGGTTGTTTTATATCCGGGCAGTAAATTGCCCGATTCGTCAGTCATGATAATCGGATTCGTTCTGCCGTCTGCGTTAAAACGGTACGGAATCAGAAATGAATTCCGGAGCAGATCGAATAATGTATTTTGACAGATTGCCATAAGAAAAGCTGACAGATCTCTGTTGTGATAAGCATTAAAAAGTGCCTGGGAAAATTCAGCGGGAGATAATGGAAAATTGTTATCCTCATTGCAAAACAGGGAATTGCAGAAAGTCCCCTGGAGTTTTTCACATGCCCATGGATCATTTAATATTTTGTTGAATAAAACATCTGCTTTTTCTTCGCGTGGAAAAATTGTTTTTTCTGCCATAAATGAATCGCTTCCTTTTCTTTTTTCGCTAAAATTATACTATTGAAATAGAAATATGTGAAAGCTATAATTGATATAGCAGAAATAATAATTTGATATGATTGAGGGCGAGCTATGGATGTGAATTTTGAGTATTATAAAATTTTTTATTACGTTGCGAAATACAATAATTTTACGAGGGCTGCAAGGGTGTTGGGAAACAGCCAGCCGAATGTGACAAGGGCAATGAACTGTCTGGAACAGCAGCTTCATTGTACGCTTCTGGTGCGGACGAACCGTGGAGTTTTTCTGACTACGGAAGGGGAAAAGCTGTATACACATGTAGCAGCGGCCATGGAACAGCTTTTTACGGCAGAGGAGGAACTGGCAGAATGTGTGGGACTGTCCCATGGGAGTATTGCAATCGGAGCCAGTGAGACCGCGTTAAATTTGTTTCTTCTGGATAAGTTAAAAGAGTTTCACAATACATACCCGGGAATCCGGCTGAAGATCTACAATCATTCCACACCGCAGGCGGTGGAAGCAGTGAGAAGGGGAACGGTTGATTTTGCAGTCGTTTCCACACCTGTAAAAGCGGATGCACCGCTCCACATGACAATGCTTCATCCATATCAGGAAATACTGATCGGTGGAACAGAGTTCGGGCATCTGGCAGGAAAGCAAACAACATTTGAGGAGATTATGCAATATCCGCTCATCTGTCTTGGAAAGGAGACGGTGACCTTTCAGTTTTACAGGCAGTTATTTGCTTCTTATGGTCTGGACTTTGAGCCGGATACAGAGACTGCAACGGCGGATCAGATCCTTCCACTGGTAAGAAGCGGACTGGGGCTGGCTTTTATACCAAAACCGATGGCAAAGGATGCGATTGACAGGGGAGAGGTGTCAGAGATACCCCTGTGTGAGAAGATACCGTCCCGGAATATCTGTCTGATCTATGACAGCAAGCACCCATTTAAGGAGGCTGCCACACAATTGAAAAAGATGATCGCTGCGAATAGTTTTGCCAGTGTTGAATAGGTTTTTGGAAAACGATTGATATTTTTAAAAGCATATGTTATAGTTCAAACGAACTTGATAATGAAACAAACAGGTGTCAGATAGGCAGGGTGACCTCACTCTGCCGGATCTGGTGAAAAGGGAAACAGGTGCGAATCCTGTGCGAACTCGTCACTGTATTTAGGGAGTGCATGCCAAAAACTCACTGGGCAGCCGGGAAGAGGGCAATGCATGATGATCTGTAAGTCAGGAGACCTGCCTGATTGTTGTACGGGAAACAAAAATGTTTCCACACCACGAGTAACTGGCTGTACGGATGAGAAAATTTGACCTGTTTTTAGATCATTTTTGTAAGATAGGACAGGAAAAATTTTATATTGTGATTTGAGTGCAGCGTTTCTTTTGTGAAAAAGAGACGCTTTTTTCATATTCAGGCAGAAGGACTCCATAGAACATCATCTGGAACAGACCGTTGAACAGGAAAGAGAGAAAAACAGAATGCAAAGCAACGGAAACGGAACCGAAGTATGGGAAAAAGGAATACAGGTTGATCTCCCGGATGGGGAATATGAGATTGAAGTGCAGCTGACAGGGGGAAGCGGCAGGGCGTCTGTCACATCACCGGCAATTTTGCAGGTGCAGGATGAGAAAGCTGTCATTGAGATTGAGTGGAGCAGTCCAAATTATGATTATATGACGCTGGACGGAGAGACTTATCTTCCGGTCAATACAGAGGGCAACTCTGTTTTCGAACTGCCTGTGACTGCTTTTGACAAAGAAGTGCCGGTAACGGCAGATACGACAGCCATGAGCGTGCCGCATGAGATTGAATATACGATTCTGCTCGACAGTGCTTCCATTGCAAACGCCGGAAAAAAACCGATGGAAGTGATCGCAGTTGTCTACGTTGCAGCCGTGATCGCAGTAAGTATCACAGCGTGGCAGATACATCGGAAGAGAAAAGGAAAAAAAGAATGAAGCAGATAAAAAAAATCGGTCTGTGGTGTATGTTGCTTTTTGCCTGCATCCAGATGGCAGGATGTGGGGACAGTCAGACTTCCTGGAAGAGTGAGGATCATGAGATCAGCAGTGAACTGACTTATGAAAAGAGCATGGATTTAGATTATGCCACGGAGTTTACAGTGGATTATTATGAGAACGGTTTTACACTGATTTCCATATCGGATGGAAGCAGATTTTTACTGAATACCGAAGAGGAAAAAGTGCCGGAAGATTTAGAGGAGGGCATCACCGTTTTAAATGCCCCGGTGTCCAATATTTATCTGGTTGCCTCTGCAACTATGGACATGTTTTGCAGTATCGATGCTCTGGATCACATCTGCCTGTCCGGACTGACCGAGGAAAAATGGGAGATCCCGGGGGCAAAGGCGGCAATGGAAAGCGGACAGATTTTATATGCCGGAAAGTATAATGCACCTGATTATGAACTGATCTGTTCGAAAGACTGTGAGCTTGCCATTGAATCAACGATGATCGGACATTCACCGGAGGTGAAGGAGAATCTGGAATCGTTTGGCATTCCGGTTTTAGTCGATCATTCCAGCTATGAGTCTGATCCGCTCGGCAGGACCGAGTGGGTAAAGCTTTATGGAGTGCTGACCGGGAAAGAAGATGCGGCTGTGAAGGCATTTGAGGAACAGAAACAGTATGTGAAAGAGTTTTCTGATGTGAAAGCTACCGGAAAGACGGTTGCATTTTTCTATGTTACAACAGCGGGAACGGTCAGTGTGCGGAAGAGCAATGACTATGTTCCGAAAATGATCGACATTGCCGGTGGGGAGTATGTGTTCCAGAATTTAAAGGGCGAGGATAACGCAGTTTCCAGTGTCAATATGCAGATGGAAGAATTCTATGCGCAGGCGAAAGACGCAGATTATCTCGTCTATAACAGCACGATTGACGGCAATCTGACAACGGTTGATGATTTACTGGCAAAAAACAGTCTTTTTGCAGATTTTAAGGCAGTCAAAGACGGAAACGTATGGTGTATCGGGAAAAACCTTTATCAGGATACCATGGATACCGGAAGCATTATCCATGATTTTCATGAGATGCTGACCTCGGAGGATACGGATGAACTTACCTACATGTATAAGCTCAAATAGAAAAATAAGATATACGGTCTGCTTTGTGGTGCTTGTGGCACTGCTTGTGATTTTTTTCACAATCAGTGTGTGTGCCGGAAGTGTGCAGATTTCAATCTCGGACATCTTGAGACAGTTCCGGGGGGAGCAGGATGAACTTTATGCAACTATTCTGTTCCAGATCCGCATTCCGAGAACATTTGCTGCAATCCTGCTCGGCGGTGCATTGGCATTGTCCGGGTATCTGCTGCAGACTTTTTTTCATAATCCGATCGCAGGCCCGTTTGTCCTTGGTATTTCTTCCGGGGCAAAATTATTTGTGGCGGTCGTGATGATCGTGTTCTTAAGATATTCCAGAATATTATCTTCTGTGGATCTGATCGTGGCGGCGTTCGCAGGATCTATGCTGTCAATGTTTTGTGTGCTTCTGATGTCACCGAGAGTTCAGAATATGTCATTTTTAGTGCTGATCGGAGTGATGATCGGCTATATCTGTTCCGCAGTCACAGATTTTCTTGTGACGTTTGCAGAGGATTCCGACATTGTGAATCTTCATAACTGGTCGATGGGAAGTTTTTCCGGTATCACATGGGAGAATGTGAAAACAATCGTGTTTGTTGTAGCCGTTACCGGCATTTTGACATTCTTTTTGTCAAAACCGATGGAGGCGTACCAGTTAGGAGAGACTTACGCAAAAAATATGGGTGTCAATATCAAAATGTTCCGCGTACTGCTCGTGATCTTATCGAGCATTTTATCCGCAGTAGTAACAGCGTTTGCAGGACCGGTGTCGTTTGTCGGGATCGCGGTGCCGCAGATGGTAAAGCGGTTATTCCAGACGGCAAAACCGATCATCATGATACCGGCATGTTTTTTAGGTGGGGCAGTATTCTGCATGTTCTGTGATCTTCTGGCGCGGATGGTGTTCGCACCGACGGAGATGAGTATCAGTACCGTGACAGCGATTTTTGGCGCACCGGTAATGATCGCAGTCATGTTGAAGCAGCGACAGGAGCGGTACTAAGGAAGAAAAATTGAAATTGTGAGAAGCATGCATCCAGGCATTCGGTAGGTAATGAAATATCTTGACAATGGAAAATGAGGAACGGAATGGAAGAACGGGAACTTTTACACACGGACGGACTGTCCGTTGGATATCACGGAAAAGAACTGATAAAGGAGATAGGGATTTCTCTGAAAAGGGGAGAGATCGTGACATTGATCGGACCAAACGGGGCAGGAAAATCCACTATTTTAAAGACTATCGCAAAGCAGCTGCAGGAGATCTGCGGCAGCGTTTATGTGGAAAACACCAGGCTGTGTGAACTGCCGGAAAAAGAACTGGCGAAGAAAATGTCCATTGTTTTCACAGAGCGCATCACACCGGAGCTGATGACAGTGGCAGACGTTGTGGCGATGGGGAGATATCCGTATACCGGAGGACTTGGCATCCTGACACCAAAAGATGAGGCGGTGGTGGCGCAGTGCATGGAACAGATCCGCATCTCACCATTAAAAGAACGCAATTTTATGAGTCTGAGTGATGGGCAGAAACAGCGTGTACTGCTTGCAAAGGCGCTGTGTCAGGAGCCGGAGATTCTGATCCTTGATGAGCCGACATCTTATCTGGATGTAAAGTACAAACTCGAATTTTTATCCATGCTGCAGGAGATGACACGGAAGAAAAAAATTGGTGTTCTCATGTCGCTGCATGAACTTGATCTTGCAGAGCGTGTGTCGGACAAAATTGTATGCGTCAAAGGGGAAAACATTGAGCATTACGGCACGCCGGAGGAAGTCTTTACCGATGGATTTGTCGATCAGCTTTATGAGATCACGGACGGAACGTTTCAGGAGAAAAGCGGTTGCGTGGAACTGAAAAAGTGCGGTGGCATACCGGAGGTATTTGTGATCGCCGGAAATGGTACGGGAAGTTTCCTGTTCCGGCAGCTTCAGAGAAATGGGATTCCATTTGCAGTGGGAATCTTAGGAAAAAATGATCTTGATTATCCGGCGGCAGAAGCGCTTGCGGTGCAGGTGATCGCTGCGGAGGCGTATCAGGACTTTGAGAGGCAACATTATGAGGCGGCAAAACAGGTGATGTGCGCATGCAGAAAGGTGATCTGCTGCCAGACGGTATTTGGATCACAGAATGTGCTTAACAGACAGCTTTTGCAGGAGGCAGAAGACTGTGGAATGGAGATAGAATTATGGCAAAAGTGATCATGGTGCAGGGCACGATGTCAAACGCAGGAAAGAGCCTGATCGTGGCAGGACTCTGCAGGATTTTCAGACAGGACGGATACCGTGTGGCACCGTTTAAATCCCAGAATATGGCACTGAATTCTTTTATCACAAAGGAAGGACTTGAGATGGGACGCGCACAGGTGATGCAGGCGGAGGCAGCAGGGGTGGAGCCGGTAGCTGCAATGAATCCAATCCTGTTAAAACCGACCACACATGTCGGTTCACAGGTGATCGTGAATGGTGAAGTGCTTGGGAATATGAGTGCAAGAGATTATTTTGCGTATAAAAAACAGTTGATCCCGGAAATCAAAAAGGCATTCCGGGAGTTAGAAAAAGACAACGATATTATCGTGATCGAAGGCGCAGGAAGTTCGGCAGAGATCAATCTGAGGGAAAATGACATTGTCAATATGGGATTGGCAGAGCTTCTGGATGCACCGGTGCTTCTTGTGGGAGACATTGACCGGGGCGGCGTGTTTGCACAGCTTCTCGGAACGCTGATGCTGCTTGAGGAACCGGAAAAGGAACGTGTAAAAGGGCTCATCATCAATAAATTCCGCGGGGATAAAACCATATTAGATCCGGGCGTTGTGATGCTGGAGGAGCGGGGACATGTGCCGGTCGTGGGCGTTGTGCCTTATATGGAGCTATCCATTGATGACGAGGACAGCTTAAGCAGCAGATTTGACCGCAGGGAGGAAGGATTGATCGATATTGTAGTCATCCGTTATCCAAGAATTTCCAATTTTACGGATCTGTCTGTCTTAGAGCAGATCGGGCAGGTTTCCGTGCGCTATGTGGACAGTGTGAGAGACTTGCACCACCCGGACATGATCGTGCTTCCGGGCAGTAAAAATACAATGGCCGATCTGAAATGGATGCGGGAAAATGGTCTGGAGGCGCTGATCAAAAAGAAAGCGCAGGATACCATTGTTTTTGGAATCTGTGGCGGATATCAGATGCTGGGTGAGACAATCAGCGATCCATATCAGGTGGAAAACGGTGGAAGCATGAAGGGCATGGGACTGCTTCCGGCTGCGACGGAGCTGAAACAGGAAAAAACAAGAACACAGGTAACGGGAACTTTTGGAGAAATTTCCGGAGCACTCTCCGGACTTTCCGGAAAGAGCGTGCGCGGATACGAGATCCACATGGGCAGTACCGGAGACAGTGGAAATATCGGAGACAGTGAGAATGTCAGACAGCCGGAAAGCAGAAGTGACGAAAAAGGCTATGTATGCAGAATACAAAACGAAGCAGATGGCAGTGTAAAATACGACGGAATCTTTTCCGGTAACGTATATGGAACCTATGTTCACGGCATCTTTGACGAGGGGACGCTGGCAGAGACACTGGTTGGTATCCTGGCTGCCCGGAAGGGTGTGGTGCTGGATACCGGACAGATGATAAGTTACGGGCAGTTTAAGCAGATGCAGTATGATAAACTTGCAGACGGTCTGCGGCAATCCATGGATATGGAAGCAGTGTATGCAATGCTACGGGAAGCTGCGATTTAAAACAGAACTGTTGTTACTGGAACGAGGTACGAGTGAACAGTAACGAAAATGTGCAGTGCATAAAGAGGAAAAATAATGGAATTTAAAATAGAGGAACCGGATAAAAAAATCGGGCAGGAAATCAAAGCAAACTGGGATCGTGTGGCAAAACCGCTGGATGGTCTGGGGGAGTTTGAGGGACTTCTCGCAAGGATCGGGGCAATTCTTGGGTCGCCAGAGATTGATATTGCGAAAAAAGCAGTGATCGTCATGTGCGCAGATAATGGCGTTGTGGCGGAAGGCATCAGCCAGTCCGGTCAGGAGATCACGGCAGCGGTGACAGAGAATCTCGGAAAAAGAAATACTTCGGTCTGCAAAATGGCGCAAACAGTTGGCGCAGAGATTTTTCCGGTGGATATCGGTGTGAACACCGACCGGATTTTTCCGGGAGTCATCAGCAGAAAAGTAAAAAAAGGTACAAATGATTTTCTGCTAAAACCTGCGATGTCAGAGAGAGAAGCCATGCAGGCGGTCCGGGTTGGGATGGAACTTGTAAAAGAGTGCAAAGAAGCTGGATATACGCTGCTTGGCACCGGAGAGATGGGAATTGGCAATACGACGACAAGTGCAGCGATGGCAGCAGCTCTGCTTTCCGTTCCGCCAGAGATCGTGGCAGGGCGTGGTGCCGGGTTAAGTGATGAAGGGCTTGCAACAAAAAGACGGGTAATTGCTGATGCATTGGAAAAATATCAGTTGAGAGGGACAGAGCCGATGCGTATTCTATGCTCTGTCGGCGGGCTGGATATTGCAGGGCTTTGCGGTGTGTTTTTAGGTGGCGCAAAATACCATATGCCAATTGTGGCAGACGGTGTCATCAGTGCAGTGGCAGCGCTTACAGCAGAGCGGCTTTGTCCGGGAACAAAAGAATTTATCATTCCTTCCCACAAAGGAAAGGAACCGGCTTCGGAACTTCTGATGCGGGAGCTGGGGCTTTCTCCGGTCATTGATGCAGGACTTGCATTAGGAGAGGGAACCGGGGCAGTCATGATGTTTTCCCTGTTAGATATTGCCATGAGTTTATATGAGACAGGGGCTACTTTTGGCGATTTTAAAATTGAGGAGTATCACAGGTTTTGATAAAGTCAGTGTGAACATATTTTTTACATGTGACAGAAAGGTGCAGTTATCAGGATGATCACATTGGTGACAGGGGGAAGCGGCAGCGGAAAATCTGCATATGCAGAAAGCCTGCTGTATTCCTGCGAAGGAATCAGATATTATATTGCAACCATGCAGATTTATGATGCAGAGGGCGAAAAAAAAGTAGAGCGGCATCGGAAACTGCGGGCAGGAAAAGGGTTTCTTACGATCGAAAGCCCGATGAATGTAGGAAAAATCCAGTTTGTATGTGCTGGAGAATCAGGGCAGGCGCAATACCGGCAGGAAGCAGAGAGGAAAGGGCAGTGCAGCTCAGAAAAGAAATCGGCACTGCTTGAGTGCATGTCAAATCTCACAGCAAACGAAATGTTCACGAAAGACGGCATGAAATCCGAGGAGGAAGTAGTTGAAAAAATTGTATCTGAGATACAGACTCTTTCACAGAAACTCGACAACCTTGTGATCGTCACGAACAATGTATTTGAGGATGGTGTAATCTATGACGCCGGAACGACGGAGTATTTGAGAGCACTTGGCAGGATCAATGCAGCACTTGCGCATCTGGCAGACCGGGTGGCAGAGGTCGTGGTTGGAATTCCGGTGGAGCTGAAAGGATGAAGTTATGAAATTATTAAAAGCGATGGCAATCGCATTTTCCATTTATTCTAAAATCCCCGTGCCGCAGTTCGAGTGGAAGGAAGAGGACATGGAGTATATGATGTGCTTTTTTCCGTGGATCGGTGGGGTGATCGGACTGTTTTTTTTCGGATGGGCGGTGTTATGTGAGAAATTTGCGGTAGGAAATGTCTGCTATGCACTGATCGGTGCGGCAATTCCGTTAATGATCTCCGGTGGATTTCATGTGGATGGGTACATGGACACGATGGACGCATTTCATTCGTACCAGAGCCGGGAAAAAAAGCTGGAGATTTTAAAAGATTCCCATATCGGTGCATTTGCGGCGATCATGCTGGCTCTTTATTATATGATCGATATCGCAGCAATTTCAGAAATACATACCCAAAAGGCAGTGTCTGCGCTTGCAGCCGTATTTTTTCTGGCGAGATGCTTTAGTGGGATTGCAGTTATGACATTGCAGCCGGCAAAAAAAGAGGGGCTTTTGTATACCTTTGCTTCCAGTGCACAGAAAGTCAGGGTAAAAGCAGCCTTATATTTTCAGACAGTGCTTTGTGTGGTACTTATGCTGCTCGTATCCGGATGGTATGGAGCCGCGGCAATCGGGGCGGCGCTGCTCAGTTTCTTTTATTTTAAAAAGAAAAGTTACAAAGAGCTTGGTGGTATCACAGGTGACACGGCCGGATTTTTTGTGACAGTCTGTGAGGCGGCTGCGGCAGCTGCGGTTGCGGTGGCCGGATATTTCTTGTAACTTTTAAAATAGTATTCGGCAGAAGGGGAGAAAAAGCATGCAATTATATATCGGAGGATATGCGCAGGGCAAGCTTGCCTATGTGCAGGAAAAACTGAAAGGGCAGAAGGTACCGGTTGTAAATGACCTGCATCTCTGGGTGAAACAGCTTTTACAGGAGGGAAAACCGGCGGAAGAGATCGTGCTGCAATATTATAAGGAGCACCCGGATTGTATCTTTATCTGCGACGAGATCGGCAACGGCATTGTACCGATGGAGAAGCAGGAGCGGGAATACAGGGAACGTGTCGGCAGATTATTGATCCGGCTTGCAGAGGAAGCGGAGACAGTGGAGCGCATCATATGTGGAATGGGACAGAAGATAAAATAAAAGTAAAAATCACATGGATCAGACATGGCATGACACAGGCGAACGGAGAACACCGTTATCTTGGAAAAACAGACGAACCGTTGTCTGAAACAGGAATCCATCTTTTGCAGGAAAAAAAGAAGGAATATTTTTCCAGTCCACCGGAATTTTTGTATACATCTCCGATGAAACGCTGCGTTCAGACAGCGGAACTGCTTTTTGAGAGGAATCCAATCCTGATCCCGGAATGGAAGGAGATGGATTTCGGGCAGTTTGAGGGAAAAAATTATGAGGAATTAAAGGATGATCCCTGCTATCAGAAGTGGATCGACAGCAATGGAACATTGCCATTTCCCGGCGGAGAGTCAAGAGAGCAGTTTATCCGGCGTTCCATGGAAGGTTTTGACCGGATGATGTCTGATATTTTAAAAAGATCAGAAAAGAACACCGGAATACAAAACGACACAGATCCGCGATATCTGAACAGTGATCGTGGAACAGAAATCCCAGTTGTGACCGTAGTGCATGGCGGTACGATCATGGCGGTGTTAAGCAGTCTTACCGGAGTGGAATATTTTGATTTTCAGGTGAAAAACGGGGAAGGATATGAAACTGTGCTGGAATGGATCCAGGGCAGATGGAAGATGACAAGTCTGACTAAGATAGGATGTGAGGACTCAAAAAGTGAACATTTACAATAGATAAGAAAGGAAATTAAATCATGATTTATCATATTGCTGCCATGCTGGCGGGATTTCTCATGGATCTGCTGCTTGGAGATCCTTACTGGCTGCCGCATCCGATCCGTCTGATCGGAAACTGGATCAGTTTTCTGGAAAAGAGACTTCTCGGCAGCAAAACAGAAGAAAAACATACCACACCGGAGCAGGAAAAAAGAAGGGGAATGCTGCTTGTACTTGCAGTTTTGAGCAGTACGGTGTTTGTGACAGCTGTGCTTTTACTTGGCGCATACAGACTGCATCCTTATCTTGGTGCTGTGATTGAGAGCATTATGACCTACCAGATCCTTGCCACGAAATGCCTGAAGGTGGAGAGTATGAAAGTCTATCAGGAACTGAAAAAAGGGGATATTGCGGCGTCACGGAAAGCGGTATCCATGATCGTTGGCAGAGACACGGAATGTCTGGATGAGACAGGCGTTGCAAAGGCTGCGATCGAGACTGTGGCAGAGAATACTTCGGATGGCGTGATCGCACCGATGATCTTCACAGCGATCGGCGGTCCAATCCTTGGATTTTTCTACAAAGCTGTCAATACCATGGATTCCATGGTAGGATATAAGAATGACAGATATCTGTATTTTGGCAGAACTGCGGCAAAACTGGATGATATCGTAAACTACATCCCGGCAAGGATCAGCGCACTGCTCATGGTGGTTTCCTGTTTTTTATGTGGAAAAGAGTTTGACGGAAAGCGGGCATGGTATATTTTTAAGAGAGACCGCTACAGACATGCGAGCCCCAATTCGGCACAGACGGAAGCGGTGTGTGCAGGTGCCCTTGGAATCAGGCTTGCGGGAAATGCAAGCTATTTTGGCAAAATCGTGGAAAAGCCTTATATCGGGGATGCAGAAAGAGCAGTGGAGACAGAGGATATTAAGCGTGCAGACCGTCTGCTCTATACGACGGCTGTCCTGTGTGAAGCAATCTGTCTGTCGGTACTTTGGATCATCCTGCTTATTTCTTAGACCAGAGAGGAGGAGAGAAAATGCGTCCGGTCATACACGGAGGAGACATCTATCAAAATGAAATAGAACTGGATTTTTCGGTCAATATCAATCCTTTTGGAATACCGGAAAAAGTGAAGGAGGCAATGCAGGAATCTTTGGAACTCTGTGAGCATTACCCCGACATTCACCATGCAAAACTGATCGAAAAAATCGGAGCATACTATCACATTCCAGAGGAACATATTTTGTGCGGAAACGGAGCATCTGAATTATTTGTGGCGATTGTTCATGCAATCAAACCGAGAAAAATTGTGATACCAGTGCCGTCCTTCTATGGTTATGAGAAAGCTGCAAACGTGACAGAGGCAGAAGTTTCCTATTATGAGATGACAGAGAAGGACGGATTCTGTCTGACCGAAGCGTTTTTGCAGGAATTGCAGGAGGATGTGGATTTATTATTTCTGGCGAACCCGAATAATCCGGTTGGCAATACAATAGAAGACATGCTGCTGGAAAAAATATGTGACAGATGCCGGGAAAAAAAGATAACCGTTGTGATAGATGAATGTTTCCTGGAATTTACAAGGAAAAAGGGATTTTTTGAAACACATTCCATGCAGGAATACCCAAATGTCATCATTGTGAAGGCTTTCACAAAATTATATGCGATCCCGGGTGTGCGTCTGGGCTTCTTATTCTGTGGCAGCCAGAACAAGGCAGGGCAGATTTTCAATCAATTGCCGGAGTGGAACATCTCAATCATTGCGGAGGCAGCAGGACTTGCGGCATTAGATGAGACGGAATACTGTAACAAGACCATTCCATACATTGGGAAAGAGCGTGCATATCTAACGGCGGAACTGGAAAAGCTGGGGATCAAAGTCTACCCCGGGGAAGCAGATTTCCTGCTCTTAAAGACAGACGATCCCTTATACGAAAAGTTATTAAAGAAAAAGATTCTGATCCGGGATTGCAGCAATTACAGAGGATTAAGTAAGGGATATTATCGTATTGCTGTGAAGACACATAAAGAAAATGAAAAATTAATTTCGCAATTAAAGGATACAATTATGGACAAATACGAAACTCTTCAAAGTGTAAATTAAATTGTGAAAAATCAACAAAAGCTTGAGAAAACACTGGGGAGCGGTCGGTCCTTAGAAGGCAGGTGCGACGTTAGTCGTGACTGGCTTCTTAGTACCGTTACCAGCGACACGTAGCGAAAGCGTGTTTTCGAGAATTTTGTTGATTTTGAACAATTTAAAATAGAATATATAGAGTTTCGCAATCACCTAAATTACACTGCAGGAAAGTAAGGAGCATCAGATGGAAAACATAGAATACGTCAGACCACAGGATATCGAAAAACGAAGCTTTGCCATAATCTCAAAAGAGCTGGAGGAAAAAGGAATCGTTCTTCCAAAAGAGCAGGAGCTTGTGACGAAGAGAGCCATCCATACCAGCGCAGATTTTGATTATGCAAAGACCATGACTTATTCCGCCCATGCGGTCGGGATTGCAAAAAAACTGATACAAAATGGTGCAGACATTGTCACCGATACAAACATGGCACTTGCCGGCGTGAATAAAAAAGAACTGGCAAAATACGGAGGAAAGGCACACTGTTTTATGGCTGAGGAAGAGGTGGCAAAGATTGCAAAAGAGCGCGGTGTCACAAGGGCAGCTGTGAGCATGGAAAAAGCAGCACAGATAGAAAAGCCGGTGATCTTTGCCATAGGCAATGCGCCGACAGCATTGATCGAATTATATGAAATGATAAAGAGTGGAAAATACCGCCCGGCATTTATTATCGGGGTTCCGGTTGGCTTTGTGAATGTGGAGGCTGCAAAGGATCTGATTTTAAAAACGGATGTACCGTATATTATCAACCGGGGAAGAAAAGGTGGCAGTAACATTGCAGCGGCAATCTGCAATGCACTTTTATATGAACTTCGAGATGAAAATTAAATGTAAATTTAAGTAATAGATTCACTGGTCTGCTGAGTTGCCGTGCAGACCATAAGAAAATCATGCAAGAGTGGATGAATGATGCGATATGGATTTACAACAGGAAGCTGTGCGGCGGCTGCCTCAAAAGCAGCAGCATATATGCTACTGACAGGAAAGTTAAAAAAAAATATAACAATACAGACACCGAAAGGGATTCTGTTTCAAACAGAGATACTTGAAATTACAAGAAGTGAAACAGAAGTTACCTGCGCAGTACGAAAAGATGGTGGAGATGATCCCGATATTACATCCGGGACACTCATTTTTTCCACAGTGCGTTTTGCAGATGGGGAGAAAAAAATACCGGGGCAGAATAACAGACAATTTTCAGGCATTCATGTGAAAGCGATGCAGGAAAAAAGGGCAGTCATTTGCATTGACGGTGGAAAGGGTGTTGGCAGAGTGACAAAACCCGGATTAGACCAGCCGGTCGGAAATGCAGCCATTAATCATGTGCCACGGGAGATGATCGAAAAAGAAGTGCAGGAGGTATGCGCATTGGCAGATTTCTCCGGAGAACTTCATATCACGATCTCGGTGCCCGACGGAGAACATTTGGCGGAGCAGACCTTCAATCCGAGACTTGGGATCGTCGGGGGAATTTCCATTTTGGGAACTTCCGGGATCGTAGAACCGATGAGCAGTCAGGCACTTCTTGATACGATCAAAGTGGAATTGAACCAGAAGAAAGCAGAAGGTTATGGAATCGCCGCTGTTTCGCCCGGTAATTACGGGTTGGATTACATGAAAAAAACATATGGTTACGACCTTGACCGGAGCGTAAAGTGCAGTAATTTTATCGGAGACACCATTGATATGGCGATCACCACTGGATTTGAAAAAATGCTGCTCACAGGACATATCGGCAAGCTTGTGAAAGTGGCAGGAGGAATCATGAACACACATTCCAGAGAGGGAGACTGCCGTATGGAAGTGCTTGCCGCAGCTTCTGTGAGAAATCAGGTGCCTTATCCGGTTTTAGAGGAAATCCTGCAATGTGTCACCACGGAAGAAGCAGTCAGGAAACTGGATGCCTGTGGGAAAAAAGATGCTGTGATGCAGGATCTACTGTCAAAAATCATGTTTTATCTGAACAAACGGGCGGCAGGAAAAATGCAGATCGAGGTTATCCTTTACTCCAATGAATTTGGAGAGCTGGCAAAGTCCGCTGGAGCAGAGAAGTTTTTACAGGAATTAATGTGATTTATTAGACAATTGCGAAACTCTTGAAAACCTAAATTAAATTGTGAAAAATTAACAAAAGACATGAAAGACATTGGGGAACCGCCGGTTCTTAGAAGGCAGGTACAACTGTAAGTTGTAACTGGCTTCTTAGTACCGTTGCGAGTGACACATAGCGAGAGCGTGTCTTGAATGTTTTTGTTGATTTTGAACAATTGAAAGAAGAGTAGGATGAGTTTCGCAAATGCCTAAATATAATGGAAACAGGAAAGGAGTACAAAAATTGTACGAGTTATTAAAAGAAGAGGGAAGAGCCAAACGTGGAGTATTTCACACGGTGCACGGAGACATCCAGACCCCTGTGTTTATGAATGTCGGCACAGTGGCAGCAATCAAGGGAGCTGTCTCCACTGAGGATTTAGAACAGATCAAATGTCAGGTGGAATTATCGAACACTTACCATCTGCATGTGAGAACAGGAGATAAACTCATTAAGGAGATGGGCGGATTGCATAAATTCATGTCATGGAACCGTCCAATCCTTACGGATTCCGGCGGATTTCAGGTGTTTTCCCTTGCCGGCCTAAGAAAAATCAAAGAGGAAGGCGTTTATTTCCATTCTCATATTGACGGAGCCAAAATTTTCATGGGACCGGAAGAGAGTATGCAGATCCAGTCAAATCTCGGCTCGACGATTGCCATGGCTTTTGATGAGTGCGCACCGGCTCTTGCGGAACGCCCTTATGTGGAGGCATCCGTAGCGAGAACGACACGATGGCTGGAGCGTTGTAAAAAAGAAATGAACCGCCTCAATTCGTTAGAGGATACCGTAAATAAAAACCAGATGCTCTTCGGTATTAACCAGGGTGCGATTTATGCGGATATCCGTATCGATCATGCCAAGAGAATCTCGGAGCTCGATCTCGACGGCTATGCAGTCGGAGGTCTCGCAGTCGGGGAAACACATGAGGAAATGTACTATATTTTGGATGAGACAGTTCCTTATCTGCCGAGAAAGAAACCAACTTATCTGATGGGAGTGGGAACTCCGGCAAATATTTTAGAAGGCGTTGACCGCGGTATTGATTTCTTTGACTGTGTTTATCCGTCACGGAATGGTCGTCATGGACATGTATACACCAATCAGGGAAAGATCAATCTGTTTAACCAGAAATATGAAAAAGATATGCGTCCGATCGAGGAAGGCTGCCAGTGTCCGGCGTGCCGCAGATACAGCAGGGCATACATCCGCCATCTGCTGAAAGCAAAAGAAATGCTTGGAATGCGTCTGTGTGTACTGCATAATCTTTATTTCTACAATACGATGATGGAAGAGATCCGGGATGCGCTTGATGCCGGAAACTTCAGATCGTATAAGGAAGAAAAACTTTATAACATGGGACAGATCGACCGTGAAAAAGAAATGAGCGGACAGAAGAAGTTCTATTAAAAGGACAGATATTGTCTAAGACTAAATATTTTATAAAATTAATTGGAAAAGCTTGCCGAAACGCAAGGTTTTGTGTACAATGTTTTATAGTTTCTAAAAATATCAAAATACGATATTAGAGAGCAATAAGTTTTTAGGAGGAAGAAAGATGTTATCAATCTTGGCATCATCAGGAGCATCATCCGCAGCAGGAATGGGTGGAATGATCCTTTGGTTAGTTATTTTATTTGCATTTATGTATTTCTTCATGATCCGTCCACAGAAGAAAGAGACTCAGAAGAAAAATGCAATGTTATCGGAACTTGCAACAGGAGATACTGTTTTGACAACAAGTGGCTTCTACGGTACAGTTATTGATATCACAGACGATACAGTCATTGTTGAGTTTGGAAGCAACAAGAACTGCCGTATCCCAATGCAGAAATCTGCAATTGCAGCAGTTGAAAAACCGGAAGAAGCATAATGTAAATAGAGTGCTTTATCATAAGACGTCGGCAGTTGCCGGCGTCTTATCTGTATCTGAAAGAGCATCAGGGAAGCGGGCTGCTTATGGAGCTGCTGTTTCACGCATGATCCGGATCAAAATATGATGATGAAAGGGAAAGAAAATGGTTTGTCTTGAAAAGCTGGATAGAAGTGATTTTGAAGAAGTTTATCGTATTATGGAACAGAGTTTTCCGGCAGATGAGAGAAGAAAAAAGGAAGGGCAGCAAAAACTTCTGGATGAAGAAAAATATGAGCTGCTCGGTGTAAGAAACGAGGGAGGGCTTCTGGCATTTTTAGCAGTCTGGGAGTTTGCGGAATTTGTCTTTATCGAGCATTTTGCAGTCAGTGAGAAAGCAAGAAACAGTGGGATCGGCGGAAAAATGTTAGAGGAACTGGCAAGGCAGAAAGCAGGAAAAGTTGTTCTGGAGGTGGAATTGCCGGAGGATTCCCTGAAAAAAAGAAGAATAGGATTTTATGAGCGGCATGGGTTCACTTTTAACGAATATCCATATATCCAGCCGCCGATGGGAGAAGACCGGCATGAAATCCCCCTGCGGATCATGTCAGCACCGGAACCGCTTTCAGAGGATGAGTTTCAGAGCGTGCGCACAGAATTATACGAAAGTGTTTATCATTATGTATGTGAGGAATGATAAGCTGTATTTTCTATAGGTAACAGTTATGACTATTATGAAAAAGAAAAATAGCAATGATAGTTGAAATGTTTCCAAAGATACTATATTATAGTCTTTATAAATACTGTCGGCAATTACTGTGCTAAAGTGAAAAAGATACGGATTCACAGAGGTGCACAGACAGGCTGTGAATTGAAAGAAAAGAGGGATTGGATATGGAGTGTCATATTGGTGTGATCTCAGGCGATGGAATCGGACCGGAGATCGTGGCAGAGGCGAAAAAAGTTTTAGATAAAGCAGGGGAGAAATACGGACATTCGTTTACGTATCAGGATATTCTGATGGGAGGATGTTCGATCGATGCGACAGGCGTGCCGCTTACCGATGAGGCAATTGCAGCTGCAAAGGCATCGGATGCAGTTCTGATGGGATCGATCGGTGGAAACACACAGACTTCCCCATGGTACAAACTGGCTCCGGAATTAAGACCGGAAGCAGGACTGTTAAAATTGTGGGGCCTGAGCGTGGGCACGGGGGAATACTCCCTCGATTTCGGCGACGGCACGACGCAGCAGGGCTATATCGTCCTGCGCCCCGTCTCCATGACCTACCGCACGAGCACCTACGAGCAGTCGCGCGCGATCATTGACCGCCTCAGCGCGAGCGACAACATCAACCGGATATCCGACCTGAGCATCCGCCGCGACGAACGGAGCGGCGGCGGACAGGGCTATCAGACCGTGCTGACGGTGACCTATTTCGAGGTTGCGCCGTAACGCACAGAGGAGCAGAGCACCATGAAAAACAACAGGGCAAACAGACACAATGACCGCGGCTTCACCCTCTCGGAGGTCCTTTTGACGGTGGCGATCCTTGTGGTGCTGTTTGCCCTTGCCGCCGTTCCCGTCTCGAAGATGCGGCGCGAGCTGCGCCAGACGGAGCTGGACAGCAAGGCGGAGATCTTATTCCAGACCGCGCAGAACCGCATGACGCAGCTTCTTGCCGCCGGCATGGAGGAGAAATACAAGAGCGGCAGCGACGTGAAGCGCTTTACCTATATTCCTCTCGACGCGGAAGAGGACAAGTACGACGAGAGCAAGATTCCGCTCTGGTATGTGACCGACGCGGAAAAGGACAACGCCTCCGCCGCGGCGTATTACATCCTTCCGCGGGAGCAGACCGACGCCGAGCTGCGCGAGGGCCATTGGCTCGTGGAGTACAACGCGGACAGCGGCAGCGTCTACGCGGTGTTTTACAGCGAGGAGGCGCTGGGCGTGCATACCGGGCTCGACGTGCTGCGCTACCGCAGCCAGCGCATGAAAACGGCGAAGGTCGGCTACTATGGCGGCGACGCGGCGGCGGTCAATGACACCGGCGTGCTCGCGCCGCGGGCGGAGATCCTCAAAGGGGAGACGCTGGAGGTGCGCATCACCTGCAAGGCACCGAATGACCGTCCGCTCCATTTCTTCATCACCATCCGCGACGACAAAGGAAATGAGACGGCGCGCACCGAGCTGAAAAATGATACCAAGACGTTCACCACGATCGAGAAGAGCTTCCGGGACTACGAGGTGACGGTGACGCTCGACGACCTGAGCGGCGACGATCTGCGATGCAGATAAACTGGATGACAGAGGATGCAAGGGAGCACCGGACTGGATTCTGTGAAAGCAGGAATATATGAAGATTTGTGGATTGATTTTTCTGCTATGAAAATGAATGGATCTTATTGAAAATATTTCTTCATAATGTTATCATTGGACACGAAAAACACAGAAAAAATAAGAAAACAAAAAATTAAACGGTTGTATATTTGTCTGTAATATGACCAGAGACAGCCGGTCAGAGTGTCAGAGATCAGAATGGTGGGTGGCTGAATGTTTGATGACCAGGGCTATACAGGAGGAGAACAGAATGAAATTAACCATGCTTGGAACAGGCAACGCACTGGTAACGGAGTGCTATAATACATGCTTCGTGCTCAGCGATGAGTACGGCCATTTTCTGGTTGACGGAGGCGGCGGAAATACGGTGCTTTCCCAGCTGAAGAAGGCTGGCGTTGATCTGATGGATGTTCATGAGATCTTTGTTACACATAAGCACGTAGACCATATCATGGGGATCGTGTGGGTGATCCGCATCATTTGCCAGAACATGAAAAAAGGCACTTATCAGGGCGAGGCAAACATCTATGCTCATGATGAAGTGATCGGACTTCTCAAAGACATGGCATTTAAGCTTCTGAATAAGAAGGAGACACAGTACATCGGTGACCGACTTCATCTGATCGAGGTAAAAGACGGCGAGAAAAAAACAATTCTTAATAAGAAAGTGACTTTCTTTGATATCGGTTCCACCAAGGCGAAACAGTTCGGTTTCCAGATGATCTATGACGGTGGTAAGGTACTTACCTGCTGCGGAGACGAGCCATACAATGAATGTGAAGAGAAATACGCAAAAGGCAGCGACTGGATGTTCCACGAAGCATTCTGCCTGTATGGACAGCGTGATATCTTCAATCCATATGAGAAGCATCACTCCACAGTTAAGGATTCCAGTGAGCTGGCTGAGAACCTTGGAGTTAAGAATCTTGTCCTGTATCACACAGAGGATAAGAACATTAAGAAACGTAAAGAGCTTTACGAAGCAGAAGGCAGAGAGTATTATCACGGAAATCTGTTTGTTCCGGATGATGCTTTCCGTGGATAATTCCTCAGTCCGTGACAGCATCACCCTTGTGG
>OHBM01001062.1_pt1 | contig 20931 bp, 15 predicted proteins | sample 1577251 | NCBI WGS metagenome assembly OHBM01 (sample SAMEA3541557, study PRJEB24748) | human gut metagenome | biome: human gut; feature: human-associated habitat; material: faeces | place: China | collected 2012 | reverse complement strand
CCACCAAGCTGTTCTGCGGCTACTGTGGGGCGTTGATGTTTGGCGAAAGCGGCACAAGCCGGACGGGTGAAGTCCACCGCTACTATAAATGTGCCACTGCCAAAAAGCACAAGGGCTGCAAGAAAAAGACCGTCCGCAAACAGTGGCTGGAAGATCTGGTGGTCAACCAGACCATGCAGCTTGTGAAAGACGATGCCGCTATGGAATCCATCATCGCCAAGGTGATGGAACTGCAAAATAAAGAGCGTCGGTGACGGCGTCGCTGCGGAAAAGCAGGGAAATGCACCACAGTGCCGCCAGCCCTACCAGAGTATATACAACGCGGCTGACGGTCGCGGTCTGGCCGCCGAACAGCCACGCCACGATATCAAAGCGAAACAGCCCGATGCTGCCCCAGTTGAGTCCGCCGACGATGGCCAATATCAGCGCAATGCGATCCATTATCATGGGTAAAACTCCTCTCTTGTTTTATCGAGGATATTTTCCCCGTATTGCGGAAAAATATGCGTTCGACAAAACTAGTGCCGGAGCGACTTTCCTCGCTCTTTACAAAAATACGGCCGCGGTATATTATTTAATCACAGCTTATCCAATTGGTCTTTTTGAAAGACCGGCTCATATCTTTATCCCACCGGCAGGAGATCCCTCTTGCCACCTTACTTGGCGCGCTGCTTCAGCGCGCCGCTTTTTTATGTGCAGCCGCGCCGGTGATATTATTCCACGGCCGCCTGCGGGATATTCAAAGGAAATAATCTCCACAGCGGCATGAAGTTTGTCTATATTTAACAAGTATCAGGCGTTGAATCCGTGTATTATGGAGAAAAGCATCAAAAATGTTGACAATTAAATTTGAATAAATATAATTAAATTATACTTCTCTAAATGCAATACTATTTCATGTTTTAAACAAGCTTGAAACGGTCTTGCACCGATGAGGAAAAACAGAAAAATATTTAAGGAGGATTGCAGCACTATGCTAGACATGCTTATCAAGAATGGCACCATAATAGATGGCACAGGGAAACCGTCCTTTCCCGGCTCCGTCGGTGTCATGGGCGACAAGATCGTCATGGCAAAAGGAGATGAAGAGGCCAAAACGGTAATTGATGCAACGGGTAGAATAATTTGCCCGGGTTTTATTGACGCACACTCCCACGGCGATCTGATCCTCGGCCGGGACTTTGCCCGGCTAGCAAAAACGTCACAGGGTGTGACTACAGAAATGACCGGTCAATGCGGATTGTCCATGGCCCCGATTAACCCCAAAACCATGAAGCTGATTCAGGGGATGCTGATGATTGGAGCGCCGGATTTTCCTGACGATGAAATGATCGGCTGGACGGATTACAAATACTATATGGACTACTGCGATAAGCAGCAGAAAAGCGCAAACATAAAATTCCTCGTCGGCCACAGCACGCTCCGCGTTGCGGTGATGGGCTTCGACAACCGGGACAGTACCGACGAAGAGCTGGAGAAGATGAAGGAGCTACTTTGCAACGCCATGGAAAATGGCGCGGCGGGTCTATCCACCGGCCTTGTCTACACTCCGAGCTGTTATGCCAGCACGAGAGAAATAGTAGAACTGGCGAAGGTCATAGCCCCGTACGGAGGCATATACTGTTCGCACATGCGCGACGAATCGGTGAACATAGTAGAGGCTGTTGAAGAGGTGCTCACCATCGGCCGCGAAGCGAAGGTTCCCGTGTGTATTTCCCATCATAAGGTCATGGGCAAAAAGAACTGGGATCTGCAGAAAAAGACGCTGGAAATGATCGACGCGGCTGTCAAGGAGGGCATCTCCGTCACCTGTGACCAGTACCCGTATACTTGGAACCAGACTGCGCTGAACGTAATAGTCCCGCCATGGTATTTTGACCACGGTGTTGAGGCTATGGCTAAACTGCTTGAAGATCCTGATATGCGCCGGAAGATACGCGAGGAGATAGACGATACGAGCGGAAAGTACGACAACTATTTCCTCAACGCCGGAAGCTGGGACGGCGTAATGGTGACAACGTCTCCTGCCTGCCCGGAGGTAGAGGGAAAGACGATAGGCGAATACGCCCGCGAGCTTGGTAAGGATCCGTACGACACCTTCTTCGATATCCTCGTTATGAACAAGGGCGACAGCTCCGCTGTTTTCAATACGATGAAGGACGAGAACCTGTTTGACGTTATTCTTAACGAAAATGCGATCGTTGGCTCTGACGGCCTTACCCGCGCCCTGAATGAAAAGAGCCATCCCAGAGCCTATGGCACTATGCCGCGCGCAATAAATTATTATGTCCGGGAGAACCATATCATGTCGCTTGAGGCCATGATAAACAAGATGACCGGAGAGACCGCAAAGCGCCTGCACTTCAGATCAAAGGGTATAATTGCCGATGGCTATGATGCAGACATCCTTGTGATCGACTGGGACAATTTCTATGACCGTGCGACCTATGTCAACTCCTGCGAACTGACCGACGGAATAGATTACGTGATCGTCAACGGTGAAGTCGTATGGCATGACAAGCAGTTTACCGGCAGATTCCCCGGCAGGGTCATCCGTCACGAGAAATAATACATACCGCAATAACAAAAACATAAAACAGGAAGGAAAATAGCTATGAGTCCACTGGCAGCATTTGTTATCGTATTCGCGCTCCTCATGGTAGCCCTTATTAAATTCAAGGTAACTCCCTCCGTAGGTCTTTTCGTAGCAGCCATTGTTTTTGGCCTGATGGCGGGTATGCCTATGGCCGACGTAATGGCAAAAATCCCCGCGGGCTTCGGCAGCATTATGGCAAGCCTCGGCCTTGTACTTATCTTCGGCAGCATCTTTGGCGACTTCCTCGGCGAGTCCGGCGCTACCGAGGAGCTTGCGAAAGGTATGCTCCGCAAATTTGGCAGAAAGCATGATATACTCGCACTCAACCTTGTTGGCTTCATCCTTTCCATTCCCATATACTTTGGCGTTGCCTATATTATGACCGCGCCGTTGGTCAAGGCAATCCAGAAGGTTACTAAAAAGTCCATGAAGTCCTATGTTATCGCAATATTTACCGGCCTTATGCTCACTCACTGCTGCGTTGCGCCCACTCCCGGCCCGCTCGCGGTTGCAGGACAGATAGGCGCGAATATCGGCTGGTTTATCATCTATGGTATTATTATCTGCCTGCCGGCGAGCCTTCTCATTGGCGTTGGCTATGCGAAATTTGTCGGCCGCAAGGATAACATGGCACAGCTCCACGCAGACATAAAGGAAATCGTGGACAATGACGAACTCCTTGCGCATGATCCGACCAAGCCCACCGCAATCACTGCTCTGCTCCTTGTGTGCCTCCCCATCTTCCTTATAGTCCTTGCTTCCGTCTGGTCGCTCTTCTCCACCGAAGGCATACTTTATACCATCGTCTCCTTCATCGGAAACCAGAATGTGGCACTGTTCATCTCCGTGATTGTCTCCGGCATTGTTCTCAAGAGGTACATGCCCAACAAGACCATTATGGGCTTCATCGACGAGGCGGCAGACCGCTCCGGCGGCATAGTACTCATAGTCGGCGCGGGCGGATGCTTCTCCGCAATGCTCTCTGCTACCACCATGAGCACTGATCTTGTTGCGCTGATGTCCGCGGCGCATATGCCGATCATTCTTCTTGGCTTCATTCTGGCCTTTGCCATCCGTGCAGCCGTCGGCTCCGGTACTGCCGCGATGCTTGCTGCGGTTGCCATAGCGGGACCTGCCTGTGTTGAAACCGGCCTGTCTCCCGTCGTTGCAGGTATGTCCATCTGCCTTGGCGCGACCGCCGGTACGCTGCCTACCGATGTTACCTTCTGGTTCCCCGAAAGAATGAACGATCTCAGCTCTAAGGACTGCACGCTCACCACATTTGTTCCGTCCTTACTGGCTGCGCTGGTAGGCTTTGTGATATTGCTTATCATTAACGCTTGCTCCGGGTTCCTGCCCGGTCTTTATTAAAAGCTATAAATAAAATATGCAGTGGCCGGAAATCCGGTCACTGCATACGAACTTAACAAAAACATATGTTTATCTCGAAAGGGCTGAAAAATGAAGATAAATGAAATCAATACCCCCGCAATACTTCTCAACCTTGACTATATGGAGCACAATCTGAAGAAATATTGCGGCGAAGCAAAAAAATACGGCAAGGAAATCTGGCCGATGGTAAAGACGCACAAGAGCACCGAACTTGCCCGCCTTCAAGCGGAATACGGATGCTCCGGTTATCTGTGCGGTACGCTTGATGAAGCCGAGGCACTTGCTAAAGCGGGTGCGAAGCACTTGATGTACGCATATCCGGTATCGACAGAGGTGTCGATACGACGTGTCATCGCGCTGACAGAGCAGACGGACTTTATCATCCGAATAGACGATCTTGACTCTGCTGCGCTGCTCAATCGCGAAGCAGAGGCTACGAATGTCACTGTGAATTATACTATTATTATAAACTCCGGCCTCAACAGGTTCGGCATAAGCCCCGAACGTACTGCGGAGTTCGCAGATGCCATGAAGAAATTCGGCAATCTGAGATTCAAGGGCATATCTACGCATCCGGGACACGTATACGGCGCAAAATGCCATTCTGAACTACAGAAGTATGTTGACGATGAGCGCAATGCCGTCGCCGCTGCTGTGAGGGAGCTCAAAGCTGCCGGGTATGAGCTGGAGATCATCTCGTCCGGCTCCACTCCGACTTTCTGGGGCGCAATCGGTGATGAGAATATTGCGATCTATCACCCCGGCAATTATATCTTCAACGATGCGATCCAACTCTCCACCGATACCGCGGCAGAAGACGAGTGTGCGCTCTATGTTCTGGCTTCAGTTATATCCCATCCCCAGGACGGGCTGTACATAATAGATGCTGGAGCCAAATGCCTCGGCTTGGATCAGGGCGCTCATGGGAACGACTCCATAAAGGGGTTTGGCATCGTAAAGGGGCATCCAGAGTTGGAGATATTCAGCCTGTCCGAAGAGGTCGGTAAACTGCATGTACATGGGGAAACCAGCCTGAAGGTCGGCGACAAAATATGTATAATTCCTAACCACTCCTGCTCGACCGCAAACCTCACCAGCTACTATGTTGGAGTTCGCGGTGACGAAGTTGAACGTCTAGTCGAGGTAGATATACGCGGTAATTCCACGAAGAAGGGCGTATGATCAAAAGCTGGGAGGAGTTACTGCGAAAACCAGAATGGCTTTCTCATTGCTGTTATTTACCCAGTAATGGGAGACCATGGGGTTTATCCTTATACTGTCTCCCTCGTTCAGCTCAACAAAATTGCCGTTCAGCGAGAGCATGAAACTTCCGCTGATAACAAGTGCAACTTCCTCACCTTTGTGACGCATTGAGGAGTTCTCAGTAGTGCTTCCGGGCAGAAGAGTTAACTGGCAGAACTCCATAGAACAGTTCATGTCTTTCGTCAGCAGCTCATATTCAACGCCATTTTCAACGATGTGTTTCCTACCCTTGGGGTGTACAATATCGCTTTCGTCGGGAATGTCTTCAACGAAAAAGCAGAAGAGCGGAACGTCAAGCTGCGTTGCGAGCGCCCTAAGCGTGTTCAGAGAAGGATTGGCCTGTCCGCGCTCTATCTGACTGAGCATGGAACTTGTGATCTGCGCGGCGGCGGCAAGCTCTTTTACCGAAAGCCGGAGCGATACACGAGTGTCTCTTATTATCTTACCTATTTGAAAATTGTTATTGTCCAAACTAAATCCCCCAGAGATAAACCTTTAATATTAAAATATTAGCATAAATACAGCCGGAAATCAATAATAGTCTGGTTTGAAATTTGGGGGATAGTAGCTTATGATGGAGGTTTTATTATGAAAATAATTGAAACAAAAACTGCTCCCGCCGCAATCGGACCGTATTCTCAGGCCATGGTCTACGGAGGATTGGCATATACTTCCGGCCAGATCCCTGCCGTGCCAGAAACCGGAAATGTTGTTGGTGACAGCATAGAGGCGCAGGCAGAGCAGAGCTGCAAAAATGTGGGCGCAGTGCTTGCTGCGGCGGGTACTGGCTATGAGCATGTTATAAAGACGACCTGCTTCCTCTCTGATATGAACGATTTTGCTGCCTTTAATGCAGTGTATGAAAAGTATTTCGTAAGCAAGCCGGCAAGGTCTTGCGTTGCGGTAAAAACTCTCCCTAAAAACGTGAAGTGTGAGATCGAAGCGATTGCGGAGATACTTTGATCCACAGGATTATGCTGACTTTGGGATGAAGGAGATGAACTTATGAAGACAAAACTTATAAACGGCAGAATATATGACGGAAACGGCGGAAAGCCGTTTTACGGTGAGCTTGCTTTTGCGGATGACACGATTCTGGCCGTCGGCACAAAGCTCGACGGCGAGTTTGATACCGTTATAGACGTGGGCGGCAAAGCGATCTGCCCCGGCTTCATCGACACCCATAGCCACTCAGATTTGAGAATCCTCGTGGACTCGGCCATTCCGTCGAAAATACGGCAGGGTATAACCACGGAGGTATGCGGACAGGACGGCGTGTCCATGGCTCCGATCCCCGAAGAGTATTCGGCCAAATGGCGGCTCAGCATCGCGGGGCTTGAAGGGGACGATCCGAGCGTCAATTGGGTTTCGTCCGGTGCTGGGGAATACATGCGCAGAATAGAGACAAATAAGCCAATAGCAAATTATGCCTATCTGTGCCCGCACGGGAATATCCGAATGGAGGTCATGGGCATTGAGGCCAGAGCCGCCACGGAGGAGGAACTGTGCAGGATAGAGCAGGCGCTCCGCCGGGAACTGGACGCCGGAGCCGCAGGTATGTCAAGCGGACTTATATACATCCCCTGCGTGTATGCCACGACGGAGGAAATGATACGCCTGTGCCGGATCCTGAAGGAGTATGACCGACCGTTTGTTGTCCATCAGCGCATGGAGTTCAATGATATTATGACCTCCATGCAGGAGCTCGCAAATATAGTGCGAGGAAGCGGGGTTCATCTGCATATCTCACATTTCAAGATGGGTGGCAGGAAGAACGAGCCTCTTAGATACGAGGCGTTCAGACTTATAGAGGAGCTTCAAACCGAGGGATACGAGATTAGCTTTGACCAGTACCCATACGGCGCGGGCAGTACGATGCTTGCGGCCTGTATTCCTCCTTGGGCGCACGCCGGAGGAACTGACAAGCTGCTTGAGCGCATGAGAGATCCCGTGGAACGTGCCAGAATCAAGTCGGACATTCTGAATAACGATACCGTGTGGGATAACCATATCGAATTCTGCACCCCGGAAGGCATTGTCGTCAGCGATGTCACGAAGGACGAGAACAAAAAATATCTGGGCAAGAATATCGTCGAGATAGGCGAAATGATGGGCGTAGATTATGTGGACGCAATGCTTGACCTTCTTCTGGATGAGAATAATATTGTCGGTATGATCGAGCATTATGGCACTGAGGAGTGCATCACCGCCATAATGAAACGCCCGGAAATGAATGCCTGCACTGACGGACTTCTCGGCGGAAAGCCTCATCCGAGAGTCTATGGCGCGTTTCCGAGGATACTTGGAAAGTATAGCCGGGACGATGGTCTTTTTCCGCTTGAGACCGCAATATATAAGATGACGAGAAAGCCCGCCGAGGCCATGAGAATTGCCGATAGAGGCGTTCTTGCTCCAGGCAGAAAGGCCGATATAGTCGTATTCGATCCTGATACCGTGAAGGATCTAGCTACCTATGAGAATCCGAGACAGTACTCGGTCGGCATTGAGCACGTATTCGTCAATGGTATAAAGGTTGTCGAAGGAGACAAGTTGTTTGAGGATGCCGCATCCGGCCAGGTAGTCCGGGCAGGAAGATAAATGTAATATTGGTCTTTGATCGCTCCTACTCTCACTCCCATAATTCCATACGCTCAAGAAGCCGATTTATCAGGGCTTCTTGAGCGTAAAATTTTCCCCTCTCGGTTCACCAAACCGAGAGGGGGAAATGCTTTATTCAAGCTCGAACGCGCCGGTATAGAGCTGATAGTACATGCCCTTTTCGGCAATGAGCTTTTCGTGGCTGCCGCGCTCGATTATGCGGCCGTGGTCGAGAACCATGATGACGTCGGAGTTCTTGACCGTGGAGAGACGGTGCGCTATGACGAACACCGTGCGTCCTTCCATGAGCTTATCCATGCCGCGCTGGACTATCGCCTCGGTGCGCGTGTCGATGGAGCTGGTCGCCTCGTCGAGGATCATGACCGGCGGGTCGGCGACCGCGGCGCGCGCGATCGCGATGAGCTGCCGCTGACCCTGCGAGAGGTTCGCGCCGTTATTGGTGAGCTGCGTGTTGTAGCCGTCGGGCAGACGTGTTATGAAATCGTCCGCGCCCGCAAGCTCCGCCGCCGCGATGCACTCCTCATCCGTTGCGTCCAGCCGTCCGTAGCGGATGTTGTCAATCACGCTGCCGGTGAAGAGGTTCGTGTCCTGAAGCACGAGGCCGAGCGACCGGCGCAGGTCGGATTTCTTTATCTTGTTGATATTTATGCCGTCGTAGCGTATCTTGCCGTCGGCAATGTCGTAGAAGCGGTTGATGAGGTTCGTGATCGTGGTCTTGCCTGCGCCGGTCGCGCCGACAAAGGCGACCTTCTGCCCCGGCTCGGCGTAAACCGACACGTCGTGCAGAACCTCCTTGCCCTCCTCGTAGCCGAAATCGACATCCACCATGCGCACGTCGCCGCGCAGCTCGGTATAGGTGAGGCTGCCGTTGCTGTGCGGATGCCGCCACGCCCAGTGTCCGGTGCGCTCGGCGCTCTCTGTGATCGTGCCGTCAGGCGCGATGTTCGCGTTGACGAGGGTGACATAGCCGTTGTCGGCCTCGGGCTTTTCCTCTATGAGCGTGAAGATACGCTCGGCGCCGGCGCCGGCCATGACGATGGCGTTTATCTGCTGGGAGAGCTGGTTGACGTTGCCGGTGAACTGCTTGGACATGTTCAGGAACGGCACAAGGATGCTCACGCTGAACGCTGCACCGGAAATGCTGACATTCGGGATGTTTGCCAGCAGGAACACGCCGCCGACAAGCGCCAGAGTGACGTACAGGACATTGCCGATGTTGCCGATGATGGGGCCGAGGATGTTCGCGTAGGCGTTGGCGCGGAAGCTGTCGTCGCAGAGTGCGTCGTTTATCTCGTCGAAGCCCGCAAGGCACGCATCTTCGTGGCAGAACACCTTGACGACCTTCTGACCGTTCATCATCTCCTGAATATAGCCCTCGGTCTTGGCGACGGACTTCTGCTGGCGCAGGAAAAAGCGCGCGGAACCGCCGCCGACCTTCTTCGCAACGAAGATCATTGCTACTACGCCGAGCAGCAGCACCAGCGTCATCAGGATGCTGTAATACAGCATGATCGCAAGCACGCACAGCACGATCGCACCGGCCTGAATGAACGAGGGGATCGCCTGCGAGACGAGCTGGCGGAGCGTGTCGATATCGTTGGTGTAGTAGCTCATGATGTCGCCGTGCTGATGGGTGTCGAAGTATTTTATCGGCAGATCCTGCATTCCGTCGAACATCTCGCGGCGGAGCTTGTTGAGGAAGCCCTGCGTCATATAGGCCATGAGCTGGCTGTACAGCGTCATGGACAGTATCGACAGCACGTACAGGACGATCAGCGCCGTGACCCACGGCATTATCTCGGCCTTGGCTGTTGACCAGTCGCCGAGCTTGTAGTATTTTTCGACGATGGACAGCACGTTCTGCATGAATATCGACGGAATGGAAGATACAATGGCGGAGAACAGAATGCACAGCGCCGTGAGCGGGGCGAGCACGGGGTAGTAGCCTACGAGCTTCTTTATCACGCGGCCGATGTTGCCCTTTTTCGCCATCGGGGGCGCGTTTTTGATCTTATCACTCATCGTTGTCGCCTCCGTTCGCCTGCTGCTGGCAGACCTCGCGGTATATTTCGCTGGAGCGCAGCAGCTCGTCGTGAGTGCCGGTCACGGCGATGCGGCCGTTGTCCATGACGATTATCATGTCGGCGTCCTGCACGGAGGCCACGCGCTGCGCGATGATTATCTTTGTGGTCTCGGGGATATAGGCTTTGAAGCCCGCGCGAATGAGCGCGTCGGTGCGGGTATCGACGGCGCTGGTCGAGTCGTCGAGGATCAGCACCTTCGGCTTCTTGAGCAGTGCGCGCGCGATGCACAGGCGCTGCTTCTGGCCGCCGGAGACGTTCGTGCCGCCCTGCTCGATCCATGTGTCGTAGCTGTCGGGGAAGGAGCGGACAAAATCATCCGCCTGCGCGAGCTTGCAGGCCGCAACGAGCTCTTCGTCAGTCGCGTCGGGATTGCCCCAGCGGAGGTTATCCTTTATCGTGCCGGAGAACAGCAGATTTTTCTGAAGCACGACCGCGACGCTGTTTCGCAGTGTCTCCATGTCGTAATCGCGCACGTCCACGCCGCCGACGCGGACGCTGCCCTCGGTGGTGTCGTAAAGGCGGGAGATGAGCTGGATGAGCGTGGTCTTGCTGGAGCCGGTGCCGCCGAGAATGCCGACAGTCATGCCGGCGGCGATGTGCAGGTCGATATCACGCAGGGCGAATTTCTTCGCCTTTGCGGAATACTTGAACGAAACGCCGTCAAAGTCGACTGAGCCGTCCTTGACCTCGGTGACGGGGTTTTCGGGATTACTGAGCGCAGGCTCCTCGGCCAGAACCTCGCAGATACGCTTTGCGGACTCTGCGGACATCGTGAGCATGACGTAGATCATGGAGATCATCATCAGCGACATGAGTATCTGGAAGCCGTAGGTCAGCATGGCGGACATCTGGCCGACGTCGATGGTCTGGCCGCCGCTCGTGATGACGAGCTTGGAGCCGACTATCATTATGAACACCATGTTGAAGTACACGCACAGCTGCATGAGCGGGGAGTTGAGCGCGACGATGCGCTCGGCATGGGTGAAGTCGCCGCAGATATCCTCGGACGCTGCGCCGAACTTCTGCTTTTCATAGTCCTCGCGCGCGAAGCCCTTGACGACGCGCATTGCGCGGACGTTCTCTTCGATCGACTCGTTGAGCCGGTCATACTTGCGGAACACGGCGCGGAACGCGGGCATCGCCTTGCGCGCTATCATCAGCAGGCCGAATATGAGCACCGGCACAACGACCACGAAGGTCAGCGCGAGCTTGCCGCCCATGATGAAGGCCATCACGATGCAGAATATGAACATCAACGGGCAGCGGATCGCCATGCGGATTATCATCATGAACGACATCTGGACGTTGCTGACGTCGGTGGTCATACGCGTTACGAGCGAGGCGGAGGAGAACCTGTCGATATTCTCAAACGAGAAGCTCTGCACACGCTCGAACATATCGTGGCGCAGATTGCGCGCGAAGCCTGTGGACGCTTTGGCACAGGTCGCGCCCGCGATGCCGCCGCAGCAGAGCGACAGACAGGCCATCAGCACCAGAAACAGTCCGATGCGCACGACCTGCTCCATCGGAGCGTTATATTTTATCAGGTTCACAAGCTTTGCGGTTATAAACGGGATAAAGGTCTCGATAAACGCTTCGCCCACTATAAAGATCAGCGTGAGAATCGTGGGCTTTTTGTATTCTCTCACGCATCCGGCAAGTCTTTTTATCATGTGCCGTCACATCCCTTCCCGCCGAGACATTGCGCGGGGTACATGTCCATGGCGTTTTTCAGCATAATATCAGTGGTATTCAGAAACTCGGCTGTCTGCTCCTCACTCAGCCCGCGGCACAGTTCGTCAAAGACCGTGCGGTCAAGGCTGTCCATGCAGCGGAACACCTCTCCGGCCATCGGCGCGGAGACGATGCATTTCGAGCGCCGGTCGCGCGTGCTCACGCGGCAGCTCACGAAGCCCTTGGCCTCAAGACGTTTGATTATCTCGTTGAGCGTCGGGTGGCTGAGGTGCGTCGCACGTTCGAGGTCACGCTGGTTTATCTCCTCAAGTCCGGCCATCTCCATGCGGTGCAGCTCGCAAAGCACGAAGCCCTGAACTCCCGTGAGTCCCTGCTCGCCGATAAGCTCGTCGATGCGCCGCCGGAAGCTGCGGTGCAGTATCGAGAAGCGCGCGCCTATCGGTATTTCGCAATCCATTAAGCTCACCTCTCTAATAGGTAGTGTACGACATATTTTAGCCATTTAGGTTTATAATGTCAATCATCATCACAGACAAAAAGAACGGATATCCGGAGGACGGCTTTCGTCACAATGCTCTGAACTTTTTATGTAGCCTTGAAAAATCCGCGCAGCGCGGCTATAATCAGAGCATAAATATAATAGTAGGAGCATTGCCATGAAAAGAGCGTATATAAACGGCATTATACTCGACGGCAGCGAAAATATGCAGCCGCAGAAGGGCATGAGCATCATCACCGACGGCGAGAAGATAGTCGGCATTGTCCCCGCGGGCAGCGAGGGCGCGGACTGCGAGAAGGTAGATCTCGGCGGCAAGTATATTATGCCGGGGCTTATAAACCTGCATCTGCACCTGCCTGCCTCCGGCCGCCCGAAGAAAAAGCAGGCCGATAATACCAAGCTTGTAAAGACCGTCACGAGCACCGCGCTCATGCGGCGCGTGGTCGAGATTATCTGCGCCGCGAACGCCAAGACCCAGCTCATGAGCGGCGTCACCACCATCCGCACCGTCGGCGGCATCATGGAGTACGACGGCAAGATACGCGACGGGATAAAGGCCGGGAAGTACGTCGGCCCGCGCATCCTCGCGGCGAACATGGCGGTCTCCGTGCCCGGCGGGCATATGGCAGGCTCGCTTGCGTATGAGGCGCACAGCGCCGAGGAGGCGAAAGATCTTGTCACGAAGATTGCTTCCGGCAAGCCAGATCTTATAAAGCTGATGATAACCGGCGGCGTGCTGGACGCGACCGTGAAGGGCGAGCCGGGCGCGCTGAAGATGCCGCCCGAGTACGTCAAGGCCGCGTGTGACGAGGCGCACCGGCTGGGCTACAAGGTCGCCGCGCATGTGGAGAGTCCGGAGGGCGTGCGCGTCGCGCTCGAAAACGGCGTTGACACCATAGAGCACGGCGCAAAGCCTGACGAGCATATTATTTCCCTTTTCAAGGAGAGGGGAGCGGCGCTGGTGACGACGATATCTCCCGCGCTGCCCTACGCACTGTTTGACCGCGAGGTCAGCCACATCACCGAGACGGAGAAGTATAACGGCGAGGTCGTGTTCAACGGCATGATAGACTGCGCCCGCGCCTGCCTTGCCGCCGGCATCACCGTCGGCCTCGGCACCGATACGGGCTGCCCGTACATCACGCATTACGACATGTGGCGCGAGCTGAACTATTTCCATAAATACTGCGGCGTGTCGAACGCTTTCGCGCTGCACACCGCGACGATGATAAACGCGGAGATCGCCGGACTTTCCGACGTCACCGGCAGCATCGCGGCGGGCAAGTGCGCCGACTTTGTCGTCACGGAGCAGAACCCGCTCGACAGCCTTGAGGCTCTGCGCACTCCTGCGATGGTCGTTGCCCGCGGCGAAGTGTTCAACGCGCCCAAGGTGAAGAAAATGGCGCAGGTAGAGCGCCAGCTCGATCTATATAGATAATGTAGGAACATCCGTCCCTCGGTTTTCGTCAAAACCGAGGGACGGCGTGTTATACGGCCTAAACTTACGGGCTGAAATGACTGATTTTTATGCAAAGTAACGCCCATGCGCAGAATTGAGATACTTTTGTTGTTGTCAAAGAAAAAGCAAAAATATATAATGCTTAGAATGTAAGAATAATTGTCAGCGGGTACGGAGGAATTATGCGAAACATATTCAAAATTTTCGGGAGGGACGTCAAGTCTCTCAGCCGGCATTTCTTCGCCTTCGTCGTGGCGATAGCAATAATGATCCTGCCGAGTCTGTACGCATGGCTCAACATCTATTCGAACTGGGATCCCTACGGCAACACGGGCAACATCTCCATTGCCGTCGCGTCGATGGACAAGGGCTATGTGACCGATACCGGAGAGAAGGTCAACAAGGGCGACGATATAATCGAAGACCTGCGCGAGTCAACGGCCATCAACTGGGTCATCACAGACAGCGAGGAGCAGGCCGTCAACGGTGTGTACTCCGGCGAATACTACGCCGCCGTCGTCATTGACGAGAACTTCTCCTATAACATGTACAACATGCTTACTATGTGGAACGGCAAGCCTGAGATAACCTACTATGAAAACGCAAAGAAGAACGCCGTTGCGACCAAGATAACCGACACTGCGGTCGAGTCGCTCAAGCGCTCGATAAACGAGAACTATCTCGGGGTTCTGATAAGCGGTATCATGGAGCAGGCGAACGTCATCTCTGCCGAGATCGCTGAGGATAACCCCAGAGAGGCGCTGCATGTCGTTTTGCAGCAGGCGCTGACCACTCTGAACGCGGCGCAGCGCGCGCTGGATAACTTCGCATCGGGCGGCAGCGGCAACATCAGCATCGACACCTCGGAGCTTGACAAGATAATTGCCGACATCAACTCCAAGCTCCCGGAGGGCAGCGAGATACGCGACAACGTGGCGCAGATAGACCTCGCTGTGTATGAGGCGCTTGAAAAGGTGCAGGCATCGCTCGACCGGCTCCAGAACGCCATCGAGTCCGGCAATGCCGAGGCGATAGCTGCGGCGAAGAAAGCGGTCGAGAAGGCCGCCGCCGACGCGATAGCCTGCGGCGATAAGGTGAGCGGCTGGGGCGACGCGATCCCCGGAGACACTCAGGTCGGGCAGGACGCAAAGGCTCTCGCGCAGAAGATAGCCGATAACTTCTACGACCTCGGCAAGTGGCTCAATGCCCTGCCGCACAGGGACGATATTCAGGAGGCCATCGGCGACTGCACGGACATCGTCGATACCATCTTCGGCCTGACGGACACCATCGTCCCCTCCGCCGAGGAGCTTACCAAGGCCGTCGAGGACATCTTCCTCAACGTTGCGACGACGCTTGACAGCGTGCGCAAGCTGAATAACGACGCACTCGTCCTGCGAGACGCCGTCGAGAGCACAAAGGCCGCGCTGGACGATACGCTCCACGCGATGCAGCCCGCCGCCTCGCGCGTCATCGCATCCCTTACGGAGACGCTGCAGAAGCTCGACAGCATCACGACCGACGAGGACTACTTCGCCGCGCTTGTCGACCTGCTGGGCGGCAACCCGGCGGTCTATGGCCAGTATCTCGCGCAGATAGTGCAGACCAGCGTCACCCCGATATACCCGATAGCAAACTACGGCTCCGCAATGGCTCCGTTCTATTCGGTGCTGGCGGTGTGGGTCGGCGGCGTTATCCTCGTTGCGATACTCAAGCCGCACGCAAGCCCCGAGGGACTTGTGAACCCCAAGCCCGTGCAGCTGTTCTTCGGCCGGTATCTGCTGTTCTTCGTGATGAGCCAGATACAGACCGCGATAATAATCACCGGCGACCTGCTGATTTTGAAGATACAATGTCTGGAGCCGGGGCTTCTGTACCTGACGGGCTTCGTCACGAGCTTTACCTTCAGCCTGCTGATATATTCTCTGGCCGTGTCCTTTGGCGATGTCGGCAAGGCGATAGTCGTCGTCATCATGGTTCTCCAGATTGCAGGCTCCAGCGGCACCTTCCCGATAGAGCTGCTGCCGGAGGTGTACCAGAAGATATACCTGTTCTTCCCCTTCCCCTACGCTATCGACGCAATGCGCGAATGCATCTGTGGCCTGTACGGCAATATATATGTCACAAAGCTCATGCAACTGCTGATATTTGCCGTGGCGGCGCTGGGCATCGGCCTGTTTGTGCGTAAGCCGTTCATGGGAGTCAATCATTTCATGGAAGAGCGTCTCGAAGAGACCGGACTGTTCTAAGGAGGTGCAGTACAATGTCAGAGCATAGCTATCATAAGTTGTATGACCGCCTCGTTGACGAGGTCAAGACACTGTATTACGCGAACCAGGTTCGTATCCATAAGGGACTCTGGGCGCTGATAATTTCCACCGTGCTGTTTCTGACGATAATGTTCATCACAAACGGCTCGAAGGTCATCTTCCTGCTGATGTGGATCGCAACGATGTTCGCCGTGGCGGCGTACCTCATCGCGGTGGAGTACCTGAACTTCGAGCTGAAGCGCAAGGTGGAGGAGATAACACGCCGCGAGCAGGACTTCGGCGAGGAGACGGCGGATATCGTAGTCCGCCAGCGCCGCCAGCGTCTTGCCGAGACGATAACCGAGCTGGAAGCCGCGACGGAGGCCGCCCGCACCGCTATGACACAGCGCAAGACGGTTGCCGTCCCCAACGATGAGGTAGACGAGATAATAGACGAGCTGCGCGCCGAGTACAAGGATGAGTCCGGCAAGGACGGGGCAAAGGGCGCATCGGAGGATAAGGCATGAAAAAGATAGGTAAAATAATTCACCTTGATATGAAGCGCCTTGGCCAGAGCGTCGTGGCAGTTGTCGTCATCATGGGTCTGTGCCTTGTGCCCTCGCTTTACGCGTGGTTCAACATTCTCTCCAACTGGGATCCCTACGGTCCGGCCTCCACGTCGAACATCAAGGTCGCCGTCGCAAATGAGGACGACGGCGCGGAGCTGCTCGGCATGACGCTCAACATCGGCGAGATGGTCATGGAGGGCTTGGAGTCCAACGATCAGATGGGCTGGGTCTTCCTCGACACGCGCGATGAGGCGCTGTCCGGCGTCTACTCCGGCAAGTATTACGCGGCGCTGATCGTGCCGCCGGAGTTTACCGGAGACTTCCTCAGCATTATGAGCGGCGAGCTTCGCCATCCGCAGATAGAATACTACGAAAACGAGAAGAAAAACGCAATTGCCCCGAAGATAACCAACAAGGCCAAGACCGCCGTGCAAGAGCAGATAAACGCTACCATCGTTGAGAAGGCGGCGGACGCGGTGAACACCATAAGCTCCATGGTTCGTGCCTTCGGCCTTGACGCGGACGACGTTGCGAACAGCCTCACGAACGCGCTGGACAATGCCTGCGAACAGCTTCAGGAGCTGAACGTCATTCTCGGCTCGGTCAAAAACCTGTTGACGCAGACGGGGAACCTGATGGAGGTCTCCGCCGCTACGATAAACGACGCAGGTGAAGTGATAATTAATGCCGGCAACACCGTCGGCTCCGTGAGCAACGCCATCGGCACCGGCTCCGGTGTCGCGGGCGACCTGTCCAACAACATCGTCAAGGCGCTTGACGATATCGACAAGGATCTCGACTCTCTGCTCGGCATCGTCAGCTCGTGGGGCGGCACACCGCTGCTCAAGGAAGCGATAAACCAGATACTCGATGACCTTGAGGCAAAGCTTGAAGCGCTTAAAGGGCGCATCCCGGATCCGTCCGCAATACTTGACCGCGCCATAGCGCGCATTGAGAAGATAAAGTCGCTCATCGAGAGTATGGACGCCGAGGCCGTGCGCGACGATATGATCGCCGAGGTCAAGGCGCTGATAAGCGATATCGACGCGCTTGAAACGGAGCTTGTCTCGCGCAAGGATCGCGTCGGCGCGGCGTACACCACGATGGACGGCATAAATCAGGACATCAAGAACTTCGATTTCTCTCTCTCGAACGAGGAGATCGACGCGAAGCTCACCGAGATGGACAAGACCCTCGAGGATCTGGCCGCAGAGCTGACGTCGCTCAACGCGGCAGACCCGCTGATGAGCTTTGACGACGACCTGACGCATATCGCGAGCATCCGCAATGAGCTGAGAAACATCGGCGAGTCCACTTCGCAGCTCAAGATGATGGAGTGGAGCCTGAAGGTGATGAACGACCTGACCTTCAAGTACGATCAGCTCACCGCGGGCATCGATTCGCTGAACGTTGCAAAGGAAGCGGCAAACCGCGCGATCGACAATATAAGCTCCTGGAACGGCGGCACCGCCGCGCAGCAGAAGATACTTGAGCTTCTGAACAAGATCGAGGAGAAGCTCAAAGCCATCGAGGTCTCCACGCCGAGCCTGACCAAGTATATCGACGACGCCATAGCGAAGCTTGAGGAGATACGCCAGAAGGTCGATCAGATAGAGGATCCCGGCATCCGTCAGGAGATCATCGACAAGATAAACGAGATGCGCGATGTGATCCGCACTGCGATACTCACCTTCAACGAGAACGTCACCGACCATATCACGGGCGCGGCCAACAGCGCGCAGACGGCGCTCAATGAGATACAGAACGTGCTGATGGGCAGCGCGGGCAAGGTCAACGGCGTGGCCGATACGCTGCGCGGATACAGCTCCGCCCTCGGCGACGGCATGACCTCGATAGACGCGGCAATATCGCTGTCCAATACCGTGTATGAATATCTGTCCAACTTCGCGGACGATGTACGCCGCTTCGTTGACAGTGACGGCTTCAAGCGTCTCATGGAGGTGCTTGAGGATAACCCCGACGGCTTGGCCGATTACCTCACGTCTCCGGTCGATATGCGCACGGAGATCGTCTATGAGATCAGCGACTATGGCTCCGCCATGTCACCGTACTACATAATGCTGGCGCTGTTCGTCGGCTCGCTCCTCGCGGCGACGATGATAAAGGTGCCGGTGAATTACCCTGAGCTCGGCCGCACGCGCGGCATCCAGCGCTACTTCGGACGCTTCACGCTCTTCCTCGGCATCGGTATCCTTCAGGCGCTCGTCACCTCGCTTGGCTGCCTGTACTATGTCGGCATCCAGTGCGTCGCGCCCGGACGGTTCATCCTGGCCTGCATGATATGCTCGCTGAACTTCGTGTTCATGAACTACAGCCTTGTCTACGCGCTTGATAACATCGGCATGGCGATCTCCGTCATCATCATGGTCATTCAGGTCGCTGGTTCCGGCGGTTCCTATCCGTACCATGTTCTGCCGCAGTTCTTCCAGGATCTCTATAACTTCATGCCGTTCCATTACGGCATGGACATGATCCGCGAGACCATCGGCGGCTTCTACGACGGTACTTACGCCCGCTGTGCGATCATCCTGCTGCTGATGTGCGTGCTGTTCATGGTGCTGGGACTCGTCCTGTACTATCCGGCGCGCAAGCTCAACGCGGCGATAGCCAAGAGCAAGGAAGCCACCGGCGTTATGTAATGACCCCGAAATGTAAAAAACGGAGAACTGCGAAAAGCAGTTCTCCGTTATTTTTTATGAGTTTTATTATTTTTCGTGCCGTCCCTTATATCCGCCGGGCAGCCGTACCGGAAGGTCGAAATTCAGCACGAACGCGCATATACCGGCGTCCTCGTGATCCTCCAGCAGACGGAAGATGAGCCGCGTGATGTAATACGCGATGAATGCCGAGGCCACGCCGATGATTGCCGCGAACAGCACGTCTGACGGGTAGTGCGCCATGAGATAATTGCGCGATATGGCCATCAGCAGAACGACTATCACCGACGGCACGACAAGCTTCCTGCCGCGCATCAGGCACAGCGCCGTCATGCCCGCCGCCGCGGCCGTCACATGGCCGGAGGGGAAGGAGTATTCGCTCTCGGCATAGGCGCCGGCAGCCTGCCACCAGGTGCGGAAAGGTTCCACCGTCAGCGGGCGCGGCCGGGCGACGAAGTCCTTGAGCCAGAAGTTCGTGATGAGCGCGCCGCAGCACACGGCGCCGAACATGCAGATGCCCGCCTTGCGCGTTTTCGGAAAGAGCATCAGCGCGATACCGAGCGCGAGGAAGAGGAGACCCTTCTCACCCAGCAGCGTGATGATGTAGCACAGCGGCGTGAAAACCCCGCCCGCCGCCTCGGCAAGTTTGTGCAGCGCCTGCAAAATGGTGTAGTCATAGCCCGCAAAGGCCGTGTTGAGCCATTGCGCGATCGCAGTCAGTTCCATAAAAATTCACCGTCCGGATAGAAAGAATAGCTTTTGGAAAATGCGAAAAGCTCGCAGGAATGTAAAATGCACTTAAAATTTTTGTAAAGTGAAAAGTGACTTTGTCATCTTACACCCCGTGCATGCGTTTTGCAACCGTTAACATCCGCACGGACCCTAAAAGTTTTGAATGAACGATTTTTATCAAAAACAAAAATGGAACGTTTTCTGTATTTTGAACCGGTTATTCTGCTGCGGGGCTTGACTTTGGCGTGAAAAATCAATATGCTGGTAAACGGAAATTCAATCTTTAGATAGGAGCGATTTTTGCATGATTCTCGATTGCAGCAAGTATGTCGGCCCTTGTAAGTGCGGCCGCGAGCACACTCTGGAGACGAAGAAGGTCGTCGTGGAGTATGACGCGCTCGACAAGTTCGACCAGTATATGGACGAGGTCGGCCTGACCGGCAAGCGCGCTGTCATCTATGACACGAACACGTATAACCTTCCGACGCTCAAGCATGTGCGCGCCGATCAGGAGATCGTCCTCAACGCCGAGGGCCTGCACTCCGAAAAGGGCATGATCGAGGACATGATGCGCCAGCTCGACCATCCGGACGTGATCGTCGCGGTCGGCTCCGGCACGATCATGGACTTCGGCCGCTACCCGGCGTACCAGCTCGGCATCCCGTTCGTCGCCGTGCCGACGCTTGCGAGCTCCGACGGCTTCACGGCCAACATCTGCTCGATCATCATCGACGGTCAGAAAAAGTCCATCCCCATGCAGGCTGCGGCGCTCGTCGTCTGCGACCTGAACGTGGTCTCCGGTGCGCCCCTGTGGCTGACTGTGAGCGGCATTTCGGACATTCTGGCCAAGTACATTTCGCTCGCGGACTGGAAGATCGCACACCTCGTCTCGGGCGAGTATTATTGCCCCATGGTCGCCGATCTCGCCGAGGAGGCGCTGACCATTATGCGCAAGGCGGCCGACGCACAGTATCTGCATGACGGGTACACAGGGTAGCCATTTTTCTGTGATGCTTATTACAATCAGTTCCTGCGAAACAATGGCGAGCCCCAGCATAGCGGGGAAGCCGACAAAGGCGGTGATTCCCGATTCCGC
>OHBM01001060.1_pt1 | contig 20964 bp, 19 predicted proteins | sample 1577251 | NCBI WGS metagenome assembly OHBM01 (sample SAMEA3541557, study PRJEB24748) | human gut metagenome | biome: human gut; feature: human-associated habitat; material: faeces | place: China | collected 2012 | reverse complement strand
ATCGACATTCCGGTCGTGGCGACCATCGTCTCCGCCACGCAGGACACCGAGGCACGCATCGCCGCGGGCGTCGACATTCTGAACGTTTCCGCCGCGGCGGAGACGCCGCAGCTCGTCGCCGCGCTCCGTGAGCGCCATCCCGAGATCCCCATCATCGCCACCGGCGGCCCGAAGGATGAGACTATTCGTAAGACCATCGCGGCAGGCGCGAACGCCATCACCTACACCCCGCCCGACAACGGTGTGCTGCTGGCTGAGATCATGCACGCACACCGCGAGCGCTACCGGTAAGCTACATATAAAAAATGCTGGCTCTTATGAGCCAGCATTTTTCTTTTATCTTCACGCTTCCTTGTTCGACACAAACTGGTAGCTGCCTTTGCTGCCCTTCAGCGTGACGATCCCCTTTTCACCGCTCTCCTGCTCATAGGTGAGCGCGATAGTCCCGTCCTCGTTCTGCTCGAGCGAGGTGACCGTGCAGCGCTGGAAATTCGTATCGCCGTGGAGCAGATAATAGGCGTCGTACTCCTCGAGATAGATGAACTGGTCGAGATTCTTTTTGTTCGTCTCGTCCAGTGCCACGCCCAAATACTCCTGCAAAAAGGCGTCCATTTCCGTTCTCTGCGTTTTGATGGGATAATGCTCAAACGCCACTGGGCCGATTGCTGTCTGTTCTGCCTCAGTAACCTCTTCCTGTATTCCTGTCGGGCCATTATAGAAGAGCTCATAGAGGTCGATGTCCGCGGCGGTGTCGTAATAGCTGCTGAGCAGCATATTCGTCATGCACACGCCGCTGCCCACATTGAAAAATTCCGTGTTGAACCATTCGATGTCCACCGCAGACGTCTCATCATCCGGCGGCGGTACATCGTCCGCGGGCTTTGTGCCGCAAGCAGTCAGTGCGCAGCACAGGGTAAAAAGCAGCAGAAAGATTTTTACTCTCTTCATTTCTCTCATCCTCCGTAAAAGTGGTCCTATATAATCGCTTCTGCGGCGCGGCCGCACTTTTTACGCCATGGGACTCCCCTCCCTCTCTCCTATTCTCTCAGTACGGGCACGGGAACGCTGAGAACACCGCGTGACCGCCGACGATGGTAAAGGGATATTCGAAGTTCTCCTCCTCGCCGTTCGGCGTCCAGCTCTGCGACGCTTCGTCCCAATCGCCGTAGGTGATGGTCTGTGTCACGGTGCCGCTCTCACCGTCGAGCGTCACGCTGTGCGTCTCATCGATTACGGAATCGTCGCTGCCGCGGTCGGCAGACAGGACGTATAGTCTGCCGTTCACCTCAGCGTAGCGGTCAGACTCTTCAAACCACTGGTCGGCCAGCGCCTTGTCGAAGTAGCGGTACATCAGATCGTGCATGTCCTCGAGCGTCGAAACGCCGGGGATCGCCGCACTGTAGTAGGTGTAGCCGTTGATCTCCGTCTCGTCCGGCGCATCTCCGATCGGCGGCGTGTTCATAAAGAACCACGCCCACAGTGTGATCGCCGTGTCGAAATCCGCCAACACGGTCTGCTCCTGCGACACGCTCAGGATCGTCTTCGCGTGCTCGCTCAGCGCGTTGTAAAATTCGCTGTACGGCACCGAGAACACCTGCGGCCCCGCCGCATACGGCGCGATGACGTACTGGTCGAATGTGACCGTCAGGCCGTTTTCCGTAAAGTTCAGCGTCGCGAGCGTGGGGAAATCCTGCAAATAAGAGTCATAATCGTCAAAATATCCTTCGCTGAGACCCTTTTGCGCGATCTGCTCGTAGATATTCCAATAAATGCTCTCCTGCAGCGAGTTTCCCTGCAAATCGCCCTCCTCCGAGGCCAGCGCGTCCAGCGTCAGGAATTCGCCCGTCGTCAGGTCAAAGCTCCACGCGCGGGTGGCGGAATTCGGATGCACGCCGCCGTAGTAGGTGTAGTTCTCCGCCGCGATGCTCAGGAGCTTCCCCTCGGTCATGTAGGTCTGCGTCAGGCTCAGCTCGTTCGTCCAGTAGCTTCCGTTCAAAAAGACCGATGTGCCGTTTTCCGCATAGAGCTCCTTGGCCTCTGCGGCCATCTGCGCCGCCTCGGACTCAAGCCCTGCGAGCACGTTGTTCATCTCCGTGTTGAAGGCATTCTGCGCCGTGACCTGCGCGAGTTTTCCCGCACCGCCGTTCGCCGTCACGTTCTCCGCCAGCGTGTAGAGCTCGCCGTCCTCCGTGCGCAGTTCGAGCACCGGCAGTTCGTAGCGCTCCGCCAGAAGCACCGTACCGTCGTCGGCCTTGTACTCGTTTTCGTAGATCTGCGTCGCGACTTCAAAGTGCAGCGCGCTCGCCTGCGGCGGCGCGTTGTCCTCCGGCCCGCCGGGCGCTCCTGCGCCGCAGGCGGTCAAATTCAGTGCCAGCACGCAGCAAAGCAGCAGCGTCATCCATTTTTTCATTCTGTTCTCCTTTCGAGGTCTCGGTTCCTTGCTCAAACGATCACAGGCCCCTCCGTCCACGCGCTGCTGCCTCTGGCCGCGCGCAGCTCGGGATAGGCGAGCACGTATTGATCCGCCGCGCGCGCCGTCAGAGCGAAGAGCTTCTGCGCCTCCTCGCTCAACGCGCGCACATCGGCGCTCTTGGTCAGCACCGGCGCGCTTCCCGTTTTTTTGATCGTTTTGAGCAGCTTTCGTCCCCGCTCATTGCACGCCAGCACGCGCAGATAGGGGACCTCCGGCGGCACATCCGCCGCCGTCACGTCCAGATACGCCGCAAGCAGCATCCGCCGCAGCCGCGCATAGGCATAGCGCTTCGTCTTCACCGCGGAGAGCAGCTCGTCGACGGACGCTGCCGTCCGCGCTGCGTCATAAAACCGGCGATAAAGGCCTTCATTCCCGCTGTCATAGCGGGCGAAGTCCTCCTCGCACATCGCGCGCAGCCGGGAAAGCACCGCTCGCTCCGCATTCTGCATCGTCACCGGCGCGCGGCCCGCTGCGCATTCGCGCGCATAGATGGCAGCGCTCTCCGCCGTCAGATACGCGGAGGCGTCCTCTCCGTTCGTGAGCAGCTCGCGGATGTGGCTCGCCGAGGCGAAGCCCTTCGCCGCACCCCCGTTGTGCCCGACGACCTTTCGCAATATTGCCAGCGGCGCGATGGTACTGCCGCTTTGCAGCAGCGCCTTGCAGTATTCTACGCCGAGGATATCGTTCGGCTCCCGGAGCACCGCGGCATCCTCGCCGATGAGCGCCCTCGCGGCGCTCTCCCTCGCCGCGGCAAAGGACAGGCCCTTGGCAAGCTCCTCTCGCAGCGCGTCGGGAAAATCCGCCCGCAGCAGTGCCTTTGCCGCGCGCTGCAATTTCGCCGCGTTACCGCATTCGCTGCCAAAGGCCAGCGTGTCGACCACGCCCGTCGCCGCCAAAATGCTCACGCCGCCGCGGGCAAAGCCCTCCGCCGACGAAATGGCCCACGGCAGCGGCAGCTCAAGGACTAAATCTGCCCCGCCGCGCACGGCAGCCTCGGCGCGCGCATGCGCGCGTTCAATGGCAAAATCGCCCCGCTGGACAAAATCGCCGCTCATCGCGCACACGACCGCGCACTCTTCCTCGCCTGCCAGACGGCGCAATTCATCAATTTGCCACTTGTGGCCGCGGTGGAAGGGATTATATTCGCATATTATACCAAATACCCTCATGGAAGTCCTCTCAAAGCGGTTACAAAAGAGTTACGTTTTGTTAAATTTACTTGTCTTTGCAAAAAAAGTTGTTATAATATATTTTGTATTGAATTATACATCCGATCAATTTGATTCTTATTTTATCGGAAATTCGGGCGCAATGCAAGCGCCCTCGGAAAAAGGAGTATACTTATGAATGTTCTGGTCATCAACGCAGGTTCTTCTTCCCTGAAGTATCAGCTGCTCAACCCCACCACGGGCGAGCTGCTGGCGAAGGGTCTGTGCGAGCGCATCGGCATCGACGGTCTGTTCACCTATAAGCCCCAGCTTCCCGGCAAGGAAGCCATCAAGGCCGCTTCCGTCTCCATGCCCACCCACAGCGAGGCCATCCAGGCCGTGCTGAACGCGCTCGTCGACGAGAAGAACGGCGTCATCGGCTCCATGAAGGAGATCGACGCTGTCGGCCACCGCGTCGTCCACGGCGGCGAAAAGTTTGCCAAGTCCGTCGTCATCACCGACGAGGTCATGCAGGCAATCGAGGAGTGCAATCCCCTCGCCCCGCTCCACAACCCCGCCAACATCATCGGCATCAAGGCCTGCCAGGAGCTCATGCCCGGCGTGCCCATGGTCGCCGTGTTCGACACTGCCTTCCACCAGACCATGCCTCCCGTGGCTTACACCTATGCTCTTCCCTATGAGTACTATGAGAAGGACAAGGTCCGCCGCTACGGCTTCCACGGCACCTCTCACAAGTATGTTTCCCAGCGCGCGGCCGATATGCTCGGCAAGCCCATCGAGCAGCTCAAGCTGATCTCCTGCCACCTCGGCAACGGCTCCTCCGTCACCGCGATCGAGGGCGGCAAGAGCGTCGACACCTCCATGGGCTTCACCCCGCTCGCCGGTCTTCCCATGGGTACCCGCTCCGGCGACATTGACGCCGGTATCCTCGAGTACCTGATGAACAAGTACGGCATGGACATCAAGGAGATGGTCAATGTCCTCAACAAGAAGTCCGGCGTCATGGGCGTCAGCGGCGTCAGCTCCGACTTCCGCGATCTCGAAGAGGCCTTCGAGCAGGGCAATGAGCGCGCCGGCCTTGCCGTCGATATGTTCAACTACGGCGTGAAGAAGCTCATCGGTGCGTATGCCGCCGCGATGGGCGGCGTGGACGCCATCATCTTCACCGCAGGTGTCGGCGAGAACAGCGCTTCCCAGCGCATGGCCATCGCCTCCGGCCTCGAGTTCATGGGCGTCAAGATGGACGAGGACGCCAACAAGGTCCGCGGCGAAGAACGCGTCATCTCCGCGCCCGACTCCAAGGTCACCGTCCTCCTCATCCCCACGAACGAGGAGCTCATGATCGCCATGGATACCGAGGCGCTCGTCGGCTAAGTCATCGACAATCGATTATAAAAAATCCGCTTACGAAATTCGTAAGCGGATTTTTTTATTGCCGGTCTTCGAGCCACTGCATCGCGCCATAGGCGAGCAGTGCGCTCCCGCGCGGTAAAATGTTCTCGTTGAAGACGACGCTCTCGTTGTGCATGGGCTTTCCGTAGCGCGCGTCCTCCTGCGCCGTGCCCGCGCCGAGCAACAGATACGCGCACGGCAGCTCGTAGGTGTAGGACGCAAAGTCCTCCGAGCCCATGCCGCCCTCACGCAGGCGGTAGACGCTCTTCTCGCCGAACAGCATTTCGGCGCAGCGTGCCATCTGCTCGGTCAGCGCCTCGTCGTTTTTGAGCGGCGGCGCGCTCGCGAGCTCCTCGACGCTCGCACTGCCGCGGAAGGCCCTGGCCGTCGCGTCCGCGATCTCGCCGATGCGGCGCAGGATCAGCGCGGTCACGTCGCGGTCGAACGTGCGGATCGTGCCCTCGATCACGGCCTCCTGCGGGATGATATTCGGCGCGTGCCCCGCGCTGAATTTGCCCATTGTCACGATGGCGGGCGTCTTTGCGGGCAGCTCGCGCGCCGTGATCTCCTGAAGCGCAAGGTAGATGTGCGCGGCAATGTTGATTGGGTCGACGCCCGTCTCCGGCATTGCCCCGTGACAGCCGACACCCTTGACCGTGATGCGAAACAGCGTGCAACCCGCCATAAACGTTCCCTTGCCGCAGAGCACCAGGCCCGACGGCGTCCCGGAGTTCACGTGCAGCGCCATCGCCGCCTGCGGCTCCGGCGCCTCCAGCACACCGGCCTTAAGCATCGCTTTCGCGCCCGTGAAGCCTTCCTCGTCGGGCTGGAAGACGAGCTTCACCGTGCCCTTGAGTTCGCTTTGATGCGCCTTGAGCAGCCTTGCAGCGCCCAGCAGCATCGCGGCATGCATATCGTGTCCGCAGGCGTGCATGCTGCCGTTTTCCGAACGGAACGGCAGGTCGGTCTTCTCCCGCACCTTGAGCGCGTCCATGTCGGCGCGCAGCAGGATACAGCGCCCCATGTCTTCGCCCGTGAGCTCCGCGACCACGCCGCCGCCCAGCTCGCGCGGCTCATAGCCGAGCAATCGCAGCTTTTCTTCGACAAATTGAACCGTCTGCGGCAGGTGCGCGCCGACCTCCGGCGCGCGGTGGATCGCTCTCCGGTTCTCGACGATCTCGTCTTTCATTTCGATGGCTTCCGCCAGTAAAGTCTCTCCGTTCATGCAAACTTCCTTTCTCATTTCTGCGCGGCGGCTTTTTTCGCCGCGCGCTGCTGCGCTGTCCGCCGCACGAGCTCGCACAGCGGCAGGATGTATAAAAAGCACGCAAACGCCATGCCCGTCATCGGCGCGCCGACGGTCGAGAGCGGCGTCGCCCCCGCGATCGACCACGGGATCAGCGGCGCGACGACGACGGCGCTGTTTTCAAGGTTGATGGCAAATTCTTCTTTATCCTTCTGCGACGGCGCGCAGAGCTGGTGTGTCAGGATGATCGTCAACGTCTGGTTGCAGGCGAGAAGGCTCGCCAAAACCGCCGTCAGCAGCATTGAGGCATAGGGCGAGGTCCTCTCACTCAGCGCCGTCACGCGCCCGCACAGCCCGTCGAGCAGCCCCGTCTTGCGAAAAATGCCGGAATACGCCGACGAGATCATCACGATCAGCGCCACGCGCACCATTGAAATGATGCCGCCGCCGTTGAGCATCGCGCCGACCTCGGCGTCCGACGCCGTGTAGCCTAAGATTGCGGTCTTGAGGATCGTCACCGCGTCCAGATGCCGCAGGAAAATGCACAGCACGACCGCCGCTAAAATGCTGACCGACATCGCCTTTTTCACGTTCACGCGTAGGACCGACAGGATCAAAATGAGCACCGCCGGCAGGCACATGACCCAGTGAAGCGTCATCTCGCGCCCGTAGAGCGACCACAGCTCGCCCGCCGCGCCGCTGCCGCTTTTCACCATGCCGAGTACCGCATAGACGCCGCAGCTCAGAAGAAACGGCACGAGCGCCGTCTTGAGCATGCGCTTGATGTTGTCGTAAATGTTCGTCTCCGTCAGCTCGCTCACGAGCAGCGCGCTCGTCGAGACCGGCGAGCAGCGGTCGCCGAAGTATACGCCCGAAAGCATCGCGCCGCCGAGCAGCACGGGGTCCATGCCCATCGAAATGCCGACGCTCACGCAGATGGTGCCCATCGTCGCCGCCGTGCCGAACGCCGTGCCTGTCAGCATCGAGACGCCGCAGTTTAGGAGAAACGTCATCAGCAGCAAGATCTCCGGCCGGATGAGGTCGACGGCGCAGCAGATGATGAACGGCAGCGTGCCGCACGCGCGCCAGAACGCCGTCAGAATACCGATCAGCGGAAAGACGAGCAGCACGCTTGCCGACGTCTTCACGCCCGAGCAGATCATCTTCCCGAGCTCTTTCCACGAAAAGCCCTGCTTTTTGCCGTACAGCGTGAAGATCACAAGCCCCGCCAAGAGCGCGTAGAGGATATTCGTCCTCAATACGATGCACACGAGCAGCGCAAGGCAGAATAAAACGATCGCAGCCATCCAAGTCCTCCCTATCCTTTTTAACACAGCATCGCTATCTTAGCACGAAGCGATCAAAAAGAAAACCCGTTTTTATCCCACCGCATACGCCCACAGCGGCAGCGTCAGCATGGATAAAAGCGTTGTGAACACGACATTTCGCGCGGCGAACGGCGCGTCGCTGCCGTATTTGGCGGCAAAGATGGCCGCCGTCGCGCCCGCGGGCATGCCCGTCATCAGGACACTCACGCCAAGCGCCGTCGGTTCAAGGTGCAGCAGCAGCCCAACGCCCAGCGCTGCCGCGGGCAGCAGCGCGAGCCGCAGCAAGCTGAACTTTACCGTGTCGCGGCTCACGATGCTCTTGAGCGGCGCATCCGTCAGGATCGTGCCGACAATAAACATCGTCGGTGCGGAGTTGCAGTTCCCGATGTACTTTACCGCGTTCAGGATCACGGGCGGCAGCTGCACCTGCGTCACCATGCAGAGGAACCCCAAGGAGATGGCGACAAGGCAGGGTGCGTCAGCACGTTTTTGATGAGCTTTTTCTTTTCCACCGTCTCGCCCGCGACAAAGTACGTCGTGCCGACCGACCACATCACAATGCACATCGGGATCAAAAAAATCGAGGTGTAGAGCGCGCCGATCAGCATCATCGCAAAAAGCGTGAGCTGCAAGCTCCCCAGCTCTAAAATGCCCATGTTTCTCTCCCGCCATCCTTTCCGATATGCCCTGCAAGCCGGAGTGCAGCAGGCAGAAATTGCAAAATCTCCTGCTGGTGCTCCGGCTGTCAGGTTCCCCCACGCAAAGCGAACGAACGTGTGTGGATGGAGGCGCGGTGAAAAAGAAAACCCGTGCGCTTTGCCGTTCGTTCAGCCTTTCGTTGTCTTTAGTATAAGCGCGGATTTTCATCTTGTAAAACTGTTAAAATTGATATATTCTACAAGAAGCAGCTGTGAAAGGAGCGTTCCCATGAATTTCCATTCTCTTGACTATTTTCTCATGCTCGCGCGGGAGAAAAACTTCACCCGCGCCGCTGAAGCGCTGCACATCACGCAGCAATCACTCTCATCGCACATTGCCAATTTAGAGCGCGAGCTGAACTGCACGCTCGTTGTGCGCCGCACGCCGCTTGAGCTCACCTACGCAGGCCGGACGTTTCTGCGCTATGCCGAATCCATCGGCCAGACGCGCCAGGCCATGGAGCGCGAATTCTGCGACATCTCCGAAAATCAGAAAGGCGAGCTGCGCGTCGGCATCGCCTATACGCGCGGCCGCGCCATCATGCCGCACCTGATCCCCGCCTTTCAGCGCAGATACCCGAATGTCGAGATCACGCTGCTTGAGGGCTCGAACGACGCGATCCAGAAGGCGCTGCTCAGCGGCGGCATTGACCTCGCCATCGCCGCCTTTCCCCGCCCGCTCCCCGGCGCGGTGCTTGAGGATTACTATCTGGAGCACACCGTGCTATGTCTGTCTGATGGACTGCTCGCGCAGTGCGGCATCGACCTTGACACGCACCGCGGCGAGATCGCCTCGGGAAATTTGAGCGCCCTGCGCGGCTGCCCCTTTGTCCTCGGCTCCGCGGAAGACATCGGCGGGCGCATCGGGCGCGGACTTTTGCGCTCCTCGGGCGTCTCGCCCGTCAGCAAAGCAACGTCGGAAAACGTCGAAACGCTGCTCGCGCTCTGCGAGCAGGGCGTCGGCGCATGCTTCTGCCCGGAAAATCTGCTGCACACAGCGCTCTCGCCCGCGCAGCTCGCGCACCTGCACATTCTCCCGCTCTGCCCAGAGGCTTCCTATCCCATCTGCTTTGGGTACTTGAGCCGCTCGTATCCGTGGAGCGTGCTCTCGGAATTCATCCGCATCGCCCGCGAGCAGACTGCATAAGCACCATAAAAACGCCGCCCGTACATTTATTGCACGGACGGCACTCTTTTTTACTTCTTCACCGCAGGCTGCTGCTGGGTGATGCAGTGGATATTGCCGCCGCCGAAGGCGACCTCCTTCGTCTGCACGCCCACGACCTCGCGGTCGGGGAACATTTTCTGCACCTGTTCGATGGCGACTGCGTCGTTTTCGTCGCCGTACTGCGGCAGGATGACCGCGCCGTTGACGATCAAAAAGTTCATATACGACGCGATGCTGACCTCGCCGTCCTCACGCGGGATAGTACCCTCCACAGCGTCGATGGTATCCGCGCCCTCGAGTAAGCACGGCTTTTTTGTCAGGCAGAGCTTGTGGACCTTTAATTTGCGGCCCTTGGCGTCCGTCGCCTCGCTCAGGAATTTGTAAGCCGCTTGCGCCTGCTCATAAAACGGATGGTTCTTGTCCTCCGTCCAGATGCAGGCGACCTCGCCGGGTGCGACGAAGCACGCCACGTCGTCGATGTGCCCGTTCGTCTCGTCGGGGTCGATGCCGTCCTTGATCCACAGCACCTTCTCGCACCCGAGGTATTCGCGCAGCATCTGCTCGATCTCTTCTTTCGACTTGTCGGGGTTGCGCCCCTCAGAGAGCAGGCACATCTCAGTCGTCAGCACCGTGCCCTCGCCGTCGACGTGAATGGAACCGCCCTCGAGCACGAAGCCCTCTGTGCGGTAGCTGTCCACATCCGCGATCTCGCAGATCTTGCGCGCGATCTGGTCGTCCTTGTCCCAGGGGAAATACAGCCCGTCGACGAGCCCGCCCCAGGCGTTGAACTCCCAGTCCACCGCGCGAAGACCGCCCTTGTCGTTCACAAGGAACGTCGGCCCGCAGTCGCGCACCCACGCGTCGTCGCTCTCGAGCTCCACGACGCGGATATTTTCGGGGAGCTTGGCGCGCGCGTTCTGATACTGGCGCACGGATGCGCCGACCGTGACCTTTTCAAATTTTGCGATGGCCTTGGCAACATCCGCAAAGGCCTTCTGCGCGGGCTTGCCGCCGTCGCGCCAGTTGTCGTTTCGCTCGGGCCAGAGCATCCACACGCCCTGCTGGGGCTCAAATTCGGCGGGCATGCGATACCCGTCCTGCTTCGGCGTTGTGCCGATGATTCGTTTTGCCATAGCTTTGTCTCCTTATGATGAAACCATACTTAGCTGCGCGCGTTTTTCCCGCGCAGCGCGATCAGCACCTCGCCGATCGCCACGCTGAGGATCGACCCGATCGTAATGGGCAGAAAGCTCGCAAGCGTCTCTGCGTCAAACGAGAGCGGGACCGCAGTGAAAATGATCGAAATGACGATGAGCACCATCGGCACGTAGGCGATCCATTTGAGCGCCGTGTCAGACCCCGGCACGCGGAACGGGCGCGGCGTCTTCGCATCCTCGCGCCGCAGCTTCAAAAACGCCGGAAACACGGGAAGATAGCTCAAAAGCAGCATCACGAGATTCAGCGCGAAAAAGCTCCAGAAGAGTGACGAGTCCGGCGACGCCATCTCGATGAGCACGCCCAAAACACACACGCACGAGGCGACGACGCCCGACGTGACCGCCGCGCCGACGGGCATGTCGTTCTTTGCCCAGCGCTTGGCGAACACCCGCGGCATGTCGTTGTGGTCCGCCGCCAGCGCCGCCGTCGAATTGACGCCCATCGACCACGAGATCATATTGCCGAACAGCGTCACGAGGAACAAAAGCGCCACCACGCCCACGAGCACGCCGCCGCTGCCGCCCAGAATGAGTGACACCGCGTCGATAAGCCCCGAATCCACGCTGATCTCACGCACATCCACTGCCGCGCCGATGCCGAACGCCGAGAAGAGGTAGATGGCCGCGATGACGATGCCGCCGGTCACGATGGACTGCGGGATCTGCTTTTTCGGGTCGCTCATATTGTTTGCGTACGTGCACACGACCTCAAAGCCGAGGAAGTTGAAGATGATGACAGAGATATACGAAAGGCTGTTTAAGTCGAACGACGGCAGAAATGTCCGCGCCGACATGTCGTTGACAAAGCCGTAACGGCTGATATACCACACGCCGAGCCCGCCGACCAGCAGCGCCAGCACGATCTTGATGACAGCGCTCACGTTCAGGATAATGATGCTGTCGCACACGGGATAGCACGCGATGAGCGTGACGATCCAGATGAACAGCAGCTCGACCACGAGCGAGCCGAACGTCCCGAGGCTCCGCCCCGTGATGAACGTGATAAGCTCGGGGCACATCACCGCGAGCGACGCCATCCACAGCGGAAAATTGATCCAGTAGTACCACGAGGCGCGCGCCGCCCACTTGCCGTCCGGATACGCCGCGTGGATCCAGTCATAGAGCCCGCCGTCGCCCGCGTAGGCTGTGCCGAGCTCGGCGGCGATGAGGCCGTAGGGCAGCAGAAACGCCAATATCATAAAGATCCACCAGAAATACTGGCTGTTGCCGATCGACGCGACCGGCGCCGCCGCCTCGGCGACAAACACCACGCAGATGACCGACAAAATGACGTCTGCGAGCCGGAATTGATTCTTCTCCATGGCTTTTCTCAGCTCTTTTCCGCTTTCGAAACGCCGCAGTAGGCCTCGACGCAGCCGAGCTTGTCGCAGAGCACTTTGTCAAGCTCCTCCTTCGCCGCCGCGATCTGAAGACCGCTCGGCTCCTTGCGGCAGCGTGTAAAGTAGACAAGAAGGCCGCGCATGGCCGTCAGGCGGTTGCCTGCCTCCTCCCAGCAGAGGGAGGCGTCGCTGTCGGCGACCTCGTCGGTCACGTCCTCGCCGCGCGTCGCGGGCAGGCAGTGCATGAATTTGCAGCCGAGGTTCCCCAGCTGCATCAGCTCGCGGTTGACCTGATAGTCGTGGAAGACGCGCACGCGCTCTTCCTTCGGCATCTCGTTTTCGTAGAGACCGTACCACACATCGGTATAGATGAAGTCCGCGCCGCGTACGCTCTCGCGGTCATCGGTGACAAGGTAGCTGCCGCCGGAGAGCGCGCAGTTCTTCTTCATGATCTCCTTGTGCTGCTCATTCAGCTGGTGGCCCTGGGGGCCGTACTGGACAAAGTGCATGCCGAGCTTCGTCGTGATAAAGCCGAGCGACGCGCACACCTGCGTCGCGTCGCCCACGAACACGACCTTGCAGTCCTCTAACTTTTTCCCCTGCGGAAGGTTCTCCACGATCGTGCAGAGGTCGCCGATCTCCTGCGTGGGGTGGTTGTAGTCCGACATGCCGTTGATGACGGGGATGGTGCAGCTTTTTGCGAGCTCTTCGATCGTCTTGTGCTCGATGACGCGCGCCATCACGACATCGACAAGCTTTGAGAGTACCTTGCCCGTGTCGCCGATGGTCTCATGCCCGCCGAGCTGGATCATACCGGGGCCTAAATACTGCGCGTGCCCGCCCATCTGGCTCATCGCGGTCTCAAACGAGACGCGCGTGCGCGTAGAGGACTGCTGGAAGATCATGCCGAGCGTCATGTTGCGCATCAGGGGCGGATAGTAGCCCGCCTTAATGGCCTTTTTGATGGCGAGCGACAAGTCGATGATGTCGAGCAGTTCCTGCTTTGTGAATTCATTGGTGTCGATAAAGTCTTTTTTCATACGATTCCTCCGACATTTCAAGTTGCTTTTTGCCGCGGAGGCAGACGCCGCGGCGAATGCTGCGCTTAGTGTCTGCACTTTTTTCCAGTTCATGCGGAAAAAACTGTGCAACATGACACAAATCACGCCGCATTCCGTCGCCGCTGTGTATTTTACATAGATTTTACAATTCTCCTCTGGCAGTTTTGACATTTGGCGCGTAAACTATTACTTGGTTATAAATAGGGTCTCAAAAAAGAAAAAAGGAAAGATAGAAAATATGGATATTTTCAATGTGCTCACGATGATCGGCGGGCTGTGCCTGTTCCTCTTCGGCATGAACCTGATGGGCCAGGCGCTCGAGCGCCGCGCGGGCGGCAAGCTCCGCTCTCTTCTCGACAAGATGACCGGCAGCGTATTCGCCGGATTTTTAACGGGCCTTGGCATCACGGCCATCATCCAGAGCTCGTCCGCCACCACGGTCATGGTGGTCGGCTTTGTCAACTCGGGCCTGATGACGCTGCGTCAGGCCATCAACGTCATCATGGGCGCCAACGTCGGCACGACCGTCACGGCCTGGCTTTTGAGCCTTGGCGGCATCGACTCCGGCAACTTCTGGATCAAGCTCTTAAAGCCCTCATCCTTCACTCCCGTCCTTGCGCTCATCGGCATCATCTACTACATGTTCTGCAAGGACAACAAGAAAAAGGACACCGGCATGATCCTGCTCGGCTTTGCCACGCTCATGTTCGGCATGGAGACGATGAGCGGCGCGGTCGCGGGCCTCAAGGACGTCCCCGCGTTCACGAATCTCTTTGTTGCCTTTCAGAATCCCCTCCTCGGCGTGCTCGCCGGCGCGCTGCTCACGGCCATCATCCAGTCGAGCTCCGCGTCCGTCGGTATTTTGCAGGCGCTCGCCGTCACGGGCTCGGTGAGCTATGCCGCGGCCATTCCCATCATCATGGGCCAGAACATCGGCACGACCGTCACGGCCATGCTGTCGTCCATCGGCACGAACAAAAACGCCCGCCGCGCCGCGGTCGTTCACCTTCTCTTCAATGTCATCGGCGTTGTCGTGCTGCTGACGGTCTTCTGCATTGTGCGCGCGGCTTTTGCGCCCGCGCTGCTGGATGAATCCGCCACCATGGCGGGCATCGCCGTCACACACTCGGTCTTCAACGTCCTCTGCACCGCCATGCTCCTGCCCGCGGGCGGCCTTCTTGAAAAGCTCGCCTGCCGCATCGTCCCCGACGATCCCCAGACGCAGGGTGAAAAGACGACCGAGCTCGACGAGCGTCTTCTCCCCACCCCGTCCCTCGCCCTTCGCCAGAGCCGCGCCGTCGCCCGCGAAATGGCGGACTGCGCCGTGCGCGCGCTGAACAACGCTCTCACCGCCCTTGACCACAACACGCCCGAGCTCGCCCAGAGCATCCACGACGATGAGGAGCTTTGCGACCACTATGAAGATATCCTCGGCACCTACCTCGTCAAGCTCAGCACGCAGAAAATGGGCCGCGACGAGAGCGAGGAGGCGACCGAACTCTTAAAGACCATCGGCGACTTTGAGCGCATTTCTGACCACGCGGTCAACATTCTCTCCTCCGCTGAGGAGATGGAGCAAAAGGGCCTCACGTTCTCCGGCAGCGCCCTCAACGAGCTCGCCATTCTCACCTCCGCCATCCGCGAGATCCTTTCGCTCTCGCTCAAGTCCTTCTCCTCGCAGGACGTCGCGCTCGCCCAACAGGTCGAGCCGCTCGAGCAGGTCATCGACACGCTCAAAGAGCAGATGCGCACGCGCCACATCCTGCGCATGCAGCAGGGCCATTGCAGCATTGAGGCTGGCTTTGTCCTCTCCGATCTTCTGACCGACCTTGAGCGCACATCCGACCACTGCTCCAACATCGCCGGCTGCGTCATCGACGCCCGTGCGCATAACCTCAACCTGCACGAAACGCTGCGCCAGGCCAAGACTGCCGACGGCAGCTTCCAGCAGACGTACGAATCCTACGTGGAAAAGTACCAGCTTCCTGTTCCGTCGTCAAACGTGTAAAAAGCGGGGCGCTTGCGAGCGCCCCATTTTTGCTATTTTCTTGCTTGTAAAGCGCCCGTTTCCCTGCTATACTACGGTCATTAGGTTATTTCCGCGCAAACTGTCAATTTTGCGCGGTAGGAAAGGATGATACCATGGACCCGATTTATGAGATCGAATTGCAGGACTGCCCCTACTGCCGCGGCACCGGTACGGTGGAGGATGAGCAGGGCTGGTGCGTTTATGTCACCTGTGTCGACTGCGGCGCGCAGACCGCGCACGCAAGCTACGAGTCCCCCGAGGAACGTCTGGCCGCCGCGCAGCAGGTCGCGCACCTGTGGAACGTCGGCAAGGTTCTGAACCCCGGCGTCGGCGACTGATTCGACTGGAACTGCATAAAAAGGACGGAAGAAAAGCATCTTCCGTCCTTTTTGCGCTCAACCGCCGTTTGAGCGCGCGAAACTCCCCCTCCATTGCGCGTTTTCCCGCAATCGGCTATACTGAACTCATCAAGGACGTCCGCACTTTATAGAAACGGAGTTTTGCCTTTATGAACATCGACATCGGCAGCAAGATCAAAACGCTGCGCCTCTCCAAAAGCATGACGCAGGAGCAGCTTGCAAAAGCCCTCCACGTGAGCGCGCAGGCCGTGAGCAAGTGGGAAAACGGCAGCTCGCTTCCCGATATTCAGCTTTTGCCCGCGCTGTCCGTCACGCTGGGAACGAGCATCGACTCGCTCTTCTCCCTCACGGACGAGAGCCGCTTTGCCCGCATCGACAATATGCTCTGGGACAAGCGCTTTCTCACACAGCAGGAATTTGACGAAGAGGAGCACTTTTTGCAGGAAAAGTGCCGCGAGGAGGAAACGCGCCCGCGCGCGACGCTGCTGCTCGCAGAGCTTTACTGCAAGCGCGCACGGGAATACAATGACCTCGCCTCTCCCCTCGCGCGTCAGGCGCTCGCACTGAATCCCGACTGCAAGGAGGCGCACAACGCCATCTTCGACGCCGAGCACGGCGCGTACCTCGACTGGAACGCGACGAACCACTACCGCACGATCGTCTTCTATCAGGAGTTTCTCGCCGCGCATCCGGAGAACCACAGCGCGCACCTGTGGCTTCTGGACCTTCTCATCGCCGACCGCCGCTGCGCGGAGGCGCGCGAGGTCTTGGACAAAATGCACCGCCTGAAGCCGACCTACAACGACGACTTTTACCTCGGCTGTATCCTTTTGCAGGAGGGGCACACCGACGACGCGCTCGCGCAGTGGGAGGCCATGTGCGCAAAGTATCCCGACACATGGGAGGTCTACGTTATGCGCGCGAGCGAGCTCGCCAAGCTTGCTCACTACGACGAGGCCATCGCGGACTATGAAAAGGCGATGGCGCTCATGCCGCCCCCGCGCTTTGTCGACCCTGCCGAGGCCATCGCGCAGATCTGCGAAATTCGCGGTGACTATGAAACGGCGATCACCTACTACGAAAAGGTCATCGCCATCGAAAAAGCCGACTGGCACGAAACGCAGGGCGAAGCCATCGACGCCCCGCAGCGAAGCATCGCAAGGCTGCGTGAAAAGCTGGCAAGTCGCTGATATCGTGGCGAAAAGGCGCTTGTCAAAATCTTTTGACAAGCAATTTTTCCTCATGTAAAGCAGCTTTGCTCGACAAACTTTCCCGTTTTGGCTACCCTTGGGGCAGATCGAACGAAACGCACAGGAGGCACTTATGGAACTCGGTAATCAGATCAAGGCACATCGCGCCGCGCTCTCGCTTTCGCAGGAGGAGCTGGCAGAAAAGGTCTACGTCACGCGCCAGACCGTTTCCAACTGGGAAACCGGGGGTTCACTTAGATAAAGATACCACACCATTCCCACGCTGACTTTTGCTCAACCGATACAGCCGGAGGGCTGGATAACAAGAAAAGGCGGTATGCGCCCCGTGGAGGGGTAGCGTACCGCCTTTTCTTGTGGGGGTTTCCAAAGGGGGCAACGCCCCCATTTGGCACACGACTTTGCGAAGCAAAGTGTAGTGTGTTATACGCTCTGTCGGCGTTGCCGTGAAAATGCCGTTGCCGCCGGGGAGGGCAAGGGCATTTGAAGCGGCAGGAAAACAGGGCTGTGCTTGCGTGGCGTGGAGCCGCAAGCGCAGGTCTGGTTTCATCAGCAGACAGGGCGTATATGAAAGCCCCCGTCCCTCGTCCTACGCTCCGACTTGTGGACAAAGTGTCCCGAAGTTGTGGCCACACTCCCGGAAAAGTAGCAGGACAACGGGCAACCGTCAAGGCTGAAATGAACGGGTTTACACCCGGCCTTGACCTCCGCCCGCTGTCCCGCTGGATGGGTGGACAAGGCGGCCAATCCCTCAAAGTGCTTGGCCGCTCTCTTTCTGATTTTGAGGTATTCAGTTTTTCAAAATTGAATAATCAAAATAAATTTTTTCGATTGAAAAAATTTTATTTGTTATCATCTTCAATGCCATATTTTTTCTTTTGCCGAATCACATAATTACTGATTTTTTCATCATATAGTGGATACTGGTAATCCAACTGGCATGCCACTTCTGACGAAACCTCCCGGAACAATGCCATACATTGTTCAAAGGATTCCCACATATGGGGATAGGAATCCATATTATAAGTGGACATAAGTCGTTCCCACAATTCCTCTGGGACATATTGCTTCATAAATTTATAGTTTTTTCCCAAACTGAAATGAAATCCCTGTTTGATACCAATCAGCCAGGAAATCATGCGAAGCAATTCTTTTCGTACTATATCATTCATATGGTCAATAGCAAAAAGAATTTCTTTGCGGCATAAGCCCTTTACTACATATGTTGTAGTATTCCAAAATTCATTACAGCAATCGTCAAACATTCTTTGAGTAGGCTTCTGCAAGTGGTAGTCTATATCCGTTGGTATTGGCGGCTTTACGATACGGTTGTCTTTATCCAACAGTAACTTTACCAGTTTATCCCATGTAAAATACTCGTCTATCAGTTCCAGCGGCAGCAAAGTTAAATCTATCTTAACATCATCAGTAAACAGCATTAAATATGAAAATCCCTTTTCTACAGCTGGAAATAATTCCATATCTTCCGGCTTTTGCAGAATCAACCTTTCACCAAATATATCTAGCCATTTATCATCACTTGTGAAGCTGTCCATATCCGTAACAAAAAAAGTAATATCAAAATCCTGAAAATCATCAGGCGGAATATTTGTATTTGTTCTAGATCCTTCCAAAGTAACCATGCGAATGCGTTTGTCTGTTTTTGCAAAATTCAAAACAATATCATAAACTTCCTTTTCTGATCTCATTTTTATCTCCTCCAATTATTGAAATAGGTGTGAAGCCATTTTAGGGCTTTCCCGCCTTGATTACCCTTTAGCAAAGACGGGCGGGACTGTCAACGGCGGCGCATGAAATGCGCCGTTCATCTTGACCGTTGACTGGATCGGCTGGCTTTGCTATTTGCTTGTATCAAGTATTAGCTTTTTGTTGAAGCAAGACTTTTGGCTAAATCAAAAGGCGTACAGAATGATTTTTGAGCATTCACTCTATTTCCAGCACCCCATTTTGCTAATCCAAAGTTTACATTTGCATGTTTAGCGCACTGCATGTCGTAGATACTATCGCCAATGTACAGTAACTCATTTGCTTGACATTTTGTCCATTCCATGTATTTCAACAGCGGGTCTGGTTCTGGTTTGTGTTGTAGCGTATCATCAGCACAGACTACGGTTTCAAAGTAAGATGATATATCAAATTTCTGAAAATCGCTTCTAAATTCTTCATGGGTTTTAGAGGTAACAATGCCTATGCCTAATTTTAATTCCGAAATAGCCTCAAGCAATTCCTTTATTCCGTGAAATACAGTAATTGTGTCCCTGTATTTTTCCATGTTCTTGTCCCACATGGATAGTGCTGACGCTATGTCGCTCACTCCCAAACGCTGCAAAGCATTTTCGCCGGTGATTCCTAAAGCAAATGTTAATTCTTTATCGGAGATTATCTTTCCGTTTATTGCTCTTATAGTATCTTGCAAAGAATGAATGACGGCATATTCTGTATCAATCAGAGTTCCGTCTACATCAAAAACAATCTGCTTATAACCCATAGAATTGTTCCTCCTTTTCCCTCGGTCTAATCAAAAAGAGTTGACCAGTTTTTGGTTCGATATGCTTCAAAACACATTTTTACTTGCTCTTCATTATTCTTTTCTGTGGCTAGTTCCGGCAGTTCATTTTCTGAAAAATATGCAAAGCCCGTAGTTTCTATATTTTTTTTGAACGCACCTCCGATAATGGTGCAAAGTACAAATATTTTACATACGCCATAAGCATATACTGGCAAGTTATGTTTAGAGCGGTCTTGAATTGCAATCACTTTATCAGCAGTTACATCTAAACCCGCTTCTTCTTTGACTTCCTTAATAGTATTTTCTTTGACAGACACATTTACATCAACCCACCCCCCGGGAAGTGACCATTTTCCGCTATTTTCTTTAACAAGAAGAATTTTTCCATTTTGAAAAATAGCGGCTCTGGTATCAAGTTTTGGCGTCTGGTATCCTGTTTCATTACAGAAAAGGTCTTTCACTTTTTGAACGGGTATATCTGTCTTATATGCCATTATCTCAGCAGAAATTTCCCGTATTCTTTCATAGCGTTCTCTATCAAAAATATCTTTCCCATAGGTCAATCCTGCTTGTGCAAGACTCTGTAATTCTATTGCCCATTCAAGCCATTGTTCTTTCATGGTTATCCTCCCCTGCTACTGTGATTTTCTTTGACAAAATATCAGTCATTTTTTTGCTCCATCACTTTCTTTAACAACTTTTGAAACAAGTCGGAAGTTTCTTCATCCATCGGTGCAAGCTGGCCGATCTGTCCGGTTATCATCGCCGTTACATCGTCAATGGAAAGCGGTTTTTGTTTCTGTTCCGCCAGTGCGTCCCGCATGACTTGGAACATAGCGGCGGTCACAGCTTCTCTCGGCTGTTCCCCGTTGTCTATGTCTTTCTTAATGTCCCGCAGGATAGCCAGGAACACATTTTTGATTTTTTCAATCTCCGCTTCATGTTCCCCCATCTTTTGGGCGTTCAAAAGCTGTAAATCCTGCTTTGCTTCCGCCCGGTGTTCCGGGTGTTCTTTCATCAGGTCGGACAGGGAAGCCGTTGCTATCTCGATAAGCTGGTTTCTTGCTGTTATGCCCTTTGCCGCCGTGTCCTGAAAATAAATCCGTATCAAATCTATCAGCTTGGGAAAATTCCTGTGTTCCAACAGGCGATTGAGGATTTGCACATCAACAGCACCCGTCACAAGCCCTCTTACGGCTCCCTCGGACAAGCCTAATTCAGAAATATCATAGCTTTTCGGGACGCTGACAGGGGTAAGGCCCAGGATATAATCCGTAGATGTTTTCAATTCCTTTGCCAGCTTTATCAGATAATCGCTGCTGATGGTTTTGAGGTTGCCGTTTTCAATGCGGGTAATCTGGGAGGCGTCGATCCCGGTTTTCTGGCTCAACTCCTTCTTTGTCATCCCCAGGTTCGTCCTCAAATCGCCAATCCGGTCGCCTGGATGCCCGTCAAGCTGCTTTGCCGCCATATTTCCCCCTCCTTGCCTGTATTTCTTTCAGTTTACCATATTGTATGGCATTTGAGAATAGCGATAATTGCAGATTTACAATTTCAAAGGTCTACACGATGGCAAAAATGCAATTCCCGCAGAAAAACGGGAATTGCATTTTTTCATGATAAACTGATCTCACAACCGGTTGAATACAACAAGAAACGAGGGATCAGCATCCATTCTATCAAAACTTTGTCGCCGCTGGAACGCAGGCCGGACGGTTCCCTTTACCGCATGACACCGGCGCAGAG
>OHBM01001059.1_pt1 | contig 20972 bp, 13 predicted proteins | sample 1577251 | NCBI WGS metagenome assembly OHBM01 (sample SAMEA3541557, study PRJEB24748) | human gut metagenome | biome: human gut; feature: human-associated habitat; material: faeces | place: China | collected 2012 | reverse complement strand
TCCTTCGACTCAGTTCTCACTGTTCCGCCTTTACATGATCGAACATCCGACATTTTACTCCGCTCAGGATGACGAAATGCGCCGCGAAGTATAAATAATGGTGATGCCATGAGCGGGCATTCCAGTCACCAGTCACCAGTCACTTGAGACTCCTCATCCCTAGCTACTAATCCCTAGTCACCAGTCACTAGTCACTTTGTCCCCTAATCCCTAATTCCCATGTTTTTAAGGAGTATCCACTCGTGCTTTTCAAAGAAAATCCCTTCTACCTGCTCTCCGTTCATAGCACGGACGGGGCGGCGGCGATCAATGCCGCGCTCTCTCTCCAGCGAAAGCTGCTTCCCCTCGAGGCGGAAGGTGCGGCCAGCGAGGCGGCGCACTGGCTTCTCCGAATGGAGAATCGCAGCGAAGCAGAATATTTCTGGCCGTCGGGGCTTTCCCGAAGGGATGCCTTTCTTCTCGCAGAAGGCGGCGAAAGTGACTGCGCTCTTTCGCCACGCCTTCGCCTGCTCCGTTTTTTGAATGCGCTTTCAGAGGATACGCTCAGGCTGGAGGCACTGCTTTCCGCAGAAGAAGATTTCCTCGCGCTGTCCCCGCTGGAGGCGCTGGAGGACATCCAGCGGGATCGCCGGATCGCCGGATTTCCTGCCTTCAAGGAACCATGGGTGATCGAAGGATACCAGCAGGCGCTGATCCTGGAGATCGGAAGCGGTGCCATCGCTGCTTCCCGCCGGCTGCCTGAAGAAGAGCGAAGGCGCCTGCTCATCGCCTTGGCGAAACAGGGACGGCGAGGAATGCTCTACACCCAGCTTCTTTCTGCCTATGAAAAAGATGTGGAAAAGGAACGCGCGCAGCTGGAAAATGATATCGCCTACGCACTCATGATCAGCCAAAAACATCCGCAGCAGGGACGATCGCTCCTGGCAGAGAAGAGCCGCCGCTACCTGTCTTTGTCGATGCCGCTCTATGCGATGAGCGGCTGCTGGGTACTCCGCCCCGTCTTTTCCAGCATTCGAAATCGTGCGATCGAGCTGTCGGAGCGCCTCGGACGGGAAACGGGCGAGCGCTGGTTCTCCCTCTTGGAAGAGCTCTTTGCCTTCGTGCCGGTCTTTGCAAAGGAGATCAGGCAAGATCAGGCGCGTCTTTCCTGCGGAGAGAAGCTCCCCCGCGGGAAAGAGGGGATATCCCAAAAGGACAGACTGGAAATACCGCGCCACATATCGGAGATCCCTCACGTGAAGATGGAAAAGGGGGATCGCCGCTGGGGGGCCGTGGTGGTCATAGTGCTCGCACTGGCGTTCCTGCTCTTTGGGTGGTAACAGGGAATGGGCTAAGTTTGAAAGCAGGGATGAGCAGCTATGGATTAGGGGTGTAAGGTGACTAGTGACTAGGGACTAGTGACTAGGGATTAGTAGCTAGGGATGAGGAGTCTCAAGTGACTGGAATGCCCGCTCATGGCATCGCTTCATATATACTTGCGGAGAAGCCGCCACCTTCATTCCTAATTCCTCATTCAAGCGGGTTTTTCAGCCAGAATCAAAGGACGCCCCGCCCAAGGAACAACCCCTCATTTTTTTCTTCCATTTCTGCTATAATAAAACAATCCTTCGGACTTTCACTCCGATGAGATTTTCTGGGGATACCCCCGGAATGATGGTTTGGGGAAAACAGTGATCGAAAGTCTTCTGTATGACGACAGCCTCACCGGTCGTAAGAGTGCTCCGGGCTTGGGAATATCCTCGCCTTGGCTTTTCGGCGATCTCGGATCGTTTCTTGCCGCCTTTTTAAACCGGCCCCACTGCAACAGTCAAACTTCCGATGCGACTGTTTCTCCCGCAGAAAGGATACCTATTTTTATGACAGAAAAGAAAAAAGTTGTCGTCGCCATGTCCGGCGGTGTCGACAGCACACTCACCGCCAAGCTCCTTCTGGAAGCGGGCTACGAAGTCTGCGGTGCGACCATGCACCAGTTCGACGGGCAGGAGAAGGAGATCGAAGGTGCGAGAGCCATGGCTGATTTCCTCGGCATCCCCTTTCAGGTCGTCGATGTCAGAGAGGCTTACCAGAAATTTGTCCTCCGCTACTTCATTGACGCTTACGCCAAAGGCATGACGCCGAATCCCTGCATGATGTGCGACTTCAAGGTGAAATTTGGCCTCTTCTATGACGAAGCCAGAAAACACTTTGACGCACCGTATTTTGCAACGGGTCACTATGCGAGGATCCTCTTCCATCCAGAGCGGCAAAAATACGAAGTCCATAAAGGCATCGACATAGGCAAGGACCAGTCGTACATGATGTACCACCTCACGCAGGACCAGCTCGCGCATATCATTTTCCCGCTAGGGCGCACCTTCAAGAAAGACACCCGCCGGATCTCTAAAGAAAAAGGACTTCCCACCTACAACAAAGCCGAGTCACAGGATATCTGCTTTTTGACCAGTGAGACATCCTACGTCGAATTTCTCAAGAACCATGCACCGGAAGCCTTCTCCGAAGGCGATATCGTAGACACCAAAGGCCGCGTCCTCGGACGTCACCGCGGCATCCCTTACTACACCATCGGACAGCGAAAGGGCCTCGGCATCGCAGCGAGGACTCCGCTCTATGTCGTCGCTTTAAAGCCTGAGAAATCGCAGGTCATCGTCGGCACGAATGACGAGCTCTTCCGCACCCGCCTTCTGGCGGACGAGCTCCACTTCACAGACGGCGAAGCGCCCGGAGAGGAGTTCTCCTGCCAGGCCAAGATCCGCTACGGCATCCGCGTCCATGACTGCACCGTGACGCTCGAAAGAAACGGCCGCGCCGTCGTGAAATTCAAAGAACCCCAGCGCGCCATCACCAGCGGCCAGTCCGTCGTCTTCTACGACGGTGACAGGCTCATCGGCGGAGGAACGATCATAAAGGGACTGTAAATAAAAAACGTTGTGCTCATTTTGTGAGTACAACGTTTTTTTGATGGGTTTAAGGGTTCAAGGTTCAGGGTTGTGGTGCGGCGCAAAAAATAGTAAGGAAACGCTGATTAAATCGCAGAATCAGATTCTACAAGAATTTTTATACATGACTTCGTCATAGCCTTCCTTAAATAGCTCGCTATTCGCGTCAGGTGATTCCTCGCCATGTATAAAAATTCAAGAGTATAATCTGACAACGATTTAATCAGTGTTTCCTTAAGGCGCTGCTTTTGGAAATAGGCTGTCTCTCGTATCGTCATCCCGACCGAAGTGGAGGGATCTTTCTTGCACCCTGGTAAGCAGCAAGTACAAGACCGCAGAAAAACGCAGCACCAAGACGGCATTTATGGAATAGCGCATACGTGCTGATTTACGCAGTGCAGTAGAGATCCCTCGGCTACGCTCGGGATGACGATACGTTATTTCAGCCCTACTCAAAATATCACGAGGTCAACCTCCGCCCTTCGGGCATCGCAACCCCGAACCCCGAACCCTGAACCCTGAACCCTTTCCTATTTCCCCTTAAATTCCGCGGGGCGTTTTTCAAGGAACGCCGTGATGCCTTCCTTGAAATCCTCCGAAGACGAGCATTCGCCGAGGTAGACAGACTCTGCCTTCATATATTCCTCAAAGCCCTTGTACATGCTTTCGAACATCAATTTCTTCATATTTCTATAAGCGAGCGTCGGGCCCTTCGTCAGTTTTTCTGCAAACGCATAGACCGTCGGCAGGAGCTCCTCCTTCGTCGTGACAGCTTTCACGAGGCCGATGTCATAGGCTTCCTGGGCTGCTACGATGCGTCCCGTGACGAACATGTCGAAGGCGCGGTGCGTACCGATCATGCGCGGGAGCGTGTACACGCCGCCCGTATCCGGACAGAGACCGATGCCGACAAAGGCCTGCAGGAATTTTGCATTGTCTGCGGCATAGATGAAGTCACAGGCAAAGGCCAGATTTGCTGCCCCGCCCGCGCACGCACCGGCGACCGCGCAGATCACGATCTTCGACATCTTCTTCATGTACAGCACGATCTCCGACAGCTTGCCTGCCAGAGGTCCCATGGACTCCTTCGCAAAATCCGGCTCATCGCAGTGCGCCTTCATGAAGCGGATATCGCCGCCTCCGCTGAAGGCACGCCCTGCGCCTGCAAGCACGACGACCTTCACCGCTTGATCCGCTTCCGCTTCTTTGAGCGCGCTTTCCACCTTGAGCGACATGTTCATGTCGAGGGCATTCAGCGTCGGTGCGTAGTCCAGCGTGATGGTCGCGATGGATCTCTCTACCGTGTAGTGAATCATTTTGTAATCCATGGGAATACCTCCTTTTTGAATCAGAAATATTTGGGTGTCTATATTATATCATTAAAATGGTGCATTGGCTTTCTAATCACAATTATTCCTATGCCAGCAAAGAAAGCTGATCAAAATATCAGATCTTTAATATTTTCATCAATTGTAACGCAAGATTATGAATGAAACAATAGATAAAGTCTTCTAGCCGCAATTATTTTGATCGATCATTCCGGATAAAAGTACTTGTCGATCAAGAAAATATATGGTAACATGTTTGCATAAATAATAAATCGCCCTTTAGATTATAGGCAGAGGTGGAGAAATGAAAAGAAGCAATTTGTTCATTATCGTTGCAGGCGTTAGTTTTGCTTTTTGCGTGACCTCCATCGCTTATGCAGATACGCCATTTCTTCGTCAGGAACAGTTGCAGGAGCAAAAGATCCAGCATGCCATCAGTGCGAGCCGGAGCACGGCTCAGCTGACGAAACCTATCGCCGTTGAACAAGCAGTAGAAGTAGATCCTTCGATTCAAGATCTTTCTTCTACTGCTTTTTTCGTGCGAGAGATCGTGGTAGATGACAATCTGGAAGAGTTCTCCTTTTTGGAAGATATGACGGCTTCCTATACGAATCAGGAAATTACGCTGGCAGAGGCAGCAAAGCTCCTTGACGCTATGAATCAGAAGCTCTCGGATAAGGGATACGTGACCAGCCGCGTGGTGATTCCTGAGCAGAATGTAGCAAGCGGTCTGTTTCATTTGAAACTGCTGGCAGGACGCATGGGGCGTGTGGTTTATGCGGATGGCTGCAAGGCAGTTACCTGGCGCAATGCCTTTCCCATCCACGAAGGGGATCTTTTGAATGTATACCTGCTTGAGCAAGGCGTGGAGCAGATGAGAAAGGTTGCCTCGCAGGACGTCTCGATGCAGATTCTCCCCGCGAATGCGGCAGGTGTTTCAGATGTGGAGCTGACAACATATGCAGGGAAGCAGCTTTCCGGCAGTCTATCGGTGGACAATGCAGGCCTTGCAGAAACAGGCAAGTACCAGTGGACGCTGACAACAGGCATCGATCGTTTCTTTCATGCGAATGACCAGCTGCAGTTTTCTTTTTCCCTGGATGGCAGTCGTGATGGGAGCGAAAAAGGGACGCGCAATCTGAGCTTTTCCTACTCCATTCCTCGCGGCAAAGATACGCTGACGTTTCGCCATGACCGCTACCGGTATCACCAGACGGTGCGTTCCATCCCCTATGATTTCATCAGCCAGGGGAAGACGAGAGTCAGCCGTCTGATGCTGGATCACCTCATTTCCCGAAACCGGATGGAGAAACGCTCGTGGGACTTGGCGGTCATCAAAAGAGACTCGCACACCTTTTTGAATGACATGGAAATCCCTGTGCAGCGTCTCGATCGGACGGCGCTGGAAATCGGGCTGTCTGATCAGTTGCGGCTCGGAAACAGCAGTCTCTACCTCCGTCTTGCCCATCGGCAGGGCATGGGATGGTTGGGAGCGCAGAAAGAAAATGAATACAGTGATGCACCGAAGAGCCGCTACAAACTGTGGATCTTTGACGCAGACTGGTACAAACCACTGACGCTTGGCCATCGCCCTGCTTCTTTTTCTGCTTCCTTTCATGGCCAGTGGAACACGGCAGGCAAGCGGCTTTATGGGATTGACCAGATCAGTATCGGAAACAGTTATACCGTCCGCGGCTTTGACGGCGAGTATACACTGATGGGCGAAAGCGGCTGGTACTTGCGAAATGAACTATCCAGTCGCATCCCCTCACTGCACAGTGATGTATATCTTGGCGTGGATGTCGGCAGCGTATATGGTATCTCAACGGAATCTCTGGTCGGGCACACCATTGCAGGCTTGGCGATAGGACTTCGCGGACATCTCCCCTCTCACATTTCCTATGACGCCTCTATCAGCCGTGCGCTGTATCATCCGGAAGGGTATCATACGCGGAAATGGGTGCCCTCTTTCTCTATGAGTTGGCATTTTTAGAAACAGGAAGTATGAATCATGAAGAAACGCAATACACTGGTTAAGAAAATCGCAGCCGCTCTTCTTGCGAGCCTTTTCTATACAGATACCATTCTCCTGGCTGCCTCTCCCATTCTGCCAGACACAAAAGCTCCATCTGACCGCCAGCCCCTCGTGCAGGAAACGGCGAGCGGCATTCCTCTTGTCAATATTGCCGCACCTTCAGCTGGCGGAGTCTCTCGCAATGACTATGAGCGATTCAACGTGCCCGAAAAAGGGGCCGTTCTAAATAACTCCTATACCCTCTCGAAAACAGAACTCGCAGGCTTTGTACAGGGCAATGCGAATATGGCAGGCGGCCCGGCGAAGATCATCTTGAATCAGGTGACAAGCGGCCATCCCACGACGATGAACGGCTTTCTCGAAGTGGCAGGTACGAAGGCCGATGTAGTGATCGCAAATCCGAACGGCATCACCGTGAATGGCGGCGGCTTCATCAATACCGGTCGCGCCATACTCACCACGGGCAAGCCGGAGTATAGTCGGGATAATCAGTGGAAAGATATTCGCGTCTCGAATGATGCGATGATTGTGATCGACGGTAAAGGTCTCAATGGGGAGAAGGCCGATGCCATCGAACTGTATACCCGCGCAGCAAAGATCCTGGGGCAGATCAAAGCAGAGACGCTTCAGGTGACGACGGGCGCGAATGTCATTGATGCTAAAAGTGGTACAGTAGCGGCCATCGAAGGCAGCGGAGTGAAGCCGCAGGTTGCCATTGATGCCGCAGACTTTGGTGCCATGAATGCAGGACGTATCTTTTTCGTATTGACGGAAGAAAACATTCCTGCACAACTCCAAAGTGCCATTGAGGCGCAGGACCTTGTGATCGACAGCAAGGGCAATCTGTATCACACGGGCATCATCCATACAAAGGATGGAGCGACGATTCGCGCAAAGGACATACTGAATAAGGGCACTATCGCGTCTGGCGGACATCTGTCTCTCACCTCGGAAGGCACGCTGACGAATGCGAAGACCATCGGTGCAGAAGGCCATGCAGAGATTCACGCGGGCGATGTGGTGAACCAGTCCGTGATAGCAAGCGAGGGACATCTTGCCATTTCTTCGGATCGCACCATCATAAATGAGAACAGCCGTATTCTGGCCAATGGCGATGTCACTCTCGCTGCGAAGACATGGATGGACAACCAAAACGGAACGATCGCGGCTGGTGGGAATCTGGATGTCAAAACAGCGGAACTGAATAACGAGCAAGGAAACGTCACTGCCTATGGCAATGGCTTGCTTTCGGCTGCGCGGAAATTGGATAATGCGGAAGGCCATGTGGCGGCGAATCAGGCGCTCAATATCACGTCAGGAGAAGTCGTAAATACCAAAGGCACACTGACCGCTGGGCAGGATGAGCGTATCGAGACGAAGACCATCCAGCTGGACGGGAAACTCATCGCAGGAAGAAATCTCACGGTGCAAGCGGAAGCAGACATCACGAACGAACACGCAGAAGACGGATTCGGCATCACGAAAGCAGGCGGCGAACTTGCAATTTCTACGAAAGGAAAACTTACCAATGCAAAGAAGCTGGAAGCAGATGGAAAGATCTCACTGAACGCAGATGGCATCAACAATCACAAGGACGCAGAAATCACAGGCGGGGCGATTCGCATACAGGCGAAGTCGCTCCTGAACCGTGGGCTGATGAATGCAGATGGAGAGCATGAAATTCATGCTCTCCATCTGGAAAATCTGGAAACAGGCCGGATTTACGGAAACAATATCACGATTGACACCAAGACATTGGAAAACAGAAAAGATAAAGCACTGGAAGAACAACTCGCAGAGAAAATGTGTGTGCTGAAAGCAAAAGAGCAGGCACTTGATGAAGCGTTTGCTGCGGACGTGACAGCTTTCACGAAGGATGAGCAGAAGACAGCGTATCTTTCGGCCATTCAGCAGCGGCAGAAAGAGTATGACGAAGCGAAAGCAGAAGTGGACACACTGCGCCATGAGATGGCAGCGCATAAGTCCGGAGCTATCGCGGCGCGAGAAAATCTCGCAATTTCCGGAGATACCCTGCTAAGCAGCTCGGCAGCCCTGCTCTATGCGGGTGGTGATTTGAGTATCATAGAAAAAGACAGCATCACAAACCGCGGAGCCGACATCACTGCGTTGGGGAATGTTACGCTCGCTGCGCCCCGGATTTCCAACGAAAATGAAGCCTTCTCGGCCAAGCGCGTGTGGACAGGCGAAACGGTCAACCCAGATCTGATCCGTATCGATGAAGCGGGGCATCCCGAAAAAGGGCAGGCATTCGATGCCAGTGAGTTCAGCGCGCTGGGCAGCGGCTATGGCGCGTACCACAACAAAGCTGAATACAAAGAGCTCATCGAAGAAGCCGGCTATGATACGATTGAGCAGATCACCGACGAGGAACGTGCCGCAGGCAAGGAGCCTATCCTAGACGAACTGATCGGAAAATCCGCGCCGAACTACAACTATGATGACCCCATTTTCCAAAAGTTTGGCGTCACATCTATGGCCTCCCCTCGCCCCAGCTACGATGACCCCAAGCAGGCCGAGTGGGACGCACAGTACAAAGGTATCCTGGAGACGCTCAATACTAAAATCCGAGCCTACAATGAAGAAGCGGAAAAAGAGAACAATTCCCACGGTGCGATCGGCAGCTACAAGATCAAGAATTACACCATCATCCGCACCACCACGCACACCTCCGAGAAGCAGGTACAGGAAACCCGCGCAGGCCAGGTCGCAAGCGGAAAACATATGACACTCACGGGGAATGTCATCAATGAAAACAGCCGCATCACAGCAGGCGCTTCGCTTTCTACAACTGGCGGCAGCCTCGAAAACAAAGCCGAACAGAATCAGGTACAGGCCGTCACCTTCGGCACCACACAGGAAAGCTATACCAAGAGAAAGCCAAGACCACACAAGGCATGGCGCAGACATTATCGCAGACAAGTCTTCATGACACCGCAGAAAGAGATGGGCAATCCCACTTCCCTGGGCGTCGGCAGCTACGCGGGATATACCGCATCTGCCCCGCAGAGTCAGGATATCACACAAAGCATCCGTGACAATGTACAAAACTTCCTCTACCCCTTCCATGCAGAAAGCAGCACCAAGCCGGGAACGACAGCGGGCAAAGAAACAGGCGGCAGCCTCTCCTTCCTCCCGGAAAGCGCCCTCTACCAGCTCCATCCGGAAACCACCGCCAAGTACCTGGTCGAAACCGATCCCGCCTTCACCAATAAAAAGAAGTTCCTCTCCTCCGACTACATGTACCAGCAGATGACCTGGGATCCCGAACGCGTCACCAAGCGCATCGGTGACGGCTTCTACGAACAGGAACTTCTGAGAAACCAGATCATCCAGCTGACAGGCAAGACCTATCTCGATGACTACACCAATACCGAAGACGAATTCCAGGCGCTGATGGATGCCGGCATCGCCTATGCGAAAGAATTCCACGTAACGCCCGGCATCGCCCTCACAAAAGAACAGATGGCCGCGCTCACCAGCGACATCGTCTGGCTCGAGACCACCACAGTCACCGTAAACGGCAAAACGTATGACGTCCTCTACCCTCACGTTTACCTCAAAGCGGGCAGCGAGAAAAAGATAGCAGCAGACGGAAGCCTCATCAGTGCGAATCAGCTTGTCATGGAAGCCAAGAACCAACTCGCCAATAGCGGCGCACTGATGGGAAACTCCATCCTCATGCAGGGGAAAGACATCGTGAACCGCGGCATGATCTACGGCGATACCGTGCAGCTGAATGCCTCTCATGACATCAAAGAGAGTGGCATCATCCATGCGGAAAAGCAGGTATCGTTGACCGCGAATAACAATATCACCATGCAGGACACCGTGCTGCACGAAAAGAACCAGGATGTGCTGCATACCACCGCCGGCATCGCCGTCAAGGGCACGGACGGCGTCCTCCTCATGGAAGCAGGAAAAGACATCCACCTCACCGGCGCGACGCTGGAAGCACTGGGAGACAATGGCTCCCTGATCCTGAAAGCAGGAAACAACATCCATCTGGACACGGATACTCTCGAAGCCAAGAAAGACATGACAGAGAACAGCGACAACTATATCCGCACCTATAGAAAAACAGAGACGACAAACACACTCGCGGCTGGGAAAACCATCACCCTCGCGGCGGGTGAGAATTTGAGTGCCAGAAATACGACGGTACTTTCAGAAAATGGTCAAATAATGGTTGCCGCCAAGGGTGACGTGACCCTGGAAAACGGCTATAATGAGTCCAGGGACGACTATGGCTTGAAATACAAGGAACGCGGTCTCCTCTCGAGCAAGACCACAACGATCAAGAGCCGTGACGAAAGCAAGACCGTGACAGCCTCTACCCTGTCGGGAGATGCCGTGCAGATCACCGCGGGCGGGAATACGAATATGACTGGATCCCAAGTCATCGGCACACATGACGTCGCGATTTCTTCCGGCAAAGATACGTCCATTTCCAGCGCACAAGAGTACGACCTGCATGACTACGCCAAGCAGGTCAAGAAGAGCGGCCTGCTCTCGGGTGGCGGACTCGGCTTTACCATCGGGACGGAGAAACGGAAAGATCAGTATAGCGATGCTGACCTTCTTCAGAAGTCATCGACCGTGGGAAGCGTCAGTGGGAATGTGTCGATCGAATCAGGCAACAAGGTAGAAATCGGCGCGTCAGCCGTACTCGCGGGGAAGGATATTTCTATCACAGGCGAAAACGTAAATATTTCAAGCAAAGACAATATCTATCACAGCGAGGAAAAGCACGAATACAAGAAGAGCGGGCTCACTGTCTCTGTAGGCGGTGCTGGTATCGAAGCTATAGAGTCGGTGGCAGCGCCGGCTACACGGATGACAGAAGTTTCCGATCATCGTTTGAAAGCTCTCTATGGGTATGAGACAGCAGAAAAGATAAAGGAAAATGGAGATGCATTAAAAGCTGCGGTCAAGGGGAATTTTTCTCCTACGGTTTCTATCGGTATCACTAGCAGCTCCAGTAAGTCAGAAAGCCATAGCACCATAACAGAAGCGCAAGGCAGTTCATTGCAGGCAGGGCAAGACATGACCATTAAGACGAAAGAAGATTTGAATGTCAAAGGCTCTGATATCGTAGGCAACCATATCCACTTAGAAGCTGATAACGATATACATATTTGGGCTACAGAAGAAAAAGAAACCCAGAAGAGTAGCCAAAGCAGCAAAGGCGGTAGTCTTGGCGTCAGTCTTTCTGCCGGTTCAGTAGTTTCTGTAGATGGTAAATTCTATGCTGGTAAAGGCAAAGAAAACGGCAGTACTACCAGCTATAGAGCAAGTACCGTGAATGCAAATGATACACTGACCATGAAGAGCGGAAAAGACACCGATCTCATCGGCAGTACGGTCAGCGGAAACAAAGTGAAGGCCGATGTATACGGTAATCTAAACATCGAAAGTTTGCAGACCAAGAAAGAGTATAGCGAAGAAAACATATCGGCAGGTATGAGCTTTAGTACAGCAGCCGGTAAAACCAGCTATGGCGGTAGTGCGTCCAAAGGGAACATGAAGAGTCACTATGAAAGCGTCATCAATCAGGCAGGCATCCGAGCGGGCGGTGAAGGCTTTGATATCTCTGTCAAAGAAAATACCGATCTGAAAGGTGGAGTGATTGATAGTGCTGCAAGCAAGGATAAAAATACTCTGACTACTGGCACTTTACGCTGGGAAGATAAGGAAAACAAAGCGGATTATAAAGCAGGCGGTATGGGTGTATCTTATTTGCCAAATAATAAGAGCAGCAAACTGAACCAGAGAGGATTGACTCCCAATCTGACACCTACGGTAAAAGATAACGCTGATAGTACAACGAAATCGGCAGTGGCAGAAGGAACTATTCATATCACGAATAAAGAAAAGCAGAAACAGGACATTGCAAGTCTCAATCGAGATACCAAGAATAGCTTGAACCAGTTACAGGAAATCTTTGATAAGACCAAGGTAGAAGAAAGACAAGAACTGGTAGGCATGCTGGAAAAGTACGGCAATCAGGCAATCCATACATATGCCGAAAGCAAAGGCTGGAAAGATGGCTCTACGGAAAAGATGCTCCTTCACGGCGCTTTCGGTGCGCTCATGGGAGACATGGCAGGTGGCAGTGCAGCAACCGGTGCATTGTCAGGTGGCGTAAATGAATATGTGATGGGGTATCTGACCAAAACCAAAGGCAAAGAATGGGTACAAAAACATCCAGATACAGTACAGTGGCTTAGTGCTGGCGTAGGTGCGGCAATTGGAAATTTATCGAAAGATGTATTGACGAGTACTATGGTCTCTTTAAATGCAGCAAAGTGGAATTATTTGGGGTTCGATTTGACAACAGAACCGCTACTGAAGCGGACGCTGAAAAAAGATGATGGTCAAACTCTTACTGATCAGGAATGGCACCAGCTAAGCAATGCTTTGATGGATATAGCAGATCAGGCTGATCCATTCGGTTCAGATTCAGACTCCCTAGAAGTTGGAAATGAATTTGCTAAAGAAACGGTACGCCAATATCTTATTGAGCATGGCTTTACCACTGATAGTACTGAAAAATTTATGGACAGTTACGAATTTTGGGCAAGTGATTTACAAGAACGACAAAATCATGATAATTTTTATGATTTGCCATTGGTAAGAGCTACAGCAGATTCGATAAAGGATGCTTCAGATTCAAAATATATAAAGTATGCCATTAATGGTGTCGATTATGTTATAGATGGGCTTCATATTATAGAGAGTGACTATCCGGGGGATGCCGCATATGCATGGGTGATTGGTGCAGAGACGGCATATATTGTTGGAAATACATTGCTTTTAGGCGGGAAAGGGTTGGGGCTTCCTTCAGGCATAGCAATAATTGGAAGTGGTGCTTTTGGTGGATACATTGGAGGTGAATTGCAAGGAAGACTGGAAGATGAATTGAGGGAACAACGCCAAAGTGAGAAAAAACAGAATGATAATGATGAATATCAGAAGCGTAATGAGGAGTAAAAATACTATGGGAATTACTAATTGGCAATTGTTCCAAAAAATTTTATCTGCCTGGTTGCTATCTTTGGCGTTTGTAGTTTATAGCTTTTATCTAATAAGAAATCGGAAAGTATACGCATTCAGAAAAATAATTTGGAGTATAGCTTGTTTCTGGTTGATTATAGATGGTTTTATGGATTTACTATTTTCCACAACTAATCTATTAGTAAATTATCCGTTTCCAATAATTGCAGGAGCATCGTTGTTCTTTTTAACATTAGGCATTATTCTTAGTGGATTTATTTATATGATTTATTTTCAGTGGAATCTTATGTGTATTTACAAGATAAACGGCAAACCTATTTCGCAGAGAAAACAGCCAATCTTGCAACAAGTATCTGCGGTTATAATGTACATTTTCTTATTGCTGCATTTTGGGCTTTATGGTATTTTTATCCACAGTTTGTGTATATGAGGATGCAATGATAGTTGTTTTTGATTCTATGAAAGTACCTATGAATGTTGATGAGAAAGTGAGCTAGATGGCTGCGAAAATTGAGTTGATTTGACACAAATAAACTATGACTTTTATCCGCGTTTTGGACGCAATATGATTCGCCATCAAGTTTCAAAGTAAATCACAGATAGGGGATGGTTTCACCGAAAATAGCCGCATGATATGATGGCTGGTCTTGATAACCGGCTCGTTATATTTATTAGTTACCGGTGTTTTGTCATTAAAAACGGTAGTCTTACGCTGATGAGATTTATGGGGGATAAACGAACACATTTATCAGCTTTAATCTTAATCCATGGTTATACATATGAAGACTGAATGGGCTGAAGGTGATTATGGGAGATATGGTGGCAATGAGACACCAAGTTCTGGCTTAAGACAAACTCCAATTAGCAGAGGAACTTATATTACTGATAATAATTATGATCCGGCAAAAAGTGATAGAATCGTCTTTATGCTTGATCCTGTAATTGTCTCAGCGACCAGGGCAACCAATGCATATAATGACCAATTCTTAAAAGGCGGATATGCACGTTCCTATGGGAAAATTGGCATTACTGAAAGTCGAACAGGGAAGTATATATATTATCGAAAAGATGTGGGATCAGTTGACTATAACTTATTATCAAACAATTGTGTCACTACAACAATCAAATCGATAGATAGTGCAATAGCTGATATACCATGGCGTGCTGCATTCACCTTATCTCTACTACGTGATGCCGTTTCCCCGTTACAAGTTAATCTTATTTTGGAAGCAGATTATAAACTGGTCGGAGGCAAGGGGTTGGTGACTGATATCAAGAAAGGGGAAAAGGCCAAATAATGAGAAAACAGATTGCTCTTTGGGGAATATGCATTATTATTCCTTTACTTATTGGCCTTATTTGGAGAAATGAGTATATAAAATATCAAGATTATGTGAATGGATCAAGTCTAAATGGAACTATTTTAACATGGAAAAGCGGAGAAAAAATTGAAGGTAATCATTTTATTTTGTTGAATCCGAATGATGTAAAAGATTATGTGGAATTTGACTTTAACTTTATTAAGAAGTATGCAAAAGCAGAATTGATTACTTCAATTTTTTTTGATGGGAATGGGTTTTATGTAATGACAAGTGAGTCTATAAGGAATCCCAAAGAAAAATTGTTTTATATATATCCAGATAAATTTATACAAATAGCTGATAATTTAGCTTGCACCGCTGGAGCATATAACAGGTTTATTAAAAGTAAAGACACTCTTTTTCTAAAAATAGATTCAAAGTTATACCAAATAAGTCCAAACACAGATGCTCTGCGGGAGGTCAAGGATTTGGGCTCGGATGAAGTGCGGGTATATCCATATCAAAATGGAATTGTTTATCAACATAATAATGAAGTTCGATTTTATTCGGAAAGTAGAGATACTCTTTTGTTTTGTGTACCCAATGACATGCGTTTTGATGGTTGGCATGAAACAGGACAATCTGTTTTTGTGAGTACGCCAAATAGGGAAACTGATATTATGGATTTGGAGACAGGAGCATTAAAGCCGTTTTCAACATTTTCTTTTATCAATTATGGAAATAATCGAAATGGTGTATTATTAGAGCTTATGCCCAAAGGAGGTGGAGGCGCGACTCCATTCGATACTGACTACACATGGTCATATTTATTGGGGAATGACGTGTTTACCGCATTTACTGTGAGCATTTACAATGTGGACACTGAGAAGATTGAGAATTTTTATTACTCGAATAATGATGTCACTTCCGCCTGGTTAGACGTACCGTATGATAGGAATAGATTTGAAAAGCTTAAGGGAAAGCTGATTAAATTTGATAACAATTTAATCGGCGTTTCCCTGTGAATGGCAATGAAAAAGTGAGCCACATGGCCGTGAATTTTTGAGCCACGTTGATCATAAAAAACTACGACTTCCTTTTGCGCGCATTTTGGAAGCGATACGATTCGCCATTCATGTTAAGGATATGGGAGTGATAGGTCAGACAATCTACCAATGCCGCAACCAGTGTGGCATCCTTGAACATCTCAGGCCATTTGGAAAACTCAAGATTGATCGTAATCATGGTGATTATTCGTTCTGAACGTTCGGCTATGACCTTAACTTGGAATGAAATAGAAGCCATTGGATACAAAACACTTTAGTCGAATACTCCGTGGAATGAAATTGGAGATCATTTTTGTGCGCATATCATAAATGCATAGAAAGTGAGTCTCTTCATGCGTAACGCGTATTTGGCTAATATATCCCGATGGTGTATACTATAAATCATTGAATCATCCAAAATAAGCATACAACAAAAAATGGAGGAAATGATTTATGGAAATGCTATTGGGGTTTATTGTCCTTCTCGGGTGTCTCTTCCTGGGAATTAAGCACGGGGGGATCGGGCTTGCTGTCATCAGCGGCATCGGTCTTACGCTGTACACGTTTGTTTTCCACTACAAGCCGGGCACGCCGCCGATCGGCGTCATGCTGACCATTCTGGCGGTCGTCACCTGCGCAGGCTTCCTGCAGACGTCCGGCGGGCTGACGGTCATGCTGAAGTATGCGGAAAAATTCCTGCGCAACAATCCGAAGCACATCACGGTCCTGGCTCCGGTGACGACCTGGTTCCTGACTGTCCTCTGCGGCACGGGTCATGTCGTATACACCATGTTCCCGATCATTTATGATATTTCTATCAAGCAGAATATCCGCCCGGAACGTCCGATGGCGGTATCGTCGATCGCATCCCAGATGGGGATCTCGGCATCTCCTGTATCGGTTGCTGTCGTTTCCATCGTAGGCTTCATGGCGGCGGCGGGCTACACCTTCAACCTGCTGCAGATCCTTGCGGTGTCCATCCCTGCGACTTTGATCGGCGTCATCTGTGCAGCTCTTGTCAGCTATAAGAGAGGCAAGGATCTTGAGAATGATCCCGCGTTCCAGGAAATGATCAAGGATCCGGAACAGAAGTCCTATGTCTTTGGCGAGAATGAATCGCTGCAGGGCAAGGAGCTGCCGTCTTCTTATTATCATGCGACCATCATTTTCCTTGTAGGTATCATCCTCATCGCGATCCTGGGCAATTTCCCGGATCTTTTGCCGCACTTTGCTGATGCGAAGGGCAAGATGAAGGCGATCTCTATGACGACGGTCATCCAGATCATCATGCTCCTGATCTCTGCGATCATTCTCTTCGTCTGCAAGACGAAGGCGAAGGAGGTCGGAAACAGCCAGGTCTTCCGTGCGGGGGTCGTCGCACTGGTCTCTGTATACGGTGTCGCTTGGATGGCGGATACCTATTTTGCGAATCATATGTCGATCCTGAAGACCTTCCTGGGCTCTGTTGTTACGGCATATCCATGGGCGTATGCGGTCGTTCTCTTCTTCACCTCGAAGCTGGTCAATTCTCAGGGCGCGGCTGTCGCTATCGTCATGCCGATGGCACTGAATCTGGGCATGGATCCGATCATGGTACTGTCTTTCATCCCTGCCTGCTATGGTTACTTCTTCCTGCCGACCTACCCGTCGGATCTGGCGTGCATCGGCTTTGACCGTTCCGGTACGACAAAGATCGGGAAGTTTGTTTTGAACCACAGCTTCATGCTGCCGGGGCTCACCGGTGTCGTGACAGCCTGCATCGCCGGCTTCATCATCGCACATGTGCTGTACTAAGATCGTACTAAGACATATATGAGAGACTAAGAAAACGCTCCTGTCGAACATTCGACGGGAGCGTTTTTGCGTGGTGCGCCCGGCGGCGCACGTTTCTAACCGGTGAAAGTCCGGAATCTGCCCGGCAGCGGGAAAGATACAGCCAAAGGCAAGGGTGTCCACCGTGAGGTGGAATCTGAAGGAAGCCGGAGGCAAACCTCTGGCCTGACGAACAGGAACCGTATATAGGCTATCGCTTGGGATAAGACCGCCATCCAGGTCAAAGTCCAATAACTGCACGGAACAAGCGGTGGTAGATGCGGCAGGTAGATGGAGGGAAAGAAACGTGTGGTACCCGGGGAGGTCTGCACAGAATGTTCCGAAAGGAATAACCGTGACCGAAAGGTCACGCTGAACGTGCAGAAGTCAGCAGAGGCCATAGTAGCCGAAAGGTGAAGGGCCGAATCAACAGGAGTTCCAAGTACAACCGGGAAAAGGAGGAAAGACCAAACATGGCAGAAAACCTCGGAAAAGAGGGCTGCCCGCAAAAGGATAGTGCGGAACACGAAGAATATGCGGGAGTGCGCAGGTCGTTCCGACAGATATGGGAGGAACGGGATAATGCACAGCCGGAGCATACCAGTCAGTGCATAACAACTGTTGAAACCGCCGTGTACCGAACGGTACGCACGGTGGTGTGAGAGGACGGGGGCTAACCGCCTCCTCCTACTCGATTGTGGTGGCTAGTGACTGGCGGCAGAAGTCAGAAGTCTGATGTCTAATCCCTAATCCCTAATCCCTAGCTACTCATCCCTGCTTTCAAACTTCAGAAGTCAGAAATCAGATGTCAGATGTCTCTCTGTCTAATCCCCAGTCCCTAGTCCCTAGCTACCTTTATTTCACAACTCACTAAAGAGCGGTGAGTACATCATGAAGAGGGTACAGGTGGTGATCGTGGTGGCGAGTGTGATCAGGGTGAGGAGGAGGCCATACTTGATCTGCTGCGCGGCATCGAGTCCGTGACCGATGGGGATGGCGCGGGTGGAGATCGGAAGGACGTAGGCGCAGTTGGCGGCGACGATGCTGCCAAGGATGTAAGGGATAGGATTCACGCCCAGGGCTTTCGTAAGGCCGGTGACGACGGGGATGGAGATGGAGGCGGCGGCGGTATTGCTCGAGAGCTCGGAGAGAAAGGTGGCAAAGCCGCAGGAGATCGCCATGATGGAGAGGCTGCCGGAGAGATGCATGGCGGCGATGAGGGAGGCGAGCTGCTCGATCGCGCCGGTCTCGATGACGAGGCGGCCCAGGGCGAGGCCGGAGGCAAAGAGGCAGATCATGCCCCACATGATGTGCGACTCTGCGTATTTCCATGTGAGCATCGGATGGCCTGTCTCATCCTTCAGGAAGAACATGAATAGACCGAGGGTGAGGAAGATGTAGGCAGGCTTCCAGCCGGGGAGCAGGTCGGCGAAGGCAGGGCGGGCGAAGGCAAGGATGGTCGCGGAGAGGAAGAGGATGAGGCCGATCCATTCGCCTTTCTTCAGAGGACCGAAGGCTTTGTACATGTCTTGAAAGTAGCTTCGTGTACCCTTCATCTCTTTCACGGGGACGGGGATCGCCCACAGGAAGAGAAGGTTCACGAAGAAAATGATCGCAAGTAGCGGGAGGAAGCGGATGACCCAGTCATAGTACATGAATTCGCGTCCCGTGAGCTGCTCGATGTAGGAGACAGCGACGAGATTGGCAGATGAGCCGATCGGTGAGCCGAAGCCGCCGATGCCGCTTCCCCAGCCGATGGCAAGAAGGATGGGAAGGGCGAGGCGGCTCTTTGTGATGTCCTTTTCGCCGACGAAGTGGAGCATGGCGACGGCGATGGGGCAGAAGATGGCAGCGACGACGACATTCGGCAGGAAGACGGAGAGCAGGGTCGAGGCGAGGAACCAGACAAAGATCTGGTTCTTCATCGAGGTGCCGATGCAGCAGAGCGTCTTGACGGAGATCCTTCGATCAAGTCCTGTGGTCGTCCATGTAAGGCAGATGAGATCGGAGCCTAAGAGCAGGACGGCGATCTCGGAGAAGTACTGGCTGAGCACGTGGCCTTCGGGGATCAGATCAAAGAAGGAATCCACCAGAATGGGGATGAAGGCGGTGACGTAAATGGAAACAGGGCGGAGGATCCACCATAGCGCCATCCAGACGGCAGTGCCGATCGCAAAGGATTGCGCAGGCGTGAAGGTGCCTGTAAGTGCAAAGGCGGTGAATGCAAAGCTGGCAGGGCCGGCGAGGATTTCGAGTATATTTTTCATGAGACCTCCTTGGGGAAAGCAGGGCAGCGGACATATCGGCTCTGATGGGAAGGGGCGGCGCGAAGCCTTCATGGGCCGCGTCCTCGGAATCGTTTTCTTTCCCTATTATAGGATGCTATACTATAAAAGGAAAACTGTTATATAACGTACCAAGTACAGGGGAATGCCTGTACTATGAAGGAGGAGATCTGATGAATTTTTTGACGATACACTACTTCCTGACGCTGGTCGAAGAGCGGAATTTTACGCGGGCCGCGGAGCGGCTGCATGTGACGCAGCAGACGCTTTCGGGGCATATCGCGATGGTAGAGAGGGAGGTGGGGATGAAGCTCTTCATCCGTCATGTGCCGCTCGAGCTGACGGATGGGGGCGAGGTATTTTATCACTACGCGCGTATATTCCAGCGCAATGAACTGGCATTTCGCCGTGCGCTTTCGGATGTGTCGGGAAGTGAGAGCGGAGTGCTTCGCATCGGTGTCGCGCCCGCCCGCGGCGAGGTCCTGCTGCCGCCCTTGCTCGAAGTCTTTCACCGTCGGTATCCACGCGTGCGCATCGTTCTTTGCGAGATGGCGAATGCAATGATCTGGAAAGCGCTGGAACGGGAGGAGATCGATCTGGCGTTGGCGCGGTGGGAAGAGGAGCTGCCCGGTGTCTCGCTCTATCCCTATCAGGAGGAGGAGATCGTGCTTCTTCTTTCCGCCGATCTGTATCAGCGCCTGCCAGGGACGGAGGAAGAGAAATCGCGCGTTCTCTCTGCGCCGCAAAAGGAGCTGCCTGTTTTTTTGGAGCCGTGTGATTTTCTTCTGAACAGCGAGGGGGATATCGCCGGACGTCTGGCGAGGAAGCTTTTCCGTGAGGCCAGCTTCGCTCCGCGCGTGGCGGCGGAGTCTGAGCATATGGCGACGATGCTCCGGCTCTGCCTGCGGGGACTGGGGGCGTATTTCTGCCCGAAAAATCTGGCCGAGGCCATGCTTGCCCCGTCGGATATGCAAAAACTCCACCAGATCGCTTTCACGGAAGGAAAATATATGATTTCCTTCGCGTGCCATGAAAGCTCGCATCGGTGGAGTATGATAGAAAATTTTTTGAAAATAGCAGGAAAGTAGGAGAAAACGGCAAAGGGGATGCACAGCCCCTTTGCCGTTTTGCTTTCATTTGGTTCAGGGTTCAGGGTTCAGGGTTCAGGGTTCAGGGTTCAGGGTTCAGGGTTCA
>OHBM01001052.1_pt1 | contig 21107 bp, 23 predicted proteins | sample 1577251 | NCBI WGS metagenome assembly OHBM01 (sample SAMEA3541557, study PRJEB24748) | human gut metagenome | biome: human gut; feature: human-associated habitat; material: faeces | place: China | collected 2012 | reverse complement strand
TTACGATACGCTGAACGTTCAAACCTGCAATCTGACCAGCCTCCTTTGTAGCCTGACGCTGTGAGTCAGAGAAGTAAGCAGGAACTGTGATAACAGCATCTGTAACCTCCTGTCCGAGATAATCCTCTGCAGTCTTCTTCATCTTCTGGAGAACCATTGCAGAAATCTCCTGTGGAGTATATTTACGACCCTCGATTTCAACACGTGGATAACCACCCTCGTTTACTACTGTGTAAGGCATTGCCTCAGCCTCTTTCTGGCTCTGAGCGTATGTCTCACCCATGAAACGCTTGATAGAATATACAGTGTTCTTAGGGTTTGTGATGGCCTGACGCTTAGCAGGATCACCTACCTTGCGGTCACCATCCTTAACGAAACCTACTACTGATGGAGTAGTACGCTTACCTTCACTGTTAGCGATTACAACTGGTTCGCTACCTTCGAAAACGGCAACACAACTGTTTGTGGTACCCAAGTCAATTCCAATTACTTTTCCCATAATTATATCTTTTTTTATTTTTATCGTTATTAATATGTTATTTATCTCATGAACTGCTGGCTAATGGAAGTCTGCCGAAGATATGCATCTGTCGGGAACCTCTCTATTCAGCGTTCACGCTTTTCGTCATAACAAAGCATGTGCCAAGGGATTGTAAAAATTAAAGTAGCTGACAAGGTGTCAGATAATGCTGACAAAATAAAAGGAATCAAGATATGGGAGGCGATAAAATGTCGCATTCTCCCTATCTTGATTCCTGTAATATGATTGAGAAATCTTTCTTTTCAAATAAAGCTCCTATATATAATAAGGTGTGAAACCTTATCTGGCTTTATTTCTGTTCTTTAGCAGCAAGTGCTTCGCGAACCTTAGCCTCCAGTTCGTCGAGAAGTTCAGGGTTATCCTTAAGCAATGCCTTGCAGGCATCGGCACCCTGTCCGAGTTTAGAACCGCCATAGCTATACCAGCTGCCGCTCTTTTCGATGATATCGTTGGCTACAGCCAGACCGAATACCTCGCCGGCACGGCTGATACCTTCGCCAAACATGATGTCGAACTCAGCCTTGCGGAAAGGAGGTGCCACCTTGTTCTTCACAACCTTCACGCGAACCAGATTACCTACTACCTCATCGCCATCCTTGATGGCTGTTGCCTTGCGGATATCCAAGCGCACTGATGCATAGAACTTCAATGCATTACCACCGGTGGTTGTCTCTGGGTTACCGAACATAACACCAATCTTCTCGCGCAACTGGTTGATGAAGATGCAGGTAGTGTTGGTCTTGCTGATGGTAGAAGTGAGCTTGCGGAGAGCCTGACTCATCAATCGAGCCTGAAGACCTACCACATTGTCACCCATATCGCCTTCGATTTCCTTCTTAGGAGTCAAGGCGGCAACAGAGTCAACAACTACGATGTCTACAGCAGCAGAACTGATCAGCTGGTCTGCAATCTGCAACGCCTGCTCACCATTATCTGGTTGTGAAATCCACAAGTTATCAACATCAACGCCCAGTTTAGCCGCATAGAAACGGTCGAAAGCGTGCTCTGCATCAATGAAAGCAGCGATACCGCCAGCCTTCTGCGCCTCTGCGATGGCATGAATAGCCAATGTTGTTTTACCGGAAGATTCCGGACCGTAAATCTCGATGATACGTCCCTTAGGATAACCGCCTACGCCCAGTGCATTGTCGAGAGCGATACTGCCTGTAGGGATAACTTCGATGTTCTCAACGTGCTCATCTCCGAGTTTCATGATAGAGCCCTTACCGAAGTCCTTTTCTATCTTAGCCATGGCTGCCTGAAGAGCTTTCAGCTTGCCTTCATTGGGATTCAATTTTCCCTCTTGCATTTCTTTTGCCATTTTATTTAGTTTAAAGTTAAAAAAATATAGTCTATTTATAGTTTGAAATTTATAGTTAATAGTTTATAGGAGGCTAACGCCCTTGAGCAAGAATGCCCTATAAACTGTTAACTATAAACTATCAACTAAAATTAACCGATTTCCAAATCGCCATCAAACACCTCGTGCCATGGCAATCCCTGCTTGTTCAACTGCTCCATGAATGGATCTGGGTCGAACTCCTCTACGTTCCATACGCCTGGCTTCTTCCAGATGCCCTTGAGGAACATCATGGCACCAATCATGGCTGGCACACCGGTGGTGTAGCTTACGCCCTGCATGCCGGTTTCGTTGTAAGCCTCCTGGTGCTTGCAGTTGTTATATACGTAATAGGTGCGCTCCTTGCCATCCTTCTTACCGCGGATGCGGCAACCGATAGATGTTTCGCCATCATAGTTCTCGCCGAGATCCTGTGGGTTAGGCAATACGGCCTTGAGGAACTGCAATGGAACAATCTTCACCTTGGCAGTCTTGCCAGAACCGTCTGCCAATGGAGCCTCATACTCGATTTCGTCGATGCGGCTCATACCGAGGTTCTGAATGCAGTCGAGGTAAGTGAGATACTGCTGACCGAAGGTCATCCAGAAGCGTGCCTCCTTGATGGTAGGGTAGTTCTTCACCAGGCTCTCCAACTCCTCGTGGTGCATCAGATAGCTCTCGCGAGGACCGATGTTAGGGTAGGTGAGAGGCTTGTGGATAGAGAGAGGGTCGGTTTCAATCCATTCGCCATTCTTATACCAGAGTCCCTTCTGGGTAATCTCGCGGATATTGATTTCTGGGTTGAAGTTGGTTGCGAAAGCCTTGTGATGATTTCCTGCGTTGCAATCCACGATATCGAGCACCTCGATTTCATCGAAGTGATGCTTGGCAGCGTATGCGGTGAAGATGCCAGAAACTCCTGGGTCGAAACCACAACCGAGGATAGCGCAGAGACCTGCCTGCTCGAACTTATCCTTGTAAGCCCACTGCCATGAGTACTCGAAGTGAGCCTCGTCTTTAGGCTCATAGTTAGCGGTATCCATGTAGTTGCAGCCGCAAGCCAGACAGGCATCCATGATAGTGAGGTCCTGGTAAGGCAAAGCGAGGTTGATGACAAGCTCTGGCTTATAGCTATTGAAGAGAGCCTTCAACTGCTCAACGTCGTCGGCATCCACCTCAGCTGTCTGAATATCCATCTTGTAGCCCTTGGCATGGATGTCCTTAACCAGCTTATCGCACTTTTCCTTGCGACGGCTAGCAATCATAAACTCGGTGAAAACGTCCTGGTTCTGGACGATCTTGAAGGCAGCCACGGTAGCCACGCCACCTGCGCCAATCATAAGTACTCTACTCATTTATATTTTATATATTTTAATGTTTATCGTCTGTTGTTTATTTTATTTCATTGGCAGAGATGCCCAAGGCACTCATCAGTGAATATCCGAGAATCTCCTGTCGGAAATTGCCGCCAGGCATTGGTTGCATGGCGAAGAGCGTGATGCGCTTGTCGTCATCCTCTACCTTTCTCAATATCTCTCGCAGGCGGTCGTAGGCATCTCCATCTTCCGAGTTGGGAATAATCATGACGCGCTTTACCTCCTTGGCATTGCAAACCGTGCGGGCAACATCCACGAGGAAATCATCCTTGCCCACCATCTTTTCCTCTGTAGGATAAGAAGATATGATAAACTCGCCCAACTTGTTGTCCTTGAAAGCCTGTGCGTTCAGATCTTTCTCATAATTGGAAGGGCGGAAGTTTTTCATTGCCATAGACTGCTTGTCGTGGATAAGCACTACTTGGGTTTCGTGCTCACCCTCTCTGAGACCGCCGTCAAGGGCAATACAGACTGCCCATTGAGCCATGTCGGCCGGTTGGATGCGACGGTTGATCATACGCTCGAAATTGACAGTCAGGTCGAAAGCTACTCTGTCAATGTAGTCAGCGTCAGCGATGATAACATTCTCGCTCCATTTTATATTGTTTGTATCTAATGAATTCATAGGTGCAAAAATACGATTTTTTTTCGTAACTTACCCCATTTTATGGATAAAATAATAAAAATGATATATTTTTTTCTTTTCTATGATGCAGATGCACTCTTTCCTCATGTGTGGATTTCCCTCTTTTCATGCGATGCATTTAGCCAAATAATGTCCTGCGAGGACTGCTAAAAGTCCCAAAGCCAGACTTCCGAAGAGATAGAGCATCATATAGGTATAACTTCCATCCTTCATCAGTCCGTAACCTTCGTTCATGAAGGTAGAGAAGGTGGTAAAACCTCCGCAAAAGCCTGTAGTGAGAAGCATTTTGACGGATGGGGATAAAAGACCTCCTCCATTCCAGTTCAATCCTGATAAAAAACCGATGATGAGGCATCCCAATACATTTACCGTCATCGTTCCGAAGGGGAATGCGATGAATGTATATGATTGCACCATCTTGGAAATCCAAAATCTCATGCCGCCTCCGAAGAAGCTGCCGATACTGATCAGTAATAATTCTTTCATTTCTATATTTTTGTGATTGCTGCATGGACAAGTTAGCAGAGCCTTTTCTGCCGGTGTCCGATTACTTATTGCAGTGCAAAATTACATGTTTTATTTCTCTTAGGCAAAAGATTTCTGGAAAAAATAAAATAGCATGCTTAATTTTTCCTCTTCCTTTTTCTTTTAATGGATATAAGGAGCAGGAAAGTAATCCCGGGATTGCTTTTCCTGGATAAAGGTTCGAATAAATAAAGAATTGTTGAACATTTTAAAATAATAGGAGAAAAAGTTATGAAACGAGTATTCAATCTTTTGGTCGTGGATGAGAGTGGCAGTATGAGCATTATCAAGCGTCATGCTTTGGTAGGAATCAACGAGACGCTGACTACGATTCAGAAAATGCAGGAGACGCATAAGAATCTGGAGCAGCGAGTTACGCTCATCACTTTTGACAGCACGCATACCAATGTGTTCTATGATAACGTGCGTGCCTCTAATGCCAATCCTTTGAAGGCAAAGGATTATAATCCTTGTGGTGCCACTCCTCTTTACGATGCCATCGGAATGGGTATCGCCAAGATCAATGCCTTGACCACCGAGGATGACAGTGTGTTGGTAACTATTATCACGGATGGCGAGGAGAACTGCAGCGAGGAGTACAGTCTGAAGATGATCAAGAATCTTATCGAGAAATTGAAGAAGCAGAACTGGACCTTTATCTTTATCGGTACCGATGACCTTGATGTGGAGAATATCGCTATGGATATGGGCATCGACAATCATCTGCAGTTCTCGGAAGATGAGGCAGGCACCAAGAAGATGTTTGCAAGAGAGAATAGGGCGAGAGAGCGCTATGTCAAGTGCTGTGCGATGGATTGTAAGATGGAAGCGGGCAGTTATTTCGAGGAGGAATAAAGAAGGATCTCAGTATAAGCAGAGAATTACTTGCTAGCGAGTAAACTAAATTATAATATGAGGGTGTGTGTCATAAATACATGATTCACCCTCTTTTATGTACTTATGACACAGTGCCTTTTTGTTTTTGCATCAGATGGAATATTGAAATGGTTGAGAATATCACGATGGATTTCTCTGATTGTATGCGTACCATAGCCCGAGAGGCTTTCCCTGAAGCCACAGTCATACGTGATTGCTTCTATGTTGTAAAACGTGGCGAAGAGGGCTGCGAAGAGATACACCTGCGCCTGAAACGAGAAGTCGTAAAGGATATGAAAAGGCAGAAGGCCGAGTTTCGAAAACTCCTCGAAAACTTGGCAGCGCAGAGAAAGACTTACCGCGAGCGAATGAGGAAAAAACATGGGAGGAACTGTTGCATGAACTTTACCATTCTTGGGTGCTGCAAAGTTACATGTTACAAACAGTCCATGAGCCGAGAGAAATGGAACGCAATGCAGGAAAAGCGTGCGAAGATACTATTCGCATTCTACCCAAGACTTGAAGAAGCATACAATCAGATCAACTCCCTCTGAGTCATATTCAAAAACAAGAAACTCACAAAGAAGACTGCCAGACCATAGTTTAAAAGTGGTATGAGAAAGTGGCTGCATGCACTCTGCGTGAAGTCAAGTCCGTATGTGATACAATCAGATTCTATGAGGATGAAATCCTAAACTACTTTGATGGACGTACGACAAACGCTTCAGCTGAATCGCTGAACTCAATGTTTAAATGCTTCCGTGCACAGGTAAAAGGAGTCATAGACATACCATTCTTCATGTATCGTTTAGTAACAGTTATGGGGTAGTATCTTCGCAGTTCCCTCATAGGGGTTGTCGGTAGCGCCGTTTAAGGTCCTTTATTTGGTATAAACTGGATATTTGTTGCTATTTTTGGAAAAAACTAAAGAAAACATCTTGATTATTTGGTAAATTCAAATCTTTTGGCTATTTTTGTAGCGTCATTCTTGGAATGGAAAACATTGCGTTGATTTCTATAATCCTTGGATTGACCTATTTTTGAGAAATGACGTTTGCTTCTGACGAGTTGAAACTTAGGAACTTTCAAATGGAGAGTCGGAGGGAGATGGCGGTGAACGTCTACTATAACGTGTGATTATGCACGGTACAAGTGCGCCCTTTCGTATAGGAAGGGTGCATCTTGTGCTATAATATATTTGCTCTGTTGGCGTAGGCGTGTTTATTGCTTCTGTCCTTGTTTTTCATCGGTTTCCTAAGACCGTAACTCACAGGGACATGCAAGGAGTAATGCCCCCCTGCGCCAATTCCTTTTTGGTAGATTCTGATAAAATATATTATGGCTTTTAGGGGGCGGGCTGTATGTTTTTTTAAAAAACAACAATTTACTAGAAACTATGAGTGAAGAAAGTTTATATCAAATAGCCTCATCAATTAAGAGGCACAAAAAGTTGGAGGTAAGTGAATATATTCACAATCCAGCCATAGCTCGTGCTCTGTGTACTTGTAAGAACACGTTAGATTCCAGTCTAAATGGGGATGGTGTCTTTTGGCTTGTTAATAAGGAGTATAACAACTATGCTAATAAAGGTAGGAAGCCTTTGATGGGGGATGGTACTTCTGTTTATAAGAATACGAAAATGGGAGCTGTCTTGTCTAAGAATTTTTCTGGTGTCCATTCTTATCCGGTCGGTAATCTTCAAAATCACAGAAAGGATCTTGTAAATGAGGTTGAGGTAACGATACATAATCGTGCTAAATTTACTCCTACGGAATATTCGGTAAAAGAACTCGACATAAATATTGAAGATCAAGCCTTTCGTTATCAAACACTTGAGGAACTGTTTTTCGAAAAAGATGTTCTGGTGTCTAGAATAGATGAATTAAAGAGAAAGCAGGAAGAAGATCATAAAGCTTTGGAGGCTGCAGAGAAAGCTGCAGAAGAGGAACGTAAAAGACAGCAAGATGAAGTTGCAGAAAAAGCTCGACAGGAAGCAGAGAAATTGAGAAAAGAGGAAGAAGAAAAGCAACGCCAAATAGATGAACTTAATCAGCAGTTAGTTGATAATAAAGCAAAACAGGCTCGTGTTCAGAATTTCATACGAGAAGGTGAGCAGTTGCGTTTGCAGCATATATTAGATGCATCTCAGGAAGATGCAAAGCGTTCTCATTTGTACGATGGTATTCCTGTAGTTATAGAAGGAGGCCCTGGTACAGGTAAGACAACTACAATGATACAGCGGTTGAAGTTCTTAATCTCAGAAACAGCACTAAAGGAGTATGAGGCACCTTTAACTGATGCCCAAATAGATCAGTTGACAAACTATGAAAATAGAAATAAAAATTGGCTATATTTCTCGCCAACAGACAAGTTGCTAGGATATTTGCGCCAAAATATGATAGAAGAGGAACTTATACCTAATGAAGATAATACTAAGACTTTGGCGACATTTACTGAGGCTATGTTGAAGGCTTATAAGTTGAGAATGCCAGAGTCTGATGGGCCTTTTATGCTCTATCGTCAGAAGAAAGGTGAGGAATCTTTAATCGTGGATGCAAAGGTTGCTGTGGTCTCTTTCGAGCGTTTTATAGTAAGAACGGTTTCTGGAAAATTGTTGGGAATAGCCAAACTTCAAACATCACAATATCCTTGGCATTCAAAAGCTTTGGGTATTAAGGCCTATTGCCAAAAGGCGGAAAACGTCAAAGATATTCATGGCTTAATGAGTTTGTTGGTTTCCATGCAATCGAATGAGGCTTCTACGCTTAAGGATAATGATAAGCTTATTCGCAAAGTGAAAGATCAACTGGCTTACTCTGTTTTAAATGCTGTGTTAGCAGATGAACCAACAGCATTGAAAGTGCAAAAACTCTTTGCTAAATGGGAAGATGATGATGAGGCTTCTGATGAGGAAATGGATGATGAATATGCTGAGGAAGAGGTAAGTGTGGATTATTCGACTTTGGATTTTAGAACAATGTTGTATAATCGAATCAGACCCTTGTTACGAAGTCTTAGCTTGCGAGAAATAGATAAGAAACAGAATTTGAGTAAGAAGCAAACTGAACTTTATGATTTGATAAAAGAGATTGTCATTGGGATAGATTTGATGGAATTAGGACAATTGGAATGGTTCGGAAAAATGTTTGCTTTCCCATGCAAGGGGCTTGAAATCAACATTCTCAATCAGATACCCAAACTATATAAGGCATATCGCAAGGAGATAATCAAACTAGGTTCTACTTGTTATAATCAGAAACTGCTGCAAAAAATAGTGCAGAAAGACAAGGGCAAGCGAATTCATCGTGATGAATTGGAGTTATTAGTAGGTTTTATCAATAATCTCATTTTGAGTATCCATAAAAAATCGAAGATGAGATTTGAGTCTATGCGCAATCATAAATACGTTGCTGCATACATCGAGAATGCAAAACATGTGATAGGTGTTGATGAGGCTACGGACTATTCTATCATAGATTATTATTTTATGGCTTCTTTCCGCCATTATGAGTATAATTGTATGACTCTGTGTGGAGATATTATGCAAGGGTTGAATGACAATGGCATAAACTCTTGGGACGAATTGAAGCAATTTGTCCTGCCAGAACTTACGGTTTATGAACTGAAGGTATCTTATCGTCAGACACCAACCTTGTTAGATATGTCTAAGCGATTGTACAAAGATGACCAAGGAAAGGATGCACCTTATGAAACTGCTTCTCAAAGATCAGAAAGTGAGCCTGCTCCTTTATATTTTGTTTCTGATGAAATGGAGGAGAAAACTAAATGGATAGCCAAGCGCATTTGTGAGGTATATAAAAGATGTGGTGATAAACTGCCATCTGTAGCAATATTGGTTGGTGATGAAGTCGATATTGACGAGATGATAGAAATAATGAAAGATCAAGAAATTTTGAATGGCTTTGGCATCTATAATTGCTCAGAGAATCGTAATGCAAGCGAAACAAAATGTGTAAGAATCTTCCGCCTTTCCGAGGTAAAGGGCATGGAGTTTGAAGTCGTGTTCTTCTATGATATTGATGAGGCTCTTAGAGGACAATCTCATAAGATGATGCAACGTTATCTCTATGTAGGTGTGTCTCGTGCCACCTCTCATTTGGCTGCAACTTTTACAAAGAAAGAAGGTAATGAGGATGTGATAAAGTACTTTGATATGACTAAGAAGAAATGGAAGTGATAGCTTATGCGTATATATTTGGATATCTATAATGAACTGAAGGAATCTTTACCTTGGATGGAGGAGATGGAACTTCGAAAATTGGCTTATAACAATTGGAAAGAAGCCAATAAGCAACAACCGGTTATAAAGGTTGATGCTCCAAAAGTGAAAAAAGTATCGAAACAAAGAAACGTTCCAAAACTTTATCCGATGTCTTCTGAAGCTTGTCATGAATTGGCACATCAATCTTCAAAACGTATTCGTTTTAAACTTTGTGAGGGAAGAAAGGTTAGGTTTAGTTTTATTTGTCACTCATGTGGTAGAGGAAGAAGTATTGGGTATATTACACCTTTAGGATTACTTTGTCCATTTTGTGCAGGTAAAAAAGCAGGTGGGCATAGTGAGCCATATATAATAACAACAGCAATGAGAAATTAATGTAGTAACAAGATAGTTGTTTCAGTCCTACGCAACATGGTTAAGCGACATATTTATGATAACAGAAAAAATAAAATATGAACTGGTGAAATTTACAATAGCATCATTTTTTATGCTCCTACCTCCGATATTTATTATTTATTTGTTTGAGGAAGGTTTTTGGATGTCTGTATCTTTATTCTTTTATGCCGCATGTAGTGGGGGGTATATAAGTTTTGAGGATACCTTGTTCCCTCTTTTGCAAAAAAAATGATTCGTTAATAGATGATAAAATTAGCCTTGTATGTATCTTTTTATGTGTTTGTTTTCAGCTTTTATTGATAATAATTGCTTTCTTTCCTTTCGCAATGATGAGCGAAAACTTTATTAAGGGGATAAATGTGATGTTTGATTTAAACTTTGATACAAGTTATGAAGGTGGATTGGTTGTTTCTTTGCTCGCATTTTGTATAATTACCCTTTTGATACATATCTTAGTTCAATTCTTCATTTCTTTGAAGAATCGTGATGTTGAATTAAAAAGAGGCATATATTTATTTGTGGTATTTGTTGTTTCATTTATAGCATTTGGGGCAATGCGTATTCATAACAATAAATCGGTAGATTTTCAGATAATCCAGACTCAATCAGAAAAAAAATGATGAACAGCTGGATCATGATATAATGAAAAATAAAATGCAAAAATATAAGAGATATTCCGATCATTTGTATGAATAATGATTTGGAGGATTAAAGCATACCTCAGTTCGGGATAAGAAATAGTGCCTAAAAAAGTTGGTAATCTCCGATATTTTTTGTATCTTTGTTGTTGAAATCCAATTAGTTACAAATATAAAAAGATATCATTGTGGAGATTACCAAGGACTAAGTTACAGAATTATTTTGTATTATTGATGAATTTTACAAAGTTTTTGATGCTGAAAATGCAGGAAAATTGCTTTTGGGTGAGGATGGACGCCGTAAAGCCTCTTTATCTGATAGTGAAATCATGACGATTTTGTTGTATTTCCATTTCGGATCGTTCCGAAACTTCAACCATGATACCTATATGCCACAATCTCAGGCGTTATGCCAACAAAGTGTTCAAAGGTATTTCCACAGACGGAAAGGGAACAATGGGATGGTGTCATGGGTTCAAGCTACATTTGGCTTGTAATGATAGAGGTGAGATAATTGCTTTTGTTCTCACTGGTGCAAACGTTAACGACAAAGATCCAGCGGTATTCGATGTGTTGGCTAAACGTCTGTATGGTAAGCTGTTTGCAGATAAAGGCTATCTTGCAATGTCTTTATTCTTTTATAAATTCAACTTCTGTTGTTAAAGTTCGTGTGCCACCAGCCTTTAGTTCTGGCGTATTTATTCGGATGTCGCAATCTATGACATAAACCACTCCATCATGGCCACGAAAAACATTCTCGTTGTGCATATCACTTAGGTATATACCTGGTGTGGAGTATGTCCAATTTCTTGGATTCACCAGTTTAAATCCAATACGTTCCGTATACTCTTCAATGTCTTCTTCGGTCATTTGGCTACCTTGAAAGAAAGTTTGGGTAACAATAATCATAAAGTCGCCCATAGAGTTTCTACCGAATCCCAATACAAACATCTTTGTTTGTTCAAAGTAAGCATTGTGTAACGAAATTCTGTCCAAAGCAAAAATTGGCTGTATGAAATAGTCAAGGCCGATTACTTTTAGTACAGAATTACCGTTATCATATACAATAGCTTCACCGCCTTGCGCTAATTTATCGCCCAAGGTTTGGTTGTATACGCTAGTGTCATCTACCCAGCATCCTGCCTTTTTAGCCCAGCTTTCTATGCGTTTTTCTTGGATCTTTCCAAGTTGCTGCTCTCTTTTGAAACTGTGTTCTGGCGCAGTGAGTTGATCTGTGCCAACTTCTGCTCCCGCGAGTAAGGATGCAATAACATGTATTGTTCCCCCTTTAACGCAGCCAAGCTGCTCTGACGGTGAAAATCGTTTATATAAGATTTTTCCAGTACTGAATTGTTCTGCATAATCATCTAATTTTGCTAGACCTTCAGATGTAAATCCTTCATTGATTATGTCACTGATGGACATCCAAAAATCATGGTTTGTCATAAATTATATCGTTTGATAAATTCTATTGGTGGCAAAGTTATAGTTTTTCTTCGATAATTCCAAATTATTTGGGCTTTATTTCGCATTTTCCAGCAAATTGTTTCCATATATCTTTCATGTCATCCGGCAGATAGCTCAAAGCCTTCTCTTTCATTTCTTGCGGAATACCAAATCGGGCTTCGGCGATGGAGCCAACGATGGCTCCGATGGTATCGCTATCGCCGCCATGAGATATAGCGAGGCGAATGGCATCCTCGAAAGATGAGGCTTGCGAGAGGAGATAGAAGGATAAGGGCACGGCATCCATACAGGTCTCATCGAACTTGCCCTTTGGATAAACTCGTGTGTCGAAATCCTCGTAATAGCTGCGGGCGATGGACATGAACCCCTGTATTGTTTCATTTTCATCCTTAGAAGCCTTAGCATTCTCATTTTTCAATCCCTTCGTTTCCTCATTCTCAGAATCCTTATAATCCTCTGAAAAATTACTCTTGCGGAAATACCAGATGGCATGAGCCACAGCTTTGGCTCCCTTGATTCCTTCGGGATGATTATGAGTAGGAAGAGCCGTTTTCTCTGCCTCTTCCAAAATCTGCGACAGGTCATCGAATAGCCATGCCACTGGCGATACTCGCATCGCCGAACCATTGCCAAAACTATTATATGGCTCCGGATCAAGAGAACGAATCCATTGTGCGAATCTGCCGCCATACGCTCCTTTTGGAGAAGGATAGCGGCGGCACCAATCCAGCAGGCTTTCCTGATAGCTTCGCCCGTTCTGAATCGCATCGGCTATCGCCACCGTACAGATGGTATCATCGGTGAAGTCGCATCCCTCACCGAACATCTCGAAATCATAATCAAACGTATTGTTGAACTCATTTTTTGAGCCAGCAATATCTCCTATCATTGCTCCTAACATAATCACTTCTTCTTCTTCTTTTGCGTTTTGTTATAATATTCTTTGCCTAACTGCCATAAGTATTTATCAATTTCTTTCAGAGTGAACTTTGATAATTTATAATATGCCATAAATTGCTTGATAACAGATATGAACTTAGGATAATCCTTTAAATCTTTGTTTTTAAAATCACAGAAATGATCTCTATTTTTGAAAAAAATCAAAACCTTTTCTACATAATTATCATATATGGCATATTTTGATGGTTGATGATGACTGCAGTATTTTGTAGCAAACGAATAGAATGTTCGTTCAACTTGATCCCTTCCGACTTTGACATGTGCGATTTCTTCAACCAAGGACAAATCGCCTTTAGCTAATCTGTAGTCTAAATCCTTGATGAAAAGGATGTGCAGTGCTACTGAATAAATGTCGTAAATGTTGGTACTGTAGAAATCATTCAATGTTGAGCACTTGAGTAAAATTTCATACTGATCAATATTCTTATTGCATAAAACTAAAAAAAGTTTATCTAAAGCTCTTTCTTGTTCGACATAGTTAGCTAAACGATCCCATCTGTAGAGATATTTCTCAACTTCATTTACTGATGGTTTATATTCGTTTGGGATATTATGGGATTGCTTGTTGTTTTCCAATTCTGCCTTATATAATTTGATATCTTTGAAATCATCATGATAAAGAATCTCGTATTCGTTGGAATCGTCTTGGGCGATGATAAGTTTGCTATCAAACTCAGGGACAATGCCGTTGTTCTTTTTGATGGCAAAATCTAGCCAATCTTCAAAAGTACAGTCGAGGTCTTCTGTGGGACCACCATTCCAAGTGAGGTGTTCCATAGCGTACCAAGCCTCTTGTTGTCCTAGCAATTTGCTAATTTCATATACATCATCTCGTAGCCAGAAATATCGACCTCTATGCATAACAATTTGACAATAATGGTCAAAGGATTCTATTACCCAGAATCCTTTTCGTAGAGAAAATTCCCAATCCCATTCAGGGAGGATAAAACTCATTTCTTCTTTATTCAATCCCCACTCTTCTTCATCTGCTTTTATATCTAGTGCTTTTTTAAACATCTTAACAGTCTGTAAGATGAATTTCCAAGCAGCGTTGCGATCTTCTGTATTGCGAAAATCAGTTCTTATAATATGTGAAATATCGACTCCCATAGTTGTTTTGTTTATTGTGGATATTTTACCCGTATAGTTACGGGCTTACTTACTCTATCACTTCCCAGAAACTCTCCGGCAGACTGATGTTCTTCATCTCCTTTGCGCTCTCGAACAATGGGGCGATGTCTTCAGCCTCGAAGCCGGCGATGCCGCAACCTATTGGGGTTACCAGGAAATGTAGCTCTTGATGATGCTTGGCATAGGCGATGAATTCCTCCACGTATGGACGGATGGTTTCCACGCCGCCCTGCATCGTAGGAATGGCATAACTCTGACCTTGCAGTCCTACACCCTTGCCCATGACGGCACCGAAGTGAAGACAGGCAATACGTGCAGCACCACCGCCATGCATGCCAGCCAGATTGCTGCCAAAAACAAATATTTCGTTCTCCTTCAAAGAATCAATCCAGCGAGGAGTGATTCTTCCCTTCTTCATATCTTCCATATTCTTCTTATTATTAAATATGTTATTGCTAATATCAGCCGATTCCTCGCAGCACATTCTTGAAGCCATCATGCTTGGCATCGACATCTTAGGAGCACTTGAAACGGATGCGTCTTCGTCGCCGAACGACAGATAGCTTCTGTATTCCGAAGCATCGAAGTATTTCTTGAAATAAGGAATCACCACATCATGCATCATCTTCTGGCATCGCTGGGTGACGGCGGAGGCGGTCATGCCCAACTGCATGGCTACGTCCTTGCCCTTGAATCCCTCGATGTAGAGCATCTTCAGGATGATGCTGTTCTTGCTGTCTCTGCCATAATAAAGATTGCCGATCTCTTCTATCGTTTGATAAAGTTCATGCTCAAACTGGTTGTCGCTTACGTCAAACTTCATCTTCCGGCTTTCCTGTCGCGCCTCAAAACTCTCGAAACGGTGCTCCTTCACCACCTCCTTCAATTTATCCAGCAAGAGGAATCGGAAACCATTCACCATCCAGGTCTTGAGCGACATGCTCGGCTTCCTGTCCTCCAATGGCTTGAAGTCATGCTCGCAGAGATAGAGATAATATTCATGGGCCAGCGAATAAAAGTCCATGCCCGGCTTGTTCTGCAGGTCGTATCGCTTATCGTAGATGCAATAAGCCACCCGGCAGTATCCGTAGTAATACTCCCTCACTATTCTGGCATCAGCATCCTTGAAGCCTTGAAGAATCTCGTCATCTGACAGTTGTGAGAGATTAGACTTCCTTGAAAAATCCTTTTCTTTCCCCATATCGTTTCGATATTCTAATTTGTTTGCAAATATATACCTTTTCTTTGAGAAATAGGAGTTTTTGCTCCAGTTTTCGTTTTTACATAGTATTAAAAGAAAAAAGTAGGGAGAAAATTAAGCTGATATCGAAAAAAAGGAATTTTAAAGTAGATATTGGGATTTGAAAAATAACATTTGATAAGTTCTTGCATACATTTCAAGTATTACCTATGTCCTTCGAGGGTGCGTCACAGACTTATGAGACAATAGCCTTTTGCTGTAAGACGTAGGACATTTGTCCCTTAACTTCTCTCTAACTTCCCTTAACTTCCCGACATACGAAAGTTGAGTTATGAGTCTACTTGAAAAAACAAGCAGAAAATATGGGATTATTCTTATTTTTTTTGCGTTAAAGTTTACATCGTGATGTATTTTTTTTGTATCTATAAGATTTTATATCAGATACTTTTTGGATATATCGTTGAGTATGTGCTCGTACGAAAAAAGTTTTTTATGAAAAAGTGTCAAAGTATCATTTTCTTGGCTGAACGTAAAGGTAAATAACTGACATATAATAAGATAGAAGAATGATACATTTTGGATTATCTTACAAGAAGTATCATAGAAGTATCATCAATCTGATAGAAGTATCATTAGTCTGATAGAAGTATCATAAAATACGTCATCTAAGTATCACAAAATCGTCATGAGGCATTATGCATAAAAGCAAAGCCGCAGATCTGCAAGGAGTGCCCAAGAATCGCCTGACTTTTGGGCACTCTGTGCACACCGCATGGGCAATCAATGCCCATCGCTTGTTCTATTGATGCCCGACGCTTGTTCAGTCGATGCCCATCGCTTGTTCACTGAGTGCCCACTTGACGGGCAAGACAGACCACCTGATGGTCTCTTACAGAACGGCTTATGTGATTTTATTCCTAATCCAGCTTGTCAATCTTTCTTCTTATTCATAGTTTGTATTGGCATTCTTTACATACAGGAAGAGTTGGTGCTAAAGTTTTTTATAAAACAGGAATAGAAGACACTTCTTTTTTAGTCTTTTAAATCGACTCAAAGCCGAATTTAATGATGTTTCTTGCGATTTATGATACTTTTATGATACTTCTTGTAAAATAAACGAAAAAGTATCATTCTTGTATTGTACAGTGTATCAGATGCTTATAAGAATATCGTGCTAAATAATGATACTTTGATACATTTTCTCGCAAAAAACACACTCATGCGCAAGCAATTATTTTCAATACATCTTTCATATTATCCAGCAGATAACTGATAGTCTTGTCTTCCATTTCTTGAGGAAAACCAAATCGAGCTTCGGCTATAGAGCCGATGATGGTTCCGATGGTATCGCTGTCGCCACCATGAGAAATGGCAAGGCGAATGGCATCCTCGAAGGATGAGGATAGTGTGATGATATGGAATGACAAGGGAACTGCATCCATACAGGTCTCATCGAAGTGTCCCTTGGGATAAGCTCTTGTGGCAAAGTCGGGATAATAGCTTGCTGCTATTTCTTTGAATTCTTTCAAGGCTTCATGATCTTCTTCTTGAAATCTTACTGATTGTTCGTAATATACTGATAATCAATACTAATTGGAATGGCAAAATGATGAAAGGAACAAATTAGGAACAATAAAATCAAGAAACCCCAAAATGAAAGTATGAGAAAACAAAAATTAACACGGAAAACAATAGTAATTTTCAAATTCTTTCATTTTGAATGTACAAACAGAAATTATATTTTAAGGTATAATATCTGTGTTTCTACACATAGAAAAGTAACTGGTAGAGCGATTATTTTTTTGTCTAAAAGGCAATATTTTGAAAAATTCTCGTTTATTTCAATAAATGTTAATACCTTTGCATTAAACTTTAATAGTATAACAATGAATGTTCTAAACCGAATCAAAGTAGTATTGGTAGAGAAACAGGTTACAGGGAAATGGCTTGCCCAAAAACTTAATGTAAGTACAGTGACAACAAGTCGTTGGTGTTCTAATACGTCGCAACCTGATTTGGCGACATTAGTAAAAATAGCATCATTGTTGGATGTTGATGTCAAAGACTTAATAGTTTCAACTAAGAAGTAATTATATGGCTAGAAAAATAAAAATCTTAACAGACAACGAAGGACTCGACCGAAGAGAAGTAGGATATTATTCTACTCCAAGATTTGTAGCTGATTATCTGACGCAAGAAATGCTCGCCATAAATCCTCAAGGAGATGGAGTATTAGACCCAGCAACAGGTAAAGAGGAATTGTTGGCATCTTTCTACGGGGCCAACAGGCACATTGATTCTTTTGATATTATAGATCATGGAATTCACAAATATTCGAATTTTCAATGTAAAGATTTTATAGAATTTTACATAGAGCGTATGTCGTGCCTTCCAATGCAATGTCAAGAATATGACTATATGATTGCCAACCCACCATACAATTGCCATGAAGTATCGTACATAAAAGATAACAAAAAACGACTAAGCGCAGCTTTCCCAATAGGAGCATACAACATGTATTCTATGTTTCTATCCGCAATGATTAGCATTGCAAAAGAAGGTTGTTTAATAGGTGTTATCATATCTGATTCATTCTTAACAGCCACGCTACATGCAAAATTGCGAGAGCAAATACTTAAAGAATGCTCAATTCATGAATTGATATTGTGTCCTAATGACTTGTTTTGGTCTCAGAATGCAGATGTTAGAACATGTATTTTAATATTACAAAAGGGCAAGAGATTTCAAAAAAATGTATTGATTTCAAATAGACCCAATAATACAGAAGACTTCCATGCAATTCTGCACAAAAAAGATTTTAAATCCGTTCCTTTACAGTCTATTTTATTAGGAACCAACAAGTCTATTAATCAGTTTATAATAGACATAGATGAGGACGTGGTAACTCTTTTCAAGACATTACCTTCTTTGGGAACATTATATAAATGTGTAACTTGTATATCAACTGGAAATGACAAGAAATACTTATCAAAAGATATAAAACCTGGCTTTACAGTTCCTTTTTACAAGAATCCTGCAAAACGAAAATTTAAGACAGAACCTGATGCTTTTTTAATAGACGAATATATGGAAGAGTCGGAAAGGGTAAAGGATTTTATGGTAAGAAATAAGGCGATTCTCAAAGATGAAGGTATTGTATGTTCTTCAATGGGTTTGCCTTTTAGTGCGGCCTATAAACCTCAAGATGCTGTTACGGGAGTTAATGCAACTATATTTCCAAAAAAGAATGATATTTATTGGCTAATAGCATATTTAAACAGCAGTTTGGTTACTTATTTTATTCGGGGTGTCTTAATAAGATCCAACATGGTCACTTCTGGTTATGTCTCAAAAATTCCAGTATTGAATCTTTCGGAGCAAGTGAAACACGAACTCGATATTATTACAAAAATGGCAATTCATGGAGATTTGTCCGAAAAAGAATCAATAAAAATGATAGATAATATTATATTTGAACAATCGGGACTTTCTGACGATTGTAAAAAAAATATCTGCAATTTTGTAAATAATTTAGGGAAGGCTGTATAAGCCCCCTGAATTATTTATTGCTACTGTTTGTTCTTATTTTTATTTTTATTCTTATTCTTGTTCTTCTTTTTATTTGCAATTTCAATAGCTTTTGACAACTCCACAATGAATTCTGCATTAGTGCGCTTGACTACCTTGTCCAAATCTTTTGCGTAAGATGATTGAAGATTACCGTTATTGCTAGGATTGACATATATATCAGGAATCCATGCAACAGGCATAACAACAGCCTTTGTTAGTTCAACGCTCATATCTGCGTTGAATCTTATAAGGAAAGTTGCAATCATAAATATATGAGCGGCATCTTCATTGTAAAAATCAGACAATCCCTGAGCCTTAGAAATATCATCCTTTGATTTCTTACCTCCCTCAACAGCGGACTTGATATTTATATATAGAGGTGCATGCCCTGTATATTCACACTGCATATCATAGACAGAAACCTCGGAATCAGAGGGAGAAACTTTGGCGATTCCAAAGTCTTTATGGTGAAGTTCTAGATTTTGGGTTATAATCTCCTCGATAATTCTCCATACAGTTCTTCCTTTGGCTGATTTTCTCCAGCCAAAGGGAAATTGTTCTTTCTTACCTATCTGAACCTTACCAATTTTCTTGATAAGTTTGGTTAGGCTTTCTTCCAGATTTGAGCGCAATTTTTCAATTTCTTCCAATTCTTGTGACATAATACATTGATTTTTGTCACTAGAAAGGCATTCGCCTCTCCAAAAGGAAAGGCGTGAAAGTGGCTATCGGTATCAAGGCTTAGCACAGCCTACTTCAGACAATAACCAATCTGTTCACGCCCTAATTTGGAGCGTGAACACCCAACAGATTGGCTGAACTGAAGTGTATGTGAAGTGCTAATTCTGATACTCAGTCAGTCAAGGATGTTCAACGTATCTAGCTGTTCTTACTTTTTTAGCTTACAAATTTAGTAAAATTACACCTTACCACAAAATTTTCCCCAACAATTAAGACTTGTTAAATATTAATTAACAAAAATAATGGATGTTTGGTTTCCATAATCACTAATTATTTGTTTTGATGTACGATTTAATGGCTGTAGTACGCCATAAATATCCCCTATTTTTAAGGTAGAGTCTAGTTTTATCTTTTTCCCTTCCATGGTTATACCAATAAAAGGGATCTTGGCTTTGGCAATATATTGCTGTGATACTTTCTTGGTTAGCATTTAAATTCTATATTTTATTTTAGACTACAAAATTTTGGTGCAAATATAAACATTTATTTACGCAAGTTCAACATAGAACTGCAATCCGCAGAAAAATACGATTATTGAAGTTTCGCAAGTTTTGCCCCACACGCCCTGAAGGGGCAGAAGCTCTTAGCCCGTACTTAAACCACTTGCGAAACTTGAGTACGATTATTTTTTGAGCCGACCAAGAAATCTGCAATTTTTCTTATGACGCATTTCCCATATTTCTTAAATTTCTTATTCGTTATGCAAACGAAGATGATTCCCCAAACAAGTAAGTTTAGTTAAAGTTCAATAATAAATATCACCCTAATTATCAGACATTTAGAAATATCTTTGAAAAAGATTATCTTTGTGCAAGATATTTCTAATGCAAAACTTATGGAATTTAAGAAACTCATAGATAGAGGGGCAGAATTAGAGCGAATGAATGAAGCCCTTCATAGAGAAGATACTCAGTTTATCGTCATTTATGGTAGGCGTAGAATCGGTAAGTCAGAGCTTATCAAACGCATCGTCAAAGCACGGCATAAGGCGATTTACTTTTTGAGCGACACTTCGTCAGAGACTGTTCAACGTGTAGCTTTTTCCAAAGTTGCAGCTTCTGTAATAGATGGTTTTGACAAAGTGATTTACCCAGATTGGGAAACTTTGTTTAGAAGTTTCAACAATCAGCTCTCTGAGCGTATGTTGGTCTGCTTGGATGAGTTCCCTTATTTGGTGAAAAGTTGTGATGTACTTCCCTCCATCATTCAGAAACTCCTGAATGAGAAAATATTGAAGTTTGATTTGGTATTGTGTGGCTCTTCTCAGCAGTTGATGCATGGGTATGTACTCAACCGACAGTCGCCCCTCTATGGTCTTGCCAATGAAATTATGAAGATGCAGCCTATTCCTGCCCAATATATGAGTATGGCTATGGAATGTGATGCTGTGCAAGCCGTGGAGGAATATGCTATTTGGGGAGGAGTGTCTCGTTATTGGGAATTGCGTAGGGATTATC
>OHBM01001049.1_pt1 | contig 21122 bp, 16 predicted proteins | sample 1577251 | NCBI WGS metagenome assembly OHBM01 (sample SAMEA3541557, study PRJEB24748) | human gut metagenome | biome: human gut; feature: human-associated habitat; material: faeces | place: China | collected 2012 | reverse complement strand
CCTGTCCGCACTTCTCCCGCAAGGCATCGAGGTGTAGACAGTTAGGGGTCGAAAAAGCCTGTGATTGCAAGCCTCAGAGCGGCGCAAATTGACCAACCTAAGTGATTGTATTCCCTGCGCAGTTTCATCTTTAACGCGAAAATAAGTGTCGATTTCGGCACTTATTTGAATGCCCGGAAAACGAATCAAGAGCCTCTGTCGATGCCCGTTAGGGGTGTCGGCAGAGGCTCTTTTTTTGATACGGATATCCATACCTAAAGGTAGACTTTTGTAGGCGAACAAAAGATATGGTACACTCATGCGTTAACAGAGACAGACAATTCTCCCCCAAAGTTGTTCGTCGAAAAACGGCTGTCTCCAAGGATTAGTTCCTTCTCTATTTGGTACTCAAAAGGATAGAAAAAAACAGCGTTGCTCAATTCTGCAAAGGAGTAATATCCGCTATCGCCTATAAGCATCATAGCATATATCATAAAGACAGAGACTCTATTGTTTCGAACCGCATGCTTTACAATTTTATATTTACCAGGACGATCACTGCTGAGCACATTCAGTTCCTTTAGCGTAGAGATCAACTTATCAATAGAATGATAAAGAGTAGTCCTCTCACCCCATTCGTCATATAGTCTCTGCTTAATTTGACTTAATGAAATTTCGTCCTGAAATTCTGATAGCCTGCCAATCAGCTTGCACATATCCACGAATACAGGATAAGATGCCATCATCATACACCAGTGTACTACCAGCGCATATTCCGGCATATCTTGAATGATACTGATAGCCTCATCTCTCAGCTTACTGTTAACTTCGTTCTCATAAACCCATATATTCATCAGAATTTCTCTGGTCTTACGAATATTTGTTTGACTGGAGATTTCAAAACTTAAATACTCATTTAGTTGATCTTTTATTTCTTGTTCTGTAAGTTCTCCCAAAGCGAGTTCCACGACCTTATTAAGCCACTGGAGCTTCAAGTTTCGAGATAAACCAACCATTTTAGCCATTGTTCTGCACCGCCTTTATTTTAATAAATGGAACAACGACTTCATCGATTGTCATCCCTCCATGTGTCATTACCTGTTCACCGGGATTATCAAGAGATACACCCGTGTCACAGATTAAGTAGTCATATTCTTTGGGAAGATAGTATTTCGGATACTCAATCAGCCCAAACTTATCTGCTATTTTTTCCTTGTCGGCAAAATCCTTCAGCACCACCATACGGTGGCTTTTTGTTTCGATATCCACTCCGGCTCCAACAAATTTTCCTATTCCGGTGCATAACGTGTTGCCATGATCTGCCGTAATATATACGTCAAAGCCTTTTAATCGCAAACGATCGGTCAACCGTCGTAGTTTGCCTTCATCAGAAAGAACAGAAATATCATTATACATTCCAAGTCGCCCCTGCTGCTGCGCGTGTACCATTTCATCTACATCATTGATGATAACAGCTCCACAACGGACAGCACTGTCAAAATCAGTGTCATAACCGCGAGAGTATCCGATTTGATTTGCGGAATACCCTAGTAATTTAGCACACTCTGCAAATTCCGACTTTTCTTTGCTTTGAGTCCATGGTGAGACCAACTGACTTGGAAACTTATTCGACAGTAGGCATTGCCGTGAAATTGAAGTAGTGCTTGGAATCATGGCGAACACTGCTGCCTGTTCGTATCCGACATCAGCAAATGATTGAGAGATAATGTTCCAATCAAATTCTGACATACCATCCATGACGATAATTGCAAACTTCTCGCTTTGTTCGTGTATGTACTCCATCGCATGGCTGACCAGCACAGGCGTATTTCTATCGATCTTAGTAGATAATGTACCGAATGCCTTGAGCACATAGTTTTGAAATAGTCTGTTGATTTCGCTTGTATCAATGTTCAGTCCATACTGGACAGAATATCGGTCAATTATCGCCTTTTGCTCAGCGATGCGGCACCATTCATGGTAGTGAAAAGCGCTCGTCGCTTTTTGGAGTATACCTTCCAGTTTCAACCGAAAATAGAGCAATAGGTTATCTCTGCCGTAAACGACAGTGTCGAAGAATTGGTTCGTCTGCTCCGGCTTAGTAAGATCATCAAAATTGTTTGCGGCTACCATGGCCAGCAAGTCCAAATCTATCCTTGATTTATGATGCAAAACGTCCGCGTTCAACTTTGAAAAAAGAGTTCTCAGCGACACTGTGTACAGTGTAAACTGTTTTATAATGTCGTATGGAATATACGTTTTGTTAAAGTTCAGAACAACCAATTTTTCATTTCCGGCTTCTATTTTCTGTTCATATCCGATTCGGAGGCTAAGATCGTCACGATACTCGATCACATCAAATCCATGCTGCTCGAAAACATCGCTGTATGACGTGATTCGATTTAGATAATCCACATCATTTATCCATATGAGGTTTGCATAGGATGCAGGGGAGTTCCCAAACACATACTCTCCAAACATTGTTTATGCCTCCAATCGAATTAGCATCATCAAGCGAAAATCTGGTAGGACGGTGCCGCTGCGCTTATACTCCGCCTCAATATCATTCTCTTCGCGTACAAGTTTCGCAATTCTTGAACGCCGAATGTTCTCTATGCCAATGTGCTCCGCAGCTTCTTTGCGTAGAGATAGAGCGTACTTGTACTTCTCATATTGCTCGGAGCTTCGCTTTGCATGTTTTTCTTTCAGCTCAACAAATGTATTATACGCGAAGTCCATACAGATTTCCTGCATACGCTGATAATCTTCTTCAGGAAGATTAGATACCATATGGCAATTCAATTTGCTGGTCTCATCAAGGAACACATTCATAATTCTGCTTCCAGCCATAGGACGTAGTACATATGACTCATTTACGAAAATTGGGATGATGCGTTTGTCCCGCATGTCATCTGAGACGGAGAGTTACCATAGCATAAAATATCCCGCTTCATTTGGAAAGTTCTGTATTCCGACTGACAAGAGACATCCATTATGGTCTTGTAAAATGCTGTCACAGAGATGTCTTGTAATCATCTCGTCGTTAATGCTAATTCTGTCAAGCAGTGTTAAATCGTTGCCTTTCCATGACTCGTAGTATGCTAACATATGTCGCAACGCACTGTCTACGTCGAAATTTGATTCCTTTCCAACCAGCTTCGTCAGGTCCTTCTCTTCATGAAGAATATCCTTGTACTTTATAGCGTTTGCTGCCTGCTGGCGCATTTCTTTTTCAACGGATACAATGTTCTGTTCAATACGAGAAGCATGTCCGATAGAGTTCATGTAAGCATCAGTGAAATCACATTCTGCCACTTCGCTGTCCAACACGTCGGAGTATTTATCAACGCCGAGTTCTTTCATTATGACAGATAGCTTTTCCTCCAATACTTCACGAACGCGGCTTTCAACAGTGTCTCTGACTATCATATTGTAAATGTGAACATCACGCTGCTGACCGATGCGATCTGCTCGACCACAGCGTTGCTCAATTTTCATCGGATTCCATGGCAAATCATAATTGATTATGATATTAGCAAATTGCAAGTTCAAGCCTTCTCCGCCCGCATCGGTCGAAATAAAGATGCTTGTGTTTGTCTTAAACTCATTCAATGCGTTATTGCGCTCTTCGATATCCATGCTGCCATTCAAGATACTGACAGAGTATCCTCTTGATTCAAGAAGCTCTTTTAAGTATGCTTGGGTTCCCACGAATTCAGTGAACAGGATGATTTTTTGCGCAGGATCCTCGCTTTGGAGAGCATCAATCGTGTCAAAAAGCGCATCCACTTTGACGTCATGATGCTGGAATTCCGCTTGCTTTGCCGTGGAAATAATCATTTTCAGCTCTTCAATTTCGGCAGTACGGTCAAGGGATATTGCTTCCATAGCATCCGCATCGCCGTCTTCAATATCACGCTCATCCAAATCAGCTTCACTCATAGTATTTGCTCGTGTCTCTTCTTCAAGGAGCACATGCAGACGTCGTTCCAAACTTTGGCGTACCGCAGCCGTGCTGCTTGTCACCATACGCTGCATGATAATCATGAGGAAGATAAGGCACATGTTCTTCTTGCGATTTCGACGTGCCTTATCATAGGTTTTGGAGACATAGGAGCTTACCATTTCGTACAGTTGTCGCTGAAGTGAATGACGCTCATCCCAATGAAGCTCCACCAAATGCGTATATCTCTTCTTAAAAAGCAGATTACCGTTATTGTCGATTGCTTCACGCTTTTCGGAACGAATCAGATAAGGAGCCACCTGTTCCTTGACAATAGACTTGTAGTTGGGGAATGCCTGCTCGTCCAGTAGACGGATCAAACGGAGAAATGGCTCTGTTTTGCCGTTGTGCGGTGTGGCTGTCAGCAAAAGCAAATATGGGCTTGCCTGTGAAAGTAAATATCCCAGTTTATATCGTGCTACATCACTTGAAGAGCCAGCTACACGGTGCGCCTCGTCGATGATTATCAAATCCCATCCACTATTGATGATAGCTTCTATGCGCTCTTGATTATATTTTTCAACCCGCTCGTCTGACCAACCGGCATGTTTTTCCAATGGCTTGATGGAATCCATGGGGGAAATGACCTGATCGAATTGACCATACACATCCTCGTTATCGGTAATGCGGCGTATAGTATCGAAATCTGATGGCAGGATTACCTGAAACTTCTCGTGGAACTTTTCCTGCATTTCCACAGACCATTGACTTACAAGTCCGGTGGGGCAGACGACAAGGATTCGCTCGATTAAGCCACGAGTTTTTAGCTCTTTGATGATCATACCAGCTTCGATGGTTTTGCCAAGACCGACTTCGTCCGCCAGAATATAACGAATACTGCGCGTTTCCAACGCTCTATCAAGTACATGCAGCTGATGCGGCAATGGTATGATGCCGCTTGAAAGGGAAGAGAGGACACCGGCGGATGTCTCGTTTTTGATTTTGGAGAGCAACATAACATAGCGCAGATAGTTTTCGTCCAGCTGTGCTTCATTGCCTCCCATCTTTAATTGTTCGCCGGTCGCCTTGTACACACTACCATTGGCAGGATTGAACACCTTATAGGACGTATAGCCCCAGAGTTCAATCCGCTCCATGACTTGTACATTTGCTCCGGTTGCAGTATCAAAAACGAAATCGCCGATATTAAACATTCTTACTTCACCTCAACTACAAGTGTATTTTTCTGCCGCAATCTCCTGATCTCCAAGCATAATCTTGCATTTTTCAAATCCGGCCGCACCAAAAAGCGAATCTACAACAATGGCGTTGCTGTATCTTGCTCTTGTGACGGCGACGTAGTATTTTTCAGGGGCTTTCAGTGCTTTCCCTTTTAGAAAGTCGATAAATGTTTTGTTAGCGCGAATCAAGCAACGAGGATATGTTTTTCCTTTACACTCGCCAAAATTCACGACATTAAATCCGCATGTATCGACTGTCTTTTTATTGAATCTAAGTTCCTGCGGTAAGAAGAATTCAAAGTACTTAGAAGCATCTTCCTTTGCAATCAAGAATACTCCGTCATGCCCTGTTTCTTCTGTCATATCCGATGTGATGTTTTTATCGTTCGGATATACACGGTTTGCAAAACTGCAAATCTGAGAATTAAAGCGCCTGCTACACAACGACTCTTGAATCTCCACAATGTTTTTTCTTTGAAGCTCCTGAAAAAAAGCAAAGATGTTTTTCCCGGATTTCTTTTTGTTGGTTCTTGTGCTGTGTGTCTGGAATGTCGCTTGCTTGTTATCTCCTACGCATACAACAGACATATCTAAAGCAAAAAGCTTCTCTAAAATCTCGATATCACGTCCAGCTAAATCTTGAACTTCATCTATATAGATTGATGAATATGTCTTTGCCAAACGCGAGAAGACTTTATGCTCACTCCGTTCATCAAGCAGCAGTATCAAATTGCTTGCTTCTTCAGAACGAACATTATCTGAATCGGTAATATAACGCTTTGCTGTGCCTGCAAGAGCATAATTACGTGAATGCTCCAGCGAGAAATCGAGAGAAACTAGTTTGTTTATACCAGTTATATACGTCTGATATGGTTTTATCAGTTCCTTCAAAAGAAACTGATACCATGTATAGATGGCTATGCCAACCGGTAATACGCCATAATTCTGCGCTTCTAATTCTGCGCGGATAGCCTCCGCACCTCTGTTTGTGTATGTGACCATAAGGACACGAGCACACTCATTTTCTCGTATTTCCTCAAGTGCTTCGCAACATATTCCATATGTTTTTCCTGCTCCAGCAGCGGCCAATCTAACAGTATTCATCTATCAGCTCCTTGATATACGCCGGATAATGAATACTGGCCTCCGAATCAAACACTCTCGCTGCCCATTCCGACTTGTTTTTGCTCATGAAGCCCAATATTCCATCGTAGTCTCTATTCATCAGTGATGTTTCGCATGAAATGACAGTCTTAAACTCTTCGGTTGGAGCTCCGTTTTCATCACAGTTCACAGCTAAAACAGAAGGTTCTATTGTGTTAAGAGCCTCATCCATCTCATAAAAGATTCTGATATATGGAGAGTCCTTGTACTCGCTGTATTTTTCGTTGATATTCAAGGCTATATTGCCATCGTTATCCGTTACGACTGCAATTTTCTTTTTAAGAATTACAGCGATGTCGCAATAACGCTTGAACGCCAGAGAATCGACAGCCATGATATCAATCCCATTTTCACTTGGAAGGCAGCCTTTTTTATCCTTGTATGCTCGCTGAATGATAAGATCATCTGTAGGACCTTCTACGAGAACGACTTTTTCAGCCAGCACAAGGCGCAATGTATCGTATCCAGGAAGTTTCTTGAAATAGTTGATAGTCCCGTTCGGTAAATCTCGAAACGGCTTCACTTCGCCTTTTTCAACAAGAAGCAGATTCCCTAAATTCAGCTTATTTGCAATAAAGCTGCTATGCGTTGAGGTAAATATCTGTTTTCCTTCGGTTGAAGAAACGCGATGAACCAACTTTGCCATATTTGTGTGCGACAGACAGTTTTCCGGTTCCTCCATAAGAATCATGTTCACTTCTTCGGCATCATGAGCAATCGCAAGCTCAACCTTTATTGTGTTTTGAGTTCCAAAACCGATTTGCTCAAATGGAATAGTATCAATCGAAATCGCCATCTGGCGCTTCCACTCATCCACATCATTTTCTCTAAGCTCAAGAGAAAATACTCTTCCATTAAGCGCTTGACCTTTCTTTAATTCCTCGTTGAGTTTTGTGATGGTGCCACTGTTGCTGAAGTTAGCACGTACTTTTCTATAGGCGATACTCAAATCGACCTGATCTTCAGGCGAAAGGTATTGCGTTATATTCTCCGAAACAAATCTATCCACCACACCAGTGTAATCTTTCCGTGTAGTATCAACGAAAACAGATTTTATAGGACAATAGCGGTAACTTACCGGCTCTCCACTGAAATATTTGCAATCGGCACGGTAGAATTCAACCGGTATATCCTTCACTTCACCAGCTACAAGCATTTCTTTGTAAACGCGCTCATATTGGTTGTCAAATTCTGCGACTACGCGTATTCCGGCAACATCTTCACTTAATAAATTATTGCTGCCACTATAAAGCGCATCTCCATTGGCGCAATAAGCTTCCATGATTATTTTTGGCGGAGCAATCGGCTCATTGCCATTGAGGGAAGCTATATATGCATTGCGGACATCTATATTGAACATATTGTCCTTGATTTGCTTGCTAAACGCGTATCCGTTTAGCTTGCCGGAAGTTATGATTGATATAACCTCAAGAAGCGTGCTCTTACCAGCATCGTTTTCTCCTACAAAAACGTTGATGTCTGGGTTTATTGGGATGCATACATCCTTTAGCAGCTTATAATTTTGTACTCGAATTTTGGATATTATCACGTAGCCCTCCACCTTCAGTATACTTATTAACGCTTCACTGATTGGGAACCTTTCTTTTGGAGTTCGCCAAATATGTAATTTGCGAAAACGGTCCTTTATACGCTTCTTCGTCCAGAAAACCCAGAATCACCTTGATCTGCTCTTTATCATTCGGAATAACAATTTGCTTGTTTTTAACGGTAATGGTAATTCCTGATTTCTGAGCCAAGCGTTTGATTTCTATAGCCTGGTATTTTTTTAGAACTTCAGAATCGTTAATCGCAGCGATCTTCCTGCGAATCGAAGAATTCGCCATCGTTTCAAAGCTTTCGGCGTTTTCAAAGCTCAAGCTCTCGTTAGAAGTGAATGAAGTCACTTCCTGCGTCGTTGCTGAACGATAATATCCACTTAGATCAAAGACCTGCCTTGCATAATAGAAAGATGTGAATTGCAATTCCTCATCAGGCGCATAGAAGCAATCTATCGAGTCCGAGATACTGATTCCGTATGATTTCTCATGGCGAAAAGTATTTTTCGACCAGAATAGATTAAAGTTAGCCGTGGAAATATACTGCTCCTTACGAAAGCGCTGAAAAGCAACAGAAAATCTTTCTGTGTCGCCATCATCTACTTTTTCTCCTACAAATACAGCCTTAATTTGAGGATATTCTCCATTCGTTTCCTCATAGGCTGTAACTCCAATGGGATTTCTGACTGCATCCTTTATCTCATCCGCCAGCTGAAAATTGCTGATGTGCAAAATTTCATCTTGCTCAGGCTTATATTTGCCATCAAATTCGACTTTTTCTTTATCGGATGTCAGACTTTGTACTGCTTCGGCAAATGTATGACAGATTGATTTCTGCGTATCAGCATCAATCTCAATTCTCATAATAGTGCTATCGCTATCCGCGCAAATAACCAGTACGGAACTATCTTCAAACATCACATTTCCTCCACATCTTTCAGCAAAAATTCAAAGACTCGCTTGACGCGTTTCACATCCTTGGAACTCCTAATTTTTCGCTTGCTTATCAGAACGTACCCTGAAACACCGTTCTGGGTAGCCACCTGATAAAAATGGTACCCTCGCAAAAACAAAAATGGATTCGGAACTGCTGAATTCACAAAAGGAGCTACAAGCACAATAGCAGCAGGAATGGCAATACACAGCAGCAAATTATAATCCTTCAACGCCATACTTGCGAATGGCAAAATATACGAAATGATATATGCCACAATCCATGCATCATGCGGAGAGACATCCGTTACATTTATCGTGATTGGTGGAAGGTTGCGCTTGCCATAAGCAAACGCAACCACCATCAACATCATCAGCAAAATGGCCGCGCAGATGCAGATAATCGATACAGTCCATGTCTTCTTTTCACAATACCAAACGATTGCAAATACAATCAGAAGCGGCGCACCGGCGGACAGATTGTATATCCATTTCTGTACGATGTTTGGCATTTCACACTCTCCCCAGACTAATATCGTAGTACATGAGCAGATTCGGGTCCTCCTGAATGGTGGACTCAGGCAGGCGCTCGGCGATATCTACGATTGCCTGATAGTTCTTGTCCTTCCACAGGCGAGAGAAGCCGACACGGATTGCTTCAGAACGGAAGGATTTGAGCTTGCCTTTGCTGTTCAGGTAGCCTTCAAACTCTTTCCAGAGTTTCTTTTCGCGCAGCTTGGCAACATCGCCTTCCTTAGTGACATCAGGTATGTACCAGCGTCCCTTATCGTCCTGAAGGAAGTTTTCCTCAAGCAGCACAGCCAACTCCGGCATAGCCTCGTAACGATCAACGCTCTTGACTTCCTGCATGAATTTCGGCTGAATCTCGGCGTAGGTCTGCGGACCGTCTCCCTGCTCGTCCAGCTGCTGATACAGCCAAGAAATTGCGGTTTTCTCATTGGTCACGAACAGCGAGAACTGAATCTGTTCTACTTCAGTCTTGATGCGGGCAGTATCATATTCATTGACCTGATCCGGCAGGAAGTACATGTTGTCGCGCTTAAGGAAACGCTCGTCCAGTCCTTTGTAGAAGTCGGTGGCATCCAGCGGCACAGGAATGCCTTGCATGATGTGGTATGCAACCATGCGATCGAAGAGCAGATAGGCTTGGCGCTCGGCAAGAATATCAATTTTTCCATCACCATTTGCATCTACAACAATCGGGAGCTTCTCCAGATGCTGTCGTATAAAGCTCCAGGCAGACTCTTCACTACCTATCTCATTTAAAAAGCATGTCTTGAAACTCTCCTTAGGCTTGTAGGCGGAAATGACCAAATCCTGATCAACCGTATTGCCTGACTTGTACTGCATAACTGTCTTTTTCTCTTTGCTGAGAGTTCTAACATCTGCAATAACAAAGCCAGCCGACATAATGCTTTGTTGTATGGCATTCCACACTGCATTCTTCGAATTATGAAATTCTATAGTAATCCAATGATTAGGCTTTAGAACTCGATATAGCTCAGAAAAGCTCTTGGTCATCAAATTTGTGTATTCTGGCATAGCTTTATTTTGTACCTTATTGACTATCGCCTCATCTCTATTCTGAGTTTTTATTTTCAGCCAGCTTTCAGGCATGAAATTAAGCTCTGAATACATGATATTAGCGCCAAACGGAGGATCAATGAAAATATAATCTACACTGTTCGATGTAACATTTCTCAAATCAGTCGCTGATTGATTGCTTACAAGTACATTTCCCCTCGTATACCGAAGGTTTCCTAACTTCTGGAGCTGAAATCGCAGCTGGTTTATTACATTATTCTCGACGCTTAGTGAAGGAACATAATATGTTCCAACCATAGGTCCAACCAAAGCTCGGCTCCCGTGCTCAGGCATATATCGGTTCAGCAGAGTTAACTTAGGCAGAACACTCGTAAAAAGAAAAAGCTTTTTCCTGTCATTCTTAAAAAGGGAGTATGCTTCTGCTAAAAACATCTGCGTCCTTTTTGTGTAAAAAGAGTTAACCCAACACATCCCATGTGAGTGTTTAGGTTGCTCTGTGTTATAGCCAACAGGGAGTTCATCCTCTGGTATCCATTTTGTGGGATTGGCTATATTTATCTTTCTGATATCTTCTTGGTCAGGCTTCTTGAAGAAGCGTTTAGTGCCAACCGAATAATTTATAAGAACAGGTTCTTTCTGAACGAATTCGATAATTTCTCCATTCGATTTGACACTGCTCGTTTTCTTCAAAATCATATTTGCTTTTGTAATCTCATAATTACAAGCAGGGCAGTTAAAGACCTTCATAGCTTTTTTCTTTTCGTTCAGGGCAGTATCATAATAAACCCATTCATGACCACAATGAGGGCAGAAAAACACATCTGACCAAATCGTGTAGTTTATGACGCCTTCAATAGGTTTACCATCGATGCCTTTTTGGATTCGACCGCCAACAACGTGGTTCGTTTTATAAAATGACCCCAAATTTCTATCAATTTCGTCAATTATAGATTCAAGCTCAGGAATGATTTTGCTGTCGTTGGGTGTGTTATAATTTGCTCCTAGAAACGCAGCATACGGAGACAAATCTAATATAATTGCATTTCTGCTTCCGCTTGGGGCGGTTTGGCATGCTATGCCTGTCATACCAGACCCGCTAAAAACATCTAGTACCAAATCCCCGGGGTTAGTGTAATGCTCTAAGTAAGTAACAATTGCTTTGGGTGGTACTTTCGTATGGTACGTGTGTACGTTGTAAATTAAGTCATGCTTATCTTCAGCAACGTCTTCTGTAAATGGCTTAACCTTATAGGTATCGCCCGTTTCATCATAGGGAGTGCTATATTCTCGGATGAATTCCTCAATAAACGGATTGGGGCAGGCAGTGTAGTACGGTGCATCAGACAGCGCGATAATGTCCTCATCGGTGCCGATGGGGAAGCCTTCAATATTGCGTACCTTATCTATATCCTCTTTGGTCAGCTTTCTCGGTTCCACAGCTGTATCCTCACTTTCAATCTCTTCTGAAAATCTCCGGGAGAATTGTGCAGACGGTATCTGCACAATTCCCGTCAGAGCAATGATTTATTTCTTCACGATAATTCGCAGCTTGCCCGCATCCCTGCCGTTCGTATATCCGGAAATCAGTTCGCTGACTTTGCTGCGGAATGCCTGCTCATCCAGCGGCGGAAGCTTTGTCAGCTTTTCCACCAGATCGTCCGCATTCACGACCACAGGTTCAAATCCCTTGAGCAGTGCCTGAATTGCCTTCACAAAGAAGTCATCCACGCGCTTAGGCAATTCCTTCGTCTCAATGAAATCGTCAATGGCTTTCTGCTGCGCCTCGCTCAGGTACTCCTTCTGGCTCTCAACAATAGGATCGGAAATCGTATCGAGCAAGGATTTTGTCCATTCTTCAAGCAAGGAATCCAGACGCATCTCTATGTTGTCCAGCTTGCCGAAAACCAGCTTCACGTTATCATCCAGATGGAAGTGACAGTGCGGGCATACCGACGAGGATTTCAATTCTTCCGGCGTCAGCTCATAGCAGACCTTCAGATCAGAAAGCTCGTTTTCTAAATCGGTCAGCTTCGCAACAGAAAGAATTTCAATGCCGCGCAACTTTTTCAGGGTCAGGAGTGTCCGACTTTCCTGAATTTTACCGCGTTTCTGTGCATCGTTGATATCCAGCCTCTTTTTCTTGTGCTCCGAGTAGTAAAGGTCGATATACTTGTCCTTGACTTTGCCAAGCTCTGCCTCGACTTTCTGCACAGCTACCTCGCCGGATTCGCCGTTCCAGATGCTGTCGCGGATCTCACGGAAAGCGTCCTTGGCGTTTTCCATATCATGCTTGAGCGCATCACCGAGTTCCACGGTTTCGATGCCGGTCATATAGGACACAATCGCCGTGCAGCCGTTCTTAAAGACAAGGTATTCACTGACCTTTTTGATTGCTGAAATATCCTCTGCCAGCTTGTCAATCTGCTCCATGGTGAGACTGAAATTGTTCAGCTTTGCCGGTGTATTGAAGCGTGCCTGATAGTTGCTGAACTCATCACGGACATTCTGGCAAGCCTTTCTCAGCTGTTCCACTCTTGCGGGCGGCACCAGAGCTTCACCCCAAAGAGTGAAATCCTGACTGAGTTTTGTGCCAGCGATCACCGCAGAATTGCTCATTGCCTGCGCTTGCTTCAAAAGCTCTTCTACGCCCTTTGTTCGCGTAGCCTGATTATCCAACAACGCCGGATTGATATCCAGCACATTGAAAAGTGTTTTCAGTTCCGCCATTGCCATTTCGGAAGGTCTGGAAAGGTACTTGAACTCATAAAGGTCGAGCACACTTGTTTTCGGAACTTCGTCCAGATTAGAAGCCGTCAAAGCTTTGCCATTCTTCAGCGTCATAACGGCATATCCATCGTAAACCATGGAGAGGAAGATGATCGGAGCAAAGATGAAACTCAGCTTGAAGCGTTTATCTACATACTGCCCCATAAACTTCTCTTCAAAGATATCCGAGTAGTTGATAACACCCTGAGGCGGCAGCTCTTTCAGTTTACCGATATAGTAAGCGGCATACTTGGAGTTTTTGGTGGAAACCTTATCTCCATCTAAAACGCCAAAGCTTTGCAGCATACTTGCAGAAAGCTGAGACTTTCTGCCTGCAAAATGGTCAAATGCCGCACGTACTGCATCAGCCATGTTTTTGCGAGTGATTTTAGTCTTCATTACGGGATATTCTGGATAAATCTCGCAGAAGTAAGCATCCAAACATATTGAAGCAGCAAGGTCGATAGTATCCTTAAAGGTCATGTCACGGTTATAGCGTCCCTTCAGGACTTCGATGAGCTGACGGCGTTCCCGTTTATAAACCACATCAAAGCAGGTGTTCTTGTTTTCGTTCAGGGAGCGGATCAACTTCTTGCGGATCACAGCTGCTTTGTTCAGATATGCATCCTTGTCTTTGCCTTCGCTCATAGCAGCAAGGCTGTTTGCGGAAGCGTATAGACTCAACATTTCGCGGAATTCCTCAGCGGATTTGAAATACAGGTACACTTCGTCTGGAAGATTCTGCACGCTTATACCACCATTGTCGTATGGTGGCATGATGTGGATATAAAAGTCACGTTCCGGCTGTGCAGTACTTCTTTCACCTGGCAGACCCATGAACAGATAACCCTCACGGAAAATATGATGTGAATCCCAGTTCAGGTCGTATTCATAGATGTTGAAATTGGTCACATATTGCTTGGCGTCCCAATCGAGGCATGAATACACAACGCCGTAGAAAGAACGATTCATCTCATCATCGGTCAGAAGCGTCGCTTTTTGCTTAATCTTTTCGTCGTAGTCAACGACCTTATCAACGTCGATATAATACTGGCTGTTGGCATCATTGAAGATAATGAACTGCCCGGAAACGGTTGTCATGATTTCTTTCAATGTGACTTTTACCGCAGACAGAAGGAAGTCTGCATCTTGCTCCGGCATCAGCATAAATAGGCATAGATCGTCTTTAAGATTCTCTGCCGTCATACCAAACTGTACATCCAGTCCGTTCGTTGTCAGGCGATGAACACTGAGCGCATAAATTATCTGCATTGCCATCGGTTTATACGCCGGTTTCGGGAAAGCGCGGGTGATAATATCTTCCAGCTGCTGGCTTGCACCGACAACACGGCTGATGGTCGGATCACTTTTGAGCAGACCATTGGATTTGATTGCAGGCCAGTAGTTATCAAAAGAGATGATGCCCGGCGCATTCTCCGGCACGGTTGTGTCGAAGATACCCTTGATAGTAGTGGAGATATTCTTCAGAATATGACGGTTTTCAATCAAGTACAGTTTGTTGAAAACATCTATGTACGAAGGATGAATCGGGAACAAATCAACGAACTCTTCCAGACGAGAGGACATGCCAGTATAAAGCCCACAGAACTTTTCCAGATGGTTGCGAATCAGAGCTTTCTGCTCCGGCGTTTTCTTGAGGATACGCTCAGAAACAACATAGGAAGTCGCTTCTTTCGTGATAATCATCTGCGTAAAACGGTCACTGACATGCTTGAGTGTATCAGCGACAAAGCTAAAGCGCGGATTGTCGAAAATCTTCTCCTGCATACCAAACATGACACGCAGAGAGGACTTGGAACACATCTCGCCTAATGCGCGGAAGAATTCCAAATCCAGAACGATTTCTCGTTCGTTTCGAGAAGACAGATAGGACAGAAACTCATCAACGATAATCAGGTAGCCTTTATCCGGATACTTTTCCGAAAAAGCAATCATCATATCCTTGAGGACAGTCTTGATGTTTTTAACACTCTTATAATCCGGCACTTCAAAATCAATGCCGCGCTTTTCAAAATCATCCTGTACATATCCCATGATGACGTCATACAGCGGCATTACAACGCCGCCGATTTCGATACGCAGAACTTCAAACTTGCCAGCAATGGGCTTAACCTGTTCGGCAAATTTCTTGTTTTGAAGATACTGTACATTACCCGCATCAGTTGCAATGGCGGAAATGACACTCATCAAGTGAGACTTACCAGTACCATAGTTGCCGACGATTAAAATGCCCTTGTTGTCCACAACTTCATCCATTTGAAGCTGATCAAGCACGGGAGCCTGTAAGCTCTCTGCCATGCTATCAGACATTACATAGGTTTTTACATATTCGCGAGCTTTGTCTTTGTTTTCAGCTGTGACAAGCTGGATAACATCCTCTATCGGATGGAAAGAAATCAAATCTGAGTATTTCATGGTTGGTTAGCCTCCCTCATCAGACGATGCATGTCACATCGTACTTGTCTAAATCGTATGTCTTAAAATCAGCGTATCCAGGTTCCGCATACATTAGCTTTCCATTGCTGTATGTTCCTGACCATATGATTGAGAACTCTCTTTTTTTGCACGCAGCAATCAAAAGTTGCAAAACATCAATTTGATAATCTGGATTGAATAGCACATCGAAATCCTTTATCGTGCTATTCCTCGGTAACTCCGCAATAATCGTATCAACAATTTTGGGCAGCATAAATGACCTTCGAATTGGTTTTACGCTGAAAAGTTCTTTTGCAACACTGACATTTAGGCTGATACCTTTTTTCGCGCATTCTTCGTCCGGGCAGCAGAAAATGATTGGTTTCATTAACCCATCTGAGCCGTGCTTCTGATATTCGTACTTTGAAATCTGTTTACCCATATTCAGCGTTTTTCCTCCACGGCAGAATCTGGACTTCGTTTACTGTCATCCACAAACTCTACGATGTCACCGATATTGCAACCGAGGCAAGCGCAGATTTTTCTCAAGGCTTCCATTGAAACGTCCTCGCCCTTCCTGAGCTTAGTCATCGTGCTTGAAGAAAGCCCCGATGCTTTATGAAGATCTCCCTTGCTCATTTCCTTATCGACGAGCAGTTTCCACAATTTTTTGTAGCTTGCTTTCATAATTTTCACCTCAGCACAGAACGTATAGCATAATTCATTTTATTATAGCACAGCATTAGCTAAAATTCAAGTAAGTTTCGTAAACTTCGGATGAATTCGACCGTTTTGCAGGAATATATCGTCCGATGGAGCCGTACAGAAACTGCCTGAGCCGGTTTTATAAATCAGCTCAGGCAGTTATCTTTATTCAAGTTGATTCTTGCGAACTTGGTCGTGGTCATTCTCTACACTCGGTTTAAGGAAATCACCCACGTTTGCTTTCAAAGCGTCGATCATCCGTGCTTCCTTTTTGAGCTTCGCACGTTCGTCATAAAGCCGTTGCTGCTCTTCGAGTAGCCTCTGCTGTTCCGCTTGCAGTGTCTTCAAGCTCGGCAGTTTTTCATCATCGCTTTTGAATCTTTCTTTGCTGCCAATATCGGTCCTAACAAACCAGAAGCACAATTAAGCACAGAACTTAGCAGTAGAAAAGGAACGTACTGCCAGGCAACATAAAATTCTTTTGCGTATAATATATGAGCCAATGGTTTTGACAGAATAATCAAAAATGAACATGCTGCACACATTAGCAAATTAATAGATGAGAATGTATTTCCATAAAATTTCGAGGTATCCTCTTCGCCATATTCCTTAACCGCAGATATCTGCCATGCCTGTGTAAATATTCCTTGTAGAGTATTTATAATCTGTGGAATTTTATATGACACGGACAGCAGTCCATTTGAGGCCACTCCTAACATAAAGGCAACTACATATTTATCAGCTGCGCTATTAATCCACCATCCAACAGCAGTTGCAATCAAAGGAACCGAGTACATTAGCATCTCATGTTGAGTTTTTTTATCAATTTCTGTTACATCAATGTACTCCCACACTTTAATACGAATTGCTAAATAAATAGCCGAAATCATCTGAGCCAGAATACTTGAGAAAAAGAATCCAATTAATCCCCACTTTAAAACCAATAAGAATAGAATATTGGTTATTATTGTCACAAAAGTCCCAACTACCCCTGCTATTCCCATGTCTTTAACACGTTCCAACCCTTTTGAAAATTGAATTAAGAGTTGGTTAACGGCATAGGAGGCATAATATAAGAATATGTATATTTCTAGGCCACTGATCCCGGGCAATAGATTTATACGCTTCAATAGCCACATACATATTCCAAAAAGAATCGCACTAATAGAAATAAACTTCATTCCTATTGTTGCAATCGTTTTTTTATTGACTGCACAATCCATAGAGAACCGCATTACCGCATCAACGATATTTAAAGTTAAGATTGGGAAAAGAAGTGTAGCCGTTGAAACTGCTAAATCATACGAACCGTATTCAGTAGTAGAAAGAACGCTTGTATATAAAGGTACAAGTAAAAATACCAGTATTTTTGACGAAAAGTTTGCTATCATCAAAACGCCAATATTTTTAAATAAGTATTTGAATTTATTCTCCATCGAAGTTCCTTTAAGTATCTATGCTCCTCTTAAAATCATCAAAGCTTTCATAAATAGGCTTAACATTCTTTAAATCGCTGATAATTTCTGAAATGTTATCTCCATCCACTTTGATTCCAGCATAGATTTGATCCTTTCCTTCAAATTTCCATAGCTGGTTATACCAATTCATATCATTTTCCGTTAGTTCTCTTTGCAAATATGACTTGGTCCGCTTATAATATATTTTCGCATAACTATCAAGTCGTTTTATCTGACGTTCATAATAATCATCCAACGTACAAACAACTTTAGCCGGATTTCCTGCAACAACTACATTGTCAGGAATATTTCCTGATACAACAGCACCTGCCCCGATAATAACATTATTTCCAATTTGACTTCCCATCAAAATAATGGACTTCATCCCAACAAAAACATTATCACCGACTTTTGTAACTCCAGCCTTTCTTGGCATACAATGATATTCCGGACGTAAAACTGCATAACTATAATCATGTGCTAAGATAATAACTTCTGCTGTAATTCTACAATTCTTTCCAATTTCAATAAATGGAAGGCTAGTTTCATCAACAACAGTATTCATTGGATTATAGAAGATTGTTCCTTCTCCTATCTTTGCCCCCCCCTCGACGAAGGAAGTTAACATAAGCCTCAGAACAGTACTTATTAGGGTAAATTAGTTTTTTTATTGCTTCCTTAATTTTCACAATAGACACTCCTATTTTTTTCTTTCAAATATTCGGTTATCGGTATCAATAACAAAGCCACTTGGCAAACAAAGTAACTTTCTGTATTATCTGTTAAATAGGTAATAAACAGATATAGAATCAACGCCATATATATTGTAGCGGCTTTTTTCCCATATTCATTCATAAATTTAACCGGAAAATAGATCAAATTAAGAGCATACCAAATCAAAGAACCAACAAATCCAAAATTGATATATATTTTAAGGATGTCATTATGAACGCCTCGCACCGCTGCCATATACATAACTTCGCTTCTATCCATATTTTCCACAACTTTTGCAACGCCTGCCATTCCCCATCCCATTTGTGTTGGTGAGAGTTTAGTTCTTCGGACAAAATATGCATAAATCAAATCTCGTCCCATATTGTTGATGCCATGTTCATTCAGTATTGCAAAGAATTCATTATTATATACTATAAACAAATATCCATAGCAGACCAAAACACCAACTATTCCAATTGTAAGCAATTTACGACGAGACAGTCCTTTTTTATGTACAAACAAGGAAAACAATCCCGCCGCCGCAATGCCTGCCATACCTATTCTTTTTGATCCCAAAATGAATGAAATAACAAGAAAGACTAATTTCCCTGTGTTATGTTTTTTTCTCTCGGCAAAAAACAAATAATATATAATGCACAGTCCTATGGCAAAAGTCAGTTCATGAACTTCAAAATAATTTGATGCACCCTCACTAAATGCAAAAGCGCCTAAAAAGCTCTCAACGATTCCAGCAACTCCTACATGAAAAATAGCACTTATAAAAATAAGAATTTCATCCACGATAAAAGTATTTGTAATACACTCTATCGCTTCATCTCCACACAGTTCCCATATTCCAATAACAACTGCATAAATGCAAAATCGATCCAAGAACGCTGCTAAAGATCTAGTCCAATATCTTATGCCATACATTGCCGGCACAGGACTTGTAAATACAGCAAAGCATTCTACCACTATCATCAACACTACAAGAGGCAAAAGAATTGTCAGAAGTCTTTTTACTTCATAATCGGAAACCTTTCTTGGGCGTGATAATGCATACGCCACTAGAAACAAAGCTGATATATATTTAGAGTAATACAACAATTGATATGCTGCTCCACCTGATATTCCAAACAATTTTGAACTTTGTCCAGAAAATAGGGTAAGTAAAAGCGTTATGGCACATAGCAAATGTGTTTTTTTAACTGTTAATCTACTTTTCATTTACGCTTAAACCCCTCTATGCTTTTAATCTAACCAACAGTTCGCAAACACTATATAATCGGGCCTTTAAAAACCAAATCAACAATCTTCGTGTAAATTTTTCTTTTTTGACTTCCACGCTATTTATTATTTTATGAAGTTGTTCATCCTTACATATAGCTTTGAACGCCGATTTCTTTTTATCATTACTCATATCCGCTTGAATAATCATTTTCATTGCAGCAATTGTATTAGAAATAAATGGACCCGAAAAGCGTTTTTTTACCTCATCATTATAATTTAGTTCATCACATGCATCTATGCAGGCATTATAGAATCTCTTTATTCTATTGAATCGATCTGCCTTATACGTATGTGTCAATGACGTACTATTCTCACAATAGTAATAGAATGCCTCTGGAATTATAGTAACTTTTTCTACATTTCTGTACAATCGCAACAATGAATATACATCCTCAGATATAATGTCCCGTTCCGAAGCAAATCTCCAGTTGCTTTCTAATATCAACTTCATAGAATACATACAAAAACATGCGCTTAACCATAAATTCGTACTCTTCCCTGTTGCAGGATTATCAGAAACCAAATCAGGTAAAAGCACTTCTTGAACCTCAGAGCTCACATAGCTTTCTTTATCTATTGTAGGTATATACGTTCTGACGATTTTTCCTTGTGCATTAACATCGTAGTGGCCAAACAAAACCATATCACTATTGTTTTTCTGTGCGGTATTATATGCCTTTTCTATTGTACTTGGATCAATATAATCGTCGCTATCAAAAAAGCAAATGTATTCTCCAGAAGCATTTTCTATTCCCGTATTACGGGCATATCCAAGTCCTGCATTAGCCTTATGGATAACTTTTATTCGGCCATCTTTCTTAGCCCACTCTTCGCATTTTTGAGGGCAATCATCCGGTGACCCATCATCTACAAGAAGGATTTCTAGGTTTCTGTATGTCTGATTTATAACGCTCTCAATGCATCTATCAAGATACTTTTCCACATTGTATATTGGTAAGACAATGCTTACTAATCTTGCTTTCATTTATATATTCCTCGCTACATCAATTCTTCATGTTCTTAATCACTTTTGCCGGACTCCCAACTGCCACACAATAATCTGGTACGTCTTTAGTAACCACCGAATTGGCTCCAACCACGCAATGTCTGCCAATCCTCACATTGCCTACAATCACTGCATTGATTCCAATGTAAGAACCTTCTCCAATGGATACTTTCTGTCCTCTTTGTACAATTCCTTGATCAATCACTGGAACATCTACGTCACGGTACTCATGATCACAATCGGTTATGTACACGTTTGGAGAAAGGAGTACTTTTTCTCCAATTTCCAAAGAATTAGCAATAGAGATTCGGCATCGTTCACCAATTTCGGAGCCTTTGCCAATTCTCACTGTACCCCCCCCCCCCC
>OHBM01001042.1_pt1 | contig 21188 bp, 18 predicted proteins | sample 1577251 | NCBI WGS metagenome assembly OHBM01 (sample SAMEA3541557, study PRJEB24748) | human gut metagenome | biome: human gut; feature: human-associated habitat; material: faeces | place: China | collected 2012 | reverse complement strand
CGCATCGAGCAGACGGAAAGAGTAAACCTCAGGCTCCAGGTCGTAATCGAACATGGTCTTGAAGGCAGTCATCTCCGGATTCATGATCATGATATTGCTGGTGATGCCGTTCTTGCGCAGCGTAACACCCTCATCGGCTACAGCCACAGCCAGATAGTCTACACGATGGTCCTGCAGGGTCTTGGCTATCTCCACGGCACCTGCACCGTAGCCGTCTGCCTTGATCATGCATACCAGCTTGGTTTCCGGCTTCATAAACGCACGGTAGTAGTTCAGATTGGCTACCACGGCGTTCAGATTCACCTCCAGCGTTGTTTCGTGTACCTTCTGTACCAGCAGTTCGGTGAGCTGGTCGAAACCAAACTGGCGGGCGCCCTTCAGCAGAATCACCTCATCGCGCAGGGAAGCAAACACCTCGCTGGCGATGAATTCCTCTACATTCGGGAAGAAGAACTTCTCTGAAATCTGAATCTCATCGTGCTGCTTGCAGAGCTCAGGACCGATACCGATGAACTTTACCACGCCACGCTTGCGGGCTAAATCGCTCACCTCTTTATATAAAGCCTCCGGTTCCTGACCGCTCTGGTAGATGTCGCTCAATATCAGTGTATGGCGACGACCGCGATGGTCTGGACGGCGGTTCATGAAGTCGAGGGCGATATCAAGCGAATTGATATCACTGTTGTAGCTGTCGTTGATCAGCGTACATCCGTGCTGTCCTACCTTCACCTCCAGTCTCATTGCCACAGGTTCGAGCTGTGCCATGCGCTTGTCGATATCTTCAGCAGAAAGACCGAGTTTCGATGCCACGACGGCAGAGATGATGGCATTCTGTACAGATGCATCGTCGATGAACGGGATAGAGAAACTGTCTTCCTCACCTTTATATATATAGGTAATCACGCTCACGCTCTGCTGCTTCTCGATGTTCTTCACATAGAAAGGAGCCTCCGGGTTCTTGAGCGACCAGAAGAGTTTCTCGCCTTTATAGTCGGGATATTCGGCTATCACCTTGTTGATAACCTCGTCATCGCCATCATAGATTACGGTCTCTGCATCATGGAAGAGGATGAGTTTCTCCCGACATTTCTCCTCCATGGAAGAGAAGTTCTCCTGATGGGCAGCACCCAGATTGGTCAGTACGGCGATGGTTGGCTGGATGATGTCACGCAGGGCAAGCATTTCGCCAGGCATACTGATACCTGCCTCGAAAACGCCCACCTGGGTCTGCTCGTTCATCAGCCATACCGACAATGGCACACCTATCTGAGAGTTGTAACTGCGCGGACTGCGGGTAACAAACATGCTTGGCGAGAGCAGCTGGTAGAGCCACTCCTTGACCATGGTCTTGCCGTTTGAGCCCGTGATGCCTACGATAGGGATGTTAAACTCGTCACGGTGGCGCTCAGCCAGACGCTGGAGAGCCTCGAGCGTGTTTACTACCTTCAGGAAGTTGGCTCCCGGATAATCAGAAGCATAGCCCTTAGGCACATTCGTTACAACAAAGTTTTTCACACCTCTGCGATACAACTCAGGGATGTAGTTATGACCATCATTACGCTCCGACTTGAGCGCAAAGAACAGAGTTTCCTCTGGGAAACAAAGTGAACGACTATCGGTCAGGATAAAACCGATGTTGGTATCATTGTCTCCATAGCGACGCGCACCTATCAGTGTGGTTACCTTTTCAATAGTATATGTCATTGTCTTGTTATTTAAATATTCTTTATTTTATAAGAGATGATATTTCTCCTCAAATTGTCTTTTCTTCTCTTCCGTCCTGGCGATGAACTTCTGGTGTTCCTCGCTCTCGGGATGGAAGGGCTTGTGGCCGAGTGCTTCGCGGATAGGCCGCCAGTCTTCCAGAAACTGCTCGGCTGCCTTGCCGAAGTAGATTGTCCGAAACCGCTCCCAGATATATTCCACAGCCTGTTCGCTCGGTTTTATTATACTGGGATGAAAGGTGGAAGTGTTACTTATTTCCTAATTACTCGTACAAAAGATTAGAGGGGCAGTTACTAGGAAAGCTGATAATCGGTGATTTACCTTTAGATAATTGTTCTATAGAGTTTAATTCATTAGGTATATTCAAAAATACTAAATTCTCAGAAAGTGATCAGATCTATAAGAATTACACTTATAACTTTCAATCATGTAAAATTACTAGTTGTCCAGAACTAGAGAATATACGGGAGTTTGATTACAAAGGTAAGCATTGGAAGTGGATGAGCGTTGACGAAATGGTACAGGACGAGAGAATGAGTAGCGTAAATCGGGATGTTATTAGTTATGTGCAAAAACTGGAGGAGAAACTATGAAAGAAATGAAAATGTTTAATGAGGAAAATGATGAGATTGATGAATCCAAGAAAAAAGAGGATTTTATCAGAGAATTAGGTGTTAAGATCTGTGAAAGATTGAAACGAGATCCAGATAATGAGTACGTTAGAAAGATTGGTCAAGATTATTTGAATTGGATGATTGATAAAGGAATTGTAAAGGAGTCCAATAAAAAATATTCCAATTCTATTATGCTTTATGTAAATGAGATCAGTACTTCTATTGTCCCAGCATATTTTATTAAATATGTGATGGAAGAGCTGGAGTTAGATGAACAACCAGTTATTTCTGAGACTCTTTATGTAAAAGATCTTATTATTCATAATGTTATACTCAAGGTTACTCTATTCATAGGAGCTTCACCTTCAGATCTTGATCATAAGCCATTTATAATAAAAGATGCTGCAGGTTTTTCACCACATTTTATTTATATAAATACATTACATAAAATCGGAAGAATTTCCTGGCTTAAAATTAGAGAATTTACAGATTTTGTTGGTGAAAAATTTCCTATCTTTTTTATGGCAGGATATGATTATAAAACTTGTTATGATAGTACAATGCGTGGTAAAAGTTCTATATATTTTTATCTGCCAGAAAAGCTTGAAAGTCTTTATAAAAAAGAACTTAACGCTATTAATGTGAATTCTTATCTCGGTAATTATGCAGAGTCTGTTTCTATGTGTATTTTCCCTAAAAACAAATGTTTTTTAAGTGCAAAGATGAAAGAATTAGAAGCACATACAGTACTTAAGAATTAAGTATTATTCAATGAAAGGAGGTGCTTTTTGTGGCATACGTATTAGTTTCACAAGGTATAGTAATCTACAGAACAGATAATAAGGCTGAAGCTGAAGCTTTATTGAAAGACTGGAATGAAGAGGATCGTGAGTATTTGCAGCGGTGTTACGATAATGGAGAAAGAGCTGCAGATAATGAAGTATCTATGTATGAGGAGAGTGCAGATGAAGAAAAGAATAATAAACAGGCTTGCTGTTGAGGAATCTATACAGATTCTTGAGGATGGTAGGCAACTAGATATTGCACATGCATGTGTGGTAGTAGATGTTCTTAAAGCATGTCTGGATACTATAAATAAGGCAGAAGAGCGTAAACAGAAGAAAATTTTGGAAGCAAAAAGAGGCTCAACCGGGGAGTCAGTTCCTAAAAGTAATGTTAAAAACCCTACTGTAGATCGCTCTTCTCATGTTATTAGCATAGATAAAGAGGTTATAGATCCAGTTTGTGCTAACTTAGATATAAATTCTGGTATATGTTTACAAGAAAACTATGTATGTGGTAAAGGCTATTGCCCAATGGAAAAGTCTCGAAGGATTTCTATTAATTCTTTTCCAATGAAATATGTTTTACCCAGTGGCAATGAAATAGATTCGAAAGCAGAGATTATAAAGGAAGTTGGTCGGGCAAAAAATGCAAGGTATTTGGTAAGATTTGCTGGATATAGTTATTACTGTGAAGATGTACTGGATTCAAAAGGTTCTCTTTTGATGGGCGGTATTTCTATTGTCCCTGAGTATCTTGAGCCTGTAAAGGACTATTTAAAATCTATTATTAAAATAAAGGAGACATAAATGAATAAATGTTTAAAGTTCTTTATCGGAATTGCAATTCTAACTACATTAGTAGGGTGCAGTAGTAAAAAGACCTCTAAATGGGAATATTCTGGTAAGCCAGACCGAGAAGCATTAGCATCTTTAAATTTTAATGTAAGTGGATGTGAATATACACTACCAGGAAAGTTTCAAGATTTTGTAAATGAGTCTTCTGAGTGGAAACCAGTTGCTGACAACGTACTTTATGAGACTGGAATTATGCCTTTAAATCTTGGAACCATTCAGTTAGGATCAGAGAAGTATGTAGATGCTGATGGTGTAAATAACTTTAATGAAATAACTTTAGAAAATACATCTAATCAAGCAACTAATATGCTTAGTTCCTGTCCAGTAGTTGGGTACAGAATTAAGTGGACTGGTAAAAGTACGACACCAAACTTAGTGATGCAAAATGGGATTACGTGGTTAGCATCAATGAAAGATATTAAAAATGCATACGGGGACCCTGATAATGAGGATAATAATGTGCTGAATTATTATGCAGATCAGTGGGAAGTTACTTTTATTTTTGATGAGAATAAGTTAACCGATGTGAGTTTGTTGTACAAAGATCCAAATTTAGCAATATTTAGTAGTGGCGATGAGTAGGTGATGTATGCAGAATAATAAAAAGAAGCTGTATAGAAAAATTAAACGAGTGCAGTGGTTAAAGCATGTGTTTATAGTTTGTATTGCAGGTGTTTCCATTGCAAGTATTTTAGCTTTAATATTTCATTATGAAATGAAACACAATCCATACTGGATATTAATTGTAGTTTCAATTATGTTTCTCTGTTGTGAGTGGGTATTGCCCTTTATTGAAAGGCAGTATCGAAAAAAGATAAGAAATAGGAAGTAAGAGTGTAAAAAACTTTTATGAATTAAGAACAGGTGGAGTAGTTGTAAAAGGCTATTTCACTATTTGGAGGGTGAATTCCTTTCTGCTAAAAAGAGGTAGGCATGTGCCTACCTCCAGATGACCTCCCTACAGTTGCAAGTGCATGAACAAGTTTGTCATTAGAGAAAACCAGTGAGCTCTTATTAGTTATTGTAAAGAAGCTAATAGTAGTCATTGACAGATCAGTTCAGAGACATTACTCCTGTAATTGTATACATAGCTAGCATTGTATACTTCGGGGAAGGATTTGCATCAGTATCCATTTACATAACTGTAATTCGGAGCATCCCCGGGATAGGTCTTAAAACAGCCTCTAAAAAAGTAATGATCATGTGATCACCCTCCTTTCTTGACTGTATTTGGAGTAGTTATTATGTGTAAACTACCCCATACGCAAAATGATAGCATTTATTGTAAGAAATTGCAAGATTTGTTATCATTTTGCGTTATTTTTATTAATTTAAGTGAGAAGTAATAAAATTATGCTATCAATTTTTGAAGTTTTAAATATGGTGTCTAAATTAAATCAGGAAAATTTGTCATTTTATTATTATGATCCTCAGAATGCTAGTATTATTGGAATATGAAATGGCAAGATGGAAGATTTTTCAATCTTAATGGCGTGTCTGATGAGGTAAAAATGTATAAATTTATTGTTACGTTAGATCCAAAAGGTAAATGGCATGAAAGAAGTAATGAGATTAAATTACAGTCTTCTATAAATCTAAAAGATCATAAAATCACTGTTGAGTCTGAGTGCTTTAGCGGCGTGTCCGGTGGTAAACAATTAGAATTTGGTTTTGGTAAGGATAGGCTTACTGGCCAGACTGGAGCAATTGGTTTTTCGTTAGATACCAATTTTATAAAGAAACCATTACGTGATTTATTAAAATACTGTGGTTATAGAAAAGCTCTATTTTAATTATTAAACATAATAGTAATTGGAGGTAAAATTATGGAAAAATTAAATTTATTTGATGATTCGGGATTAGACCATGATTCTGACCCTGATTTAGTTCATTATCAGGGAGAACTCGGTGATTTTTGGTATAATCCTGAGGAATTTACTGTTGATATTTTCAGGAGAGGAGAGAGTCTTCATTATTGCGGGAAAGGTAAAGCAGTTGAATTACCTAAAGGGTGTATAAATACTAGAGGCATGTTTGAGTGTTGTGAGCTCCCTGCAGGTTTCACATTAGGAGACAAATTTGATACCAGCAATGTTACTGATATGGAGAGTATGTTTTCATATTGTGAGCTCCCTGCAGGTTTCACATTAGGGGCTAATTTTGATACCAGCAATGTTACTAATATGGAGAGCATGTTCTTAAGATGTAACTTACCAGATGGTTTTACTCTAGAAGATAAGTTTGATACTAGTAAAGTTACTAATATGGAAGGTATGTTTAATAGATGTAACTTACCAGATGGATTTACTCTAGGAGATAAATTTGATACTAGTAATGTTACTGATATGGAGAACATGTTCTCATACTGTAAATTACCAGATGGTTTTACATTAGGAGACAAATTCGATACTAGTAATGTTACTAAAATGGGGAACATGTTTTCATACTGTAAATTACCAGAAGGTTTTACACTAGGAGATCATTTTGATACTAATAATGTTACTGATATGTGCAGTATGTTCTATGACTGTAAATTACCAGATGGATTCACTCTAGGAGACAAATTTGATACTAGTAATGTTTCTAGTATGTGGAACATGTTTTCATACTGTAAATTATCAAAAGGCTTCATACTTGGAGACAAATTTGCTACTAGTAATGTCACTAAAATGGAAGAAATGTTTTATGAATGTAGATATGATAACATATCTGTTCAAGAATACTTCAAAGCAAATGATATAAACAGTATTATTGCTTTGCTTAAATAGTAGTAAGCAGATAGGGTAACTGCAAAGGTTACCCTATTTTTAATAAATATCATGGGGTGAGAAAATGTTAGCATTCAGGTTTAATGAAGAATTTGCAAATAACTGAAAATCAGGTCAAATCATTACTTGTGAAGAAAAGTAGATAAAGAAAATACCCAGATGTGTGTCAGCCATATAGACTTATCAAAACAAAAATTATTGATAGTACTATTATGAATGGAAGGTGAAGTGTTATGAATATAGTTAAAATACAACAGGATCTGATTAAAGATTGCCTAAATAACAAGGCTTATGATTGGTTTATTTCTTCTTATAAATCAGCAATTGTTTTGTTAAATAAGTGCCAAGTTTTTATTTTTCCAGATAAAGATTTCTTACTACAAGAGTCAAAATTAAAGGCGGCTGGTGTGCACATTTCTGACACTTTTAAAAATGTTATAGATCAGGGAGTGTATGCTGAGCCTGCAAGAAAGACCGGAATTAGTAGGGAGTTTCATGGTAAAGACTGTATGGAGTTAAATAAACTAGGATCCAATGAATCTATTTATGTTAATAAACAACTATTGAAATACTATGATAAAAACATGAGTTTTAAAGTAATTAACTCTAAAAGTCCTGTTTTTGTGTATGAAAAAGATTCATTAGTAGGAATAGTATTGCCAGTTGTATCAAATTAGAAGATATAAGCAAAAGAAAGACATGTTTTATGAGTGCAAAATGCCGGAGAGCCACAGTAGAGAAGTTAAAGGAGGAAGTCAATGGAAAAGATGAACTTATTTGGAGATGTGGGAGAAAAAATAGTAGAAAAATTAAATCTATTTGATGATAAAGAACCAGAACTAGTTCATTATAAGGGAGCCTTAGGGGTTTTTGATTATAATCCTGATATGTTTGAAATAAGATATGGTCTTGGAAATAAATTTAGTCCTGATGCTCGTGTTGAACACTTACATTATCGTGGAAAGACTTTAAATATAAGTTTACCTAAGGGTTGTATAAACACTAATTACATGTTTTTAGAATGTAAATTACCTGAGGGTGCAACACTAAGTGATGATTTCAATACTAAAGAAGTTAAAAATATGCGGGGAATGTTTTTTGATGCTGAATTGCCGGAAGGATTCTCTCTTGGTAGTAACTTTGATACATGTAATGTTAAAGATATGACTTGTATGTTTTATAATTGTGTATTACCAGAAGGATTTAATCTAGGTAATTTTGATACTTCTAAGGTAAAATATATGGATAATATGTTTATGTATTGCAAATTGCCAGAGGGCTTTACTTTAGGAGATAAGTTTGATACTTCTAATGTAAAAGATATGTGCAGCATGTTTTATTGTACAGAATTATCAAAAGATTTTACATTAGGTAATAAGTTTAGTACTTCTAAAGTAAAAGATATGTCATTCATGTTTTGTTGTTGCAAATTTCCAGAAGGATTCTCATTAGGAAATAAATTTGATACAAGTAATGTAAAAGATATGTCATGGATGTTTTATAATTGTAAATTACCAGAAGGATTCTCATTAGGAAATAAGTTTAATACTTCTAAAGTAGAAGATATGTGTAGTATGTTTATGGGATGCAAATTGCCTAAGGGATTTACTTTAGGAAATAAGTTTGATACAAGTAATGTAAAAGATATGTCATGGATGTTTTCTAGTTGTGTATTACCAGAAAGATTTACTCTAGGGGATAAGTTTGATACTAGTAATGTTGGGGATATGAATCACATGTTTAAAAGATGTAGATATGATAACATATCTTTTCGAGAATACTTCAAAACAGATGATATGAAAAGTATTATTGCTTTACTTAAACAGTAGTAAGTAGGTAGAGTAGCTGTAGAAGGCTATTCTACTTTTACATGATCCGGCCAATTGGGATAATATAGACTCAATGCCAAATTGACACTACAATACTAATGTGGTATAATTAATACCACTATAAGATAATTGCAATTAGATGCCGCTTAGTTCATAAGGCGGCTATTTCTATATTTATTTGTAAATAGCACTACTTAGTATGCTGAGTTTCTATAATTTGGAGGTCTTTCTATGAAAAAATTAGATATGTTTGATTATGATGATAAACAAATATGTTCAAAACTCAGAAACGCTTTGGATGATGAATTTACAATGCAATATAAAAACGGTATTTATGGTTATATTCAGAGAAAAATGACATACAGCTCAAATCATATAGAGGGAAGTACACTAACAGAAGATCAAACTGGCTTAATCTTTGATACAAAAACCCTAGATGCAAATGGTTCTACTATACGAATAAAGGATATAGAGGAAGCACAAGGCCATTTTTTGGCTTTTAACCATTTGGTTAAAACTATAGACGATGTATTGACGGAAGATGTTATAAAAGCATTTCACTATTGCTTAAAGGCTGGGGTTTTTGAAGATCGTTTAAACGGGTATGCCATTGGCGAATATAAAAAGAGAGCAAATATAGCTGGAGATACAGAAACAGCACTTCCTAAGGCTGTGCCAAGTATGATGAAAAATCTTTTAGATGAATATTCAAAAAGTGAAGTTGATTTAAGGGCGTTGGCAATTTTTCATGCAAAATTTGAAAAAATTCATCCATTTCAAGATGGAAATGGCAGAGTTGGAAGATTGATTCTGTTTAGAGAAGCATTACACAATGACATATGCCCATTTATCATTAGTGATACAGCAAGAGTTGAATATATAAATGCGATTAAATTAGCACAAGGTGGAGATGAGACACAACTCCTTGTTTTATTTCAGAGGGAACAAGATAAATTTAGAAGCAAATTATCATATTTTTTTGATAATGATTTAGAATAACCAGCAATTGAGTGTATTATATGCTAAATTGGAGGATTCAGTATGAAGAATTTAGATATGTTTGGTTCTGAAGAATTAAAGATCTTTAACGCTTCAGATTTGCTCAGTTTACAGTGTGGAAACACTTCTAAGGGGAACCAGATGAAGTGGTATGATAGTAAGAATGATTTTTATATAAAAGCGCAATTTTATTTTCAGGATAAATTCTGGCGGGATGATTTAGTAGAATGCATTGCAGCCCAGTTAGGAAAACAGCTTTATTTATCAGACAAGAAAGTTCAGGTTTTGGAGCAACTCCCTTGTAAAATAGATTTAGGCTACAATACAATTTGGGGAGTATATTCTAAAAATTTTTGCAATCAAGATGAAGTATTTGTTCCATTTTCCAGAATTTTAAATGCTAAAAGGATGCAATTTCCTTATTCAGGTTCCATAGAGACTAAGTGGGCTTTTGTCCTTGATACCTTAAATAATTTGACTAAATCAGACTGTTCAGATTATCTACTTGTCATGTCTCTATTAGACTTTTTAGTAGGCAATGAAGATAGGCATCTAAATAATTTTGGTGTTATCTATTGTGATGGTAAGTTTAGAATTTCTCCTTTATTTGATTTTGGATTGGGCTTATTTGAACATGATAGAAAGTATGAAAAATTACCTTTAAAACAATGCATTTCAAAAATGGAGTGCAAACCATTTGCACGATACAATGAAGATTTAATAACATTTATTTCAGATGAGTATGCTATAAAAGAGTATTTACCAGAAAAGTTTGATTTAACTGGTATTGAGTTACCCTCATTAAAGGCAAGTTCTTATATTTTAAATCGAGCAAAAATGCTAAATGTTGAGGTGATAGGAGTATGAAAAGTTTTGGTGACTTAAAAGGTACTATTATGAAAAAAGATGCACCGATTGTATCCTTCAGATTTGATGGTGGAGTACTGCAAGATTTTAAAATTTTAGTATCTGATCGCAGCATACTACCATATACTTACTTACTTTGTGACGGAGATGATTATCTTGCAACAGAATTGTTTATGGATGATCGTGTGGTACCAGAAACAAGACAGGGATTAACAAGGGAGATGCATGCAGTTGGAATCCCTTACTATGACCCGGTGCTTTTAATTAAGTACAATAAAGGGATTTCAGTTGAAGATGATTATTGGATAAATGTAGAACAATGAGGTGTTTTATGGGAGATTTAGTAGAAGATATGGGAGTTTAGAGATGAAATCACTGCCGGAAATATTTACAAGTGGTTGCTCAGCAGGTTACCAGATGATAATCATCAAAACTTACTTTCTGAATGTGCTAAATATGGAATAAGGCCAATATGAGCGGATATATTTAGGATTAGTGAAGGAAAGCAGTTATATGATAGATACTGGTTTAAGTTTCCGGATAGTAAAAACACTTAATTGGAGGTTTAAGTATGTTAAATATTGTATTCGGCAGAGAGAATTTAGAAGAATTTGAATTAGATGCTAGATTGATTTTCAGACGTAATAAAAAGCCAGAGTGGTTTCAGGATGAATTTGTGAGACAGTTTTTAAAAGAAATAGATGGAACCACTGTTTTATTTGAGGAAGCATTATTAGACTATAAAGGCAGAGGAATTAGTACAGAAATGATTTCAACCGGTTGCAAAACATTATGCTGTATTTATTTTCTGGATGGGTGGTTTTATGGGTCCTTATTAGGAGATAATTGCGTTCCATTTCTTTTAAAAATTGCAGAAAAGAAAGATGTTAGTATTATGCTTGAGCATTATATGGATATACCGGATGAAGATTTTATAAGTAATGATATACGAGTAAATGGCTCACGGGTTACTGTTGAGGAATATGAAGATGCTTATTGTTTGTGGTGTGCAACTGAAGAGGAGGACCTTGATGAAGATTAGTTTTCAGTTTCCAGAGCATGAATTCAGTATTGAAATAATTAGCAAATATACCTGTTTTATTGGAAAAGACAGCGGAGAAGGTAAGACCGAATTATTAAGTTTAATAGAAGATTCTATTCAGGACAATTCTTTAAAAATACAATCTCCAGTTCCTGTTTCAGTAGCAACTCCTGCAACAATTGAAGCATTACTTGAATTATCAATAAGACATATTTTTATTATTGATGAATTTTCTGTACTTCGTAAAGAGATTTTAAGTAAAATAAAGAATTCAAATCATTTATTTATATGCATTACTAGATCTTTGCCTTTACATCTTAGTTATTCATACTATGGAATATATCATGTTACTAGATTTAACTCATTTTTTCATGTAGAACCTGCTAATGACTTAACAGTTATTAGTACAGTCCCAGATGATATTGATTATATTGTTACTGAGGCGACAACCGGTAGATCTGAACATGAGTTATTAGATAACTATGGAATTAACAACTTAAAAGCTGCAGGTGGTCGAGATAAGATTCATAAAATGGTTACAGCGAGTAGTAACAGTAAACAGCTCATACTGGCTGATCTTGCTAATATTGGTAAAGCGTATTCATTACTTCGGAAAGACTGTAAGAATAAAGGAGTATACTTTTATGATTATGATTGCTTTGAGGAATTGTTAAATAATGCACCAATACTACAACAATTCAATAAACCTAAAGTAGACCCATTGTCGTACGACAGTTTAGAGAAGTATAACTCGTATATATTAACAGAGAGAACCAAAGGAACTCAGTTTAGCTACAAACACGGTAAACCATTACCAGAAACATTATTGAAATATCCTAAAGAGGATGTGTTGAATTCTACAGTCGGTATAGGTCTATTACGTTATATAGATAGACAGGATTCAAAATTACATAAGCTCAATATTTTTGAAAAATAAACAAACAGGTAGAGTAACTGTAAAAGGTTGCTCTATTTTTATGCCATGAAATAGGCAGAATCCTTGAAATATATGGTCAGGTAGGGTAGCTGTAAAAGGCTACTCTATTTTTATGCCTGGCTTTAGGTTAGGCACTTTATCGAGCACACTAGTTTTTGAGACATAAATATTAATTCTAGGAGGTGGTTATTATGATTGCAAGCGGCTCGAGCTGCAATAAATATACATATTTTATTTCAAGGAGGTTAAAAGATCTATGAAGAGTAAGATCAAAAGTAAAAAGTTTGCATTGTTTGCTGCTTTACTTGCAGTAATATCATGCACACTGATTGGAATCAACCTCTTTAGTGGAGTATCTAAAGAGGAGAGAGCATTAGCGTTAGAGACAGCTACTCCAACTGATGCTGATGTGGATTCAAGTATTATCACACTCCAAACAAAAGACAGTGATGATAAGAATTATACTGGAGTAGAATACAAGGTTTACCGGGATAAAGAATGTAGGGATGAAGTTGTCAGCTTTGTTCTTTCTTGGAATGGTAAATCATATGTTGATTCTGATGGAAAGCCTTTAGTATTTAAAGATCCAGAGGAATTAAATGCAGCAGGAAGCAATGCTTATTTGCATTGTGAGAAACTGGAAGTAGGTTCTTATTTCTATCGAGCAGAAGAGAATCTGTGGAAGTCTAGTGATGACGTTAGTTCAATTGGTTTCAAGTGGACAGAAAAGGCAGAAGATTTCAATGTAAAGTCTGGTTGGGATTCTGCTGATAATCCAATGAAAGTTGAAGTTGGATTAGAAGAACTTCCTACTGAAGCAACAACTAATGAGGCTATTGGAATTGTAGCAACACCAGATGATGCAAGTTCTGAGACAGATGCAAGTTCCGAGAATACTAGCGAAGTTACAACTTCCGGAGACACTACAGAAGTTACAACAGAGAATACAAGCGAAGTGGCTTCATCTACTTCGGAGGAAACTTCTGAAGCAACAACAGAAAAGGAGCTTGTAGCAACGCCAAGTGATGTAGGTGAGATACATTTTGTCAGTGTCTTTAGGGCAGTACGAATGCTTGCTACCAGAGCAGTGAATGCACCAGTTGCACCAGCGGTAATGGACACTAATGCCGATTATTATATGCATCGTACAGGATCAAATGATTGGAATTCTTATTATTTATATGATAAAAATAAGAGTTTGATTACGCAAATATACTGTGGTGATCATGGAAAAAGTGCACCAGCTTTTAATGGTTACTATTCTTGTGATTTATCAATATGTAGTAATTCGGAAATAAAAAAGGTGTTATACTATGCTAGAAAAAATAGTGGCTATACTTCTGCAGATATTAAGGCTGCTGTGCAAAGGGCTAATCGTACTATTACTGACGAAAATAGCTTATATACTAATGCCACAGCCAGGGGTAGTGCTGAACCATTAACTCCTAGTGAGGCAATGATCTATGTAGGAAAGAAGAAACCTAAAGTTTCTTCTGCTACTGTTAAGAGCACTTATACTGCTACACTAGAGGGTGCTACTGATACCATAGAAATACCAATAAATGCAACGGGTTCAAATAAGTTTTATGTAAGTAGCACAGTTTCTGAAAACTGGGTGTTAACATTTAAAGCATCAGGTTCTAATACTTATGTAACAGTTAAAACTGGTAGTAACCATACTAAGATGGGAACTGGTACCTTAAAAATTCAGAGACCAACTGGTGCAGCTAAGAGTAGTTCTGGTATTATAACTCTATCTGCAACTGATGAGGGATTTAATTGCTATAAGGTTCATACAAATGAGACTGATAATGGTAATACTGTACAAGATTGTTTCTTTTTAGCTAGTGCAATAAATTATTCTGCTAAAATTAAAGTAAATTATTCACCTTCTGATGAGTCACCATCTTATGCCTATATAACACTGTACAAGGATGTTATAGCAACAAATGGTGTAAAAGCTGATCCTATGGGAGTGTCCTATGGTATTTATGATGAAGAAGATGATGCTAAGGAAGAAGTTGGTGCATGGAAACTCTTTAGAATGAGTAGTAATGGGTGGTCCATCGCAAATAAAGCTCAAAAAGATTATATGAAGGATGGAAAAACTTTAAGTAGCGTTGGAGGATCCAATGTAATTTATTGTAGTTCCCATTATCCTGGCAGTCAGCCTAAGAACTTTGCTAGAATCAAAGTTAATCCTGCAGGATCTGGAAAAGGTTCAGATGGCGGATATGGATTAGGTGCTGGTTATGCCGGTGTACAATATGTGTATTATATTAGCGAGAACTCTGATTTAAGCCAGCAAAAGTGCGTCGGTAGTAATGGGTTTACACATTCAAGGTCTGATAATGCAGATGACTTAGCAGATGCTGGATTAACGCATGATACTAATGTTTATGCTGTTTATGCTGTAGCAACTTCTAGCACAACGACGACTAAAAATAGCAAAGGTAATGTAACCAAAACTACAACAGAAAATGGTGCTAATATATACTTGTTTAGAAAAGACGGTAATACTTGGACCAAGATAGGTATTTATCGAGGACTTCCACGGACATTTGAAGGTAAATGTAGTGGAAACGATTCTGGTAGAATAACTGCTAGTAGTACAACAGTTGGTAAAGTAACAACTACTACATATGCTACTTATGCAACTTTTAAAATGTCAGATAAGTCTATTGATTATAAGTTGAAGGTAAATAAACTTGTAGCAAAGGGTAATAACCTTGTAAGTACAAACTATTACCCTAGAACTGTTACTTTTGGAATTTATAAAGTCAATAAGGAAGGAGACACTAAGGAGTCTCAAGGTGCCATAGGAGTCACAACATTAGAAGTTATACATAATGCCTATGGTGAGGTAGCTGCTACTAGCTTATATGGAGGTTGGTACAATGCAAATTACACAACTGGTGTTATAGATGCCAACGGTTATTTACAATTAAAGCAGCCAGGATGGTATTATATTGAAGAGAACGGTGCTACACAAAATGCAACAGGTGGAGCCACAAAGTGGGTTCATGTCACTGCTTCTAAAAATGCTGTTACTGTAGAAAAAGAACGTACTTTGAGAAATACTCCAAAGTTTATTTCCATTGGAGTAGACAAGACATTCTATGGTTTAGATGTTGCAAATAATAAGAATTATTCTGCAGGTGATACATTTGAATTATACTATGTTGCTAAAGAAAGTAATGAGACAGCAGCACAAGCAATTGCTAACGGACATGCTACAGATATTGCAACATTTACCGTAAATGAATATGGAACTGCAAAAGCTGCAACACCAGCATTCAGTAATGCACAGAATTCAAGTGGTTCAGTCAATGGTAATGCTGTTTACAAAGTGGGAAATCAATATTTCTTAAATTATGGAGCAGATACTACTTATGGTAGAGATGATGCTGAAAGTGATACTGCTACATCATATAAGATTACAGGAGCTGCAGCGAATAGTCCATATGCAACAGCTACTGAAATTAAGATTTCTGGAGATAAGGTTACAGGTTTACCTTATGGTACCTATGTAGTAGTTCAGACTAAAGCCGGAAGTCATTTCGGTTGGGCAAATACTGGATGGACTTGCTCAGGACGGCCAGCTGTTTATGCTAATTACGTGAAAGAGGGTGCTTGCACAACGCAAGGATCAACAGTAGTTGCATCTAATGGAACATTAACTTTCCAGTTTGTTGGCACAAATGATGCAGGAGTTCATGGTGATAAAGCTGATGAGTGCCAGTTAAAGGTAGTCAAAAATGTAGCTGAGAAGTATAAAGGTTTCGTTAATGATTACACCATTATTGGAACTGAATTTACATTATACAGAAACAATGATTATGACGCAAAGACTTCTAAGCCAATTGCTGTATTTAAAGTAGTTGACAATAATGGTAATACAAAAGTTGAGTCAGTAAATGCTTGTGACTGGTCTGATTTTGGTAAATTTACTCCAACTGGTAAAGGTACTGATACACTTGGAGGCCTCCCAATTGGTGCATACAGATTGGTAGAGACAAAAGTAATGCCAAGTTGGACAGCAGTAAAAGATAAGGTTATCAATTTTAACACATTAGCAAGTGCAGATGGATCAGTAACATACAATGCTGAGCAGAAGAGCGCAAATGTAGTTTACAATGCGACTGCTACCTGTCAGGAAACAATGGCAACTGACCCATTAAGACTTGAAATCAATAAGAAGAATGGTAGTACATTAAGTAGTGAAAATGATCTTTCTGGGGCACAGTTTACCATAAAGGTATACACTCAGAAGAAGAATGCAACTACTGAAGATGGCAAATACTACACTGAAGCTGAATTAGCAGGAGTAAATCCAGATGCTGTCTTTGTAGCTGAATCAGATTCTAGCGGTGAAGCAAGATTAGATAAGGATGTCACAACTGGAGTAACAAAAGATACTCATGTAGTTAGTCATTCAGGTAATTATGCAAAGTATTGGGATAAAGATGCAGCTCTTTATCAGTTCCCAGCGTACACAACTGTTTCTATCGAGGAAACAAAGGCACCTACAAATTATGTAGCAAGTGGTAATTTCCAGTATGGAGATATGTCGATCAAAGGTGTTAAGCTTATTGGATGGTTTAAGCCTGCAAATGATGGTACGCATAGCAGATTCTATATTGGTAATAAGTCAAATGGAAATACAATTAGTGACTCATTTGAGGCAAGTGCTGAAGCAATTACGTTATACGAAACTCCAAAGAGATACAATCTTAAATTTACTAAGAGAGATCTGGAATCCGGAGAAGCTATGGCAAATGTTGCTTTTAAGATCACTTCAGATAAGGGCGAAGAGCATGTTGTAGTTACAGATGCTAATGGTGTATTTGATTCAGCAGCTCGCTCTGGTAATAAGTGGAGTACAAAAGCTTCAAATTATGACGCTAATAAGACTTCATACACTGCTGAGAATCTGTGGTTCTATGGAGCAGCAAATGACAAGATTAGCAAGGATGCATCAGTCGATTCTACTTTAGGATCAGTTCCTGCTGGTACATACACGATTGAAGAGATTAGATGTGATGCAAATGAGGGCTATCAGTTAGAGCCAGCATTTACAATTAATGTATCTTCTAAGAGTGAGAATGGTGCAACCATTGCTTACAATAAGAATAATGGAACAGTGTACAATGCACCAAATCCTAAAATTGTATCAGATGCAACTGAATTCTTAAATGCTGGCAAAGATCAGGTAATTAAGGATAAAGTTACATGTTCATACTTAACATACAGAAAGTCATACACTGTAACTGGAGTTATTGTTGGTGATGATGCAAAAGCTATTAAGAATTCAGATGGTAAGTGGATTACAGCAACTAAGACATTTACTACTGGAGCAGCACCAGCTAATTACAAGAGTATTCATGAGGCAGTACAGAATCTTGAAATGTCTTATACAGTAGATGCAAGTAACTTAGGTGGTAAGAAGACCCATGTATTTGTATACTTACTTGATGGCACAGGAGATTTGAGTATTGCTGATGATGGCACTATTACAGTACCAGCTTTAGCAGAAGATGCTGATGTTAACAACGCCGATCAGACAACTTCATACAGAATGATGGAAACTGATGCAGTAAATGTAAAGTCAGGAAATCAGCTTATTAATGCAACAGATAATGAGGATGTAAAAGATACTGTTAATATGCAGGGACTTGAACCTAATACAGCATTTACTCTTAAGGGCAGAATCGTTACTAAAGATGAAGAAGTATTAGGAACAGGTGAAACTCCATTTACTTCTGGAGATAAAGGTGTTGAAACACAATCAGTTCTGTTTACAGGATTAAAATTATCAGAATTAGCTGGTAAAGATATTGTAGTTTATGAGGAATTGTGGTGTGGTGATCAGAAGATTATGGAACACTGCGATCTGAATGATGCAAGACAGACAGTTCATGTAATGCAGCTTACTACAGAGGCTATTTGTATTACTTCCGGTAATCATTACGCAGTAGCAGATGAAGATGGTAATATTGCACTTAAAGATACGCTTAGTTATTCTAATGCACTTCTGGGTGACTATACTATTAAAGGTAAGTTACTCAAAGCATCTGATTCAAGTGTTATTGATAAGTGGAGTATTAACACAAAACTTGATAAGGTTGATGGTACTGTTGATGTAGATAGAACAATTCCTTTAACAGACGATTTGCTTGGCTGTGATATAGTCTTTGTTGAGGAATTATACTCTGGAGATACTTTAGTTGCCGAACATACTGATTTAACAGATGTTAAGCAGACAATTAAGATCCCGGTAATTCATACATCATTAGTTGATGCAGAAACTTTAATGAAGAATGTTTGCATTGGAGATACTGTTAATCTTGTTGATACTGTAGACTATGGTAATGTAAATCTTGGTGACAAGTTTGATGTTGAAGGTTTTCTTATGAACTATGAAACAAAAGAATTTATCACTGTTGATGGAGAAAAGGTTACCGGTACAAATAGTTTTACAGCAGATGAAACTGGAAAGACAGAGGTTAAGTTTAGTTTTAATTTAGCAAAATCCGGACTCTGTAAAGAAAGTGGAGAGTATGCACCTATTGTTTGTTATGAATATTTGAAGTTTGAAGATAAGATTGTAGCAAAGCATGAGGATATTGAGGATGCTAATCAGACAGTATACGTTCCAACTATCGGAACTACAGCTACTGATAAGAAGACAGGATCTCATTCTTTACCTGCAGATGAAGATGTAACTATTCAGGATAAAGTTGTTGTAAATAATTTTATCCCTGGAGAAAAGTATACAGCTAAAGGTATTCTTATGGATAGAGAGACTGGAAAGCCATTTTTAATTGATGGTAAGAAGCAAACTTCAAGTACTACCTTCACAGCTAAGACCGCAAATGATGTAGTTTATGTTTATTTTAAAGTAAATACAAAATACTTAAGAGATAAAGAAATTACTGTATTTGAGGATGTATACTGGAAGGATAAAGTAGTAGCTACTCACGCAGATCTTAGTGATGATTGGCAGACTGTCAGAGTTTCAGATATTACAACTTCATTAACTGATGATGACACTAAGTCACACAATACCGTTATTGATGATGATGTTAATTTGACAGATTTAGCCCACTTAACTGGTTTAACTATTGGTGAAAAGTATGAACTTGAAGGCTTCTTAAAGAATCAGACTAAGAAGACACAGCTTAAAGTTGATGGTAAGGAAGTCAAGAATTCTCAGGAATTCACTGCAACTGCAGAAGAAATGGATATAAAGGTTCCTTATAATTTCAATGGAAATAAAGCTGGTTTAGCAAACAAGGATGGTTCGTATGACACTATTGTGTGTTTTGAATACTTAAAGCATGACGGAAAAGTTATTGCTAAGCATGAGAATTGGAAAGATGTTGATCAGACCGTAACTCCTGTTACAGGTCACACAACAGCAACTGATTCAAAGACTGGAGCACACGTAGGATTAGCCACTAAGAAGAGAGTTATTCTTGATAAAGTAGTTAATAAAGGTCTTATTCCGGGTGAAACTTATGTAGCTAAGGGATACTTAATGGTCAAGGGAACCAAGAAACCATTTTTAGTTGATGGTAAGAAAGTAACCGCTGAAAAGACACTTGTTGCTAAGTCTGCTGACTCAACTGTAACTTTAAGATATGAGTTTGATGCAACAGCATTAGCCGGTGATGAGGTAGTTGTTTTTGAGAATTTATACCACAATGATATTGAAGTTTGGTCACATTGTGATTTAGAGGATGACTCCCAGACTGTATCATACCCATCATTAAATACTTATGCTGATTGTAACGGTGAGAAAGAATTACCTAAGGAATCTGTAGTAGATGTTAAGGATACATTATCTTATAGTAAGCTTCCTAAGGGTAAATACACAGTAGTAACTAGTGCTGTAGATAAAGATACAAAAGAACTTGTAACTTTTGAAGGCGGTAAGACAGAAGTCGTTGATACATTTACTTTAAAGGATAAGAAGTTTACTTCTGGTACTTTTGAAGCAAAGGTAAAGATTGATACAACTGGTTATGAAGATCACAGTATTGTTTTTGTAGAAAGAGTCTATGAGGGTGATACTATTGATAAGGACCATCTTATTGCTGAGCATTATGATTTATCTTCGAAAGATCAGACTGTATTTGTAAGAGCAGATGTTAAGACTGGAGATTCTAGACCAATTATTTGGTTGATTTGTGCTGCAGTTCTTTTAACTATGGGTATTACTTTTACTATCAGAATTAAGAAAAGAGCCTAGTCAATTAGGCTAAATTGGGCAGGGGTAGTGTAAAAGCTACCCTTGTTATTTATGTTGAGGTAAATAAGCACAATTAGCACAGCTCTGAGAAATTAATTAAATTGAAAGGAAAGATTGCGACTTGCTAATGTGCTGAGCAATTAGCAAGTAGTTATAATTAATAAGGAGAAATAGGAGGAAATTTATGGAAAATCAGAATTGGGGTAATAACTCTCAGCAAATGCAACAGAATTGGAGTAGTAGAGGAGATTCACACAATAATGCAAATTATACAAGTAATATGAATTATCAATTTGCATCTGGACCTATGCCACCAGTACCACCACAGAAGACACACTCTTCTAAAGCATTAAAAGTGGTAATTATTGCTATATGCTGTGTAGTATTGCTGCTAGGAGTAGCTATGCTAGGTTTGCATGCTTATTTTGGCAGTGCAGGTGGAGATTCACCGGAATCTGTATGCGTGCGTTTGTGCGAGGCGGCAAGCAGCTGAAGAATCGGCGTGCCGCTGCC
>OHBM01001033.1_pt1 | contig 21317 bp, 18 predicted proteins | sample 1577251 | NCBI WGS metagenome assembly OHBM01 (sample SAMEA3541557, study PRJEB24748) | human gut metagenome | biome: human gut; feature: human-associated habitat; material: faeces | place: China | collected 2012 | reverse complement strand
TAAGGAAGCAGGTTATGAAGTAACAGATATTAAAGATTTTGCTTCATTAAAATCAGTTGCAGAAGATATTCATAAGAGAGCTGATAAACTTGGATTTGATGCATTTACATCATCAGGCATGGATGATTCATCATCTTGGAGATTTACAGGACATTTAGCAAATATGCCTTTATTCTATGAAGGAAGAGATGAAGGATGGACAGAAGCTCCTTCAGAAATCAAAGGAACATATTTAGATAATTACAAAAATGTATGGGATTTATATATTAACAATAGTAAATATGACAAGAATTCTTTAGCAACAGGTGGATATGATGCTGAAGCAGAATTTAAGAATGGAGAAGCAGTATTCTTCCAGAATGGTACATGGGAATATGATAAATTGAAAAAGTCAATTTCAGATGATGATATGCAGATGATTCCAATTTACTGTGGAGTTGAAGGTGAAGAAAAAGCAGGTCTTTGCTCAGGAACAGAAAACTGTTGGGCAGTTAATGCAAAAGCTTCAGAAAAAGATCAGAAAGCAACACTTGATTTCATGAACTGGTTAGTAACATCTGATGAAGGAACAAAAGTTATGGCAGAACAGTTTGGTGCAATCCCTTATAAGAATGCAGCAGACAGTGGTAACGTATTCTTAAAGAATGCAAATGATTTACTTGAAGCAGGAAATTACAACGTAGACTGGACATTTAACTACACACCAAACGTAGATGAATGGAGAGCAAGCCTTGTAGCAGCAATGAACAAATATGATGCAGGTGGATCATGGGATGATGTTAAGACAGCATTTGTTCAGGGATGGGCTACTCAGTATAAAGCAGCTAATAAGTAATAAGGTTTTAGATTGATAAGTATAAAATCATAATTAAATTATTAACACATTGTGGGGCAGGCAGTGTCTGCCCCTTTATTAAAAAATAGAAAAATATTGAAAATTCTATTTTGAATAAGAATTAGGAGGAGATTGAAGTGAAAGAAAAAAAGAAAAAACATAACAGTGGAACATCTGTAAATTCTAAACTTCTTCGCAAACCTATTCAAAGATGCTTTCTTCTATTTTTAGCACCTACATTTTTAGCATTTTGCATTGGATTTATATATCCTTTCTTGAGAGGTATTTATTTATCATTTTGCAAATTTGTTACAATAGGTGATGCTTCTTTTGTAGGTTTTAGAAATTATATGGATGCATTTAATGATGCGTCATTTATACATGCATTTTGGTATACAGCTTTGTATGCAATAGTATCCCTATTTATAATAAATGTGTTAGCTTTCTTAATAGCATATTTATTAACATTGGGGATTAAGGGAGCAAACTTATTCAGAACAGCATTTTTTATGCCTAACCTTATAGGTGGTATTGTTCTTGGTTATATTTGGAGTATGATTTTTAATGGCGTTTTAGGAAAAATTAATACTTCAATTCTTATGGAAACAAGATATGGCTTTTGGGGATTAATTATTCTTATGTGCTGGCAACAGGTAGGATATATGATGATTATATATATTGCAGGTTTGCAGGCAGTTCCGGGAGAATTAATTGAAGCAGCAAAAATTGATGGAGCAACAAAATGGCAGACATTGACAAGAGTTACAATTCCAAATATTATGCCATCAATTACAATTTGTTTATTCTTAACAATAACAAATGGATTTAAACTTTTTGATCAGAACTTAGCTTTAACAAACGGACAGCCGTTTGAACAGTTAAAGGATGGTTCAGTTATAAAGACAACAGAAATGTTGGCGCTTAACATTTACAACACATTTTACGGACAGTCTCTTACAGGTAAGGGAGTTGCCCAGGCGAAAGCCGTTATATTCTTTATCTTAGTTGCAGGTATATCAATTATCCAGCTTAAGGCAACAAGATCTAAGGAGGTGCAGCAGTAATGAAAAAGAAGAAAAGTATTGCAAATACAATATGGACAGTCATTTTAACAATTGCGGCACTCGCCTGGGTTTATCCGATCATCATGATCCTGATGAACTCTTTGAAAAAAGAATCATCGATCAGTACAGGAACTGCATTTAAACTTCCGACTGCAGATGCATTTGCAGGAATCGCAAACTATGTAGATGCCATTGCTTCAAAAGGATTTTTAAGCAGTCTTGGATACAGTACATTTATTACGATTACTTCTGTAGTTGCTATTCTTGTATGTTGCTCCATGTGTGCATGGTATATAACCCGTGTAAATAGTCCGATTTCAAAGATTTTATATTATCTGTTTGTATTTTCCATGGTTGTTCCTTTCCAGATGGTTATGTTCACCTTGTCACAGACAGCAGATACCTTACATCTGAATATGCCATGGAATATCTGGGTGATCTATCTCGGATTTGGCGCAGGTCTTGCGGTATTTATGTTCTGCGGCTTTGTAAAATCCATTCCGATCGAGATTGAGGAAGCTGCCATGATCGATGGCTGCAATCCGCTCCAGACATTTTTCCTTGTGGTTGTTCCGATTTTAAAACCAACCATGATTTCAGTAGGTGTTCTGGAAGCTATGTGGGTATGGAACGATTACCTCCTGCCGACACTTGTACTGGATATCAAGAAATACAAAACAATTCCGATGCTGATCCAGTATTTCAGAGGCAGCTACGGAAAGGTAGAAATGGGACCGATGATGGCAAGTATCATGCTGACTGTCATTCCGATCATCATTGTATACTTGTTCGGACAGAAATATATTATCAAGGGCGTAGCTGACGGTGCAGTCAAAGGCTAAGCGCTCTTTTGGGAAAGGATAACGATATGAGACTTAGCGGAATGCTTTTACCGATATCAGCACTGCCTTCCAATTATGGAATCGGTTGTTTTTCAAAAGAAGCATATGAATTTGTGGATACCTTAAAAAAATGCGGGCAGTCCCTGTGGCAGATTCTGCCACTCGGACCGACCGGTTACGGAGATTCGCCGTACCAGTCGTTCTCCACTTTTGCCGGAAATCCATATTTTATTGATCTGGAAACACTGGTCAAGGATGGTCTTTTGGGAAGATTGGAATGTGAAGGAGCAGATTTCGGGACTGGAAATACCATAGATTATGAAAAAATGTTTCATACCAGATACCGGATCCTGCATATGGCGTACCAGCGGGCTGTGACAAATGGTATTACGGAAACGGATGACTATCACAGCTTTGTGAAAAAGAATGAAAGCTGGCTGCCGGATTATGCACTTTTTATGGCTTTGAAGGATGCCAATCACGGCAAAAGCTGGAGCGAGTGGGAAGAAGGCATCCGGAACCGCAGACCGGAAGCGCTGGAAGAAGCCGGGCAGAAATATAAAACCGACATTGGTTTTTATGAATTTGTGCAGTATGAGTTTTTCAGACAGTGGGATGCCCTAAAGAAGTATGCGAATGAGCAGGGCATACAGATCATTGGAGATATTCCGATCTATGTGGCATTTGACAGTGCAGATACATGGAGTGATACAAAGCAGTTCCAGCTGGATGAGGACAATCTGCCGGTTGCAGTGGCAGGCTGCCCGCCGGATGGTTTTTCGGCAGACGGACAGCTTTGGGGAAATCCACTCTATGACTGGGAGTATCATAAAAAGACCGGATATGCATGGTGGATGCGGCGGATCGCACATTGCTTTGCGCTGTATGATATCGTCAGAATTGATCATTTCCGGGGCTTTGATGAATATTATGCAATTCCTTACGGAGAGAAAACAGCAAGAAACGGAAAATGGCAGCAGGGTCCGGGAATGGATCTGTTTGGTGCGGTCAGAGAGCAGTTTGGCGATCTGCCGATCATTGCAGAAGATCTCGGCTTTCTGACAGACAGCGTGAGAAGGATGCTGAAGGAAAGCGGCTATCCGGGCATGAAGGTGCTGCAATTTGCTTTTGACTCCAGGGAAGAAAGTGACTATCTGCCGCACAATTACGAAAGAAACTGTGTGGTATATACGGGCACACATGATAACAATACTGTAATGGGCTGGTATGATGAACTGGCACCTGAGGATAAAAAGCTGGCAGTTGACTATCTGCATAATGCCTACACACCGAAAAAAGAGATCTACTGGGATTATATCGCACTTGCCATGCGCAGTGTGGCAGATACGTGTATCATTCCGGTGCAGGATTATCTGGGGCTCGGCAAGGAAGCACGGATCAATACACCATCAACACTTGGCGGTAACTGGGTATACAGACTGCCGAAAAAGACATTTGATGCGGCAAAGATCCGGAAAATCAGACGAATGACGGAGATTTGTGCACGTCTGCCCAAGGTACAGAAGGAAGCAGAAGAAGAGAAAGAAACAGAAGTAACAACAGATACAAAAGAAAGATAACACAGCAGAAATAACAGGGAAAGAATAACACTGCAGAGGTAATCTGCAAAAATGAAAAAGAGGAGGCACGCATGGATTTAAAGACAAATATAGAAAAACGTCTGGGTACAACGATTGCCGGGGCGGATGATAAGGCACTGTATTATGCACTGCTCGGACTGACAAAAGAGCTTTGCAGCGAGAAGAAGCCAAATGAAGGAGACAGAAAGGTATATTATATTTCCGCAGAATTTCTGATCGGAAAACTGTTATCCAATAATCTGATCAATCTTGGCGTTTATGAAGAGGTAAAAGAGCTGCTTGCCAAAAACGGCAAGTCACTTGCACAGATTGAGGAGATCGAGCCGGAGCCGTCGCTCGGAAATGGCGGACTTGGAAGACTGGCAGCCTGCTTTATCGATTCTATTGCTACACTCGGTCTGAACGGAGAAGGCATCGGACTGAATTATCATTATGGATTGTTCCAGCAGAAATTTGTGGATCACAAACAGCGGGAAGAAAAAAATCCGTGGATCGAAAAGGAAAGCTGGCTTACAAAGACAGAATTACATTTTCCTGTACAGTTTAAGGACTTTACCGTGGAATCCACATTATATGACATAGATGTTCCAGGATATGACAGTGGTGTCAACAAGCTGCATCTGTTTGATATTGATACAGTAGACGAATCACTTGTCAAAGATGGTATTTCTTTTGATAAGAATGATGTGAAAAAGAATCTGACACTTTTCTTATATCCTGACGACAGTGACAAGGCAGGACAGCTTCTGCGTATTTATCAGCAGTATTTTATGGTAAGCAGCGGCGCACAGCTGATCCTGAAAGAGCTTGCGGACAAGGGCTATGATATCAGATCCTTAAGTGAACACGTTGTGATCCAGATCAATGATACACATCCTTCTATGGTCATTCCGGAACTGATCCGTCTGATGCAGGAAAGAGGAGTTGCTTTTGAAGAGGCTGCACAGATTGTGGCAAAAACATGTGCATATACAAATCATACGATCCTTGCAGAGGCACTGGAAAAATGGCCGGTTTCTTATCTGGAAGAGGTTGTACCGCAGCTGATGCCGATCATCCGCAAGCTGGATGAAATGGCAAAAGCCAAATATCCGGATGAGCGGGTAGCGATCATTGACAAAGAAAACAGAGTCCATATGGCACATATGGATATGCATTACGGCTTCTCCGTAAACGGTGTTGCTGCACTGCATACAGAGATTTTAAAGAATTCCGAGCTGAAGCCGTTTTATGACATTTATCCGGAAAAATTCAATAATAAGACAAATGGTATTACATTCCGCCGCTGGCTGCTGCACTGTAATCCTGAACTTGCAGCATATATTACGGAACTGATCGGAGACGGATGGAAGAAGGATGCTGCAGAGCTTGAAAAGCTGCTGGAATTCCGGGATGATGAGAAGGTGCTCTCCCGTTTTATTGAGATCAAGGACGGAAAGAAGGCAGATCTGAAAAAATATCTGAAAGAAACACAGAATATTGATATTGCAGCAGATTCTGTATTTGACATCCAGATCAAGAGACTGCATGAGTACAAGAGACAGCAGATGAATGCGCTTTATATTATTCATAAATATAAGGAAATCAAGGCAGGCAAGAAGCCGAAGACACCTGTTACCATGATCTTTGGAGCAAAGGCAGCACCGGCTTATATTCTTGCAAAGGATATTATTCATCTGATCCTCTGCCTGCAGGAGCTGATCGATAATGATCCGGAGGTAAGTCCATACCTGAAGGTTGTCATGGTAGAAAATTACAATGTGACAAAAGCAGAGCACCTGATCCCTGCCTGCGATATTTCTGAGCAGATTTCTCTGGCAAGTAAGGAAGCAAGCGGAACAGGCAATATGAAGTTTATGTTAAACGGTGCTGTGACACTTGGTACGATGGACGGTGCAAATGTGGAGATCCATGACCTGGTTGGAGAAGACAATATTTACATTTTCGGTAAGTCCAGCGAAGAAGTGATCCGTCTGTACGATACAGCAGGCTATCATCCACAGGACTACTATGCGGATCCGCAGATCGCAGAGCTTGTTGATTTTATTGTCAGCAAGGAACTGGTTCAGATCGGTGATCCTGAAAATCTGGGACGTTTATACAAAGAGCTTTGCAATAAAGACTGGTTCATGACGCTTCTGGATGTTAAAGATTATATTGCAAAGAAAGAGCAGATGCTTGCAGACTATGAAGACCGCATGGCATGGGCAAAGAAGATGCTCATCAATACGGCAAAAGCAGGTTTCTTCTCATCTGACAGAACAATTGCTGAATATAACCGCGATATCTGGAAACTGTAGAAGCCTGTGCGTATTGCCGGCGATGATCAGTGGTGCCCGCGATGCATGGCAGAATGAAACGATACCTTTAGGGGGATCGTTTCTTTTTCTTTCAGGGAAATTGCCACGAACAAGCTAAAAAGCAGGGAAAAATCCTGAAAAGCGGGAAAATATTTCAAAATATTTCGCCCGAAAGAGAAATAATAGTGAAAAAGTATGAATGCAATCAAGTACCAAGGAAATTACTTCGTCCAAAGAAAGAAAAAAGAAGATAAAAGTATGAATCTATGCGTAAAGCTGTGGAAGGTATTCGACCGAAAAAGCAAATAGCAGCAAAAAAGTATGAAACGACCGAAATAAGTGCTGAGGACAAGCTGATTTGTAAATTATGAATGGAAAAACGCATACCGGGGACGAGGTGCACAAAAAAAGTATGAAATTTTCATAAAAAAGTACGAAAGAAGTTTCATCTCATTAGTAGAAATCTCTAAAATCTTATGCTATACTGTATTTTGAATAGTGTAAAACTTCCACAGGCAGATTTCTTTGTGAGACAGTTAGTACAAATACTGGAAATAGGGGCGAATGACATGCAGGAAAATGTAGGAATGGAAGCTGCAAGAAAAGCAGCAGAAGAAGCCGCAAGAAAGGCGGCAGCAGCAGCAATTAAAAATACACCGGAGAAGGCTGAACCGAAAAAAGAGCAGGCTGCAGCAGGTGATGGCAGCAGCATCAAATCCGCAGAGGATGCGATCAGACAGACTGCCGGATTGAATGCAAAGAAAGCAGCGATCGAATCAGCTTTCAGGATTGCGGACGAAGCTGCAAGAAAGGCAGCACATGAAGTAACAGAAAGTACTTCTTCCGAGAAAGATCCGGCAAGAAGAGCGCTGGAGGAGGAGACGATCCGTAAAGCAGCCAGTGAGCATACAAGAAAGATTGCAGAAGAAACAGCCAGAAAACTTTCAGAAGAAAATATCAAGAAAGCGCAGGAGTTTGCAAAGCAGTCTGACGAACGTGTAAAGAAGCTGAAAGAAGAAGCAGCCAAAAAGACAGAGGCAGAAGGTAAGCAGGCTGTGGAAGCAACAGTCAAAGCTGCTGATCTGAAGGCAAAGCAGACAGTAACAGAGAAGATACAGCAGGCAGAAGCTGAAGCTAAGAAGATGGTAGATGAGGCGCTTCGTAAAGCACAGGAAGAAGCCAAAAAGATGGTAGAAACCGCAAAAGCCAAGGCTGAGGAAGAAGCGCAGAAGCAGGTTGCTGAGACGCGTAAGAAGGCAGAAGAACAGGCTGCAGCCGCAGTGGAGGCAGCAGTGACAAAGGTTGGTACGGATGCAAGAGCAAAAGAAGTGGAAGCAGCCAAGGCTGAGGATGCCAAGAATGTACGTGCGGTAGAAGAGTATGTACAGAAAGAAGCTACAGCTGCAGCTATGAAGTTTGCCAAGGATGCCATCGTGAAGATGGAAGAAGAGAAGATCCGTCGTGCAGAGGAAGAAAAGGCAAGACTTGCAGCAGAAGAAAAAGCTCGTAAAGAAGCGGAAGAACGTGCAAAGAGAGAAGCGGAAGAAGCTGAAAAGCGCAGAATAGAAGAAGAAAAACGCCGTAAGGAACAGGAAGCAAGAGAAAAGGCAGAAGCTGCTGAGAAGGCAAGAAAAGCAGCAGAAGCTCTTCAGTTCCGCAAATATGAAGAAGAAGCAAAGAGACAGCAGGCTGCAGCTGCAAAGGCAGCAGTACAGGGGCAGTCTCAGGAACCGGTTAAGACAGTTGATGAGGCCGCAGCCGCAGCTGTAGCCGCTATGAAGCAGCAGAGCCAGCCACAGGGACAGCCAAAACCGGCTCCTGCACCGGCTCCTGCCGAGAAACCACAGCAGACCGTATCTGCAGCCGCAGCCGCAGCTGCTGCAGCAGCATCACAGGCCGCAGCCAAGAGTGCACCTGCTGCATCTGGTGGCGCAGGAAAGACAATGTCACTGGATGAATTCCAGAAGGCAGCCATGAAGCTGAAGATCTTACTGGATAACGGCATCATTTCTCAGGCAGAGTTTGATGAAGAGAAGAAGCGTCTTGTAGATTCCATGCAGCTTTAAAATGTAAAACAAAAAATATAAAGTAAGAAGTGTTTGGGAGTACCTGTCGATAGACAGGTGCTCCTTATTTATTTTTGGAAAATATATAATGAAGCCAGGGTCAAAAGGTCTAACCCCATGTGAGCTTTCTCATAGGTGTGTGAAAGACCTTGGAACCCGCCCGATATGAGCATCAAATTCTGGCTTTTAATACTTATATCATATAATATAGTATTGACAAATAATATTATATGACGTATAGTATTACAAAAGATATAATACTACACGGAAAGGAGTAATGTATATGGTATTCAATACAGGAGCAGCGCTTTTAGATGCGATCGTGCTTGCTGTTGTAGATAAAGAAGAGATCGGTACTTATGGTTACCGGATCACACAGGATGTCCGGCAGGTGCTCGAGATTTCGGAATCCACGCTGTATCCGGTTCTGAGGCGGCTGCAGAAAAGTGGCTTTCTGGAAGTCTATGACAGAGAATGTGCGGGCAGGAACAGGCGTTATTATAAGACGACAGCGCTTGGTAAGGCGCAGCTTTCCGAGTACAGGAAAGAATGGCTGGGATATGCCGAAAAAATAACTTCGATTTTTGAGGGAGGCAAGAAGGATGAATAAAGACCAATATTTACGAAAATTAGAATACTTGCTATCGGATCTGCCGGAAGAGGAACGCCGGGAAGCAATGGAGTATTATGTGGAATATTTTGAAGAGGCAGGACCGGAGCGGGAAGCAGAAGTGATGCGCGAACTTGGAACGCCTGAGACGGTAGCAGAGACGATCCATAAGGAACTGGCTGACAAAGGCATTGTGCCTTATCGGGCAGAGAAGAAGCAGAAAAAGGAAAGAAACGGCTGGCAGATCGCATTTATCGTGCTCGTATGTGTGCTTGTGTCACCGGTGGTGATCCCGCTCGCTATTGCACTGTTTGGAGTTGTGATCGCGGTTCTGGCATGCGTGGTTGCACTGATCGTAAGCGCTGTCGTACTGGTTGTCAGTATTGTAGCAGCCTTCCTTGTAGCAGCAATTCTTTTGTTTGTAGTTGGAATATCCAATATGGGACTTCCACTTGTCGGGCTGATGATGATCGGCATCTCCTTCCTATGCGCGGGACTGTTCCTGCTCTGTGGCTGGGGACTCATCAAGCTCTGTGCAGTTGTTGTACCGGAAGTGATCAAAGGCTGTATTCATTTGATCGGTATGCCATTTCGCGGAAAGGAGGCACATAAAGCATGAAAAAATCAACGAAAATTGTTTTGATCACAGCAGCGGTTTTAACCGCTGTAGGAATGATCCTGATACTGATCGGTGTCGCACTTGGCGGCAATAAGCAGTACAGGGAATATGTCAGGGAAAACGGAGAGGTATCGGTCGTACTGTTTCCGCACAGCTTAAAGCTTCGCCTGAGTGCAGGAACAGACGGGCTCAATATGAACGTGGTAAGTGATGACGCAGATTGGGAAGATACGGATGAAGAGGATGACTGGAGTGATGTCGATACAGATCCGGATTTAGGTGTTTCTGAAAATGCTGCGGCTATTACGGATGACCGGTATGAAGAAGAGATGGACGATGACTCGGATGATGATTCGGACGAAGCCACTGATGATGCATGGGATGATGCAGAAGAATCGGGAAAAACAGTGATAGCATCCGAAAGCGATCAGATTCAAAAGATCGATCTGGCACTTGGTGCAGGAGAGTTTACGATTAAGCCAAGCGGGGACGATTCCTTTTATGCAAGCTATGACGGCAAAAGCAGACTACAGTTCCAAAAACAGAACGGAACGCTCAGTATCCGGACGAAAACACAGACGATAACGTTGTTTGGCGTACATGACACAAATGCAGGCACTGCAACGGTCTATCTGCCGGAAAAGGCATACAAAAAGATCTCACTTTCCATCGGAGCCGGAACTGCCGTATCGGAAATGACGCTGCAGGCTGAAAAGGTGGAGCTGGAAGTTGGTATGGGAACGCTTGAAACAGCAGTGGATGCTTCCAAAAAGCTGACAGTGGATGTCGGTATGGGAGAAGCAGACCTGATCGTGGCAGGCAGCGAGACAGACTTTGATACAGATATATCTGTCGGAGCCGGATCTGTAGAGTGCGGATCCCATGATTTCAGCGGTCTGTCACAGGAATATACGACGGACAAGGGAGCAGGAAAGAAGCTGGAAATCGATTGTGGCATGGGAAGTGTCAATGTGGATTTCCTCAGATAGCAGCAGGTAACCAATTCGGGGCTTATGCCCCTGACATCATAATATATATCATGAATGAATAGGCGGAAGAAAAGGAGTGTATCAATATGAACGATAATAATATGAAGAAACTGACAAGATCAAGAGAACACAGAATGATCTGTGGAGTATGCGGCGGACTTGGCGAGTATTTCGGCGTGGATCCGACGATCATCCGTCTGCTGTTTGCCATATTCGGCTGCACAGGAACCGGGCTGCTTGTTTACTTTATTGCAGCAGCGATCATTCCAAATGCAGATGAAATTTAAGTGTTGCGGTTTACTGTCCGCAATTATTTGCCCGGAACAAGGATAGCGGTGTCGGAGTGGATTCGCCGGAAGCACCAAAAACAGATAAGAACGGATTACTTTTCCGGATGGGAAAAAAACAGTATGTATCAATGGAGACGATTGAGAAGATCTGCAAGAAACTGGATTGCACCGTTGATGAAATGATGGAATTTACAGATGATGAATAATATGAGCAGACATGTTAAATTATCAGAACTGACAGAATGCTTCAGAAATTGAAAAGGATAACACGCAGGATATGGCATAAATCTCTTGGCAGCGCGATTCCGGTTTTGAAAAATCTCAATCCGGGAAATACAGCGAAATCAGATAATTCGTACAAGGGGAGTTTCCCCTTGCGGCACAGGTGCCTATCCCCGAAGTTTGTGACTGAATACCTCAGATACAAACATATAGGGTGAAAGAAAGCGTGAAATCGGAAGTTGCATAGGAAGGTATAATGGATAAGAAAAGACTAACAAAATATTTAATAATCACATTCCTCATCACCTGGGTTTGCTGGTGGGGAGATGCTCTGCTGGTTAAAGTCACATCTTTAACGGAGTCAAACGTGTTTCCGATGGTTATTTTTACAATGGGAGGATTTGGACCGACAATTGCTGCCTGTTTCTGCATGGAAAGTGGTTTTACCAAGAAGAATTTAAGGCGGTTCCTATTTAACAACACAAAAAAGAACTGGCTGACAATTCTTGCTGCAGTTATAGTTGAAACGATAGTATTCTTCATTTGCTCAGAGGGACTGCTGCCCTCAATCCCCAGATCGCCGATAGCTGCGGTTGTGGTATTCATCATATTTATACAGGCTGCACTCCTGTACGGTGGAAATGAAGAACTTGGCTGGCGAGGTACTATGTTGCCGATTCTGGAGAAGAAAGTTTCTGCACCTTTAGCAACATTAATCGTTGGAATTGTATGGGTCATTTGGCATATTCCACTCTGGTTCATAGAAGGCAATTCACATCAGAGCATGTCATTTATCTGGTTTGCAGTCTTAGGGCTGGCGCTCAGCTATTGGTTATCTATGGTTTATGATGCCACCAGAGCTGTCATGTTCTGCATGATCCTACATGGATGGACAAACACATTGATGGGAGTGGTAGATATCAATCAAGATTCGTTATATTATGTGTTACTGGCTGTAATGACAGCAATCTCAACGATAATTAGCATCCGGATTCAGAAAAAACGAGAGAACGTTCATTTATAAATTCCTATTTTTAGAGCTAAGGAGGTTTTGAAAGCGTGGATATTATATATAAGCGACTTACAGAAAATGAATTAGATACATTTATCCAAATGAGAATTAATCAGCTTCATGAAGAAGGTGCTACAGAAGAAATTGACTTGGTTCCTAATTTGGAGGATTACTATAATAGGCATATGGCAGATGGAACATTTGTCTCATGGATTGCAAAGGATGGGGATAAGATTATAGGAACAAGTGGAATGTCATTTGTTGAGAAACCACCATATTTTGGATGCCCTTCTGGAAGAATAGGTTTGCTTTCCAGTATGTTCACTAATCCAAATTACAGGAGAAAAGGTATAGCGAAGGAGTTACTTTCAAGAGTAGTAAGTGAAGCTAAGGAATATGGCTGTGGTACTGTTCAGATTACAGCATCAGATATGGGTGTTAAATTATATACTGATTTTGGGTTTAAGCATAATGGCAACTTTATGCATTATAAGTTATAGTATGAAATTCCGATTTTGAGGGAAAGGCAGGAGAGTATATTGGGGAAAAAAATAAATAATTATATAGAATACCAAAAAAGGCTGAAAGAATTTTTTAGTGGTATTAAGGAAATGCCTTCTAGCGAAGAAGTTCAGTCTTTTATTGATAAATATAATTTGTTTATTGACTGGCAGATAATTATTCTTGATGTTAAGAAAGATATTAGTTCTTTGATGCTTAAAAATATAACAGGTAAAAGTAAATCTATCTCTTCATATAAACAATATCTAGTAAAATTAAAAGAATCATTTGGTAGTCTCGATGAAATGCCTTCGCGGAAGCAGATTGAAGAATTTATTGAAGAATATAATTTAGGAAAAAGCTGGGGAATTGTTGAAGAAGATGTAGTAAAGGACTTAGAAGAAATAATAAATGGGAAATATGATGATATGTTAAAGGATTCAGCGTATGTACATGATATTACGGTAAAAAAAACAGTGACTAAATCATCTATAAATCCTTATTCACCTTCTGTTAATAGAAGTACACAGGAAATAACTTTTCAGCTGAATTCATCGTCAAATATAGATTATGGACATCTATATGGACATACATACAATTCTTCTAGTGTATCTGTAAAATTACCAAACATACTCAAAGAAGAAAAAAGAAAAGGTTCAAACAAAGTCAATAAGACGAAAAAAAATAGAAAGAAATTTCAACCGCAAAGAAAACAAACAATATTTATTGATGGTGATAATCATATTAAAGAAGCGCAAAAAGGCATCGAACATACAACAAAAAATACAACGGTCAGAGCTATTTTTTCGCAAGTGGGAGCAAAATGCAAATTTGACAGGAAATATCAAAATAGACCTAATGTATCATCAAAACTAGTTTCTCCAGGAGACCAAGCGGTTGACAATCAAATTAAAGCTGAGGCTGGTCAATTGCTAAAAAGGGGGAATCAGGAGGTAACGTTTGTTAGTCATGATAGAGGGTTTGATAAATACAAAAATCGAAAAAATGATAGAAGTTCTGGAAACAGGATTACTACAGTTAAATCAGTGAAGGATAAACTAAAATGAAAGAAAAATGATTTTACATATATATAATTTTGAGGAGTATTTATGAATCATTTTTTGAAAATGGATATTTTATCTATGTAAAGAACCCGACAACTTCAAGTTTGGAGGTATAAGATGAAAATGCACGAAATGGATTTGATGGAATTCCTTATTAAAGAAGGACACACTGATATTGCAGAAAGTATTAAAGATTACCGAAAAAATACTATTAAAATATGTGTGAAAAATGTAGGAAATATAATTGCAAAAGGCACAAGTAAAATCGGTGGCTTTCCTGACCTTCCACCCGAAATTCCATATCCAACAATGTCGGGCTATTCCTGCAAGCGTGGAGATGACAATGAGCGGTACGAAAAATCAGCAATGCAGCTTGTTGCTCAAATCAATCTTGCGGACATTGCAGACTTAGATATTGAAAACAGGCTTCCGCACACGGGTATTTTATATTTTTTCTGGAGTGGAGAAATAGACTCAATTCACCAAACTAACAAATGGTTTGAAAGCGTTGCTGATGATCTCGAAAATTTGGCTTATCACAAGGTAATCTGGTACAACGGTGACCTGTCGAATCTAAAGAGAACTGTGCCACCCGTTCCATATTATTCAAAGTATTTTACAGAAGTTTTTGAGGAAAAGGCTGTCGAGTTTGAACCCACCACAGATTATCAGTCCATGGGATATGTGCTTGACAGTAACCAATTTGATCGTCTTGCAGAAGTTGCTCCAGATTATGATATCGAATACCTTTCATATAACGGAAATAAATTATTCGGCTATCCTACGGGTGGTAATATTCCGAATGTAGACGAAAAAACACAGCTGCTGTTTCAATACGATTACAATGTAGGTTGTCTATGGAATATATTTTGGCTCATTTCAGATGAAGATTTAAAGAACCGCAATTTTGACAAGACGGTCTTGGGTTACGATATGGACTAATAACTATTCATAGGTCAAATTCCAGTTTTATTGACCAAGAAATTACTGAATTTTTGCAAAGAAAGGGGATAGAGATTAGTGATTGAGTTAAAAGATAGATTTGTTCTCTATCATGGAAGTTATTGTGAAGTAAAAAAGCCAGATCTTGCCAAATGCGCAAAGAGAAAAGATTTTGAGCAGGAATTTTATTTAACCACATCAAAGGAGCAGGCAGAAAGTTTTCTGAGAACCTCAATAGCCAAAGCTATCGCAACCGGAACAATTGAAATAAGGCTACCGCAATCCCACTGGCTTTAGAGCCCCGCCTGACCAAGCGGCAATCTTGACAAATAAAAGCTGCAATACTATTATATAAATACGTATGCAGTAGCATAAAATGCCCTTTACTGACAGACGCAGTAGAGGGCTTTTTATATGACAGGAAATTTGTACAGCAAAAGGAGACAGATCATGAGTAAAGAGTTAGCGAAAACCTATGATCCCCACGGAATGGAAGACCGGATCTACCAGAAGTGGCTGGATAAAAAATATTTTCATGCGGAGGTAGACCACAGTAAAACACCTTTTACCATTGTCATTCCGCCGCCAAATATCACAGGACAGCTCCACATGGGACATGCGCTCGACAATACCATGCAGGATATTCTGATCCGTTTTAAGAGAATGCAGGGATATAATGCATTATGGCAGCCCGGTACAGATCATGCCTCCATTGCAACAGAGGTTAAGATCATTGAAAAGCTGAAAGAAGAAGGCATTGATAAAGAAGACCTCGGACGTGAAGGCTTCCTTGCACGTGCCTGGGACTGGAAAAAGGAATACGGCGGACGTATCATTGAACAGCTGAAGAAGATGGGTTCTTCCTGTGACTGGGACAGAGAAAGATTTACCATGGATGAAGGCTGTAATAAAGCAGTTACGGAAGTTTTCTGTAAGATGCATGAAAAAGGCTGGATCTACAAGGGTTCCCGTATCGTAAACTGGTGTCCGGTCTGCAATACTTCCATTTCCGATGCGGAAGTACAGTATGAAGAGCAGCAGGGACATTTCTGGCATATTAAATATCCGCTCGTAGATGAAAACGGACAGCCGAGTAAGACAGAATTCCTTGAGTTCGCAACGACAAGACCGGAGACAATGCTGGGCGATACAGCAGTTGCTGTCAATCCGGCTGATGAAAGATATACGTATCTGCATGGCAGACAGGTCTGGCTTCCAATTGTGAACAAGCCGATCCCGGTTGTAGAAGACAGCTATGTTGATATGGAATTCGGAACAGGTGTTGTAAAGATCACACCTGCACATGACCCGAATGACTTTGAAGTAGGAAAGCGTCATAACCTGCCTGAGATCAATATCTTAAACGATGATGCCACGATCAACAAAAACGGTGGTATTTACGAAGGTATGGATCGCTATGAAGCAAGAGATGCGATCGTGAAAGAACTGGATAAAGAAGGCTTACTTGTCCGTATTGAAGATTATAGCCACAATGTTGGTACACACGACCGTTGCAAGACAACGGTAGAGCCAATGATCAAAAAGCAGTGGTTCGTTAAGATGGACGAGCTGATCAAACCGGCAGTAAAAGCTGTCAAAGAGGGCGAGATCAAGCTGGTTCCGGAGCGTATGGAAAAGACATACTTTAACTGGACAGACAATATCAGAGACTGGTGTATTTCCAGACAGCTCTGGTGGGGACACAGAATCCCGGCTTATTATTGTGATGACTGTGGTGAAACAGTTGTTGCAAAAGAAATGCCGAAGATCTGCCCGAAATGCGGTGGCAGTCATTTCACACAGGATCCGGACACACTCGATACATGGTTCTCATCCGCACTCTGGCCGTTCTCTACACTGGGCTGGCCACAGCAGACAGAAGATCTGAAATATTTCTATCCGACAGACGTACTTGTAACCGGATATGATATCATTTTCTTCTGGGTTATCCGTATGATCTTCTCAGGTTATGAACAGATGGGCGAGAAACCGTTCAAGACAGTATTGTTCCATGGTCTGGTACGTGATTCACAGGGCAGAAAGATGAGTAAATCTCTGGGTAACGGTATCGATCCGCTGGAGATCATCGATAAATACGGTGCAGATGCACTTCGTCTGACACTCATCACCGGTAATGCGCCGGGTAATGATATGCGTTTCTACATTGAACGTGTAGAGGCAAGCAGAAACTTTGCCAATAAGGTATGGAATGCTTCCCGTTTCATTATGATGAATATGGAAGGCAAGGAGATCACAGAGCAGCCAGCCCTTGAGCCGGTTGATAAATGGATCTTATCAAAGCTCAACAGCCTGATCAAAGAAGTGACAGACAATATGGAAAACTTCGAGCTTGGTATCGCTGTTCAGAAGGTATATGACTTCATCTGGGATGAATTCTGTGACTGGTATATTGAAATGGTAAAACCGCGTCTGTACAATTCAGACAATGCAGACAGCCAGAATGCAGCACTCTGGACACTTAAGCATGTCCTGATCGATGCACTGAAGCTGCTGCATCCATACATGCCATTTATCACAGAAGAGATCTTCTGTACGCTGCAGAGCGAGGAAGAATCCATTATGATCTCTGCATGGCCTGTATATAAAGAAGAATATGCATTTGCAAAGGAAGAAAAAGAGATCGAGACAATGAAGGAAGCCATCCGTGGCATCCGTAATGTCAGAACATCCATGAATGTAGCACCTTCCCGCAAGGCATCCGTATATGTTGTTTCGGAAAGTGCTGATATCAGAGCAATCTTCGAGAACGGTAAGCTGTTCTTTGCACCGCTTGCTTATGCATCAGAGGTTCTGATCCAGGCAGATAAGACAGGCATCGCGGATGATGCAGTCAGCGTTGTGATCGACGGCGCAACATTGTATATTCCTTTTGCAGAGCTTGTTGATATCAAGCAGGAGATCGAGCGACTGGAAAAGGAAGAAAAGAGACTCGGCGGCGAGATCGCCAGAGCAAACGGTATGCTGAACAATGAGAAGTTCACGAGCAAAGCACCTGCACAGAAGGTAGCGGAAGAACGTGAAAAACTGACGAAATATACACAGATGCTGGAAAAGGTACAGGAGCGTCTGGCACAGTTAAAATAACAGAACACAGCAATAAATTACACAGCCATCAGTTATACAAGCGTATGACTGATGGCTCTTGTCGTGCATCGAAGATGCACGACAATACATGCATCGAAGGAAATACAAAATGACCCCATCATACACCGAAGCAGAACAATATATCAATCATATCCAGAAATTTGCAAAAAAGAATACTTTATCCCATACCCGCATGTATCTGCAGGCACTGGGCATAGAAGAAGAAACCTTCGCCGGACGCATCATTCATGTGGCAGGAACGAACGGAAAGGGTTCTGTCTGCAATTATCTGACAAACCTCCTTCTGGCAGAAGGGTTTCATGTGGGTACCTTTATCTCACCGCATCTTGTCCATATGCGGGAGCGGATCCGCCTGGATAACCGGATGATCCCGGAAGCAGAGTTTGTCACAGCTTACGAAGCTGTCAGACAGGTGATCGATGTACATGCCGGGCAGGAGGCGTGGTATCATCCGACCTTCTTTGAATTTCTGTTTCTGATGGCAATGTATGTTTATAAAGAAAAAATGCCGGACTATCTGGTGCTGGAAACGGGACTGGGCGGCAGACTGGATGCGACCAATGTTTTTAGTAAGCCAGTGCTAACTATAATTACGGAAATAGGTCTCGATCATTGCCAGTATCTGGGCGATACGAAAGAAAAAATCGCGGCAGAAAAAGCAGGTATTATACAAGAAGGCGTTCCGCTGATCTATGTCAGACGGGATCCGGAGACTGAAAATGTACTGCTGGATACGGCAAAAGAGAAAAAAGCAGAGGCATTTGCGGTCGATAAAAGTCTTTTTATGGAAACAAATATAACCGATAAAGGCATTGATTTTTCGTATAAATCTAGGTATTATAATACTATTAGTTTCCATTTATCCACATATGCCACTTATCAGATGGAAAATGTATCAGCTTCGCTTCTGGCACTGGAGCATTTATTACCGAAAGAAAAGGTGCAGCCTTCTGTCATGCAGCAGGCAGTCGCAGAGAGCATCTGGGAAGGACGAATGGAAGAGATCGCTGACCGGGTGTATTTGGACGGTGCACACAATGCGGACGGCATAGAGGCGTTTCTTGACAGTGTGCGGCATCTGACGGTAAAGGGAGAGAGGATCCTTGTTTTTTCCGTTGTCAACGATAAGGCTTATACGGAGATGATCCATGAGCTGGTCAGTGCACGATTATTTACGACATATATGATCGCCGGTATCCACGATGCAAGAGGTGTGGACGATCGGCAGCTTCGGGATATATTTACAAAGTACAGCGCAGAGCAGGTATATGACTTTGCGGATGCATCGGCGGCTTTTTCGGCGGCACTTTTACGCAGAAAGCCGGAGGATGCGGTGTTTATTGTAGGCTCCTTGTATCTGGCAGGGGAGATCAAAGCCTGTCTGGAGGAAGCCGAAGGAGGAAAAAATGATCAACTTTGAAGAAGAATTAAAGAAGTTTCATCCGAGTCTGGAAATTGAGGATGCAGCAGATGCGATATATAATCAGGATCTGACAGACATGGCAGACGTTCTCGTAGGTATGCTGAAGGAAGCAAAGGAAGAAGAATAGGATAAGGGTGAAACCATGAAATGTTTTAATTGTGGCTGTGAATTGTCTGAGAAAGATTTTTGCACGGGCTGTGGAGCTGATGTCGGACTGTATAAAAAGATCATGCACATTTCCAACCGGTATTATAATGACGGACTGGAAAAGGCAAATGTCAGAGATCTTTCCGGTGCGATCGTCAGTTTGAGACAGAGTTTGAAATTTAACAAAAATCATATAGAAGCCAGAAATCTGCTGGGACTTGTTTATTTTGAGATGGGTGAGGTAGTTGCCGCACTCAGTGAGTGGGTCATCAGTAAAAATCTGCGTGCCAAGAAAAATCTGGCGGATGATTACATCGATGCGATCCAGAGCAATCCGACGCGTCTTGATACGATCAACCAGACCGTCAAGAAATACAATCTGGCACTCCGCTACTGTCAGCAGGACAGTAAGGATCTGGCGATCATCCAGCTAAAGAAGGTGCTTTCCTTAAATCCGCGTCTGGTGCAGGGACATCAGCTTCTGGCACTCCTTTATATGGATGCGGAGGAATGGGAAAAGGCAAGAAAAGAGCTTGTAAAATGCAGTAAGATCGATGCCAATAACACAACGACGCTGACCTATTTAAAAGAAGTCAACAGAATGCTTGGTATCGGAGAAGAAGCCGCAGGAAGCTCTGCGAAAAAGAAAAAGGCAGTGGCGGAAGAGACAATTACCTACCAGAGTGGCAACGAGACGATCATCCAGCCGTTAAATGTCAAGGAACCGAGAGGAACAGCCTCTATTTTAAATATCGCGATCGGTGTACTGATCGGTGTTGCAGCGTCTTATTTCCTGATCCTGCCTGCGCGCATGCAGGTTGTGCGAAATCAGATGAAGGATGAGCTGAAGGTAGTCAGTGAAAATGCGGATGTCAAATCCGCACGGATCTCAGAGCTGGAGCAGACAGTATCTGATCTGCAGCAGGAGAAAAAGGAACTGCAGGATGCAGTAGACGGTTATACCGGAGTAAACGGAGAAAGCCACAAGGTGGAAAGCCTTCTGCAGACTGCGACCGATTATCTGAGTGATCCGCAGGATTACGAGGCGATAGCAGATACCCTATATAATGTAGATACAGATTATGTGCAGAATTCAGCAACAGATGCTTATAAGCAGCTCTATAATAAGCTGATGGAGCTTGTGGGCAGTCAGGTTGCGGAACAGATGTACAGGGATGGCAGTGCGGCGATCAACCAGAGCGATTATACGACGGCAATCTCTACATTGCAGAAGGCGTGGTATTTTACGCAGAATATGGAAACGCCGGATCCGGAAGTGCTATATGAGCTGGCGCAGGCATATCAGATGGCGGGCGAGACCGATAAGGCGAAGGAAGCATACAATCAGATCATGCAGGAATATGCCCAGTCCCAGACAGCGGGAAAAGCGTCAGAGCGTCTGACAGAGCTTGGGGACAGCGGCGATAATCAGAATGTGACGGATACAAATACAACAACCGATCAGCAGGCAGCAGATACACAGACCGCAGATACACAGACTGCAGAGCAGCAGCCGGCTGATGGGCAGGCAGAGCAGCAGACACAGTAGCGGCAGCGAAAACTGAATCAGATATTTTACGAAAGAGAACTTGGAAAATCCCATGTTCTCTTTTTTGTTATGGCGACGAGGAAAATGCACGCATTTATGCGGTGCATTTGACGAC
>OHBM01001031.1_pt1 | contig 21344 bp, 22 predicted proteins | sample 1577251 | NCBI WGS metagenome assembly OHBM01 (sample SAMEA3541557, study PRJEB24748) | human gut metagenome | biome: human gut; feature: human-associated habitat; material: faeces | place: China | collected 2012 | reverse complement strand
TTTACCTTCTCCCTGCATTTCGGGCAAATGCCTTTAAATGAAATATCATAATCCACAAATTCAATTCCATGAGTGTTATGAATTCTTTCCAGCAAATCCGGTATTTGATCCATATCCACATCAAAAACTTCACCGCACTTTATACATCTTACATGGTAATGATTTTTCAATGTAAAATCAAATCGGTTCGGTCCATCCGGAACTTCAACCTTTCTTAATGCACCTTCCTCTACCAATATATCAAGATTTCTATATACAGTTCCTTTTCCAATTGTTGGATATGCTTCTTTTATAAATTCATACACTTCATTTGCCGTAACGTGTCTTCTCATTTCGTATACGGTATTTCTTACAAGATCTTTTTGAATGGTATTTCTCCTACTTGTCATTAGTCCTCCTTATTAGGATTAGTTCTTAATAAGGATTGTATACCACTATCATCCTGTTGTCAATAAAAATTAGTAATAATTCTCATTATTATAAAAGATGCCAAACTGAGCATCTTTTACCTGAATAACTATTTTATTTTGCGTTCAAATACATATTCTGAATCTGAAGATAAATCAGACCTAAACGAATATCCGAGTCTGTCAAATTTCTGAATCTCCACCGGATTTTCAATATTATTTTCCGCTATGAATCTGACCATTTCACCACGAGCCATCTTGGCATAGGTACCTTTTGTTACCAATTTATCTCCGGATAACTCACAAAATACAATCGTAATATATCTGTCCTGTGGTGTCAGATACTTTTCTATACATTTTGAGTATTCTTTTGATGCAAGATTAATGATAATCCTACTGTCATCGATTACTGAGCGGTATAACAATTCTCCCCAGTACTCATACAGATTTTTTGCATCTCCAATTCCAACCTTTGCCTGCATTTCAAGACGATAAGGAGTCACACCATCCATTGGTTTTAAAATGCCATAAAACGCAGACAAGATTCTTAAATGATTTTGCAAATACTCAAACTGCTGGATTTCAAACACAGATGGTGCCATATATTGAAATGCAATCCCTTCATATGCTAAAACAGCCGGAGTAAGCCTGTTATAAAGATCCATATTTTCCAATCTGTTAAAGTTCTGCTCTGCAATCTTGTCATTACATTTCCAGATAGCTTTCAGTTCTTCTTTTGATTTGCTTTTCATCCAGTTTAATACTTCTGCTGTCTTATCAATATAGACAGGCAATTCAAGCGGTGCTAAGTTATCGGTATCTACAATCATCTTTTTTGCAGGTGATAAAATAATCTTCATTATGCCAATTCCTTAAGCATATTTTCAGGATCATCTGCCGCCTTGACTTTATCATTTGCCTTTATAATGATTCCCTGCTCATCAATAAGATATGTAGTTCTTACTACACCCATAGATACTTTTCCATAATTTTTCTTTTCTTTCCAGACATCATATGCTTCAATAACTTTACGCTCCGGATCTGCTAATAGCGTAAATGCCAGTCCGTATTTTTCTTCAAATCTCTTGTGAGACGCTACAGAGTCCTTGCTTACTCCGAGAATAACAGCTCCCTTCTCAGTAAACTGTGGATAACGCTCAGAAAAGCCACATGCCTGCTTCGTACATCCTGGCGTATTATCCTTTGGATAAAAATATAAAATTATTTTTTTACCTAAATAATCACTTAATTTATGCACTTCTCCGTTCTGATCCGGCAATTCAAAATCCGGTGCTTTTATTCCTAACTCTAACATTTACTATTCCTCCGCTTTTGTATTTTCCACCTGTTTTCTTGTACTTTTATTACCTGAAATCATTTTATGACCAGAATAGACTGCCATAATCATGCATATCAGAGAGCCAAATGCAAAGTATTTGTGTGCTGCTTTTAACCCTTTATATCCTGTATAAAAAGTTCCAACCATTGTAACTATTGCTCCGATTGACCAATATTTATGTGCTTTCATGATACACCTCCATATTTTATTATCAACATCATAATACAACAATTTATTATTTTTCATAGTTTTCTTTTATTTAAAAAATCACATAAGATTACTCTTGTATTGTTTTCAACTTCTTTAATCTTATAAACAACCTTATACCCTTCGGACACATCTCTTCAAGTTCCTCAAGGCTGTAACTTCTCAAATCATCTTTGCTTTTTATCCACATTCTAAACGCATCCATACATAGGAAGTCATCAAATCTGATATAATTCCTGCAGTGTTGCCTGCCCCATATTACTAAACTTTATAAAATGCTCCTTTGGATATCCTCTCAATCCTTCTAATGACTCAAATCCATTTCTTCTGAGAATATTCTTAAAGTTCTGGTCAAGATAATCCACTTCAATTTCCTGATATCTTATACATGGGCGGACCCCCTCTAAGGAAAGACATCCTTCCTCTGTCTGAAAGGCTCCTGGTTTTCAGCCTATGCATGTTATACCACAAGCAAAACTTTTATCTCAATAATGAAATCATTCCCCTGTATTCTTGCACTTATATCTCCATTCATACGCTCCACAAGCTCTTTTGCAATAGATAAACCCAGTCCGGTTGAGGCTCTGCCTCTTGCCACATCTGCTTTATAAAAACGCTCGAACACATGACTTAAGTCAATATTTTCAGGATGTTCCGTATAATTGCTGATTTTAAGCAAGGCGTAATTATCCTCACGGGTAAGCTTGATACTTATATTCTTTTCCCCATGATCAAGACCATTTTTTATGACATTCTGTATAACTCTCCTTAAGCCCTGCTTATTACCTGATATATACAGCATTTCCTCAGTAATACTAATATCCGGGCAGATGCCCTGCTTCTTCCATTCATCATAATAAGAAAATACAGCTTCTTTTAATATTCTGTTCATACAACAATCCGTAAGCTCCAGCTTATACGAATCATTTTTCAGCTTAGTGAATGTAAAAAGCTCCTCCAGCATTTCATTAAGGCTGTTAAGCCTTTCTCTGATTATATCAAGATATCTCCTCTGGTCATCTATATTGTCACATTCCTCTATAAGCTGGAAATACCCATCCAGTGATGTAAGCGGTGTCCTTATATCGTGTGAAAGATTAGTATATGTATCTGCAATAAGCTCTTCTTTTTTTCTGTACTCATTTCTTTCTTTTTTACGCAAGTCAAGAAGCTCATTCAATTTATCTGAAAGCTCACCTATTCCCCCCATATCTATTTCACGTTGAATCAGCTTGTTACTGTCGTGTTCCATAAGAAACGACAACTGGCGGCAGATGTCCTTAATCTGCCGCTGGTATTTCCACATAATAAATGCCTGTATAATAATTATTACTGCTAATATTCCAATAATAATCCTCATTCTCTATATATCCCTTTTCTGAAAAATATAACTGCTTAATGACAGCATTATTATAATAAATACAGCTGCCACACACATTGAACTAACAACATCCTCCCTGCCTGCATTCATAGGAAGCATTGCCATCCTTCCAGTTACTGTATACTTATAGATGCTGAAGTTATGAAGTCCCTTTCTATTAACTACATAATCTATAAAGGCATACACAATGCTCATTATATTCATGGTAAGACATACCGACAAGGTCATGCTTATGACATTGTTCTTAATTATAACTGCTATTGCCATACATATTAACACAAATGCATAATGAAGCATAAGTTCCGTTAAGAAATAAGGTATAATCTCCTTCCAGTTACCCCACACCACACATTTAAACGCAAGCATATTCGCTGCTGCCTGGAATACAAATATCCCTGCAAAGGTAATTGCTGTAAATAAAGCAAGCGCAACTGCCCTTGAAACAATAAGCATCCCCCTTTGTGACACCTGTCCACCAATATTCTTAATATAACCGCTCTTAATATCTGCTGTTGCAAACATAACCGCAAATATTACAAGAAAAAGTGCATAAAACTTTCCCTGTGCATTAGAAAAGAAAACATCCATTACCGTAACCTTCTTCCCTGGCTCCGTAGGTAATTCCACACTCATACCAATATTGACATTATCTGTATTCTGCTGCGAAAGCTGTTCCTTGTTGCTGTCATCTGCCTGTTGTTGCTCCCATTCCTTATTAACTGCATCATAATCTATTTTTGAAAGAAATGAGGTAAGCAGTGCTGATGCCAGCAATATAATCCATATTACATACATACTCTTTGTACGAAACATTCTGTATACATCCATCTTTATCATATTAAGCACGATTGTCACCCCCTGTAAGCCTTAAGAAATAATTCTCAAGTTCTTCACTTGTAATAGATATTCCTTTAACTGGAATTCCCGCCTTTGCAAGCTCCATGTTCAGTCTGGCACTTTCTCCCAGTCTTTCAAATATATGAATATGTTCTTTATCTATAACCTGATAGCTGCTAAAGCCCATATCATCAAGCACAGCAATAGCCTGCTTAGGATTATCAAGTGTAAGCTCTATGCGCTCACTGCATTTTTTCATAAGCTCTTCTCTTGTAAGCTCCTGCACAAGGCATCCATTATGAATAATGCCATAATCTGTAGCAAGCTTTGATAATTCCTCCAGAATATGACTTGAAATACATATTGTCATGCCACACTCCTTTGCAAGCTTCTGGATAGTTTCACGCACCTCCACTATTCCCTGTGGATCAAGTCCGTTAATCGGCTCATCAAGAATAAGCAGGTCAGGCTCGCCTACAAGTGCAAGAGCAATCCCTAAGCGCTGCTTCATTCCAAGCGAATAATGCTTTGTTTTCTTTTCTCCAACAGTATCAAGGCCCACTGTTTTTAACAGCTCTTCTATATATCCTTTTTTCTTAATCCCCGTAAGCTTACATTTAATGTTCAGATTGTCATATGCCGACATATTGCCATAAAGTCCAGGAGCTTCTATAAGACACCCTACTCTTGAACGTACCTTTTGTAAGTCCTTTCCCTTATACCCAAACATTTCTATTTCGCCATAAGACGGTGTTGACAGTCCGCTAATCATCTTAAGACAGGTCGTTTTACCGGCTCCGTTTCTTCCAATAAAGCCATATATCGCACCCTTTTTAATGTGCATATTTACATCATCAACCGCCCTGTGTCTGCCATACTGCTTAGTCAGATTCCTTGTCTGCAATAATAATTCACTCAAAGCTTTTTCCTCCTTTTCTTAACTGCTCTTATCATAAAAAATAAATCCTAATCAATCGCAAATAAATAGTAAAAAAAGAGTAAATTATTCATGCAGGCGATATCCAATCCCCCATATTGTTTCTATATATTCATCAGGTGTCACGGTCTTTATTTTCTTTCTGATATTGCTTATATGCACATCTAGGGTCTTTGTTTCACCCATATATGGCTCATCCCACGCATATTCAAATATATCCTCCTTGCTAAACACCTGCTTCGGATTTTTAAGCAGCAATTCCAGTATTGCAAATTCCTGTTTTGTAATCTTAGGAAGCACCCTGCCACCGATACTTACCTCAAAGGTAGAGCGTATAAGCACCATATCCCTGAACTCAAGCCTTCCGCTGCCTTGTCCTTCCTGTATACCAGCCTTTGTTTTTAATTCCGTTTCTGATTCTATTTCTGCCTCTGCTTCACTTTTTGTTTCTGCCTCTATATGACGAAGCTGCACCTGAATACGTGCCAATACCTCTCTAATCTCAAAGGGCTTTGTTATATAATCATCTGCTCCGTCTGTCAGCACTCCGATTTTATCATCTATACTATCCTTTGCCGTCAGCACAATCACCGGAAGCCTTCCCTGTTTTCTTATCTCTTTTAAAACCTCTTCACCACTTGCACCAGGCAGCATTAAGTCAAGCAGTACAAGCGTATAAGCCTTTTCTTTTATATCCAGAAGCAGCTTTGCCTCTGTTCCTGAAAATGCCTGTTCACACATATAACCTGCCTTCCTAAGTACCTCACAAAGAAGGTTATTAATATTTATATCATCCTCTACAATTAATATATTAGGCATAATTTTTACTCCTGTCCGATATTGTTTTATCACTGATTCCCTGTTTAATCTATATCATAATATTAACATAAATCATATTGTTTCATAGTTTCTACATTTCGATATTCATGCTTCTCATAATATCCTATCAGCTTACCTTCATCTCTGAGTGCTACCATGTAAACATCTTTATTCTGTTTCGCATTTATTTTTCACATTATAACATCTATCAAATTGATCCGCACTAAAAAAGGACGCAGAATCTCTCCCACGTCCTCAAGACTATCTGGCTTTATCTTCTCTCACCTTCGATACTTCCTTTATTTCATATCTATACGATATAAATTAAGTCTCTCCTGTTTCGTATATCTCCTTAATATAAAAATGCAATCATGCGAGAGTTCTCGTAGATTGCATTTTTATCAACAATACTATTTTATTTAGCGTTTACTTTTCTTCTCCTTTTGCTACTGGTATTATGAATGTATAAACATAATAATGTATCCAATTATTAATGTCATTATTCAGCATGTATTTAAGCATATCGACTGTGCTAATCCCTGATCTATTAAATTTTCTAGATACTTAGGAATCTCAAATTTCAGCTAGTTTTCTCTGCAGAATACTCTTATTACTTCCTTTTACAGTAGTTGAATATTCAGTTGTATGCGATATTCTTACGAACATCGTAAACATATCTTAATACACTAGATACATATTGTCGGTAACATCATATGCACTAAATTAATAAATTTAGTAACCTATTATGATTATTATGCGCGCATATAAGTTCTCTTTTGTGAATCTATATTTTAATTATAGCTTCTAAAAATTTATCGTCGGGAAAAAGTTCCTTTTTGTGTTCTTTTGTGCTATCATATAATATGTATTTAATGTTTTTATTTGTGGAGGTTATTCAATGGAAGATATAGAAAGGTCAAACCTAGCTAGAACAATAAAAAAATATAGAAAAGCTCGAAAACTTACTATGGAGCAATTAAGTGAAAAAAGTGGAATAAATTTATCAACATTAAAGAAATATGAAACTGATAATAGAAATCCTAAACTAGAACAGCTTTCTAAAATTGCAGAAGCGTTAGAAGTAAGTGTATTTGAATTTTTAGACATAGAGGTAAAATCTGTAAACGATATTATATCTCTTGTTAATAAAATGAATATAGCTACTGATATTGATTGGGATATTGATAATGATAAAGTATGTATTTCTTTTAAGAATAAAGAAATCAATAATTGTTTAAAAGAATACGCTGTAGATTACAAAAAAGACAATATATTAATCAAAAAAACAGAAACTAATTATGAATCTACACTTACAAGACTTATGCTTATAAATGACAAGCTCAGATAAAAATAAATCATTGCAACAGTGACCAAATTCTCGTGCAAGCGCGGATATTAACTCGTTGCTCACATAAATACAAAAATAAAATCCTGGTTTCACTTCGTATAACTTGCCATCAACCTTAAGACTAACCGCACATAACGCTATGCATCCACGCTTAATACGTATGCCTTTTATCCTTTCAGCTGCCTAGACTGCCATATTTCCACCATACTTTCCATCACCAGCAACCGGCTTGTTTAATATAATCTTATCTTTATCCTCGTATACTATATCCATCTTAACTAATAATTCCAATACTCTTAATCCACTTTGTAAAAAGTACTTTCCACTCACCAGTCTGTGCAAAATCATCACCACAGCCATAACCATGGCCACCTGTTCTGAATATATGAAGTTCAGCACTTACCCCGGCTTTTCTTGCTGCCATATAAAAGCCCACACTGTTCTCAGACAATGTTGTTCTGTCATCATCCGTTTCACATATAAATACTGGCGGCATATCCGGTCTTACAAGCTTATCCGGATTATACTTATGCAGTATCTTTGCCTTACTGTCACTGATTCTCTCAAGCACCTGTTCCTCAGACATATATCTTTTGCCTGCTTCAATACAATCGTCAATACTTATAACCGGATATGAACAAACAGCAAAATCTGGTCTTGCTGATAGTTTATCATATTCATCCTTATACTTATAATCCGCATACACATCACTTTCATACGCTGTTGATAATAACGCTGCCATAAAGCCTCCTGCTGAAAAGCCCATAACGCCTATCTTAGCTTCATCTATACCGAATTCCTGCGCCCTTCCTCTTATAACTCTCATTGCTCGCATAGCATCTATAAGTGGGACATCCTCTGCATTATCATGTTCATCTGATGGAAGTCTGCATTCAAGAACAAATGCACCTATTCCCATACTATTAAGCCACTTTGCAACATCTTCACCTTCAAAGTTGTATACAAGGCGTCTGAACGCACCTCCTGGAATAATCAATACTGCCGGAATCCTTTGTCTGTCTGTACTGTTACCAATACCATCAGGTATATAAGGAACAATATCCGGATCTGTAATGTTCTGCACTATATGCTTTACTCTTCCATCAGGCATATCTTCAGTGTAATATTTTCTTGTAAGCTTAAGGTTCTGCGAACCCGGAGCCCCATGCTCAAACAGCCTTATCCTGTTTACTGGTGTCTTAAACACCTCATTCTGCGTATCTGTCATATCTACTCTTCCCTGCTCTCAAGAAACAAAAGCTTATTAGCCTGTATGCTCAGCTCATCATAATGCATAAGCATATCACTCTCATCATATTCTTCTGAAATCACTTTATAGCCTTCAAACCTTATAAGATTCTTGAAATATTCTTCCACATCTGCTGTCTGCTTAACAACAACCTCACTGAATGCCACTCCCTCTTCTGACTCCTGAAAATCTGGTCTGTAAAGAAGCTCACCGGTAATTATATTTTCTTTATCGGCTACAAATACAGCTTTGGCATAATATTTGTTACTGTCCGTTGTCGCAAGACGTATTCTTCTTGGTGGTGCCATCGTCTTATCATTCATGGCATTGGCTTTCCTGACTTCTTCTGAATCAAAATATTCCTTTTCAATTATCATATTTAACCTTCTTTCTGTCATATAAATCACTCATAGTTTTACAATATCCAAAACAGGACGATATATTTAAGATTCTTATGGATATATGTTCTAAACAGGCTTTTGTATCAGGGGAAACTATTTTTCCATTTTTTAGCCCCCAAAATGGAATTTATTTTTTCACTTTCTTTTCCCCAGTTTTGCATTAAATAAATTCATTTTCTTCTTTTCACCTTGCTTCTTTTTGAAAAATTATATTTCCTTTTTTATGAAGAATTTCGGAAAATTAGATTTGCGTGATACAAAGAAGTAATTGTCTACCACAATGCTAACTCACATAGTGCTAAACGTCAATTATTTCTTACCATTATATTTCATCTGGTCTGACTTCTGTTGAATTAACTTCACGCACCATCTGCATCATATAATTTTTATTCATATCACCATTATCAGGAACTAATATAAGTTCGTGTATGCTGCTTGGTAAAACATATAGCCCTTTACAATTATTAAAGCCAGCTAATTATGAGATATCAAAAACAAGGAAATACAAGAATGATATTGGAAAGATAGAAAACATGGAATACGATAAAATATCCGATTTTTATACATGTAAGAATAACAGCAAACTTACAGTATCACATATAAGACACAATAAAACTAAAACAGGACATGCAGTTCAGAAGATACCTAAGCAAAGGGACTGCGAATGTACTCACTGAAAGTACTCTTTTAGCAATTGCAAGAAACATAAATAAACTTCATAATAAGATTCAGAACGGGAAGACAGGAACACATTTATTTCCTTTAAAAAGTGCCTGAATTTAGAAATATCAAAATAAAAATTTTTAAAACCTATATAGGTTTATTAAAGTACGCCAATTTTTGGAACATCCCATTCATTTTAATAAATAGTAACTTATCACCAGTAAACAAGCAACTTAAAGCCACTTTTATCTGGTTCAGTTTTTTAAGCAGTTTGGTTCAGTTTTGGTTCAGATAAAAAACCAAACTGTACTAGTTTACACCAATTTACATTAAGTATTAGTATATACATTTTTTGCCAAACCGCTTAAATACTGCATTCTAATTTCAAGCAATTATACTATTCGTATGATTACATTCTGTCGTGGAATGTTCTAGTAATAACTGTTGCAAGTGGTAATAATCTGCTCTTTAATATGCTGATAGCATCTTCACTTATAAATCTTGCACCACTTGTCGCCACCATAACTGGATCAACAACTATATTTCCTGCTTTATACTCTGTAAGCTTATCTGCTATTACCTGAATCAGTTCACCTGAAGCAACCATTCCTGTCTTGACAGCATCCGGATATATATCTGTAAATATACCATCCAGCTGCTCTGCTAAAAACTTAGGAGATACCTCCATTATATCTGTTACACCAGTAGTGTTCTGTGCAGTCAGGGCTGTGATTGCACTCATCGCATATACACGATTAGCTGTCATTGTCTTTATATCTGCCTGTATTCCGGTCCCTTTTTAGTCTTTATATAATCTATGAGCCCCGCCTGTTCAAGCTTTTTCCTTAATCTTGTAACATTAACAGTCAGCGTGTTATCATCAATAAAGTCATCACTTTCCCAAAGCTTCATCATAATATTATCACGCGAGACTACTTTACCTATATTCTCAAGAAGACTCTGCAGTATACGGTACTCATTCTTAGTAAGTTCAATCCTTTTCCCATTATACATAAATGTCTGGTCATTCAGGTTAAGTATACAGCCGTTATGTTCTATGATATTCGTACTCTCTGCAAATGAATATGTCCGTCTTAGCATTGCCTGCACCTTAGCTATAAGCACATTGATATCAAAGGGCTTTACAATAAAGTCATCTCCACCCATATTAATAGCCATAACTATGTTCATATTATCAGACATTGATGACATAAATATAACTGGCACCTTTGATATATTATACATAGACTCACCCTGCTTCAATGTGCTTCATTATTGTATTATTATTTACAAGCTATTACGTTAAGTATATATTCATACATTCTCTTAGTTGAAGATATGCTTAAGTGTTCCTCAGTTGTATGAATATCAAAAATATCAGGTCCCATTGATATGCAGTCAAGTCCTTCTATTTTGCCTGCAAGTATACCACATTCAACACCTGCATGAATAGCCTCAATAGTTGGCTTTTTACCATACATCTGTTCAAATATCCTTACCATGTCATCACGCAGCTTAGAATCCTTCTTATATTCCCATGCTGGATATTCACCTGTAAATTCAGCATTTGCCCTGAATGCTTCACTAATGAATTTGATCTGGCTCTTAAGATTCTTTAAAGCAGCCCCTACAGAACTTCTAAGTGAGAATCTAAGACATATACCTGATTCATCTAGTGAAATCACACCAAGATTAAGCGAAGTTTCCACAAGATTATCTATATCCTGGCTCATTCTCATTATTCCGTTAGGTAATGCCTGTATAAGTGAAACTGCCCTTGTGCTATCTTCATATGTTACTGCCTCTGTGCTGCAACCCTCTGATATATCTACAACACACTTTAAGTTTGCATCAGATGTAGCAAACTCTTCTTTTATCTCTTTTGCTGCATTCTCAATAGCTGCTTTAACCTCTGCTGTCTTGTCTGCTGCTACAATAATCTCAGCCATACATTCTCTTGGAATAGCGTTATCCTTTCTTCCACCGTTAAACGCTGCAAGATATACATTATTGTCTGTGATAACATCCCTTAATATTCTTGACATAAGAACATTCGCATTACCTCTGCCTTTATCTATTTCAACACCTGAATGGCCTCCTGTCAGTCCTGATAAAGTAATACTAAGCTTTGTTCCAGTAACCTTATTTTTATCAAGCTTTAGTGTAACTCTGCTACTGCAACCACCTGCACAGCTTGCAAGCATGATTCCTTCTTCTTCACTATCCATATTAAGAAGCTTTTTGCCCTTTAACATAGATACATCTATGGAAGAAGCACCTTCCATGCCTACTTCCTCAGATACTGTACACACGAACTCAAGACGTGGATGTGCGATACTGTCGTCATCAAGTATTGCAAGTGCATAGGCAACAGCTATTCCATCATCACCACCAAGCGTTGTTCCCTTAGCAGATATGAAATCACCATTTACCTCAAGATCCAGTCCATCCTCATCCATATTCTTATCACAATCAGGTGTCTTCTCGCATACCATATCCATATGTCCCTGAAGTATTATAGGTGCTGCATCCTCATAACCCTTTGAGGCTTCCTTTATTATGATTACATTGTTAAGTGAATCCTGATAATATTCAAGCTTTCTTTCCTTAGCGAAATCAACAAGATAATTGCTGATTTTTTCTTCCTTATATGATGGATGTGGGATATTACATATATCCTCAAAAAAAGAAAATACATTTTTAGGTTCTAATTCAGATAATACTCTCATAACACTGTCTCCTTTAAAATATTTATAATCTACAAATCTATTTTATTCATTTGTTTATCTGCTTATTTATTTGCCTATTTAGCTACTTATTTATCTTGTTCATATATACAATAAACTGATTCTTATGAAGCAGCTTTATAAAATAACACAATCTCTCATACAGCGGCTCCGCTTTATCTCCAAAATGCTCTTTCACAAGCTGTCCTATATCATAAATACTTCTTACACCATCTATGCTATGCCATACAAATGTACCGAAATCATCTAGTTCGATGTAACTATATCTGGGCTTTCGTGCAATAAGCTGCGCTATTCTGTTAAAAATCCCCTTATTGTGTACTTTGACTTCTACATGACCTTTTTTGTTTTCCCTGCATTCGAACAACGAATTATGCTTTGGAACATAGTCTAAGTAATTATCCTTCTGCTTAGCCATAAATCAAGCCTTCTCCTTTAATCCTAGAAAATAAAAATCTGCCGGCAAAATAACCGGCAGACTCATTATAACATATTATTTATTATTTTGTCTTCTTTTCTTTTTTGTTAATAAATGCTACTAATGTTGCAACAAGACATGCAAAGAATACAAGTCCTCCGATATTACCAAGATTAATAATCTTTGATATATTAATAACATCGCCAAGAGTATCTGCACCAACAGGAATAATAGCGAATACCGCTAAAAGGATACCAACCAGTCCTTCACCGGCAATAAGACCTGATGAATAAAGTATTCCCTGATTAACCTTAGCCTTACGCTCTTCTTCTGTAATACCTTTCTTCTTATCAACGTAAAGTCTTACAAGTCCACCAACCATAATAGGTGTACTTAAATAGATTGGAAGATAAAGTCCTACTGCAAATGGAAGCACAGGTATCTGAAGAATCTCAACTACTATTGCAATTGCAACTCCTGCAAATACAAGTGACCATGGAAGGCTGTTACCCATAACACCTTCAACAACCATCTTCATAAGAGTTGCCTGTGGTGCTGGTAATTCTGTTGAACCATAGCCCCATGCTGCATTAAGTAAATAAAGTACTCCACCAACTGTAATAGCTGATACAGCTACACCAATAAGTTCACCAGCCTGCTGCTTGTAAGGTGTTGCACCTACTATATAACCTGTCTTTAAATCCTGTGATGTATCTCCTGCTATAGCAGCAATTATACATATTACAGAACCAATACTTATAGCCGCAACCATACCCTTCATTCCAACAGCACCTGTTGCCTTAAGAATCGCTGATGAAATAAGAAGTGTCGCAATAGCCATACCTGATACAGGGTTATTGGAACTACCTACTAATCCAACCATACGAGATGATACTGTTGCAAAAAAGAAACCAAATATGATAATGATAATTGCACTAAGAAGATTTACAGGAATAGCTGGGATTAACCACATAATAATAGCAAGTACTCCGATTCCTAATACAACAAACATCATAGGAATATCCTTAGTTAATCTTGATTCTACTCCATCTGCCTTCTTACCATATCCCTTAAGTGCCTGCTTAAATGTCCTTACAATAAGTGGTAATGACTTAATTAAGCTTAAAATACCACCAGCTGCAACTGCACCGGCTCCAATATAACGTACATAATTAGACCATATCTGTGATGGACTCATCTGTGAAACTGGAATAAGTGCTGGTCCAATGATATTATCTCCACCGAATAATGCGATTAATGGCATAATCATAAACCATGCAACAGAACCACCTGCAAGAAGGTATGATGATACCTTCGGTCCACATATATAACCAACTCCTAAAAGTGCAGGTAATACATCTGCACCTACTGCTGAACCCTTATATGGTTTAATTGTAAAATCAACCTCACTTGGGAACACCTTAAGTCCATCTGCTATAAACTTATAAACAGCAGCAATACCAAGACCTGCAAATACTGTGCCAGCCTTAGCACCACCTTCTTCACCTGCAACTAATACCTCAGCACATGCCTGTCCTTCTGGATAAGGTAACACACCATGCTCCTGGACTATCAATGCACTACGAAGTGGAATCATGAATAATACCCCAAGGAAACCACCAATTAATGCAATAAGCGCTATCTCAACTAAAGAAGGCATAGCTGTACCTTCCTCCTGCGCCCACATAAATAATGCTGGAAGTGTAAATATAGCACCTGCTGCAACCGATTCACCAGCAGAGCCAATAGTCTGTACCATGTTATTCTCTAATATGGAATCTCTTCTTAATATAAAGCGGATAATTCCCATTGAGATAACCGCTGCTGGTATGGATGCAGAAACTGTCATACCAACTCTAAGTCCTAAATATGCGTTAGCACCGCCAAATAATATAGCTAATAAAACACCTATAATAACAGATGTAACTGTTAACTCAGGCATAACCTTATCAGCTGGAATATAAGGCTTGAACTCTTTCGTTTCGTTCATACTCTTTCTCTCTTTCTTAATATTCTTATGCAAAAATCGCATATAATATAATATTATTAAAAAAATATAAAAATGTCAAATATCTTTCAGATATAAATTGTAAACCGTAAATAGTAAACATAGCTTTATTCCTATGCAATTCCTGCAATCAGAACTTTGCAAATATATTAGTACTATTCTTAAGATTCTGGGCAATACTCTTGTTTTCTATCATTTTATTGCTGATATTGACTATATCCTCAACAAGATCCTGTGTGCTTATAGCCGCATTATTAACACCGGCAGCACCCTCATCAACTACTGTTGTTATCGTATTGATAGAATGAGCTATTTCTTCCATGTTTTTCTTTAGTACATCTGTTTTTTCAACGAATTCATCCATTGCATTCTCTATATATGAAGCATTTTCTTTATATTTCACACCGCCATCAACAAATGTCTGCAATTCAGGAAGAATAGTCTGCTGAAGATAAGAAACCAGATTATTAGCATTATCTGATAAATTATTAACAGCAGCAACAACAACCGAGTTAATACTTTGTATCTTGTTTGCAGTTTCACGGCTTGAATCTGCTAACTGACGTATCTCATCTGCCACTACTGCAAAGCCTTTACCTGCTTCACCTGCTCTGGCAGCTTCTATTGATGCATTGAGTGCTAACAGATTCGTCTGGCTTGATATATTAAGAATATCATTAGTAAGATTATTTACCTGGTCAACACTCTTACTATCTTCTATTGCCCTGTTAAGAACATCTAATATATTTCCAACCTTTTCACCTGTCTGAACCATATTATATCTGGCATCACTTTCTATTTTTTCTGCATTTGCCTTCATTTCTTTTGAAAACTTATTAATATCATCAGACTTTGTTGCTATAATTTCAACATCTTTTCGTATAGCATCAGCATTGTCATTAATAGTATTAACAGAAAGCCCTACATCCTGCATAGTTGCAGATAATTCCTCTGTCATGGCAGATAAATCTGAAGCACTATCATTGGATTTGGCAACACTGCCATCAACCTCAGCAACAACATTTTCCATATAGTTAGTATTCTCTATAATCAGCTTAAGTATTTCCTGCAGCTTATCCATAAAAAGATTGATACCATTGCCAAGATCTGCTATCTCATCATTAGATATAACTCTTACGCGCTTTGTCAGATCTCCTTCTCCATTATCGATTCCATCAATAATATCCCTGATATCTTTATTAGTTGCGATAATTGGTTTGATAACATACTTCATAACACAGTATATTGCTACAATAATCAATATAACGCTTATAATAATAACTATTCCATTGCTGACAAGTGAACTTACATACACACTGGTAAGCCTTTCTCTTGCCTCAGAAGCTGTATCATTGGCATGTGTGCTTAACACCTCAATATCTTTCTGGATTGCTGTGCTGCTATCACTTACAACTCCGTTAGCAATAGCATATGCTTCCTCATTCTTGCCTAAAGCACTGTATGCCATAATGTTTCCGAGCTCATATTTCATGGTATCACAATTACTTACTAATGAATTATATGTATCCATATCATCAGTCTGGACATATTTTTTATATTCATTCAGCTTTTGTTCTAATTCTTCCTGATTATCATTAATCTTGCCTACTACTGATATCATAGTATTAAGATCTGTTGCAATAATATGTGATAATCCAAGTGTATGAATAACCTGTATATCATTCTTTATTTCACCTAAATCCGAAACACTCCTCATACAGTTATCTGCTATATCGGCGGCATTAGAGTTTACAGTTCTTATATTGTTTATAGCCATAACATTACATATTATTGTTAAAGCACCTAATATAAATACTGGCAATAATATCAGTGTCTTCAGGCTCGTCCTTTTTTTATTATTCATGCTTGTTCTCCAATCTTTTCCACACAGGAAAGCAACTTGTATCAGCTTACTTCTACTTAACAGCAGAGGCTGTAATTTCATTAACCAATGTATCCATGACTTCCTGATCCGATAAACCACCATTATTACCACTAAGTACAGTATTAGCAAATTTTTTACATGCATCCCAGTAGCTGTTTCCTACTCTTTGTAATGTTCCATACTGGGACTGTGCCATGATTGCCTGAATTGCAGCTACTTTTTTGATTTCACCTGATTCTGCTGCCTTGCTGTTAGATGGACCCTGATTTCTCTCTTTAAACCTAAGTTCCTGGTTCTGCTGATTAGTCAACCAGTCAGCAAGCCTGCATGCCCATTCTTTATTCTTTGAATAAGAGTTTACTCCCATCATCTTATAGCCTGTAAATGAAGACATCTGAACTTCCCTTCCTGCAACTGTATATGTTGGCAGCTTACAGGCACCATAATTCTCACCCCAGGCTTCCTTTACATTCATAACATCCCATACACCACTTATTCCTGCTATAACATCACCACTTTTAATCTGCTCAGCTATATCTCCGTTAGGCATACTTACAAAACCTGGATTAGCAGCTATACTATCGAGTGCCTGCTTTATAGCCACTCCGGTTATGTCACCTGTCTGCGAATTCCAGTTACATTCATTAGTTATACCATCTGGTTTAATAGAAAGACTAAGTCCTGTATTTCCGAAAAATGCATAAAGATACCATCCGGAATCAAACTCCATGGCAACCTTTTTATTGTTAGCTGCTGCAATGGACAACATTTTGTCTAATGATTTAACATCATCTTCCGAAAAATAATCTTTATTGTAATACATAAAATATCCATTGTCTGCTGTCATAGGATAGCCATATAATGTATCATTCATGGTAGCCGCTTCAACTGACTCCTTTACATTAGCTGCTGCTATTTCATCTGCATTGGGTACCTCTGTCAGAACTCCGCCAGCCGTTAATGATATAATCTGATCATCCGGAAACGAAAACACATCTGCACCATTGTGTACATCTGTAAGCATGACATCACGAACCTGTGAATCTGCCTGGATTTCAACCGTTATATCAAACTCTGCTTCATCTTTATATTGTTCCTTAAAGCTGTCCAGCATTTTGTTCATGACATTCAGGCCATCCTTTTCCGTCCACACTTTTAAAGAGACAACTTTATCTGTGCCACCTGCTGATTCATCTATATTGCCACCTGTTATACCTGCTTTACCACATCCTGATAAGACAATAGAAGATATCAAGCCAATAGCACATAATTTCCTTGCTATTTTTTTGTTCATATTAATATACTCCTTTTGTATAAATTTACGTCCTTGTATACCGATTAGAATTTAATAATAAATTAATAAATGTAAAATCGAAATCACAATCAAATTCCCTTCAGATTACTTCACACGAATTTGACAAATCATAATAGAAATTAATTAACGTACTAATACATTATATTTATTGTATAACTTTATAACAGTATTTGTCAATCATTTTACCTGCTGGTTTTGGCGGTTACTGGGCAAACTAGCCAGCACCTTACTAGTAGTAATTACTGACAGTAATCCATTTTCTGATTCTGATTCTAAGTATTCCACAAGATAGTTTTCTGCCACATAAGACTCCCATTATGCATCCAATGCAGCTTAACAGCACATATAGTACTCCCATTACATGCTTTCCATTTTCAAACAGATTATACGCTTCCAAAGAAAATGTGGAAAATGTAGCAAATCCACCGCACCCTCCTGTTTTCCAGAATAAAATTGTATTTTTTGATATTTCATTCTTACTGCCGGCAATACCAGCAATAAATCCTATCAGAACCACTCCTATAATATTAGTAATTAATGTTAAAATTGGAAATCCGCTTTTAACAGGTATAAGGCTTATAGCATATCTTGATACCGCCCCCGCTGCTCCACCAAGAGCCACAAATAAAAATTCCATATATTTCACATCCTTTTACAGTTCAATACAGAAAGAATGACCGATCCCAGCTTACGAATATCAATTGGTTTTGCAATGTGTCCATTCATGCCGGCATCAAATGCCTTTTTCCTGTCTTCTTCAAAAGCATTTGCTGTCATAGCAATGATAGGAATGCCAGTTTCCGTCTTTTGCCTTATACTCTAATGCCGTTGTATCATCATTCTTCAATCTGTCCGCAAGAGTAGACAAATCGAAGAATTTCAAAACCATATCGTAATGTTCCTGACAAACAAAATTATCACAGATTTCCTTCATTTTTTCTGAAGCAAGTCCAACTTTTCCTGTCAAACGATGAATTTTCTGTTCCTGCTTTATAATATCATCTACATAACGAAACGCTACCATGATACCAAAACTATTCTGTTCTGTTCCGTTTGCCCGAATCGCATGTACTTCAAAATTTTTATGTGTTTTACTATTCGGAAGACTTCTGTAGCGAAACAACACCCATTCTTCTTTCAAAAGTTCTTCTTTTAAAGCATGTGTTTCCAGTCTTGCCAGAAAATAATCTCTGTCTTCTTCAATCACATAACTCTCTGCATATGCTTTTAACATTGGCATATATGCAATCATCGTTTTATTGGGAGCTTTTATAAATTTTGCAGCATTCGCACCTGAATCAACCTTTATTACTTCCCCAACACATGCATCTAAATCTACATAATATACAGATGTATACTCCTGACAGAGCGTGTCGAGAAACATGTTTTTGTGCTCCAGTTCTTTGTTTTTTTGTTTAAGATGCTGTTCTACAAGTGTATTAACCAATGCACTGCCAAGATGTGCTCCGATCAGTTCAAGGAAAAATATAAAATTTTCGTTTTCCCGGATATATGGATTGTCCAGCCCTAAAAACCAGTCAGGTAGGAGCCATGAAAAAGCGGCATTAATCTCTCTACTATAAAAAAATATGAAACTGATAACAGAAATCCTAAACTTGAACAGCTTGAAAAAATAGCTGCGGCTCTTGATGTGAGTGTTTTTGAATTTTTAGATATAGAAGTCAAATCTATAAATGACATAATTTCACTGGTAAATAAAATGAATAATGCTACTGAAATTGAATGGGATATAGATAATGAAAAGGTAAGTATTTCATTTAAAAACGAGGATATAAACAATAGTCTCAAAGATTACGCCTTAGATTATAGATGTAAAGATATTAATATAGAAAATGAATCTTCTGATTCTGAAGCAACTTTAACCAGACTTATGCTTATTAACAACAGTCTAAAGTAATTACTAACTATTTATTTTCTATATAATTTCTTGCAACAACATATATTTTAATTAAACTTGTCGCAAAATGTTAATTTGCATATATCATGTCTTCAAGCCAAATTTGATGTCGTGAAAATTTAACAGCTAATAAAAAAAATAAAGTGCAGATTCTAACTGAATCTGCACTCCTTTTTTGTTCAGATTATAAATGGTGCTTTTTATATCTTATTATATCTTGTTATAACTTAATATCGACTTTTCCCAGTTTTCATGCATCTTTGCAGACATTATAGCTGGTCCAGTTTTTTTCTCGATTTGGTACAGATTTGGTCCAGTTTATAAATGAAAATATACTATTTTATGGTAATTTACATTAAACTGATTTTTCTTCAAATCTCTCAAACCCACATAAACACTGTATTATAAAATCTGAAAAAACTCAAAACAGCAATTACATTCTATCGTGGAATGTTCTGCTGATAACATCCATCTGCTGTTCCTTTGTAAGGTCGATGAACTTAACAGCATATCCAGATACACGAATTGTGAAGTTAGCGTACTCTGGCTTTTCTGGATGCTCCATAGCATCAAGAAGCTTATCCTTACCAAATACGTTAACGTTAAGGTGATGAGCACCCTGATCGAAATATCCGTCCATTACGTTAACAAGGTTGTTAACTCTCTCTGAATCATCATGTCCAAGAGCATCTGGGTTCATTGTCTGTGTATTAGAGATACCATCAAGAGCCCACTCATATGGAAGCTTTGTAAGAGAGTTAAGTGAAGCAAGAAGTCCGTTCTGCTCTGCACCGTAGCTTGGGTTTGCACCTGGAGCAAGTGGTGTACCAGCCTTACGTCCATCTGGCATGTTACCTGTAAACTTACCATATACTACATTAGATGTAATTGTAAGGATAGATGTTGTTGGCTCAGAATTTCTGTAAGTATGTCTCTTCTTAATCTTGTCAAGGAATGACTTAAGAAGCCATACAGCGATATCATCAGCTCTGTCATCATCATTACCATACTTAGGGAAGTCTCCCTCTGTCTTAAATGCCATAGCGATACCTGTCTCAGGATCTCTCTCTGATACAGTAACCTTAGCATACTTAATAGCTGAAAGTGAATCTACTACATGTGAGAATCCAGCAATACCTGTTGCAAATGTTCTCTTAACATCTGTATCGATAAGAGCCATCTCAGCAGCTTCATAGTAGTACTTATCATGCATATAATGGATAAGGTTAAGTACATTAACATAAAGATCTGCTAACCAATCCATCATCTTATCAAACTTAGCTACAACTTCATCATATTCAAGAACATCTGAAGTAACTGGCTTATAAGCTGGTCCAACCTGAACCTTAGACTTCATATCTACACCACCATTGATAGCGTAAAGTAAGCACTTAGCAAGGTTAGCTCTAGCTCCGAAGAACTGCATTTCCTTACCTGTCTGTGTAGCAGATACACAGCAGCAGAT
>OHBM01001030.1_pt1 | contig 21363 bp, 19 predicted proteins | sample 1577251 | NCBI WGS metagenome assembly OHBM01 (sample SAMEA3541557, study PRJEB24748) | human gut metagenome | biome: human gut; feature: human-associated habitat; material: faeces | place: China | collected 2012 | reverse complement strand
CCTGTGATGATGGCATCGGCATAACCGTTCCTGACGCTCATCCTGCGACTGCCGAACAGGCTGACGATGCGGTCGAGGGCATCGCGTGTGTCGCGGCTGAGGAACACGGGCTTCCGGTCTTCGATGGACGGTACCGGAAGGAACATTGCCTTGTATTCCTCCAGCGATGCTCTGCGTTGCTTGCCGCTGACACGGTGTACCACCTGCGAGCTTCCATCCGTATTTTCCTGCACGGCTTCACCTGTTTGTTCACTCATGTTCTCATCCATACCTGCCTGTACATCCTCGTGCTCCTGTGCCGGCATACCGGCAGGCGCAGGTTTCTGCTCTTCCACTTCCGGCTTGATACCCAAAAAGATTTTCAAATCTTCATCCATTGTCCGGCTGCTTGCATTCTTTCTCATACTTGTTTGAATTAAATGTTTAACAATAGTGGTCGTAGTGCGCACATTTGACCGATTATCGGCAGCAAAGGAAATGGATATAATGCAGGAAGTCAAATACTTGGATTGGCTGTGGCAACAATGTGGCATTTTGCATTTTTCATATATGATTAGTGGTGGATAATTCACAGAATTGCCACAGAAGTAGAAAATAGCCGTTTCATATTTAAGGGCTTAATCTGAACGGATAATACGAAAATAAAAATGTTCTCAGGGTCTTGATTGGAAAATCATCTTGCAGTACATGGTATCCGCAATGCGCCACAGGCTACCGTACCAGCGCCAAATGCTGCCACGATGCTGCGGATTGGTTGAAATCTGCCGGACTTGGCTTTTCTTTGTACAGTCGGCAACTGGAAGAGCTGTTGCGGAATATGGAATTAAGCCAATCCCTACCACTTGCAGCCACAAGCTGCCAGTCAGTAGTAAAGCCATTGTCCGATGCTGGTATTGGCTTTACTTTGCAGACAAACAGGATTACCAACAATAAAAACAGTATATGCAATGAATGAATTTGTGATTATCTCGAAAGACGTGTTTGAAGAAATGGTCGGAAAATTTAACCACTTCTCCGACCGGGTGAATGAAATCCTCGGCAAAAGGGAGGAAGGACGGCTCAGCCGCTGGATGGACAATCAGGATGTCTGCCAGCAGCTTCGCATCAGTCCGAGAACCTTGCAGACGCTTCGCGACAACGGGACGCTGGCTTACTCCCAGATAGGGCATAAGATTTTCTACAAGCCGGAAGACGTATTGCGTATTGTCCAGCTCGTGGAGGACAGACGAAAGGATGCAACCTGTCGGGGAAAGACTATCTGAATATAATCAAATCTATTGTACCACTAAATCCACTGTAACAAATGAACGGAACGATTAAAACAAATGATGAATGGGCTGTCGGCTTCATGAAGGAACTGGACTCTATGCTGAACGGCATTGAAAGCATGAACGAAAAAAGCAAGGCTTCATTCGGTAATGAACGCTTCCTGACGGACAAGGAGGTGTCGGCATGGCTCAAAGTGAGCCGACGCACCTTGCAGGATTATCGTAACAACGGGATGGTGTCCTATTACCAGTTGGGTGGTAAGATTCTCTACAAGGAATCTGACATCGAAAAGCTGGTGATGGGCGGGTATCGGAATGCTTACCGAACGGAAACGTAATTTTGTAAAGTGTGAAAGGAACAGAAGCCGATGGCGACAGGTAAATTACCCGGCCATCGGCTTCTTGCATTATTATCATTATAGGTACAAACAACACTAACATTTGTATCGTGGATTGGCTTCGGACAGTGAAAAGAACAAATGAATGGGCTTTTCCTGATTGGGCGCATACAGCCTTTCCATAATGAACATTCTGAAAACCATACATTCCCTGCTGCGTAGTCTGAACGCAAGAGCTATGACGATTTCAAGGCTGTACACCATGTAACGTGTCCCGTCTTCCTGTCTGATGTAGCACATGGTTGTTTCTTCCAACAGTTCATGATTCTTATAAATATCACGGATAGCCTTGCGGATGTCACAGCAGAATACCATAAACAGGTCTGACATTTCCTGCTGTGTCATCCAAACAGGAGCGGTCGGCATGGCGACCACTCCTGTTTCACTGATTGTAATGATTCCTCGTTCCATAATGTATGTTTTTAATGTTTTCCCTGTCTTTGTTCCACTCCGGCATACGGAACTTGTTCCCAATGCGCTGTGTCAGCTTCTTTACATCCTCGTCCACTTTCTGATGGGTCAGTCGGGAATAGATTTGTGTGGTGCGCATGTTCTTGTGTCCCATCATCTGGCATACGGTTTCCAACGGAACTCCCTGTGAAAGAGTTATCAATGTTCCGAAATTATGTCGTGCCATATGATAGGTAAGCCGTCTTTCAATTCCGCATAACTTGGCGAGTTTGGGCATATTGTTGGTCAGGGCGGAACGACATGGCATATTGAACAGCCTGCCACCTGCCCGCTCTCCCTCGTATTTCTCCAATATCCTGCGTGGAATGTCAAGCAGGCGTATCGCACACTTGCTCTTGGTTTTCTGACGTTTGAGCTTTATCCATAAATTCCCCTTGCCGTCCTTGCTCAAATTACTTGTATTCAGGTTGCACATATCAATATAGGAGATACCTGTAAAAGTGCTGAAGATGAACATATCACGGACGAGGCAAAGGAAACCGTTTGGAACGGGCGTGTGCATGAGCTTCTGTAGCTCGTCCATCGTCAGATGGCGGTGTTTCCTCAGTGCCTTTTCAGGAATGAACGAGGCAAACGGGTTATAACGGATTGTACCTTGCGCCAGTGCCGTCCTTGTCATGGTCTTCAGTTTTATGATATACCCCTCCACTGTGGCAATGGAATATCCCATGTCCGTCCGCAAGAAATTGTCATATTTTTCAATGAAGGCATAATCAAGCTGCTTTAACGGGATGTCTTCCGCACCGTAGCAGTCATGTATAAATTTCTGGAGGGTTTTATAGGATGCCTTGTGGGCTTTCAATGTGCCGTAAGCGCGGTTAATACACACACGCTTGGCATATTCCTCCATGTATTCACGGTAAAGTTCCAGCAGTTTCCGTTTGTATTGCCCGACACCGTTCACTGCATTCTTGACAAGCTCAGCCGTGATATAGCCCTGTTCGTCAAGTATCTCCCTGTAATAGCGGTGTATTTCTTCCTCCAGCCTGTCAATCTTTGCGTTGGTCTCCTTTGCGATACGGCTTTTCCCCATCAGGCGGTAGTTCTTGGCATCCCACAATTCCGGCTGCACTTCCATTTTCGTGGAGAACTGTGCGACTTCGGTATTGATGGAAATTCTTCCCATGAGCGGACACAAGCCGTTCTTCTTTACCTTTTGCCGGTTGATGTAGAACAATACCGCGAAAGTATTGTAGGTGGTGCTGCGTTCTTTCTTCATGGCTTCATTCTTTTATTGTGTCCGGCTTTGGTTTTCGATGTCGCAGTCTGGGACGTTGCATCCTCAGCCAATGGGGTATAGTTGAATTTGTCATCAAGACGTTTTTGCAGCCTGCCCATATCCTCGCTTACCTTGTCATGGGTCAAATGTGCATAGATTCGGGTGGCACGCCAGTCCCGGTGTCCCATCAGTTCGCGTACCGTATCAAGCGGAACTCCCTGAGAGAGAGTGACTACCGAAGCGTATGTATGCCGTGCCTGATGGAATGTGACCCGACGTCTGATTCCGCATGCTTCCGCTATCCTTTTCAGGTAGATGTTTGTCTTGCTGCAACTGTACATCGGAAACAGCCTGCCGTTTTTGGCGATGCCCCGATATTTCTCAATGAGTTCCAGCGGAAGTTCCAGTAACGGCACATGAAATGGAGTGCCTGTTTTCTGCCGTGCGCTGTGAATCCACCATGTCCCGTCCTCTGCCTGTGCGAGATTCCTTTCTGTCAGGTTGCGGAGGTCACTGAACGAGATTCCGGTAAAAGCAGAAAAGAGGAACACGTCACGCACGAGGTTGAGGTTGGATTTGGGCAGAGGTGTGGCTATCATCCGTTTCAGCTCCTTTTCAGACAGGAATTTTGGGACGATGGGAACATAGTCAAACGTATAGCCGACAAAAGGGTCTTGCCGGAGGTGTCCGCCATTGATGGCAGATTTAAGTACACGGTGCAGATAGCCCATCATCCTTGTTATGGTGGAACGTCCGATTTTAAGGTCGGTGCGCAGGTACAGGTCGTATGCGGATACGAAAGCCGGATTGACAGATTGGAACGGCAAGTCCCTCACGTTGTACCTCAGCCGGAGGAAGTCCTTCAGGTGGCTCAATGCCACGCAATACTGCTTGTAGGTTGCCATCTTGCGGCTTATACCGACCTTCTTGTAGAAGCTGTCGTTGCATTTCTCATAAAGGGAGATTAGCGTTTCCTGTTCGGAGGATATGCCCTGAAAGGCATTCTTCACTTCCATTGCAGACACGTTTTCCTTTTTCGCCAGCAAGTTCTTGCAGGCGGAACGGATATCCACGTTTATCCTGTCCAGTTCCCTGTTCACGACAATGGCGGGTTTGCTCTTGCCCACAGCCCTGCCGGATTTTACATTCCACAGTTCTGGAATGGCATACACCTTGGTGCTGAACTGCACCATTGACTTACCGATACGGATTCGCCCCAATATGGGCATCGTCCCGTCGGCTCTTTCCTCGTTTTTCTTGAGATAGAATGTTACTTTCAATTCATCCATAATCAGCTCTTTTTTGTTCGCAAAATTATATTGTACAGAGCCAATCATCCGTTTGCAGAATGGTGCGGACGGGTGCAGGAAAAACCGATGGACTATTATTTTAACCTATTGTTTGCAAAGAACCTCTTTGAATCTGTCAAACTGCTGTCTGACAATGTTGTTTTACCAGAAATGTGAATGTCCTTTTCTGCATAAACAGGTAACGTATTCGTAACGGAAAGTCTGCACATATCCGCTATATTCTGCTGTTTTGCCACTTGGCAACAATGGAAGAAATTGGGAAGTTTACACGTGATGTTCAGTAAGTTACGCAGATTGTTCCATTTTTGCATCAGCGATGCTCAATATGGTCACAATATAACCTCGTTTTTACCCAATTTAGAGGATAATCAGCCACACCATCATCCATCTTTAAACAGATAAATTCAAGGTCAATTTGCCACAATTCAATCACCTAATCACCATGATTTATAAAGAGAGTAGAGAAGAAAACAAAGCAGTAGAATAGGGAAGAAGTATCATCTATTTATGCCATATAGATAAAATAAAAAAAATCCCCATAACTTTATCAGTTACAGGGATTTATATGTTAGCAATGTATTATATTACTTGCTCAAAGCAGTAGCTACGTCTACAGCACAAGCTACAGTACATCCTACCATCGGGTTGTTACCGATACCCAGGAATCCCATCATTTCCACGTGAGCAGGAACTGATGAAGAACCGGCGAACTGAGCGTCAGAGTGCATACGACCCATAGTGTCTGTCATACCGTAAGAAGCAGCTACACTGCATCCCTGTAACCTCTTTCTAATCTCTCATAAATTATTGTGTTACAGTTAGATATTCAAGTATTTAAAAGAACTCTCCAGTTATTAGTTACTGTTATATTGTTAAGTGGTCGTGAATAAGTCACAAACCTTATGAATTTAGTAATGTAGTTACTTCATTTTTCAGTTTGGGTAAATGATTAATAATCATACTCCAAAGTATATCTACTGATAAACTGTCATACCCATGTATAATGTAATTTCTTGCATCTACTATTTTGCGAGAATTAGTAATAGCTATGTCTTTATCAGCTTTTAATATCCTGTTCATAGCTTCACCTATAATTTCGATGTTTCTTTCTACCGCACGTCTAAGGCAAAGATTACTGTAAAAATCATCATATAATTTTGGCTCACTGCCGAAGAAACTTTCTATTTCTTCAATAGCAGTCAGAATATCTTGTAGGTGTTTCTTTGTTAAATCATCCATAAATTAAAGTTTTAGTGGCATCCACATTCTTTTTCAAATATGGATTTTTGATGGTTTGTTCTTCCAATAAGTCTATTTCTCTGCCCAATAATTCCTCCAGAGAGTATTTAAAATCAAAGTAGTTATCAAAGTAATCTTCTACTTCTTTTTTATTGAAATCCACTACTAAATCAACATCGCTTTTATCATTAAAGCGGTTGGTAAGGATAGAACCGAACACAAACAGTTTGTGAACCTTATGCTTTTTGCATAGGTCTATAATTTTATGAATATTGTTCTCTATCAGTTGCATATGTTCTGCTTTTTAATATAGCAAATGTAGTGATTCTATTTGTATTAACAATACTGTTTGAGGATAAGTTGAACTTGTTTCAATCACTTTTTTATCTATGTAATGATATTGTATATACTGATATAGTATAGTTTTCCGTTTGTTCAATATTCAAGCATAAGCTATATTTCTATTCTGATATTTTATAGCGGTGCTAAAATTCAGAGTAGGTATATAAAGCAATTTTTGTGCGGAATTACACCTGTTAATATTCTGTTTCTTTTGCTTTGTATCATCTTTGCTAATGGTTATCCTTATATGTGTTAAACATTAAAATTTTATAGCTATGAAACATTTGATTCATGAGTTTTAGTTGCGCTCCAAGTAAGATTGAATTTCTCGCCTTCCGCACCATAATTATTTGCCCAACAAATCACAGTATGGTCAGAATTGAATGTATAGCATCTCTGTTCTTCTTCACTGTCAACTTCAAAACCAAGTTCCTATCAATGAACTTTCAAAATTCTCTTCATCATCATCACTACTGCAAGCTGTAAAGTTTACGCACATCATTATGGCAAATAAAGCCATTCCAATTAATCTAAATGTTTTCATTTTTAATCATTGCTTTACGCTCTGCATTGTGTTCTTCTAATACACTTAATAGGCTTCTTTCTTTTAAGCACGCTACTTTATCAAAGTAAGCATCATATAAAAGTTGAGCTGTAATAACGAATCCTCTGTCTAATAATTCAGCTTCTTTCCCATACAGTTTAGCTTTGACTGCCTTTAGGTAATTGTTGAGGCTTACAGTTTCTTCATCTTTGCCTCTTACCTGTTGTTTGTTCTTATCCCATTTTTCAATAGCCACTTGTTTACCTGTGGAGAAAGAGCATCTTTCACCATTTACAGTAATCATAGCTTCAATAGTAACACTACCATTTTTTCTTGCTTTACTTTCTCTTATAAAAAAGAGAATAGAAAATGAACTTCTTACCATTGTTTAATCATTTAAAATTAGACATTTGGAAGTCCTTTAAATGTGATGTATCTTCCTATTTATTAGATGATTATCTATGATTTTGTGACCACTTGTCAGAAAACAAGAAAATGGTCACAAATTGGAAACAACTATTCGTTCTGAATACAATCCATTATCATTCAATTAATTACAATGCGATGTCTTGGCGATAGGTAATGGATTTGTAACGTGCTAACTTCTGTATTCTTCATCGCTTTGAAGTGGGATGATTAGCTAATTGCAAAGATATAACTTTTTTTGCAAAATACCTACTATTCACTTGACAATGAAATAAATTCGTATATTTGTCTGTAATTAAAAACTATGATTATATGAACAATATAAATAAGACTACAGAACAACAGATTGATGAAGCCGTAGAAAGCGTAAAAGCATATCTTATAATGCAAGCTAATAACTCTCAACAAACGGAAAATATTATACGTCAGTTAGATTCTTTCGGGCATGAATTGAAAGCCATGTCAGCCCTATTTAACGACAATAATGCTTTCAAGGCTTTCATACACATGATGTTATCGAAAATTCGATAGGATATAATATAAAATAGGCTGACCATTTAATCTTATGACAAAAGTCAAATGGTCAGCCAGTTTGAGGTCATATTATTATCACACTACTGCGTTCATCTCATCCAATAAATCTTGGTAAGAAGCCACTTTATGGTATTTCACGTTGGCAGTAGAAATGGAATTAAATAGTTTTTCCGCACATTCTATCTTGGCTTTTTCCACACCACGCAATTCCATAGAACCTATTGAACCTTTGGTTTCGGCAATGAAGAAGATGTGCTTCACTCCATCTTTTTGCATGGCAATAGCCCAGTCAGGGGCGTAATTGCCGACAGGTGTCGGAATCTGGAAAGTGCGTGGCAGTTTGGCATATACCACTACCTCGTTGGCTTCATCAAGGCCATGGGCAAACTCTCGTTCTCCCTTGCTGTCACTGAACACATAGTCGGTAATGTGTTTCTTTGCCTCGTAAGCCCGGTCAAAGTCCACCTTGTTTTTCACGGTGAAAATGTTGCTGTCGTATTTGCCTTCGGTCATGTTGTAGTGGATTGACTCCACAATCATCGTTGCTTTCTGCTCCTTGATTATGCCTATGACCTTACGAACAAATTCCTCCGGATTATTCTTGAACAGATAAAGCTTGCTTTCTTTTATACCCTGCAAAATTCTTACTACGGTACGGCGAGTAAGGTTTGCGCCTTTGGCAATGTCGCCTACGAGGTCGTAACGGACGGTCGAAGTACAGACATCGGTCAGTTCATGAGATTGTGAGCGTGTGTTGCCAAATTCCGTGACCCACTGCTCGTCCTGTGTACCTTCCACCATGATATAGCGCAACTGTTTCACGTTCAGTTCCGCATTGATATGCAGAACGGCTTTTTCTACCAGTTCATTGCTGTCGTAACTTACCGTATAAACATATTGATGGTTAATCTCCTTCCACAAGGCTTGAAACTCTGCTTTGTTGAAATTCTCGTTCAATCTGTTTTCCGGTATGGTGGGCTTGTCCGGCTCTATCATGCCGTCAAGTGCTTTCGGGTCAAATATTGAATTTATCAACCGTGTCACACCTTCGGCTATGGACTGCAACTTTTGCGGTAGCGGTGCAACCGTTCCGTTGGCTACCGCCTTCCGGTATGCAGGTGTAATGTTTTTATCCTCGTCAATGTAGCCGTTGTCTTCCAAATAAACAATAATGCGGCTTGCCTCTGATTCACTGACAGTGTGGATTTCTTCGCCAGTCTTAATTTGCTTGCCTGTAAAATAGGTAACTGTCGCTTTGGCTGCACGCTCACGAAGCACTTCACGTGTTTCCCGTTGCAAGGCGTTGGTAAAATCGGCATAACTCTCGTTGGCTATCACCGTCAGCCTGTTCACCTCATGCACATCTTCGCCTAACAGTTCTTTGTCCATGCGGACACCGTTCCTGTCCACGCAGATACGCAAGCCACGTCCCACTTCCTGCCGCTTGGCGGTGGTGGAATTAGAATGACGCAACGTACAGATTTGAAATACGTTCGGATTGTCCCATCCCTCACGTAAAGCCGAGTGCGAAAAGATAAAGCGTGTCGGTTCCTCGAAGCTCAACAGACGCTCCTTGTTCTTCAATATCAGGTCGTAGGCGGATATATCGTCAGACAAGCCTGTTTTCTTCTCCACCTTTCCGTCAATTACACGGTTGGTCTTCTTGTCTATCGAGAAATATCCCCGATGCACTTCCTGTGGTGTGAAACGGCGCAGGTATTCGTTGTAATCCTCGTCCCAGATATGAAACTCGTCGTTTATCAGCCGGGCATATTCTTCCTCGAACATCTTTTGGAAGATGCCTTTCACCTCGTTGCCGTCTTCATCGTAACTCTTATATTTTGCCACTTCGTCGATGAAGAAAAGCGACAGGCACTTGATACCCCGCTTGAACAGCTGGCGTTCTTTCTCGAAATGTGACTTGATGGTTTCCCTTATCTGCACACGCAGCATCGTCAGTTCATTGGTGTCGCCTATCACTTCACCACGACGCAGGGTCACACCGTTAAGAAACGTAACATAACCGCTGACATGGATTTCCGATACCGTAAAACCGTCGTATTCCGCCAGCCCAGATTCTTCACGCAGGCTGTCACCTGTGCCGAAAGTCTTGGTCTTGCGCACAATGCTGCCCGATGCTGTCTTTGTTTCTATCTCTATACGTGCCATTGGAGGCTGTTTGGGCGACAGTACAATGTCATCTAAATAGAGATAGCTGCTTGTACCCCGCAAGTTTTTCACCTCAAAGCCTTTCACCTGAATGCGTTTTACCAGTTTCTGACGATAGGCATCCAGCGCATCCAGTGCATAGATGGTGTCATGTTTGGTCTTGTGGGTAGCCGAATAGTTGAGCACGAACAACGGATTGAACCGTCTGATACCGGCTTGCGTGGCATCGCCTTCCATCTTTTGTGGCTCGTCCATGATAACGATAGGATTGTTGGCGGCTATCACATCAATCGGTCGTCGGCTTCCGAACTCATCACGTTTGGAATAAATTATACGGCTTTCCTTGCTCCGTCCGCCCTCTTTCATGGAGGCTGCAAAAGCCTGTGTATTGATAATCATTACACTCAGACCAGAATCTGACGAAAAACTGTCCAATTGTTGCAGGTTACCGCTGTCGTACACGAACCAACGGGCTTTCTTCCCGTAGTGTTCCATGAAATGCTCTTCCAGCATATTGAAACTCTTTGCCACACCCTCGCGAATGGCTATACTTGGAACAACGATAATGAACTTGCTCCAACCGTACTGCTTGTTCAACTCAAACATAGTTTTGATATAGACGTAAGTCTTACCTGTACCTGTTTCCATCTCAATATCAAGATTGACAGGAGCTATTCCTTTGGCAAGCGTGGCGGAAGGGGCTATATCGTACAGGTTCTGCACGGAGCGGATATTGTGCAACAAGGTTTCGCCGTCTATTTCCAGACGATGGTTACAATATCCGGTTTCCTCTTCCTCGTAAGTAATCCGTTGATTTTTATAAGTACCCAAATCTATGCGATATGCAGACAGCGTATGCGACGGTTGCCCACGGAACACGGCTACCGTATTCTCTACCGCATCCGTCTGATATTGTTGAATCTTAAACTTGAATTTCATAATGGCTTCTGTTTAGATGATTCTACAATTCGTATCGGGTGAATAATGGTGGAATATCTGCTCGAAGTTGTCTATCACGTTGTCGTTGGCAGCCGAGGCATCGCGCATCACGAAATACACCGGCTTCAGCTTGGCTATTTCGGTAATGGTCGTTTCGTTTACTTCACGGTCAAAGCAAGCCACCAAATAATTGTCGTCCACAAAGTGAACCATCTTTCCTGCCATTTGTCGTGTTTCAATCTTGACTGAGAGTTCAATGCCAAGGTCAAGCATCACCTGAAACAGCAGGTCTTCGCTCGTGCGGTCGGACTTCACGTTCTCATTGAACAGTGTTTGCGTCGTGAACTCCTGTGGCGTATAATACACGTCTTCCATGTTTGACGTGTCGAGTTTCAGCACACGGAAACCGATGTCAAATTTTTCGATACCCTCTTTGTCCTTGTTCTCTTCCTTGATTTTCTTTCCGGCACGGCGGATGCGTTCCTTACCTATCTCGCAAATGTTCTTATATCCGGCTTTGTATGCCTCGCTTTTTTCACTTGTCAGTTCTGGTAATTGTACCATAATAAACTTGCGCTTACCACCATCTTCAGCATTGAGTTGCATAACGGCATGGGCGGTTGTAGCACTACCAGAAAAAAAGTCGAGAATAATGTCATCTTTATTAGAGAAATTAAGCAACGTACTTAAAAGTGCAACTGATTTAGGATAATCAAAGTATTTATGATTATTAAAGAGCTTTTGAACCTCAGAATCTCCATTTGAAATATTAGAAATTATATCTTTAAGAGTTGTGGTATTAAACTCTCTTATACGAGTATAAACTTCAAAACCATCTTTAGCTGTTGGTAGTACAATAAGATTGAAAGATTCGTTATCTACTTTATTTCTTGACCAACGCCATGCATGATATTTATGTACCCCATCCCCATTCTTGTGTGGTAAAATTTCAATAAAGCCAGTATATGAATCCCCAATATTACCAGATTTAATTTCTTTTGTTTCTGGGTTATAGAATATAGAGAAGATGAGATTAGGACGTGTTTCTTCATTGAATTTTCTATTATGGTTGTATAGAGTATCACCTACTGCAAAAGTACCATGCTCATCCTCTCTTAAGTCTTTCTTAAAGCCTTTATAAGAATCCGGCATATTTTCTTTTGCAAAAGTAATATCTATATCGAAAGTTGATAAAACAGAAGCGTTTTTTGTGTAAACCAATATCGGTTCCCATGTCTTAGCCGCTCCTCTTCCTGATATTTGCCTTCCTGTCAAATTATTAATCCAAACAAAAGTATTAACATAATTTCCACAGCCAAAAATCTCATCACAAACTTTTTTAAGATTGTGTTCTTCATTATCATCAATTGAAATAAAAATCACTCCATCATCCGTTAATAAGTCCCTTGCGACTTTCAGACGAGGATAAATCATGTTTAGCCAATCTGTATGAAAACGCCCGTTACTTTCAGTGTTACGCTGCATCGGGTCAATGGTCTGATTGCCTTCTTCATCAAATAGACCGCTTGTTTCTTCAAACTCGCCTTTACCCTGTGCAAAATCATCGTTGTACACAAAGTCATTACCCGTATTGTAAGGCGGGTCAATATATATCATTTTTACTTTACCCAAATAAGTTTCGCGCAATACTTTCAGCACATCAAGGTTATCACCTTCAATATAAAGGTTCTGCGTATTGTTGAAATCCACACTTTCCTCACGGCACGGGCGAAGTGTCATCGTAGTAGGCGTATTCGCCAAGCGGTTTGCTGCACGCTTATCCGGCCAAGTGAACTGATAGTGTTCCTCGCCCTCGCCAATTATATCATTCGACAATTCCGCCTGCAACTTCTCAAAGTCAATAGCTAACTCTGGTTTACTCTCCTTGCTCAACCGCTCCGTCACACAATTTGGAAACAGTTGCTGAATTTTATATATGTTTGAGCCAATCACATTAAAGCTCTGCATTTTTAATTTATCCATACTTCTTTTTTTAATCTATTGGTTTTAGAAAAAGCGAAAAATCATTTGTATATGAAAACACAAATGTCTCTGCATTTATATATTGATATTTGTTTACTTGGTTCTCATAATTTACATCAACTATTGATATTGTTTCGTTCATTTTTATGGCTTCGGGAAAATGAATCGGACTATAATATTCGAGCATTAAATTCGGAGTTAAAGGGAAAAACACACTGAAATCATCTCGATAAAAATTAACATCAAACACATCCTTCCCTTTTACGCCAAGTTTGTGAATGACAACAGGATTGTCTGACGTGAAAAAATTCCCATTATCCGAAACTCTTAATAGAAGACTGTATGATAAAATTTTTTGAAGAAACATTTTCCAAAGATGCATATTTAGATATGTCTTATCTGCATGTGTATAAGCGACATCTAATCCCTTGACATCTTTTATGGATTCACCCTTTTCAAATTTCGACTCTTTTTGGAGTTGTATTATAACATCATTTACCCTATCTATAATATTCCTATGTCGAGGTGTTCTATAATATTGAATAAAAGTACTTAAAACCAAGTCCATCTTATCTGTTTCAGAAATTTGAACAGAAGCTATTTGTGTTTTTTCTGTTAAAATTTTTGTAGCTAAACTTTCAAAAGTGTTTATAACTGAAGAAAGTTTAGGTTCAACAAAATCTTGAAAATAATCCTTTTCAAGAGCCATAGATTTAATTCCATTATTATTATGAGGATTGCTTTCGTTAATCGTATAAAAATCCTTAGTCACACAGACATCACGTAAAGATATATCCTTCCAAATATCTTCCTTTATAAGATACGTATGCAGTTTTGTGTCATCAAACGAAAATCGTTTAAGGTAGCTATAAGGTACATAATGCTGTCGTTTTGTATTACCCATTATATTTGTTTTTTTAATTTCTTAATCTGTTCAAAATATTCTCGTTTACGGCGAGGCTGTTTTTCATTAACCATCTTGCGTTCAAGCGTCGCTATTTGAGCAAGCAGTTTCGCCTTTCGGTCATCTTCGGCTATCTGTCCGGCAAGCGTATTTTCTCCAGTCACCTCAATCTGTCCGATGGCTTTTACTATATTCTCCCAAACGGCATCAAGATTCAACCCCGACAATGGCACTCGTGCTTCATTTGTGAATTGCCATGCGGACATAATCAGTTTGTGCTGAAAAACAGTGAACTGCGTCTGCCCATCGTATTGCAGGGCAAAGACAATATTCTGCGGAATGAGCTTGGTCAGTAGCAGGATATTCTTTGCGTCATAGTCCTTGCGTTTCATCTGTACGGCAAGTACATAAAACTCTTTCACCGCATCGCCTTCGCTTAATGCCGGAACTGTTACTGGAGAAACGACCGACACAATATCCATCCGTGCGATGTCTGCATCAAAACTCTCACGCTGTGAGGACTTCAAGTCAAACTTCGTATAAATGGCTTTCTTAGGAAGCTGTTGTTTGCGTTCTGTGGATAGGGGAAGACCGTACATAAGCTATTTGATTACCAAAAAACAAATCAGTTCAAAATCATCCAGCCCGCTTATCTCGTCCGTAAACAACGAGCCTTGCACACCGCTCAGAAAACTGTCAATATTGCTTTCCTGCTTTACACTGATTATCGAGGCTATGGCATCGTTCAGCAGTCTGGAATATTGTTTCATGTCCTTGCCGTCGCGTGTAATGCGGTTGAACTCCCGGCAAATCTCCATATCCGGATTTGACTTGCCCTTACACAGAAACCGGAAACGGTCAAGCAGCTCTTTCGGAGAAAGATGATTGACAACGACCTTCTTGTCCTCCAATATGTAAACCATATAAAACGGGTGAAGGCGGTTCTTCCGGTCGATGTTCACTCCGTTGTTTCTGTTTTTCAGTACGAAAATCACTCCGGCAGGATTGCTTTCCGTAACCGGAACAATGGCATGAAGACCGAAAGGTGTATGCTCGATGTCCGGATTCTCCTTCATGTATGCCAACAGGTCAAGGCGGAACTCGTTCAGCCCCAAATCCATGATGCTGATGCCGGTATTCATTTCCTCAATATCCACCACCTCGTTTTGCAGGCGTTTCAACTGTTCCCGACGATATTCCAAATCCCCTTTCTCTTCGGGAGATATGGGATTGTCGTCCCCGGTACTGGTCAGCACGGACACTTTCATGCGGGCTTCCACACGACCTTTCAAGTTGATGTAGTCGTCCAATGTCACGTTAGGCCAATAATTCACCAATTGGATGACCGCGTTGCGTGAGCCGATACGGTCAATACGCCCGAACCGCTGGATGATACGCACCGGATTCCAATGGATGTCATAGTTTATCAGGTAGTCGCAGTCCTGCAAGTTCTGTCCCTCGCTGATGCAGTCGGTGGCAATCAGTACGTCTATCTCGTCGTGAATATGCGGGTAGATGGTATCCCTGTCTTTGGAAACAGGAGAAAACAAGGTAAGCACCTTGTTGAAATCCAGTTTCTCACGCTGCGGCAAGCGTAAAGTGCTGCGTGCCTCCACGTCCCCGGTCACAAGAGCGGTGTTCAGTCCGTGTCCTTCCTTTATATGTGGTGCCAGACAGTCATACAGGTATTCGGCTGTGTCGGAAAAAGCCGTAAAGATGATGACCTTCCTGTTATCTCCATTGATGGGATGGGCAAACTTGTACCGTAAGTCGGCGATTAACTGTTGCAGCTTGCTGTCATGTTCGGGAGTGATGTCCTCCAGCATCAGAAGCAGCAGATTTAGGTTCTCTAAATCTTCCTCCAAGTATTTTCGCCACGTGATATGGTCAATATCCTCCAGTGCAATCCTTGTCTTCTTACCTCCTATGAACATATCCGACTCCCGGTCATCGTAATCCAGATTTCCGGCAACATCATCCACTTCGATGTCGAAAACTTCCCCTTGTCGGATATTGTCAAGTTTCTGTACGGTCGAGGTTATCAGCGATTGGATACGCTGTAAAGTAAGTCGGAATGAGTTTACCGAACTTTCCAGACGCTTCAGCAGGTTGATGCTCATCAGCCGTCGGATACCTTTCTCGCGTCCGGCCATACCATGCCCGGAAAAATAATCCTTGCCTTCGTCCCTGTCCGTGTATTTCTCCACACGGCTTGCCAGAAGAAAATCAGAAGGCGTATAGACTGCAAGATTTAGTTTTTCGATTGTTTCGTAAATCTCATTATAATTGACAGCCGAATCAAGGTCGGTCAAATCCGGACGGCGTGATACAGGTGGCAACCTTGTCGGGAACTTGCCTATATCGGCAGTGTCGTAATACTGCTCGATATGCTTGCGGCTTCGGGCAATGGTCACACTGTCGAGCACTTCAAAGAAGTCAAAGCTAAGCCGTCCCAACAGCTCCTTTGTCGTCCGCTGTTCGGCAGGAAGTTTTGCCCATACATTGTATGCTGTCTGTGCCTGACGGAAAATATCATCTATACTTGAAGAAGTATTCAACACATTATCAATACGTTCGCTGTCACCCTCGTATGCCAATTGAATCTGGTTCTTCAAATCATTGAAACGGTTGTTTACCGGAGTGGCAGACAACATCAGGACTTTAGTCTTCACACCGGAACGGATTACACGGTTCATTAGTTGCAGGTAACGGTTTTCCCGTGGGTTTTCATCGTTCTCATCAGTGGTAACCTTGCCACCGTTACGGAAATTATGGCTCTCGTCTATCACGACCAAATCATAATTTCCCCAGTTGATATGCGACAAGTCATACCCGTTAGTCTTGCCCTCCCTGCGTGACAGGTCACTGTGAAAAAACACGTCATAGCGCAAGCGGTCTTTGGCAATAGGGTTGTTCAGATAGTTGCTCTTGTAGGTAATCCAGTTGTCATTCAGTTTCTTAGGACAAAGCACCAGCACGGATTTGTTGCGATTCTCGTAATACTTGATAACTGAAAGAGCCGTGAATGTCTTGCCCAAGCCCACACTGTCGGCAAGGATACAACCATTGTACTTTTCCAGCTTGTTGATAATGGCCAGACAAGCATCTTTCTGAAAATTATACAGTTTGTTCCAAATCTGGCTTTCCTTGAAGCCTGTAGCCTCATTGGGCAGAACATCCTCGGAAAGGTCATCCAAGAACTCGCGGAAAATATTGTAAAGCGTAACGAAATAAAGGAAGTCTGGAGCATTCTCTTTATAAACATTTGTTATGTTGTCCAGTACCTTATCCGTAACAACCTGCATTTTGGCACTGTCATTCCATACCTGATTGAACAATGCCAGATACTGTTGGGAGAAAGGAGCCTCAAACTTGTTAATCATGGTATAGGCATTGTCGCCCCGTTCACACCCCAGCTCAACAGTCGTAAAGCCGGTTATCGGCATATAAGCCTTATCGCCCACGGCTGCAAAGCCCATCATATTTTCTCCTGTACGGTTGGATTTAAAACAAGCCTTCTTACGAATCCAGTCTGCACATTCTTTCGCTATGGCTTTTTGGGACAGTTCATTGCGTAACTTTATCTCAAATTCCGAGCCGTATAGATTTCGCTCACGGCTGAGGCGTGGAATATAAAATTCCCTTTTCTGCTTGTCTGCCTTTTCCGTGACAAAAGTAGGAGAAGTGAATATAAAGCGAAGTTCCTCAATGTCCTTGAATTGTGCTTTCAACTCTTCAAAGGCATATATGGAAAAGCACGAAGCGGCAATGGCGACCTTAGTGCCGCCATGCAACTCCTTTATCAGGTCATCCTTTAATGTTTTGTTTATGTTATCTATAAGTTCCATTGACTACTTTCGGTATAATCTCTTGATAAGAGATATTGGCAAGCAAGAGTATATCTGAAAGTCAGCACATTCCGTATCTGTCAAAAGTAGATTTACTCAACAGACCTATAGTTTTTATACGAATTATCGCATTATCAACGAGACATTTATGCTCATTTTTCAGTATTTTGTGTACCTTTGCGATATAACTATAACTCTTATCAAGAGATTCGGATTTTTACTAAACAAGTTTTTACTGGGAGTTTTCTGTTACAAGTCTTTCAGAATAAGGCTGTTCGCTTTGTCTACTACACTTGTATCAAGCGATGCAAGATAGATGCGAGTGGTTTCCTCCGAATCATGTCCCATGCCTTCGCTGATGACTACAAGCGGTATGTTCTTGCTCTTGGCGATGCTTGCCCAAGCATGACGGGCACAATACATACTTAGCGGAAGAGCCAGACCGACCAACCGGGCTATTTCCTTCAATGCGATGTTTACCCGGCAGAGTGCATTTCTGTACTGTATCCGTTCATTGGCACGCAGGTCAGTGATTATCGGCAGCAGGTATTGCGTGTCGGAATGACCTTCATATTTAGCCACAATATCCCCCATGCACTTTTCCCACTTGACGGTAAGCTGTTGCCCGGTCTTTCTTCTCCGGTATGTGAGGATACCATTTTTCAAGTCCGACTTTTTCAGGTATGCCATATCGACAAACGACATTCCACGGGTATAAAACGAAAAGAGGAACATGTCCCTCGCATAGTCCAGATGCGGTTTCATTTTCAGGTCAATCTCCTTGATGCGCTTGACGGTCTTTAATGGTATGGCACGTTTCACGGTCTTGTCTATGCCCGTGTAAACATGCTTGAATGGAAACTTCTGTTCTATCAGTTCTTTTTCCACCGCACGGTTATAGACGGCTCGTAGTATGCGCATATAGAACGATATGGTGTTGGGGCAGTTGCCGTTGGCTTTCAGCCATGCTTCATACAGCATCATGACATCACCGTCTATCTCACAAAGAAGGATGTCCTGCCCGTCACGGAATTTCATGAAGCTGGCGAGCGTAACTGTGTATGTTTCAGACGTGCGGATTCTGTTCAGCCGTTTTAACTGCTCTATGACACCTTGCATGAAAGAGAACAGTGATTGTTCGTCCGCTTGTCTGTTGAATTTCAAGATAATGTCATCCGATGTGTAGCTTTTGTTTCCTCTTTCATACAATGCGATGATTGTTTTCAAGCGTTTAATATCCCATTCAATATCGCTTATAACTGATTGCAGATGGTTCTTCCGCCCTGTACCTGTCAATTCGGGAACAATCATTGTCGATGCTTTGTCATCCCACTCGCTTTCAAATATCCGGTAGTCCGTCCTGATTTGGCGGACTACGCGGTTGTGTATCATCTGATAATATATGCTGCCCTCCTTGCCGTTTACGGAAGAAGGACGGAATTTTACCTTTACTGATGCCATTCACTTTATTTTTTATTATCACCATTCATTTGCCTTACTTTCAAACTCTCCTGCATCAGGCTGTCGGATACGGTTTTCAAATCCTTGTCGTAACCGTCAGCCTGTCCGCGTACCCATTCAATGGACTTTTCGTCACGGTGAATGTCGAACACATCGTTCAGCCAAAGAATCTCTTTTGGACTGCACCCTCCCCACGAGCGGATGGCACGGAACTTCAGCGCATCATCCGCATACTGACGCTTCGACTGCCAAAGCTCAATGTTGCCCCAGATGGATAGACCGCAAACGACACCCAAGCCGACCAAAAAGGAAAACACCTTGCTTGACTTGATATCGAAGCTGTGGCGGTGGATATGTTCCTGCGGTTCGTTCACCTGTCCGTTAGCACTTTGGGTAAACGATTCTTTCAAGTCACGCAACAGATTCAGAATCCGGTTTGACGTGTAGACTTCCGCCTCTCCGAATTTGGTCAGTATGGCTTTAGTCTGTTCCCGGTTTTCTCTGGCAGAAGTATTCAGCAATTCCTTTATGGGAGCCAAATCCATTGCCGGAGGCTGTCCGTTTGACTGGTTGTTGCTTACTTTTGGAGTATTCTCCAACTTGCTGTTTATACTCTTTAAGCCACTTTTGATGTCCTCAAAGAGCGCATACACTTCGTTATTATCCATGTTTATAAACTGATTTTACGTTGTTTCTTTTTCTTACGTTTTAACTGTTTCTCAAAATAGTTCTCATCTGCCTGACCGTTTGTAGCATTCGGCATGAGCAAGCCTATGGAACCACTGTACAAATCATCGTTGCCCATCACTTCAGATTGCAGTGTCGGCTGTTCGGAAACTTGATTGCCCGTCATTATCCTTTGCCGTTCCTCCTGCCTGTTGGCGTTCAGAGCCTCGTCTATCTTTGAATAGCTGAACCGCCTGTCAATCTTGGAGCCGCTGAACGAATAGCCGTTCTTGGAGAATACGACACCCTGCACCTCGTCTGACTTGCCTTTGTACTTGAACTGCATTTCCACTCCTTGTTTTTCCAAATTAACGGCTAACTGCCGCCAGTTGCCGCATCTTGAAACTTCCGGTTTAAGAAAGAAATACAGTTCGTATCTGGTCTTGTCCGGCTCTTTCAGCCGATGCAGTTTCACCTTTTCCTTGCCTTCGGATACGTACAGACCGTACTTCCGTGTCAGTTCCTTGCAGATGCGTGTGCTACGTATCCGCTCGTTTCGGTCGCTGATTGTCCTGCCGTCATTAGCGATGCGGTTGAATGCGATATGCACGTGCGGATGCTCCTTGTCAAAGTGGCGCACGACAAGAACCTGTGTATCCTTTATACCCATTCTCTCCAAGTATTCCAATGCAATTCCTGCCATTGTCCGGTCTGTAAGGCGGTGTTCGTCCTCTCTGGAGAATGCCAGTGCAATATGTCCGACAGGCTTCGTCACCCTCGGATTAATCCCTGACTGCGCCTCAAAACTCATGACTATCTTGTCCTTATTTTCTGAAAACAAGCCGTCACAGACAAGGATTTTGGCATCCTTTTCCTTGTCAAGAATGTAGTTCACCACACCCCTGAAGTTACTCCCCTTGACAATTTTGGCTATCATAGGAGGATAAGGTTCAGCAATTCCTCGATACGTGCCACGAGCACGCGGCACTCCATCCTCACCGTGACGAAGCCTGCGGCATTCGCCTTGTGCGCAAGCTGGTTCAGGTTGTTCGCCATACCGCACAGCTTGCGGACATAATCCGTATGTTCCGGCGTGAGCCGTTCCTTTACATGACAGCTTCTCATACACTCGCGCAGGAATTCCCCGGCAGACATACCTGCGCTCCGAGCCTTGCCTTTCAGGGTGTAGTAGTCCGATGTCGCCATCTTCACCGTGAGACGGTATTTCAGCTTGTCTGCCGCCTCCTTCTTGGGGCGACCACCCTTGTTCCTTCTGTCGAATTTTCGTTTCTGTTCCATTGACTTATAATGATTAAAATGTAATTACTTGATAGACCAACGGGATGCGGCTTCCACGAGTTTTTGAGAGTGGGAGCAGGCGGTTTCGGTATGCCCGAAACACAAACTTGCTCCCCTCAAAACTCCGTTGGATTAGTTCAGAATAACTCCGAATAACACCCCGTAAACCTGCTCCTTAATTCTCAGAGTTTACGCCATGCCTCGATGTCCTCCCCGTAGGTGGCAAGGTGGTGACGGGCGATGTTCTCCATCAGTCCCGACACGCTCATCCTGCGACTGCCGAACAGGCTGCCGGTATAAGTAGCCATAGCAATGCCCAGACTTTCAAGCGGACACATGAAGA
>OHBM01001029.1_pt1 | contig 21371 bp, 17 predicted proteins | sample 1577251 | NCBI WGS metagenome assembly OHBM01 (sample SAMEA3541557, study PRJEB24748) | human gut metagenome | biome: human gut; feature: human-associated habitat; material: faeces | place: China | collected 2012 | reverse complement strand
CGGGCACCACTGCCGCGTTATAGAGTCTTTCTAATGCTGTCATATTTTTTACCTCCCGCCCTTTTCGGGCAAACAAATGGAATAATTACAGGTGATTGACCGGATAGCGAGGAGTTCTCCCTTCCAGTACGTCCACAACGTTCTGCGCCGCCTTGGTCTTGAGCTCCGTTACGCCCTCCGCCGTGGAGTAGGCCGTATGATCGGTCAGCACAACATTGTCAAGCTGGCAGAAGGGCGACTGCGCGCCGAGCGGTTCGTGATTATGCGTATCAAGCCCCGCCGCAAGAATGCGGTGTCCGCGCAGCGCGTCGAGCAGATCCTCGTCCTTGACGAGCGGACCGCGGCTGACGTTGATGAGGATCGCCGTCGGCTTCATCAGTGCAAGCGTCTCCTTGCAGATCATGCCGTTTGTCTCAGCATTGGCGTGCAGATGGAGGGAGATGATATCGGAAATGCGGAACAGCTCCTCCTTTTCCACCTTGCGCACGCCGATCTCAGCCAACTGCTCGGCGCTGATATAGGGATCGTATGCCACGACCTCGGCAAAACCGAAGCCGCTGACCTTGCGGATCAGCGCGCGCGCGATGCGGCCTGCGCCGATGACACCGAGCGTTTTGCCCTTCAGCCGGAAGCTGTCTGCCTGAATGTTCCATTTCCCCTCGCGGACCTCGCGGTCGCGCAGCGGGATATGACGCAGACAGGAAAGCATCAGCGCCAACGCATGGTCGGAAACATCCTCCATGCAGTAATCGGGAACATTGGTGACCTGAATGCCTGCGGCGGTCGCCGCATCCAGATCGACATTCTCAAAACCGACACCGTAGCGGCTGATGACCTTGCATTTTCTCAACCCTGCAACCGCCTCGGCGGTCATAGGTGCAAGGTCAAGCAGTACGGCGTCCGCATCCGCACACTGTGCGGCGATATCCGCAGCGCTTTCGCAGTGGCAGAGCTTCAGCTCTGCACCGGCCTTTTCCAGAATGGCGCGCTCGATCTCATAGCTCGCATGGCGCTCATCGCTGACACAAACAAGATATTTTGCCATTGCTTCCCCCCGCCTTTACTTGACAAGATAGCCGCCGTCAACGGGGATGACCGCACCATTGAGATAGTCGGAGGCGTGGGAGGAAAGGAAGATGGCCGTGCCCTTCATGTCGTCCGGCGTGCCCCAGCGGTGTGCGGGGATACGGTCAGTAATTTCCTGATAACGGGGATTGCTGGGGTCGGTCAGGGCTGTGTTCATCTCAGTATCCATATAGCCGGGAGCAATGCAGTTGACGGTAATGCCCTTACCCGCCAGTTCATTGCACAGCGCCTTGCTGAACTGTGCCACGCCGCCCTTGGAGGCTGCATACGCCGGAACGGTAAAGCCGCCGAAAAAGCTGAGCATGGAAGCGATATTAACGATCTTGCCGTAGGGCTGCTCTTTCTTCAAAAATTCGCGCGCTGCCATCTGACTGAGGTCAAACGGCGCGGTGAGGTTGACCTCGATCACGTCATTCCAGTCTTCAAGCGGAAAATCGGGGCTGGGATAGCGGCGCTGGATGCCGGCGGCATTGATGATAATGTCGAGTCCGCCAAGCAGCGCGACGGCCTTCTCAAAGCCGGCCTTGCGCTCCTCCGCGCTGGCGAGATTCGCCTTCACGCCCTGGCAGGAATAGCCCTTGGCGCGGAAGTCGGCCGCCACCTGCTCGACCTTATCGCTCGAGCCGAAGATAACAACGGAAGCGCCCGCTTCCATCAGGCCCTCGGCCATGCCGTGGCCGAGACCGCGGGTACCGCCGGTCACGATGGCACGACTGCCGGTCAAATCAAATAAATTCGTCATACGAATGCTCTTTTTTCTCAAAATCAGCGCGCGGAATTGAAGTTTTCCAGCGCAGGATCCAGCACAGCGAGGTTATAGCTGCGGCTGGAATGACTGTGCGCAGCAAGCACCCACAGATAGGAGTTGCGCGTGCCGGGGCTCGCGACCGTCGGGTGATCGCCCACGGGAGCCTCCACCATCGTGCCGGAATGCACCGTATGCGTCACGATGTCCTCCACCTCACCGCTCTTGAGATAGCTGATATGAAAGCCGAAGTGCGGCAGCGGCATACCGAAGTAGCAGTAGACCTCTTCAAGATCCTTTTCGTGCTGGTGCGGAGGCCAGCTGGTCCATGCGCCCTCGCCGCCCCATGTAAGGCCGCAGATCAGGCGGGACGCCTCATCCTTGTCCGACAGCGTCATCATGACCTCGCGCTGACCGATGCCCTCGCCATGGATCTGATGGATGTCGCCGACCGGCTGGGAGAGGTCGAAGCTGCGGAAGAACGCATGACCGATACCCTCATACACTGCACCGGCGATGTAGAAGATGCAGTCCTCCAGCGCGGTAATAGTCACGCTGTCGCCGCCTGGGATATAAAAGGCGTCAAACTGCTTCATCGTCTCGTTCAGCACGGCATGACCGGAGAGCTTCGCTGCGCCCTCAATGAGTACGGGATGTAGCTCAAGCTTGCCGGAGGAGAGCGTATAGCTCTCACCCTTGGGCAGGTTTAGACGATAAATGTATTCCTCGCGGCATTCGCTCTTATCCGGCGTGATGACCGCGTGGAAACCGGGTTCCTCAGGAGACTGGACACTCCACGTCTCCATACGGGCCTTGTTTTCAAGATTACGCATTATAAAGCCTCCTTACAGCAGAAATGTACTAAGTGCAGGAATAAATACGACCAGGAAGAAGAAGCCGACATAGCCGATGAAGAACGGCCACTGTCCGTGGACGATCTTGCCCATCGACAGCTTAGTGACGGAGGCAGCGGAGAAAATATTGACCGCGACCGGCGGAGTCATGGTGCCGACCACATTGGCGATGGAAACGATCATGCCGAAGTGAATCACATTGACGCCCAGCGCCTGTGCCACCGGCCAGAGTACAGGAACGAGCAGGACCGCCGTGGCAATGCCCTCAAGGAAAGTGCCAAAAATCAGCAGGATGACAGCCACCACCAGACAGTACATCGTGGCGGAGAGGTTCATGCCGACGACAAAGTCGACGAGCTTCTGGGAAATGCCGGCGTAGGCGAAAAGCCACGCAAACGCGGTAGAGGTCGCGATGATGAAGAGCGTCATCGCCGAGCTCTTGGCGGAGTCGACAAAGATATCAAAGAGATCGGACCACTTCAGCTCGCGGTAGATGAACATACCGGCAATGAAAGACCAGACCACCGCGATGGCGGAGGACTCCGTCGCGGTGAGCAGGCCAGAATAAATGCCGCCGAGGATGATGATGGGCAGCATCAGCGCGGGGATGGCCTTGAGGAAGCTGATGCAGAATTCCTTGAGGTTGAAGTGGATCTCATCTTTCGGCCACTGCTCCTTGTGTGCAAGGACAATGACCACGATCATCAGAACGATCATGATGCCGATGCCGATGCCCATACCGGACTTGAACATATCGCCGACGGAGGCGCCGGTGATCGTTGCGTAAACGACCATGATGATACTCGGCGGGATGATGGGGCCGAGGCCGCCGGAAACGACCAGAAGGCCGGCCGTGCGGTCGCCGGGATAGCCCATGCGGACCATGTCGCCATAGAGCATCGTGCCGATGGCGACGACCGTTGCGGGCGCGGAGCCGGACTGATAATCATATACCATCACACCATAGTCAATCTGATTAAACAGATAATCTGAAACTGTTAATTTTGATATTCCAAAAGTATCATACCGGATACTAAAAAATACAGTCATTAAAAACGAAACTGTTACACCATAAACCGAACTGGGATAAGATTTAATTCCATAAAATGGTAACACTGTATCCGGAATTGACGAAAGAAGCATAATTGTATTTCCCAGAATGATATATGCCACATATTTCCTCTGACTTTTACGCATAATTTTCTTTGACCAATATAGTACAATATAGATGCAGCACAAAAAGCAAAGCATAATATACATCCAGTGATAAAACACGCTGCCATGAAATTCTGTGGTAAAGCAGGTTCTTCCATTGACCCTGTAAAAATGGCGGATCCGCATACTTCCAAAAGAAACACCATCCACCAGAGATGTCAGTATTCCTAATCCAACCATCAGACCATATCCCTTTATTTTTACACCAGTCAGACACGCCACATAAATTACAATCGCAATGACATATAAATTAAAGCCCACAATTGTCATGCAAAAGAAATTCTGTGCCAATCTGTCATCTGTACAATTTCCATACAATGCTGAACCCAGTGCCCAGATTCCTCCTCCTATTCCCAGAAGCAGGATACAAATCCGCCCCTTGTTTTTCGTATTATTAATAAAAAAGTAAAAGATACCAACGCCAATACATATAGTTGCACATGCTACCAAAAGCACTGTTGTAATTATTCCTGCTTCCATCAATTTTTCTCCCGAGTTGTTTTACTTCATTATATATAAAATCCAGTTTGTTCGCAATAAAACAATCCCTGTGGAAGCTGCCACCAGCATTTTCTTATTGCCGCAAAAAAGCAGGAGCTCCGTTCCAGTTCCGGTGTTCCTGCTTTTTTCTGTCTTTTTCTAATTTTCCAACTCTGTTCCTACTTTGAACTTTTATTTTAAACTTTTATTTCAAACTTTTTACTTCAAACTCTTATCCCGAACTCTTATTTTAATTCTCCTGCCGGATGTATCATATCCGGTGTAATCAGCCCTTTGATAATCAGGTACTGCTCAATGGTTTTTACACAGTTCTGCACGCCAACCCGCTCACTGTTTAATGTCATGTCATAATTGACCGGGTTTGTCCAGTAATTTCCATGGGTGTAATATTCATAATAATCTGCCCGGAATTTATCCGTCCGCTCTATGGTTGCATTAGCGACCTCTTCGGTCACGCCCATATTTTCCATGGTACGGTTCACGCAGAATGCTCTCGGTGCCTCAATATAGATGCTCACCACATTTGGTTTGCCCTTCAGTACATAATCGGCACATTTTCCGACGATGACGCAGGATTCTTTTTCTGCCAGATCTTTGATAATTTCACTCTGATATTCAAACAGCTTGTCATCCGATACGAATTTTTCATTTCTGGAAATGTAACGTCTTGATCGTGGCAGCCCTCTTAAAAAGCTGGAAAATCCACTGGTCTCCCTCATTTTTTCATTTACTTCCTGAAAAATATTTTCATCCAGTCCACTGAGCTGGCTTGCCAGTGTTAAGATTCGGTTTTCATAACAGTGAATATCTAGTTCCTTTGCCAGCTGGGAAGCAATCGCCTTTCCGCCTGTTCCGAATCCTCTTGCAAAGGTTATTACAAAATTCTCCATATTTTCTGTCCTCCTTTAACCTGCTAAATAACGACTTAAGAATTCCCGTGTTCTTGGATTCTTTGGATTGGTAAACAGTTCGGATGGAGCTGCATCCTCTGCCACATAACCGGAATCCATGAAAATGGTTCTGGTGGACACATCCCTTGCAAATGCCATCTCATGAGTAACAATAATCATTGTAAGTCCTGTTTTAGCAAGCTCTTTCATAACATTTAACACTTCTCCCACCATTTCAGGATCCAGTGCAGAAGTCGGCTCATCAAAAAGAAGTACTTCCGGATTCATGCAAAGAGACCTTGCAATGGCAACCCTCTGTTTCTGTCCTCCGGAAAGCTGTGATGGTTTTGCATTGATATAAGGAGCCATTCCTACATCCTTTAAATGTGTGATTGCCCGGTTAAATGCCTCTTCTTTGGAAACATGAAGCACCTTTCTGGTGCAGAGCATGCAGTTCTGCAATACAGTCATATTGTTAAATAGGTTAAAGGACTGAAATACCATTCCCACCCTGGAGCGGTATTCATTGATGTCTTTCTGTACATTCCTGACTTCCTTATCATGGTAAAGGATTTTACCGGAGGTCTGCCGCTCCAGTTTATTGATACACCGCAGCAGCGTCGACTTTCCAGAACCGGAAGAACCCACTATACAGATAATTTCTCCTGCTTCTATATCAATATCTATTTTTCTTAAAACCTCATGGTCCCCAAATGATTTGCTCAAATCCTTGATTGAAATTACTGTTTCTCCCATATCCGTTCCTCCTACTGGTTATCCATATACTCAATTGCCAGTGCGTAATCTGTCTTGCCCTGCATTTTCTTTTCAATAAATTTAAAAATCTTATCAAAGACAAGGCACAATACAAAGTAAATCACTGCAATTACCAGGTATGACTCGAAGTATTTGTAATAATTTCCTCCGACTGTTTTCGCAGCCATGAAAAGTTCCTGTACTGCAATTACATTTAATACGGATGTCATCTTCAGGTTTGTCAGGAATGTATTTGCCATCTCCGGGATAATATTTTTAAATGCCTGTGGCAATACCACATACAACATTGTCTTAAATGGCGACATTCCCATTGCCCATGCGCCTTCCCGCTGGCCCATATCAATGGAGCCGATTCCGGCACGTACTGTCTCACCCATGTAAGCTCCGGTATTTAATACCGTTACCACAATACCAGCAAATACCGGTGTCATTTCTACTCCCAGCATTTTTATTCCATAGTATACAATCATTGCCTGAACAATCATTGGAGTGTCACGGAAGATTTCCACATATACAGTAAAGATGATTTTCAAAAGCCGCATCAGAAGCTTCTTGAAAACATTATCACCCTCGCTGATTTTTGCATCATTTACAAGTCCGACAATATAGCCTAACACAAAACCAACCAGCGTTCCGATTACAGCAATTTCCAGCGTAAGCCAGGTTCCTTTGATAAACATACTTGCATATTTCTGGGCTAAAAATATCATCCACTCTAACGAATTACTCGGATTTTCTACTAACATATTTCTCTACCTCACTTTATCTGTTACTCAGCTCACGCTGGAAATATTTCTAGTTTGCTGCCGGCTGCTGTGTCAGAACAGTATCCATCAGCTCATCCATTTTGGCTTTATCATTCCAGCCAATGGCATCCATCGCATCCTGGATTTTATCTCTTAATGCGGTATCATCTTTTCTGGTAGCGATACATACATTTACCATTTCATCATCACCGGTGAAAGAATCATCTGCATCTAACTGAATAATCACAAGATCATCATTGGTAAGTGCTGCTGACTGTGCGGTTGGCAAATCTACGACACATACATCTGCAACACCATTGGATATTGCCATGAAACATTCGGATGTTGTCTCATAATTTCCTGACTGCTCTGCACCTTCAATCTGGTCCAAAAGAGGTACCCAGCCGGTTCCTAACTGTGTTGTTACTTTACATCCGGTTCCTGCCAGATCAGAAAGTCCTTTTACATTTTCATAAGCACTTCCCTTTTTTACTACGATACAGTTATCTCTGTAATAATATGGTTCTGTAAATGAATAAGAATCTTCTCTTTCTGCTGTTTTTCCCATTCCTGCAATGATTACATCATAATCTCCTGCATCTAATGAGATTCCAATGGAAGACCATTCTACTTTATGAACCTCTAAATCCATTCCCATCTCATCAGCAAGCTTCTGGGCTACTGCCACATCATATCCATATGCATAATAGTCAGAACCATAAATCGGAACCGCTTTGCTTCCATCTGGAGTTGTATCACTGTCCTGTGTCCAGTTAAATGGAGCATATGCACATTCCATTCCAACTCTTAATACATTCTTATCAGATGTCTCTGAGGTTTTCACATCTGTATCGGATGTTTTTGTATCTGATGAACCACATCCTGCCAATGTAGATATTGCCATAACTCCTGTCAGTACCAATGCTAATAATTTTCTTTTATTCATAATATGTTCCTCCTTAAATGCAAATGTGAAGCCGACTTTTTGTTTCTCTAGAGTATCAAAAAAGACGCTTGAGATTTCTTTCTCTCAAAGCGTCTTTGCTGATAGACAGTATAGTATACTTTCTTTTTCTTCTTTTCAACTTTCAAATTGCACAATTTGATTGTGCAATTTGCACAGCATCTTAATTAAACATCAATCTTTTTACCAGAATACAGTTTACAATATCGAGATATTCCATGGAATCTTCCAGGTCAACCTCCAGTATTTCTTCTATCTTCTTCAGGCGGTACTGCAGAGAATTCCGATGGATATACAAAGCCTCTGCTGTCTTTCCCACATTAAATCCACTCATATAATATGTCAACAGTGTCTCCACCAGAAATGCCCCATTGGTCTGGTCATACATCTCAAGCTTCTTTAATTTGTCATTGCAGTAGTCCAGTATCTCCTGCTGATTTCCATTGTTAAACATATATTTATAAATGCCCATGGAACTGGCACTAAGCACTTTTTTATTAGTAGGATTCGGCAGATAATCTTTCTTTGGAATCAGATTTTTTGCTTCCTGATAGCTCTTGCCAAATTCAGACGGATCCGTATAAGCTGCGCCTAAAATACAGGTACTGTGTATCAGCCCGGCAAACTGCGGGCGGCTGTCCAGTTTCTTTAGCAATTGTTCAATCTGCCGTTCTGTCTCCTTATCCTCCGTTGCCTCAAACAGCAGTACAAATTTATTTAAGAAACGCATATACATCGGACGATTTTCCATATGCATTACTTCCCGGTTCAGACAGTCCGTATAATAGAGATAAGTATGCTCATCCTGCTCCAGGTTAATTCCATATTTCCGGTCAATTACAATGATTCCAACACGATATGCCCGGTCGAAAGCCAGTCCAAACTGGCTGGATATTTTTTCAATATATTTATCATTTACTTCATATCCAAACAGTAGATTATATAAATAGTCCCCGGTACGCTTATTTGTAATATTGGTTTCCAGTATCAGCTGCCCGATACTCTGTGCAATATCCACGAAGGTTGCGCCTTCCCAGCGAACATAGAACAGTGGCAATTTCAATTCAACCGCCTTGTCTATCATTTTCTGTGGAATCTTCTCCTGGTCATCCACAATCGATATTGCAAGCCCGGAAATTCCCAGTGCATTCAGTTCTACCATTGTTTCAAAGGTCTTCTCGATGTCAAACCGCAGATAATCCACTACAATCAGTGCGAAGTTGCCAGGATTCATATGATCTTCATAGGGCTTCGTCTGCACAAAATATGTCCAGGACACCACTCTGTCCAGTCCTACTTCCCCTGTCAGCAGTTCTACTCCATCCAGATCCAAATTATTGACGTCTCTACAAGTAACCATAATGTCTCCCTCTATTGGTTGTGTGCAAGTTGCAAAAAACCCGGAGAAGTACGGACACTCTCCGGGTTAATTTTACTTATTTTAGCAATTCATTGCAAGAGCAAAGATTACTCGATAACTGTAGCAACACGTCCTGAACCTACAGTACGTCCACCTTCACGGTCCGATTTTGCTTATTTAGAAACTTAATTGTTACGGTTTTTGCCGTTTTTTGACTCATATTATGGGTATTTTACTTATTATTTTATCTTTTTCCGGGAGAAATGTTGCAGATTCGTATCACGATAATCCGCTTTTTCCGTCCACCTATGTAATAATATAGCATGGGCGAATCGGAATGTAAATTGGGATTTTTGACAAAATCAAGGTTGTGATACACATTTAAGTAAAAGTACACACGAACAGCTATTGTGTGTCTCTTTACTTAAAATACTTTAACCAAAACTTTCACTTACTAAAACCTACTTTGGCTTATATGGCGAAAACGGCTTATTCTTCTGAAGTAATATGGCATCCTGATCATTTTCTGTTATGTCTGAAATATGCCTATAAACCAACTGCTTTTTATGTATTCCATACTGAGGAAGTGGTTTGATTTCTCCAGTCTTTTCATTCAATACAGCCGGCATTAACATATATTCTCCATATTGATGATATGCCTCTTTAAAGTAATTGAATAATTTGAAATTATCCCTAGGATTTGCACGAATTATACGAGATACGTTAAGTATCATCGTCTCGTCCGCAGAAAAACCACCTTTTTCCGCTCGCTTCATAGCTTCATCAATATTATTTCCAACCACTACGTAATATCCTGATGCCTCCCCCGGTACATCTCCTTCTACTAATGCAATCCTTATATCCTCTTTTTTATCATCTCTTCCTATTATCTTTATCCAATCTTCAAAAATCCTAATGGCATATTTTTCGTTAACAAACGGCAAAAGCAACACCGGCAACGGCATATATCCTAATACAAAACCTGCCCCACGCCAAACTGCTTTATTCCACGCCTCAATATCTATCATAGAAGTGATAAATAAATTTTTTCTTTCTTTTTCTGGCAATGGTCTCAATTTTCCAAGCGGCGGTTTTTCTTTCGTATTAATGCCTCTCAATCTCCAATATAATCTATCATATCCATCCTCGTTGCTAATATTATAATAAGTGCTTCCCTGAAGCGGAGTTGGAATATACTCCAAGTCTCTCTCATCAAAAACAACCGGAATATATTTGTCGTTCATTGTATCTGACATATATAATTTCTGATAAATGAGATTTCCTTCCCATTTAACACCCCGACCTTTTCCCAGTTCTACATTTCCATATATTTTATCATAATATCCTTTTGAACCAATCACTATAACATAGTCGGCTCTATTTATACTATTTTCCATCCATCTTGGCCAACCTTCAGAAGGAGCCTCTTCATACTGATCCAGAATAGCATCAATTCCTTCTCTTCTCAATTTGTTAGCAAAAGAAAGTACTTGATCTGCAAATGATAATGAATCTTGTGAATAACTTATAAAAACAATGGGGTTTTCTTGTTGTGCCATTACTCTCACCTCCAAATCTCTATTGAACTTCATTTTGTCTCAGCGCTATTTACAATCTTCACATTTCTAATCATATCATCTAACTTAACCAAATGGTCATAAACGCACTTTATATCAGCACGTTCGAACTCCTTTTGTTCATCTTCGAAATGGGTTCCTTTATTAAGGACACGCCAATTTCCGGCTTCTTTAAGACTCTTGAGTTCTGCATTAATGTCTTCCATACCTTTTATCTTACCAGTTTTCTTTATCAAACCATCCACTATAGAACTTAAATCTGGTAGACTTTTAGGACTTCTCATCCCTACAGATATCATCGCATCTGAGGATTTAGCAATTAAATTCCACAAATTATATGCAATACACTCCATTGCTTGTCGACATTTTGAAGCAGCATCTTTTGTTTCATTTTTATTGTGCTTATCCTCTGCAGCCATCAATGGCGTTTTTGAATCAGAGTATTCTACTATTACACCTCGTTCCTCTAATGAATCTGCCGGAATAAATTTATACACAATAGCATTTTCTTTTACTCTCTTTTGACCTAACTTATCTTGCAATTTAAAAATGAATTGGTCTCCATGTGTAGACAATATAATCTGTGTATTTGCAAAATCGGCATGATTCATCAACAAATCCGCTACACCATTTCTATGATCATCATCAATGGCATTTACAATATCATCAAATATAATAAAATTCAGATTATCATGCACGGCTTTAGCCAAAAGAATTGACAAACCTAAAATTTTGATATGCCCCTCGCTTAAAACTTGTAATGCCTCCGATGTGTTACCATCGGCAAAAGTGATATACATCTTGTCAGAGGTTGCATCCGGCAAAATCAATTCCTCTATCTTTTCAAAATCTGCATCATCTTGATTGATCGTATTATAATAATCAACAATTTTCTGTTCTAAATTCTGTGCTATCTGTCTCGGTAACTCATTATTATAAGCAATCAGACTACCAATTATCTTATTATAAGCCTCTATAATTTTAGCATTGAATTCACATATTCTTTTTTCTTCCTGAATTTTCTTTATTGTTTCCGAACTTTGTTCATCAAATTCTTTTATTTCTCTTTGACAATTTTTTATTATCTGTTCTTTTTCAATCATCCGAGTTCTTAATGTAACAAGCGAATTTCTTATAGCTCTAAATTCTGCAACTTGTTGATTATATTCAGCGTTTGATTCACTTGCCACCTTATTGTATTCTTCTATTTTGTTTTGAGCAACTATCTTGTCAAATTCATTGAATTCTTCACAAAATTCAAACCACTCGCTCACAGTATTCGCATACATTCGAATATCTTCCAGTTCGACTGGAACAATGCTGTCTGTTTTTATTTGTAATAGCTTAATAAGTGCTTGATTTCTCGAAACAAAGTCTATTATCTCACGAATGTTCTCCCTAGCACTTTGAGCTGCATCATTGATTTTTTTCTGTATCAATTCAATTTCAGAAAATGTTTGTAGCTGCTTCTTAGCATACTCAAACGGATTTCTTTTTGTACTAGCTAAATCCGTTCCACAAACAGGGCAACTTGTCGTTTCTTCCAATTCAGATATAATCTCATACAAATTTCTATAATTTACTTGCAAAGCCATATCCGATAATTGAGTCCTATTTTCATTAACAGTTTTAAGATTTTTCTGTAATTCCAAAATATAATTTAAAAATTTTTCAACGTGTTCTACCGGTATCGGGGTAACATACTGTTTATCTCGCTCTGCAATTTTTACGGTCAAAACACCTGTAGTAGGATTGTCAAGATAATCTAACGCACTATCAACTTCTATTATTTCCGGCTCTTTAAGTTTTGCAATTTCTTCTACGAGTAAATCTCTAATTTTCTTTAATTCATCTTTGTTTTCTTGAAGTTGCTTTTCCTTAGAGTCTCTCGATAGTTTCTTTTCTTCAAACAGTTTCTCTGTAATGGAACTTGTTGTTAAATATTTCTCATCAAAATTTGTTGTAAACCCTTGTACAAACTCATTAAAAGCTGATAATCCAAATAAAGCTGCTATTCTTTCATTCTGATTTTTAGAATTCAATACGCTAATATGAGAAAAATCAGCAATTCTATTTTTTTCTACAAATGCGAATCTGTATGCTTCATAATCAATTATGGCTTCATCTTCTGATCCATCCTCATATGAGCAAGTAATCGTAGGCTTTTTTCCTTTTTGGGTCGCAGTATTTTTTATATAAGTAGATAGTTTAATTTTGTTTGCATCTGCTTCTTCAATAACACCAATCAAACTGTATTCCAAAGCTTCACTAAAACTGGATTTTCCAGAACCATTAGGTCCATAGAGAAACACATATTGCTTATCAAGATTAAATGTTCTACTTACTGAAAAACCTCTAAATGAATCTACTTCCAAAACATTCAATTTCTTTATCTTCTTTGTATTTGTTTCTGAGCCAAATGATAAAGTCTCAATAGTTTTATCACATATACCTTTTTTCTCTCCGATATACTCCACAAATTTATTAGCTCTTTTACCACCAGCAGTCCCGCCAGCTTCTATAAGAGCTTCATAATATTTTAGTAAAATATTGACCAATGTTATATCGTATTCATTCAGCTCTTCTAATGTTTCCGACCAACGTTTCAACTCTCTGCCTACAATTTCACTCATTTGTGCCATCTCCAATACTTTATATTAATTCGTATTAATTTTTTTATACATCTTTCCCTTCGTACTACCGGTACTCTCAATCAGTCCCTGTTCCGTCATATCCTTAAGCAGTACTTTAATTCTTGATTCCTTAACACCTGCAATAGCTTCAAATTCAGAAGCTTTATGCCACTTATCAGGTTGCATAGCATTCAAAATAGCATCGTATTTCTCCTGCGTTTTTTTCGTCACTTTTTTTTCGTCACTTTTTTTCGTCACTTTTTTTTCGCCACTTTTTCCCGCCACCATTTTCTTAAAAGAAAGCGACAGTATCGTTCTATCCGGATCAAATCTTTCTTCAATCACCGGTTCTTCCCAGCCTTCATCCGCCCAAACATTAAAGATATTCGGCACACCGCTTCCGGCACGTTCACCGATATTGATGAGATTAAACATTTTCATAAGAGCCTTATTTCTTGGGTCGGATTCGCCACCAAGACGCATCTGCTTTTTACCCGTTCTGACATAACCCGGATTTGCCAAAATAAGCTTATCCGGTTCCTTACGGATAACAACACCACGCAAACCATGATAATCTGCATTAATCAAACAGTTTGCCAAGGCTTCACGGAGTGCCTTGTGCACTGGAGTGTCGTCAATGCGTTCACCACCGACCATTTTGAAAGGTACCTTAATGTCTTTAATAATCTTGTTATACACTCTAAAATAAAAGTCACACACGTTTCCGGACCATTCACCGGAACTGGACTGCAATCTGTCGCTCCAGCGTGTTGTAGGATCTAACTCTTCCCTGTAGTCCAAAAAATACTCAGGGAAGTGGCGTACAATGTTATATTCGTCACCAAACATCAGCATACCCGCTGCCGTAGGATGCAACTTTCCATCTTCCTCTGAAATAGCAACCGCACCAATACTTCTTAAATACTCATGGTCGCTCAGACGTTCAAAAGGATGTCCTTCTTTTAAAGAACGGTGACTATTGCGATATCCATGAATAGTATCGTAATTCAAATCTTCCATCGGAACCTTATCAAGCACTTCCATATCCATAGTACGTTCAGTCTGGTCACGGAGCATAGTCTTTACCTGCAATCTGGTACAATGATAATCGCCCTCGTAATTACGACGAAAAGTGCCATTAAAAATGTCATTGTTGATGTATACCGGTTTTTGCTCACGCTTCGCCATGGGCACATAAATAACCATGATAACATCTTTGTTGTCACCGACTTCATACATCTCTACGTCATCTTCCGACAGGAGATTAATATTCACTTTCTTATAATTGTTGATGGTATCCCAGAAGTCTTTTCGGAGCTTGGACGCATTCTGAAGACCGGTAGTTTTCCAACTGCCGTCTTTTTCTTCTTTGACGCCGAGGATAATGACACCGCCATAGCAATTTGCAAAAGCAGAATACGTGTCCCACAATGAAATTGGCAAACCACCATTTGCTTTTTTCACTTCTCTTCTGTTATCTTCTCTGTATTCATCAAATTGTGAAAGGTCAAAATCTTTTTCCAAATCAAACAACTCACTTTCTATTAAATAAACATTTTTACAATTTCCTCTTCCGCGTCATCCTTAACTTCTTGACTCTTGATAAATAATTCTGCTATCATTTTACATAACTGTTTCACATTCTTCAGTAAACTGACATCCATAGGCGAACTATTGGGCTGACCATATAGTATCCCTCTTCTAAGCATAATTTATATTTACTATTACCATTATAAAATTTCTAAATCTTTGCTTACAAAAAGTCATTTATCCTGGCATAGATAAATAGCAATATGATTGTGGGGCGCAAGATACACCTATATCCTCCAAAGACAACGGTTCATCATATAAAACCACATTTTTTAGCCGATAAGCAACGGCTTTTTTCTTTCCCCTATAATACTTTCTAAAAAAGGAATATGTAATGCCAGAATGTTGTTTAGTCTGACGCCATACATTTAAAACATCATCTTCGATGATATATTCAATTTCAGCCTCTGCTACAACTTGTTTTTGTGGTGCAGTCGCATAGATAATAATTTTATCAACATCATCTCTACATCTGAATTTACGATATTCAAAAAGTTTTGTTCCGTTCAATATACTCTCTACAAATTCAGGATTAATCGATAATAACATTTGACACATTGACGTTTCCCTCCACTAATATCTTTCTAAATTGTTTTTCAGTCAAGTGGACATCTGTTGGATATTGTCCTTCGGCCGCCCAACATCCATTGTTATCTAACCAATTCATATTTACATTATTGCCTGCACCAAAATATCCATAATATAGCATTTCAGTAATTGTTAAATTTCTAAAAGTATTATATTGCCTCAGCAACTCAGCTTCATCAAATACTGATTTGTTGCCAATTCTCTGTTTTAGTTCCTCAAAAGTCATCAAGCATCGATTGTTTATTTTTGCCTGTATAATATCAGTAACAAGGCAATAAGAAGTAATACACGACCTAAATCTTTTACCAGTCCCTTGCGTATATCTACGATAGATTAAAACAGGTTCTCCAACCCTATGTTTTATTTGCGCTTGTCCTACATAAATTTTACTAAGTCCATTACTTACACTACTACTGATTTTTCTTTGTAACGAAGCTGTATTAGCCAATTCAGAATAGGCAAACATTGTATCATGATAATTGTCATCAACAATAACATATCCTGCATAATCAAAGTCTGATTTTATAAAAGGAAATGCCTTATATGCATCACTAAAATCAATACATGTACGACTTTTTACAAGAACATTTTCTCCGTTCGCATTTTTACCCACATTTTGGAACCCAAATCGTTCGAATTGCGAAATAAGCGTTTCATGTTTATCAAATACCGTGACATAAATTTCTTCACAATTTGATTGCTGCCATTTCCACAGAACTAATCCTATTGCCCCTTCTCCAATTCTTTGTCTTCTGAATCTTTCTGCAATTCTAAATGTACTTATTTTTATCCTGTTAATACTCGGCAAAATATCTTTCTGTAATCGAATTTCTTCACATTCGTTTTTTAATACCACAAATGCGCCGACACCTATCTCATCTTCAAATACAAGTGCGGTAGATTCCTCATTTGCTTTTTTGCTAAACCACTCTACAAATCCTGTACTGTTCTTATTGCCTGGATAATCAGATTTTAAGGAATCAAAAAAGGAATCACCTAAATCTATTTCTGAAAATTTCTTTAAATAAAATTTACCAGCCACTTTACAGCCCTCCTTGCCTTATTTTTTGTATAACATTCTCCAAGTCAGAACTACCTGTTGAAACTATTAACGGTACACCCAATTTTTTTGCTATTTCTTCCGCATAAATCTTTTCTTCTCTTTGAAAAGATTCAATATCTGCTTCTTCTACAACAACTCCGTCTCTTTGCAATCGACGTGTCGCAATAACAGATGGTTGCTCCATTAGTAAAACTATACTATCGGGTTTTAAGGATATATATGTATTCATGGGAACCCTCGAAATACAACCTCTTCCATCTAACAAACAAAAATGCCCATCTAATATAAATTCATCTCCCTTTTCACGCAATTCATCTATTGCCTTTAATAGAAACAATTGATTCTCATCAATATCTTCTACAATTTTATCAGCAGAAAAATTTCTACTTCTTTTTTCAGCGATCAGCTTACTTGCAGAATATATAGCAATACCAAGTTGTTCTTTCACCTGATTACAAAAAAATGTTTTTCCTACACCATGGATTCCACTAACAAAAATCATAGTAAAATCACCTCCTATATTCTAATTCAAACAATCGTTCAAAATAATTATTAAAACTCTTCCTCAATCGCTACCCAATGTTCATCTGCCATACTTTCCGCAAACTCAGTATTATTAATATACAACTGTTCATCTTCATCCCTTACAAATCCCCATTTGAGACCATACTGTTCTGCATAACGCTTAAATGCTAAGAATTTATTACCCATTTGCATATCAATATTTTTACTGTGTCCGGAAGCCTCGCCACCTTTTGTTTCAATAAGCCATGTTTCTCCGTTCTCTTTTTGCACAATGTAATCCGGATAAAACAACCTCTGTTTCTGCAATGCATCTGTGTATACGATTGATAAATACTGCTGCCCGGCATCTCCGTTCTTGTAAAACCACTTCACCTCACGATTATTTTCGCAGTAACGCTCAAATAATCTCTCAGGTAAAGATCGTGTTCTATCAGTACAAAATGCTGTTGTGTATTTCCAATATGCATATAAACGGAATTCTTGTTCTTTCTTAACTTCACTGAACTTATACATCTCTTGTTCCGGAATTGTGAACTTATCTGTCTTAGGTTCCAAAACAAAAGATTGCTGAACATTCATCTGACTGGTAACATGTTTAAAATCCATTTTTAACTTCTGCGTATTGTTAATGATAAATGCATAAAAAGCGTTCGTATCTAATGCAAGGAATTTATATTTATTATTCTTTCCCTTACGAAACATTCTTTCCAGAATCGCTTTTACCTTTTGTGATTGCATACCGGTTACCTTCTTAATTTCATCTACCGCATGTAATAAATATATACCATGCGTATGAGTATTCACCTGAGTTTTCATCACTATCTGTCGTTGTGCATCCTGCTTTGTCAATTCCTCAGTTGTACGAAAAATCCCACGCAAAATATGACTATCAATTTCTTCATCAAAATTGTAGCCCGCTCCTGCCAAATTAACTTTGTTATTTTCTTTATTCCTGGTTAATGAATAAGTAGTTTTAAAGTATTCATGTACTTTTAGAAGAGTTTCCCGTTCGCCCAGGCCATCATAATCCAAATTACGCAATTCTTTGGTAAGCGAAAAACCCTTTACTTCATCTTTCAAAAATAAGCGCCGCAACTGATATGCCTTATCCAAGGAGGATAATAACCCCTCCTTATACTTTGTATCCAGCGTATATAAATAACAAAAGTCCAATACATTTATACCATAATGCTTTCGTTCCGGCATTCTTCTTATACGCCCAATCGTCTGAATCTGAAATTCCTCACTTCCACCTTCTCGCAACTTAACAAGTATCTTCGCCCGAGGACAATCCCATCCGGTAGATATAGCTTGCTTCATAAGCAAAAATGCAGGTGTACCATCTAAAGCGGTTAAATCGTCTGACACCATCTTGTCGTCACTCATCCAAATATTAACCATTCCATTGTCATATGTATACCCCATGGACTCCAGTTTTTCCTCAACAGCTTTAATTGTTTCAGGTTGTCCGGCAGGAAACTGAATCAAAACAAGCGGACGTATATTAGCTCCTACCAACTTATAATTTTCTGCAATTTCTTTACGCTTCTCATCTGCCAAATCAAGCAGATAGTCATAATCATTTACTATCTGTTTATCCTCATCTACACCTTCATTCACATAAATCGCACGTGTAATCAGTCCGGCATTTATAACCTCATCTTCCGGTATTTCATAATACTCCTGATGACTGACTTTATTTGCTGTCGCAGACACACGTATAATATTCTTTGCTGCAAAAGCATTTATAATATCATTCGCCTTGCTGGTATTATTAGTATGTTCCTCATCAATGATAACTACAAAGTTTGTTCCCTCTTTGTGGGCATCTGCAATTCTATCAAACAGATTTTGTCTCTCACCATCCTTAAGTGCATTATTTCCACGCTTAGTTACAAGTTCCCAATTGATAAAAGTGATGCTTCCCGGCGTGAAACCAGTTAGTAAGGAATACAATAAATTTCTCGTATCTCTCTGTGGTGTAATGCGTTCCATTTGTTCCTTACTTTGTTCTTCCAAGTCTCCTTTACCCGGACATAGCCAAACAAATGCTGTATTATTATCTGTATTGTTCAAATATTCATCAATATACTTAATCAGAATAATTGTCTTTCCAGCACCGGTGGAAGCCTTGACAGTAATCACTTTCTTGCTATCTCGTTCTACTGTCTTTTGAATCAGAAAATTAACACAATCATTCTGAAATTCAAAGTCCTTTATCCCTTTTACCATAGTTCCCCTGCCTCTCTTAATTCAAAATTAAAATAATAATCAGGTATGATGTAGGTATCAACATTTCCAAATAGTGCCTCTTGCGATGCTGTCAACAACACATCCTGAGAAACATAAATTGCTTTTATATCAATGTATTCATTCCATTTTCTCTCCAATTCGTCAGCCTCATCATCACTCATAATTATAATATAGGAATCATCATCAATTCTGACTCCACGTTCCAATTGAATCATTTCAGTTACATGATTCAGCAAGGAATCTGCTAAATATTCCTCATTTTTAGGCACAAAATCAGTATGATAATACTTTAAATTTGCCGGTATTCCTTCGGAGTATTCGCTTCCATCTTGTCTTTTCCCTGTTATAACCGTTTTAATTCTTTGATAGGTTATTTCTTCACAAATATTATTTTCATTATTAGTACAGAGAATAAACTTACGTTGTCCTCCATCTTCCTTATTCAATTCCAAAACCGCTTGCGCTGTAGTTCCCGAACCCGCAAAAAAATCTAAAATTATGGCATCCTTCACACATGCAATTTTAATAATATTACACAATAATTCGACTGGTTTTGGATGAGTAAACACCTTTGCTACACCAAAAATATCTTTTAATTCTTTTGTTGCATCTGAATTCATGCCCTGCTTATCCCACCATGACTCTGCTTTTCTTTTTGAAATGCCTCTATCTTTTGCAAACACACGCTGTACCGGTCTTGCATTACCGCTTTTTCCAAAAATAATTCGCCCATCTTCTATACGCTTATTCACTTCATTCTGATTAAAAACCCAATATCTTCCTTCAGGAGGATAAAATGATTCTCCAGTTTTAGGATTTGTAATCATAAAATAAGGACCGACATGATTAGCTGACAAATCTGTTGTTGTCCATGGACCTCGTGGATCATTATCAGGATTGCTATATTTAGACATGATATCTTGCTCCGATAAATCATATCCCATGTCAAAAATGCTTTCAACTGATTTAGAATAGCACAAAATATAGTCATGTACTGGCGGCAGCCATCCCATATTATTTCCATTAGTCTTCTTTTTCCACAGAATCATTCCAACAAAGTTATTTATCCCCATAATCTCATCACACAATAGCTTCAATTGTGCCATTTCATTATCATCAATAGAAATAAAAATTACACCTGAATCTTTTAACAAGTCCCTAGCTAATTTTAATCTTTCATACATGAACGACAACCACTTACTATGTCTAAATCCATCCTTCTCATCAATAAAAGTATCATCATATTTAAAATCTTTTCCTCCTGTATTGTATGGTGGATCAATATAAATAACATCCACTTTTCCTCTATGCGTTTTCTCAAGCAAATGTAAACTATGCAAATTATCCCCTTCCAACAGGAAATTATAGTCCTCGCCCGGTGCCATACATATTTCGCGTTCTTTTACTTCCGTAAAAACCGGAATATTATCACGCATCATTACATCAACAGCTTCCTCATGCTCTTCCCATACAAGTCCATAGCGTTTTGATAGCAGTTCTTTTTCAATCTGATTTATTGCAATCAAAGACTCATCATCGCTATGCTGTTCTTTTAAAGTTTCCAAAAACTCTATCATTTTATCCCGACGGATTTTAGACAAATTGCTCATACGTTTCTCCTGTTCTATACTTCATATTCCTGTTTTTCCTTTTTACTCAAACACAAGTAGTTCAAGTAACACTTCTGACATTTTTCCTGGCTACATTTTCGTGGCAAATCATTATTTCTAATATTTGAAGCAGCATCTCTGATATCACGACTTACATTCTCAAGCAATCCTTCAGTTACTCTCTGACGTTCGCTTTCAGAATTATCCAAATTATAGATTTCCAAATAATCTGCAGTTTCCCCAGTTAATTTCTGATAGCCCAATGCATATATTTTTAACTGTTCTGCATTAATACACTCTGTAACTTCTCGACTAGCCGTTTTAAAATCGACGATATAAGTTTTCTCTTCACCGGATATTTCTCGACGTTTTACCAAGTCAATCCGTCCATTTA
>OHBM01001027.1_pt1 | contig 21415 bp, 19 predicted proteins | sample 1577251 | NCBI WGS metagenome assembly OHBM01 (sample SAMEA3541557, study PRJEB24748) | human gut metagenome | biome: human gut; feature: human-associated habitat; material: faeces | place: China | collected 2012 | reverse complement strand
CGTGGACAGCGTGATCCGGGAAACACAGGAAAAAGTAGACGACGGATTAGAGCGTGTATTCGTCAATACCACTGTAAAAGACGAAACAAGCATCTCGGAATACATGGGCTGTTTTCAGCAGAAAGAGATAGACAATGCCAAATTTCCAAAATTAACCAACCGTGTGCACTATCTGAAACATGAAGAGGGAGGCGTAAACGCAGTGTGTGAAATAATGAGAAAATATTCAGATGAGGCGTATAAGCAGGGCGAGGAAGCCGGCAAAGAAATCGGCAAAGAAATCGGTCAACGGCAAGCCAACATCACCGCTATCAAAAACATGATTATCCGCTTTCATGCAACGAAGGAAGTCATTTTGGAAGATTATACCGAGTCCGAATACAACACCGCCATCGCCGAACTCCAAGCCAAAGCCAAATAACCACAGACAGAATCATCCATCACAGGGTCAGCTCGCCAGGAGCTGGCTCTGTGACGGAACGTATGCGTGGGAAGCAGTGTAAGAGCGAGAATATGAAAAATGTCTGAAAGAAAACAAAGTATTTGAATTCGGCGGCTTTGGAAATGAACTCAGACTATAACAGAAATTATAAAGTAGAACCACTCTAATAGAATGAGCAATCAGAATCGTTCTTTTAGAGTGCTTTTCTGCAAAAAAATAACTTTCGATTTCACGTAAGTTCATTGTGCTGGTTTATGTGGGGTGGTAAAATATATAAAAATTATATGGCATGAATTAATGGAAGAGAATGTTATGAAATAATAGTGAAAAAGAAATATTGATGTTCATAGATCACTAGTCAGTTTAGACAGATTATAGAAATTAGGAAAATGAGTTTGGACAGTTTTTTCGTTGAGAAGACGGTGCTTTTGATTTAAAAGTGACATGTATTGAAAAGGGAAAAACACAAGTGTAGCTTGCTGAAAAAATTGATATCATAAATAAGCAGAATGATATGGTGAATAAGATTTTCAGGCAGATGATGGAAACATTGGGGATATTGAATAAACATATACCAAAATAGACAAATGAGAAGGAGAAAAAATATGTTATTATTTTCAACAATTCTTGATATTGAAAAGTCTTTAACGAAAGATTCTTTTATAAAATTGGTTTTGGAATGGAATCAAGGAAGTCCTCATGAGAGTAATGTTATTAAAGGTATCAAGTGGAATGGTGAACATAATATCAGGTATGGCAATGAAAAATTGTGGATAGATATTGAGGAATATCGAAATAAAAATATTATTGCTGTTAGATTTGAGAAAATTGAAGAGGATGGAGCAGTCTGGGATACAGATTATGTTATGAATTTTCAAGATATGAAAATGTCAATTCGATTAGATCGTAGTTATCTTGAAGAGGCTTTAACGATTGATCCTAAATTTTCGACACCACATTTTATTACGTTGTTAATTGAGCGAGGGTATGTAAAGAAAGATGGATTGCTAGAAGTGTTGAAGAAGCCAGTATCTATAAATAATGATAATATTCAAATGCTTGCAGATATTATTAACGGAGAAACAACGTATAGATTACCAATTGTGTATATCTCAAAGACATATTATGATGATAATCCAGTTAATGTTGGCCTTTTAGCTAGTAAATTAAAGGGAGCGGCTCATGTTCTTGTTCAAGATAGCAATTGTACTAATAACAAGCTGAAGATATTGTGTAATGAAAAGAATGAGTACTATGGTGCTATAGGTATATATTTCCCAAGACAGGCAATGGGACGTAGACGCTATTTATATAGGCGTACAACAGGCATTGATAATCATTTGTTGGAAAAAGTTGTTCAAGTTGTTATTCAATATAGTAATTCGCAAATGATTGAAACATTATATACATGGCAGGGAGTTAATAATGCATTATTAAGAGATAGACTTTTTTGCCAAAAAGAAGAAAGAGCGCAGGCAGAAGAAGAGAGACGAAAAGCACTTTATGAGTTATTGCTACTGAAAGGAAATTTGGATAAGACGCAGGAAAAGATGCAGCAGGAAGCAATAAAAGATGCAAAAGCTGAAGCTGATAAAATTCTTGATAGTTTTGAAGAAGATATGTTAAAACTTCAGGAGCAGGTAGAGCAATTATCTCGTGTAAATGATGCTTTGACAAGTGAAAATTATGGACTTCGTTCGTAAATTAATACTGTTGATAGAGTGCCAGTGATTTTCTTAGGAGATGAAGAAGAGTTTTATGCTGAAGAAATCAAAGAAATGATTTTAGATGCTCTAGAAGAGGCATTAAAAGCAGCAACTCCCAAAACTAGAAGATATGATGTACTTCGTGATATTCTTGAGAAAAATGCATATAAAAGGATTCGTGATGAAAGAGAGAAAACCATAAAAAATATGTTCAAGGATTATAAGACTTTATCTGGAATAATGAGGCAGGAACTTAAAGATATTGGCTTTGAAATAACTGATGATGGAAAGCATTATCGTTTAACATATTATGGCGACGATAGATATAAAACAACTATTGCAAAAACAGGTAGTGATTGGAGAGAAGGAAAAAATATAGCAGCTACCATTTTAAAAAATATGATGTAAAAGCATTGAGCGACATTTGCAGATAAGATTTCTTATTTGGTAGGAGTATTTTTGCAATTCAAAGATAATAAATTTTGCAAAGAATGACAGGCTAAAACAAGTGACACTTTAAGTGTTGAAGTTGATTATTCCGTTAATAAAATATTTGCATTTATCCCACCTAAAAAAATCCTTTGAAAAACCCATCAATATTTGCTATAATAACAAATGCATCTATGCGTGATGCAAATATACTATAATTAGAAATCGAGGAATGTAACATGGCATTATTGGAACAGTGGCAGAAAGTTGCCTATAATGAGAAAGCAGATAGAGGTGAATTACAGAGATTCTGGCAGAGATACTTCCTTTTAGAGAAGGGCGTATACGAACAGCTTTTAACAAATCCGGATGAGAAAGTAGAAGGAACTGTAAAAGAGCTTGCAGAGAAGTACAACCTCAGTGTTATGGAGATGACAGGATTCTTAGACGGAATCAACGACAGCTTGGTAGAGGCTAATCCAATCGACACCATGGAAGAAGATACAAAAGTTAACCTTGTTTTTGACAAAGAAAAATTATACAAAAACATGGTTGACGCAAAAGCAGACTGGTTATATGAATTACCACAGTGGAAAGAGATTTTTGATGATGAGAAGAGAAGAACTTTATTCTTAGAGCAGAAGAAATCCGGCACTGTTCATGTAGGCAAAAAAGTCGGACGTAACGATCCATGCCCATGCGGAAGTGGTAAGAAGTACAAATACTGCTGCGGAAGATAGTCCGCCGTATCTGAAATGTAAAAAGTACTTTACAGATAGAAGAAAAGGGTATAGAATGACCCTAGTCAAAACGATGAAGAGAAGAGTAGCATAAGCAAAAGTCCCAGAGAGGAAGGCGTTTGGTGTGAGCATTCCGGCTAAGAATTATGTGAAGACCAGCTCTGAGTGACCCCAATCCGGTCCGGTGATACCGTTACAATCAAGAATGAGATTTTTCTGGAATGGACAGGCAGTAAGAAGATTGATGTCTGGTAAGACGGAGAGATGAAGATGGGTGGAACCACGATAAGTATATCGTCCCTGATATTGTAGGAATGCAGTATCAGGGATTTTTTATGTTGTACAGAGAATCGGAGATACTTCCTACAGAAACTTGTTTTTAAATAGCGAAAGGAAATGAAGAAAATGGTAGATTTTAAAGCAGACGAGAGACTGAATACTTTAAACCATTCCTGCGCACATGTGATGGCACAGGCAGTAAAACACTTATACCCACAGGCAAAGTTCTGGGTAGGACCAGTTGTAAAAGAAGGTTTCTATTATGATATTGACCTTGGCGATGATATCATCAACGACGAAGCAATTGCAGCAATCGAGAAAGAGATGAAGAAAGTCTGCAAAGAAGGCAAGAAGATTTACAGACGTGAGATTTCCAAAGCAGAAGCAATGGAAATGTTCAAAGATGATCCATACAAACTGGACTTAATTGAAGGTCTGGAAGATGGAAACATTTCTGTTTACGATCAGGGAGATTTCACGGATCTCTGCCGTGGACCTCACGTAGACAATACAAAGTTATGCAAGAACTTCAAACTTGTAAAATACTCTGGTGTATATTGGAAAGGTGATGCAAACAATCACGTAATGCAGCGTATTTACGGTGTATGTTTCCCGACACAGGAAGAGTTAGAGGAGCACTTAAAACTTCTTGAGGAAGCAAAAGACCGTGACCACAGAAAAATCGGTAAAGAGATGAATCTTTTCATGTCGGATGACCTTGTTGGACGTGGACTTCCAATGTTCCTTCCAAAAGGATACACAGTATGGCAGGAACTTGAAAATTATATCAAAGCAAAAGAGAGAAAGCTTGGATATCTTCATGTTATGACACCTTGTGTTGGTACGGTTAATCTGTATAAAACATCCGGTCACTGGGATCATTACAAAGACAATATGTTCCCTGCAATGGAAGTGGAGGGAGAGTCCTTTGTTCTCCGTCCAATGAACTGCCCGCATCATATGATGATTTATGCAAACAGAATGCACTCCTACAAAGATCTTCCGATCCGTATCGGTGAGATCGCACATGATTTCCGTTTCGAAGCCAGCGGTACTTTAAAAGGTATCGAGAGAGGACGTCATTTCTGCCAGAACGACGCGCATCTTTTCGTGACACCGGAACAGATTGAGTCAGAGTTCTCACAGGTTGTGGATCTGATTTTTGATACTTACAAGGATTTCAACATCACAGATTACCGTTGCGTGCTCTCCTTAAGAGATCCTGCTGATAAAGTAAAATATCATGATGACGATGAGATGTGGAACACAGCAGAGAATGCACTCCGAAAAGTATTAGATGACCTCGGAATAGACTATACAGAGGAAATCGGTGAGGCTGCATTCTACGGACCAAAACTTGACGTAAACGTAAAACCGGCAATCGGAAATGAATACACACTTTCCACCTGCCAGCTTGACTTCTGCTTACCTGCAAAATTCAATCTGACATACATTGACAAAGATGGCACAAAGAAAACACCAGTTGTTTTACACAGAGCAATCCTTGGTTCCCTTGACCGTTTCATGGCTTATATCTTAGAGGAAACAAAAGGAAATCTGCCACTCTGGTTAGCACCGGTTCAGGCAAGAATCATTCCGGTTAAAAATGAGGATGAAGAGTTGAATGCATACTCACATGAACTTCTCAGCTATCTGGATGAGAACGGTATTCGTGTGGAAATCGACGAGCGTGCCGAGAAACTCGGCTATCGTGTAAGAGCTGCACAGGTAGAGAAAGTTCCTTACCTCATCATTCTTGGAAAGAACGAAGTAAAAGACGGAACGGTAAGCTACAGACTTCACGGTGAGCAGGCTACCACAACCGTTCCAAAAGAAGAGTTCCTTGCAATGTTAAAGGATGAGATTGTAACAAAGAAAATCAATCCTGCCGCATTAAAATAAAATTTAATAAAAAATTGAAATGAACGAAGAGCGTATGCCAGAAAATTATGGCATATGCTCTTTTACATATTTTTTTCGAAAACTGCCATACTAATCTAAGACAATTGCGAAACTCATGAAAACCTAAATTGAATTGTGAGAAATTGACAAAAGCTTGAGAAAACACATAGCGAAAGCGTGTCTTGAATGTTTTTGTTAATTTTGAACAATTTAAAGAAGATTATGAGGAGTTTCACAATTGTCTGACAGATTTGAAGGAAAAGGAGAAAAAAGTATGGCATATTTGGATTGTTCAGTGAAAAGCTGCACCTACAACAATGAAGACGGCTGCTGCTGCAAAGGCGACATTCAGGTGGAGGGACGCGAAGCAACCGAAGCACAGAGCACCTGTTGCGGAAGTTTCAAAGACCGCGGAACAAACGGTGCAGCCTGTAACGCATTAAGAGATGTTTCTAAGGAAATCGACGTTGCGTGTGAGGCAGCACACTGCCGTTTCAATGAAAATGAGAAATGTCACGCAGATCATATCGGTATTTCCGGTGCCGGAGCCTGCACCTGTGGAGAGACAGAGTGCGCAAGCTTCGAGTGCAACTGTAAATATGAATAATTAATACAGGTATGAAACTGGTCTGCACATGCTCCATTTGTGCAGACCATAAAAAAGCAGGATAAGAAAATTTACATCTGTAAAGCAGGATTCCAGTGCTTTAAAACACAAAAACTACACAAAAAGTTTACAAAGATACCCTTGTTTCTTTTGCCGCGGAGATGTAGTATGGGAGTTGGAAAAACAAAAAGATTCCTGTTTGGAGGCGGTACTTATGAGAAAAAAATCACATATTTCACTGGCACGTTACATTGTAAATAATATGGAAGACAATGATCTGAAAAAACATAAATTATCTTTTTACATCGGAAGTGTCCTGCCGGACATTAAGCCATCTTTCGTCTATAAGCGCCATGAGATGGAAGGAACTTACCCGGATATCAGACACCATATTGAGCGCCTTTCCGAGGGCAGAAAACTGGTGGAGAAGAAAAAAGGACGCAAGTATTACATGGATCTTGGACAGATCAGCCACTATCTGGCAGATTATTTTACTTATCCGCACAATAAAATCTATCCGGGAAGTCTGAAGGATCACTGCTCTTACGAGGAAAAATTAAAGCGGGATCTGCGGAAATATATCAAGACGGACGCTGCAAAACCGCATAAAGCAGATCATCTGGAATTTAAAAATGCCAAAAATCTTTGTGATTTTATCCAGAAATCCCATGATGATTATCTTGTGAGAAAGCATGATGTGGAGGATGATATCCATCACATTGTGGAGGTGAACTACAAGGCAATGGAGGCAATGATACATTTACTCGCCGAGAAAAGGGCAGAATTCCGGTTAAAACATTCCTGAAAAATGAAAAACATACAAAAACGATAGGAAAACATACGAATCAAATATTAATTTTTTATAAACAGCGCATCCAAAGTCGAAAAATGGGTGCGCTGTTTTTGTAGGGAATACGTGCAATTGTGAAAAAATCCGTTTGGAAATGTCGAATTTTGGAGAAAACTCATCACCTAATTCATTTGATTTTTGAATCTGCGGATAGTAATATGGAGAATATAAAAGAGAGGAAAAGAAAAAGGGGAAAAGAAAAAGGGGAAAAGAAAAAGGGACTATTCTCTGCTCCGGCAATTAGCAGAAATTTGAATTTGTAAAATTGCATTTTCCATTGAGGAAATCAGGAGGATTCATATGAGAAAGTTGAGTGAGTTACAGCAGGAAATCGAATCCGTTCGATTTGAACTGGATCAGGCACTTTTACGACAGGATAAATTTGATAATTACTATCAAAAAAGTACAAAACTCGATCAGCTGATTGAAGAGTATATCGAGGAAACAGAAAGAAGTAAGTAGAGAAGAATGGAAAATAATGCCAAATCAGGAAATAACTGGTCTGGCATTATTTTTTTGCGCTAAAATATTGATTTTTTCTTAAGAATAGTCTAATATATGTTTAAAAGTGGTGGAAAGTGGTAGAGAATGGTCCGAAGTGGTGGTAAATGACCACAGAAATGGAAAATCAAGAGGAACCAGCTGCCGCACAAAGGCAGGTGATTGTGTCATGTTTATGGGAGAATACAACCACACAGTTGATCCAAAAGGCAGACTGATAGTTCCGGCAAAATTCAGAGAGCAGCTTGGCGATGAATTTGTAGTGACAAAGGGACTTGATGGATGCTTATTTGTGTATACGTCAGAAGAATGGCACAACATCGAAGAAAAATTTAGAAATATTTCCATGACTTCCAAGGATGCAAGAAAGTTTTCACGTTTCTTTTTTGCAGGAGCAGCTTCCTGTGAACTGGACAAGCAGGGAAGAATCCTTCTTCCACCAGTTTTAAGAGAATATGCAAATCTGACAAAAGATGTCGTTTTAGTCGGAGTCTTAAGCAGAGTGGAAATCTGGGACAAAGACAGATGGCAGGAGAATACATATGATGAAGATGAGATGGATGAGATTGCAGAACACATGGCAGATTTAGGGTTCAGCATCTGATCCACAGAGAATAAAAAAAGAGAGCCAGAGCAAAAGTCAGGCAGAGAGGATCACAATGGAATTTAATCATTATTCAGTATTACTAAATGAGACAATTGAAAATTTGAATATCAAGCCTGACGGAATCTATGTGGATGGAACACTTGGCGGTGGCGGACATGCTTACCAGGTGGCTTCACGGTTATCAGAAAAAGGCAGGCTGATCGGAATCGATCAGGACGCGGATGCAATCGCAGCCGCCGGGGAAAGATTAAAGGAATTTGGTGACAAGATCACCATTATCCGAAGCAATTACGCCAACATGAAAGAGGAACTTCACCGCATTGGCGTGGAAAAGGTGGATGGAATCGTGTTGGATCTTGGCGTATCTTCGTTTCAGTTAGATACACCGGAGCGTGGTTTTACTTACCGTGATGAGAATGCTCCACTTGATATGAGAATGGATGACAGACAGAGCCTGACTGCAAAGGATATTGTAAACGGATACAGTGAGATGGATCTTTACCGTATCATCCGTGATTATGGTGAGGACAAGTTCGCAAAAAATATTGCAAAACACATCGTGCAGGAGAGGGCAAAAAAACCGATCGAGACAACCGGAGAACTGACGGAGATCATCAGGACTTCCATTCCAATGAAAGTTCAGGTGACCGGTGGACATCCGGCAAAAAGAACGTTTCAGGCAATCCGTATTGAGCTGAACAAAGAGTTAGAAGTACTGCAGAATAATCTGGATGATATGATCGACCTTTTGAATCCGGGTGGAAGAATCTGTATTATCACGTTCCATTCCTTAGAGGATCGAATTGTAAAGACGAATTTTAAACGAAATGAGAACCCATGTACCTGTCCAAGCGATTTTCCAGTGTGTGTATGTGGTAAAAAATCCAAGGGAAAGGTAGTCACAAGAAAACCGATTCTTCCTTCCGAGGAAGAATTAGAAGTGAACTCCCGTTCCAAGAGTGCAAAATTAAGAGTTTTTGAAAGGGTGTAGCAGATGCCGAACAGAACAGTAAATCACAACAATCGAAATAGAGCAGCATATCAGGTAGATGGCAACACCGTACGCCGTATGGAGGCGATGCCGGATTACCACAAAGAGCGCAGAGACAGACAGGAGCGGGAACGCGAGGAAGAGCTGAGAAAACGCAGACGTGCCGCAGCCAGAAATCAGGAAAAAGCGCTTCGCATGAGCAAAAGTTATGTCGTATTCCTGACAATGGCAGTGACCGTATTTGGCATTTTCTGTGGAGCTTATATTAAGCTTCAGTCCGATGTGACTGCAAGAATGAAAAAAATCGCAAGCTTAGAGAGCCAGGTGACAGACCTTAAGGCTGACAATGACGAGGCTTACAAGAGAATTAATACCGCAGTAGATCTCGATGCAATCAAGGAGAAGGCAATCAATGAACTTGGTATGTTTTATGCAACACAGGATCAGATCGTCTACTACTCTGTAGATAAGACAGACTACATGAATCAGTATAATGAAATCCCACAATAGGGGGAATTTTCAGGCAAAAAAATAATTCAGGTGGTAGAATGGCAAAAAGAAGACCGAAAAAGCCGATGTTAAAGTTTCCAAAGCGTATGCAGAAAAAAATGATCGTCATGTTTACGGTTGTTGCAGCGCTTATGATCGGACTCATCGGAAGACTGATGTATATTGAATACACCAGTGGAGAAAAATATGAGAAAATCGTTCTGGCACAGCAGGGCTATGACAGCCAGACAATTCCTTATCAGAGAGGTGACATTGTAGATGCAAAAGGAACTGTTCTGGCAACGAGTATCGCAGTCTATAATGTGATTTTGGACTGTTCCGTTTTAAATGATGATGAAAAATATGTGGAGCCGACGATCAATGCGCTTGTAAGCTGCTTCCCGGATCTGACAAGTGAACAGCTTTATTCTTACCTGAAGGACTCTCCGGACAGCAGATACATTGTGCTTGCCAAGCGTTTGTCCTATGATACGATCCAGCCTTTTGTAAATCTGCAGGAGGAGCGGGATGAAAAGGGAAAACTGGTAAATCCATATATCAAGGGTGTCTGGTTTGAAAAAGAATACCAGAGACAATATCCATATGGAAAACTGGCAAGTTCCGTGATCGGGTTCACAACATCCGGTAACCTTGGAATTAATGGACTGGAAAATTATTATGATGACACGTTAAATGGAATTAACGGCAGACAGTATGGATATCTGAATTCAGACAGTAATTTTGAAAAAACGATCAAACCGGCAGTCAACGGCAATACGTTAGTGACAACGATCGATGCGACGATCCAGTCGGTGGTAGAGAAGAAAATACAGGAGTTTAATGAGGCCTATACAGATGGTTACAGAGAGGGTGAGGGCGGAGCAACAAGAATCGGCGTGCTCATCATGAAACCGGACAATGGCGATGTCCTTGCAATGGCACAGTATCCAAACTACGATCTGAGCAATCCATGGGATTTATCTGAGTATTATACACAGGAAGAGATCGATGCGATGGATGATGATGCGAGACTCGAAGCGTTAAATCAGTTGTGGCAGAACATATGTCTGACCTATACTTATGAGCCGGGATCAACGGCAAAACCATTTACGGTTGCAGCCGGGCTTGAGACAGGAACACTGTCGACCAATGATACCTTTTTCTGTGATGGAGCCGAACAGCTCAGCGGATTTACCGTAAAATGTGTTGCCTATAGAAAAGGTGGACACGGAATGCAGACTTTGGAACAGACATTGATGAATTCCTGTAATGATGCCCTGATGCAGATGTCCTACCGGATCGGGGCAGAGAATTTCACGGAGTACCAGCAGATTTTTGGATTTGGACAGAAAACGAACATTGATCTTCCGGGAGAATCGAGAACAGATTCCCTGATTTACACATTGGATACAACATCACAGCTGAGTCTTGCAACCAATGCTTTCGGACAGAACTTTAACACCACGATGATCCAGCTTGGAACCGCTTTCTGTTCTCTGGTCAATGGCGGTAAATTATATCAGCCGAGAGTGGTAAGCAAGATCACGGATCAGAATGGAAATACGATTCAGGATATTTCCCCGACGTTGCTGCGTGAAACAGTATCTAAGACAACAAGTGATACATTAAAACAATACATGTATTCAACCGTGACATCCGGTACCGGAAATACGGCAAAAGTAGACGGTTACTCCATGGGAGGTAAAACCGGAACGGCACAGAAAGTGCCGCGTGACGGTGTGAACTATCTGGTTTCTTTTATCGGGTTTGCACCGGTGGACGATCCGCAGTTAATGATCTACTGTTTTGTGGATGAGCCAAACTCACCGGATCAGCCACACAGTACATTTGCACAGAATATTGTGAGGGAGATTTTAGAAGAAGTACTTCCTTATATGAATATTTATCCGGATGAGGAGACGACCGGCTTACATTCCGGATGGGATATTACCGGAACAGATACAGGCGCAGCCGCTGTGACAGACCGTGTGACAGGAAATATGGAAAATATTTCGGAGGAAGAACCGGAAGGAACAGATGATGTGCCGGATACCATGGAAGATATTCCGGGAGCCGAGGAAAACAACGAAGAAAACGCCGAAAATGATGGTGTAAATGCAGAAGAAGCAGGAACAGCATCCGATAACAGTGAATAGAAACATAACCTCATAAAAGTTGGAATAAAATGCAAGGAAGACTTTTATGAGGTTTTTGTTTTATGTATCGGAATAAGACCTTTAACCGCAAAAAGGTAATGATCGTATTCGTGGCAGTTTTTTTTATTATGATGTTTCTGATTGGAAGACTGGTATATCTTATGATATTCTGCTCCGAATATTATGGAAATAAAGCGGAGAATCTTCATGAGAGGGAGCGAGATATTAAGGCGGCACGGGGAAAACTTTTAGATGCAAACGGCACAGTGCTTGCTACAAACAAATCTGTGTGCACGATCTCCGTGATCCATAACCAGATGGAAGAACCTGAAAAAGTCATTGCTATGCTTGTGAAAGAACTTGGCATTTCGGAAGAGACTGCTAGAAAGCGTGTGGAGAAAGTCAGTTCCATCGAGCGAGTGAAAACAAATGTCGCAAAGGAGACCGGGGATGCAATCAGAGCCTATGGACTCTCCGGAGTGAAAGTGGATGAGGATTATAAACGATATTACCCTTATGGGACGCTTGCTTCCAAAGTACTTGGATTTACCGGGGCCGACAATCAGGGCATTTTGGGGCTTGAGGTAAAGTATGATGAATATCTTCAGGGAACCAACGGGAAAATCCTCACGTTAACCGATGCAAGGGGAATAGAGATCGAGAATGCGGGGGAGAGCAGATTAGAACCTGTGAACGGTTATGATCTTTGCTTATCCTTAGACCGCAATATTCAGATGTACTGTGAGCAGGCGGCAAAAAAGGTCTGCACAAAAAAGTCAGCGGACAGTGTTTCTGTAATCGTGATGAACCCGCAGAACGGCGAACTTATGGCGATGGTGAATTATCCTGAATTTGACCTGAACGATCCGTTTACGCTGGTTGGAGACACCGGAGAATCCGTGTCAGCGGAAGAAAAACAGAATCTGTTGAATAAAATGTGGCGAAACCAGTGTATCAGTGATACCTACGAGCCGGGTTCCACATTTAAGATTATTACGGCAGCGGCAGCGCTAGAAGAGGGAGTGGTAAAACTGGACGATGCATTTTTCTGTCCGGGTTATAAAATTGTGGAGGACAGAAGAATCCGGTGTGCGAGAACGACAGGACATGGAGCGGAAACATTCGAGACAGGGATCATGAACTCCTGCAACCCGGTTTTTATGGAACTTGGCGAGCGGTTAGGCGCGGAGAACTTTGTCGGTTACTTCAAACAGTTCGGGCTGTTATCCAAAACGAATATTGATCTTCCGGGGGAAGCGGGAACAATCATGCATAAGACGGAAAATATTGGACCGGTGGAACTTGCGACAATCTCGTTTGGGCAGTCGTTTCAGATTACCCCCATCCAGCTTGTTACGACGGTATCTTCTATTATTAATGGGGGAACGCGCGTGACACCACATTTTGGCGTAAGCGTGCAGGATGCGGACGGAAATACAGTAAAAACGTTCTCCTATGAAACGCATGAGAATATCTGCACAGCAGAAACTTCGGAAACGATGCGCTATCTGCTGGAGAAAGTGGTGTCAGAGGGAACCGGAAAAAATGCCAAAATTGAGGGCTTTTCCATCGGCGGAAAGACAGCAACCTCACAGACACTTCCAAGAAGCGACCATAAATACATTTCATCGTTTCTCGGATTTGCGCCCGCTGACAATCCGCAGGTGCTTGTGCTTGTTGTTATTAACAATCCGCAGGGGATTTATTACGGCGGAACGATCGCTGCTCCTGTGGCGAAGGAAATATTCGAAAACATTTTGCCTTACCTTGATAAATGAGATGAAATAACGTATACTAGTTAGGCGAATTGAACGTTAGAAAAAATACAAGAGGTGTTTAGTCATGGATTATGAAATAGTGATACCAGTTTTGATTTCTTTTGCAATCAGTGCAATTTTAGGACCGATCGTGATCCCCTTTTTGAAACGGTTAAAGGTGGGGCAGACGGAGCGTAAAGAGTTGGAATCCCATTTGAAGAAAAATGGAACCCCGACTATGGGTGGACTTATGATACTGGCAAGTATTATCATTACCTCCCTGTTTTATGTCAAAGATTATCCGAGAATTATCCCAATCCTTTTTATGACCGTAGGATTCGGTGTGATCGGTTTTCTGGATGATTATCTGAAGGTAGTGCTTCGCAGATCAGACGGACTGCTCCCGTGGCAGAAGATGATCTTACAGTTTATTGTGACAACCGTATTTGCAGTTTACATGGTGCGTTATTCCGGAATTGAACTTACTATGTTGATCCCATTTTCCGGCGGAAAGTACTTAAATATCGGATGGCTTGCGATTCCATTACTTTATTTTGCAGTGATCGGAACCGTAAACGGTGTGAATTTTACCGATGGTGTGGATGGCCTTGTGTCAAGTGTTACCATTATGGTTGCGACTTTTTTCTCCGTTGTGGCAATCGGAACGAATGCAGGGATTGCACCAATCACCTGTGCAGTAGCAGGAGCCTTGCTTGGATTCTTATTATTTAATGTGTATCCGGCAAGTGTTTTCATGGGAGATACCGGTTCCCTGGCACTGGGCGGCTTTGTTGTGGCAACTGCCTATATGCTCCAGATGCCATTATATATCCTGATCGTTGGACTGATTTATCTGGCAGAAGTCATATCTGTTATGGTTCAGGTTACTTATTTTAAATACACTAAGAAAAAAACAGGTGTTGGAAAGCGGATTTTCAGAATGGCTCCGCTCCATCATCATTTTGAGCTTGGTGGATGGTCAGAGACGAGAGTTGTCGCAGTGTTTGCAATCGTGACAGCACTGCTTTGCATGCTTGCATTATTAGGCTTATAAATCGCATTGGAAAATTGCAAAATGACCTGCCGGATTCGGACAGGAGATTGGAAGGATAAGACGATGAATTTAGAAGGAAAAAGAGTGTTAGTAGTAGGTTCTGGAAAAAGCGGAGTTGCAGCCGCAGAACTGCTCAGAAAAAAAGGAATCACATTTGTACTTTTTGATGGAAATAAAGATTTAGATGTGACAGTATTGATCGAGAAAAATCCGGTATTTGCCGGAGCAGAGATTCTTTTGGGAGAACTTGCACCGGAAGATATGGCGCGCATTGATCTTGTTGTGTTAAGTCCGGGCGTGCCGACAGACCTTCCGATGGTCAATGAACTTCGAAACAGACAGATTCCAATCTGGGGCGAAATTGAACTTGCCTATCATTTTGCAAAAGGAAGAATTATTGCAATTACCGGAACAAACGGAAAAACTACGACAACTTCGCTTGTGGGTGAGATCATGGCGAATTATTTCGATGATGTGAAAGTGGTCGGCAATATTGGGATCCCATACACATCGGTAGCGGCAAACACGACAGAGGATACTGTGACAGTCGCAGAGATCAGCAGCTTCCAGTTAGAGACAACACATGAGTTTGCGCCGGAAGTGACAGCTATTTTAAATATCACACCGGATCATCTGAACCGTCATCATACGATGGAATGTTATATTGAGACAAAAGAGAGCATTACAAAGAATCAGACCGCCGGGGATACCTGTGTGTTGAATTATGAGGATGAAGTGCTGCGCAGGTTTGGCGAGACACTTCAGACAAAAGTTGTATTTTTCAGCAGCAAGCGCAGACTGGAAAAGGGACTTTATCTGGACGGAGAAGATATTTTTTATGCAGACGGCACAACGGACACAAAAGTGATTAATGTAAATGAGCTGAATATTTTAGGAAAACACAATTATGAGAATGTCATGGCGGCAGTCGGAATGTCGTTAAGCTTTGGCGTACCGATGGATAAAATTGTAGAAGTGCTGAAACGTTTCCAGGCAGTCGAGCATAGAATTGAGTATGTGACAGAAAAACGCGGCGTGAAGTTTTATAATGACTCCAAGGGAACAAACCCGGATGCGGCAATCCAGGGAATCCGTGCGATGAACCATCCGACACTGCTGATCGGCGGAGGTTATGACAAACAGTCTGAATATGATGAGTGGATCGAGAGTTTTGACGGCAAGGTGAAGAAACTCGTACTGATCGGGCAGACGAAGGAAAAGATTGCGGAATGTGCGAAGAAACATGGCTTTGAGGATGTCATACTCTGTGATACATTTGAGCAGGCGATCGACACCTGTTACGCAAACGCAGTGAGCGGAGATGCAGTATTGCTTTCCCCTGCATGTGCAAGCTGGGGCATGTTCGCAAACTATGAGGAGCGCGGACGCATTTTTAAGGAATACGTGCGCAATCTGGCAGAATAAAAAATGTCAGGCATAATGGCATGACGTGCAGTAAATAAGAAATGAGGAATTGGAATGGCAAGAGGTCAGCAGACGGAAAAGAAAAAAAAGCCAATTAAATATTTCGATTACAGTCTTTTGTTTCTGATCATTTTTCTTTTGTGTTTTGGATTGGTCATGTTGTACAGTACCAGTTCCTATGCAGGTTCCAATAAGTTTGGGGATGCTTCCTATTTTGTAAAAAAACAGTTGTTTGCAACAGGGCTCGGCATTGTAGGTATGTATATTGTATCGAAAATCCCATATCGGTTCTGGATGAAGGTGAGTTCCATGGCGTATCTGGCAGCTATCGTGCTCTGTACCGCCGTTATTTTTATTGGTACAGAGGCAAACGGTCAGGCGAGATGGTTAAAAATCGGGCCGTTATCTTTCCAGCCGTCAGAGTTTGCCAAGTTTGCGGTTATTATTTTTCTGGCAACGGTTATTTATAAGACACCACAGAAGATGGGAGAGTTCATGAGTCTTGTCAAGATTATGGTCATTGTGCTCCCAATCGTTGCAGTGGTCGCCTATAATAACTTAAGTACTGCAATCATTATACTTGGAATTGCAGTCTGTATGTTGTTTGTTGCCAGTCCGAAGTATTCCCACTTTGTGTTGATGGCAGCGGCAGTCGGTGTGGTAGGTGTTGTTTTCATCAGTTTTGAGGCATACCGGATGGATCGTATCAAGATCTGGCTGAATCCGGAAGCCTACGAGAAGGGTTATCAGACGTTACAGGGACTGTATGCGATCGGTTCCGGCGGTTTATTTGGAAAAGGGCTTGGCGAGAGTATGCAGAAGCTGGGATTTATTCCTGAGGCGCAGAATGATATGATTTTCTCTGTTATCTGTGAGGAACTTGGACTTTTTGGTGCGGTGTGCGTGATCTTATTGTTTCTGCTGATGATCTGGAGATTTATGATCATTGCCAATAATGCGTCAGACCTTTATGGGGCGCTGGTCGTGGTTGGTATTATGGCGCATTTGTCCATCCAGGTTATTTTAAATATTGCGGTTGTGACCAATACGATCCCGAATACCGGTATTTCACTGCCGTTTATCAGTTATGGAGGTACTTCGGTTTTATTCCTGCTTGCAGAGATGGGGCTTGCGCTTTCCGTGGCAAAGGGAATTAAATTTGAGGTTAATTAAATATGATAAAAGAAGAGAGAAGAAGAAAAAAGCGCAGAAAGATAGGATTGTACATCCTGTTGATATTGATTCTGCTTATCGCAGCGGGCGTTTTCATTGTCATGAATGTTTTTACCGTGGAAAACGTTGTCGTGGAGGGAAATGAACTGTACAGCTCCACACAGATTGAAAACATGGTGCTGAATGATGAATATTCCTGGAATTCCCTGTATGTAGATCTGAAATACAGATTTGTGGATATCGGGGAAGTTCCGTTTGTAGATACGATGGAGGTTTCACTGGACAATCCCCATACCGTACATATTAAAGTTTACGAAAAAGGAATGCTCGGCTATCTTTATATTAATTCCATTGGTCAGAATGCTTATTTTGACAAAGATGGATTTGTAGTCGAGACATCTACGGAAGTGATTGACGGTGTGTCAAAGATCACAGGAATCTCCTGTGAGGAAGTGGTACTTTATGAGAAACTGCAATTAGAGAACAGTGATATTTTGCGGGATTTACTGAACCTGACACAGACTTTGAAAAAATATAATCTGCTTCCGGATGAGATCCAGTATGACAGTAACATGGAGCCGGTGCTTTACTATGGAACAATCCAGGTGAAAATTGGTTCTGAGGACAACCTGTCGCAGAAAGTTGTGAGGTTATCCATTATTTTGCCACAGCTTGACGGACTTAGCGGCACACTTCATTTAGAGACATGGACACCGGAGACGACCGACATTATCTGGGACAGGGCAGAAGAACAACCAGATACGGAAGAGGAGACGACGGAAGAGACGACAGAGGAGACAACAGAAGCGCCTTCTGCGGATACACCATCGGAAGAACAGCCGGCACAGGATGTGCCGGCAGAGAATACACCGGCCGAAGAGCAGCAGCCAGCCGAAAATGCACCGGCAGAGGATATGCCGCCAGTGGAACAATAAAAACCGTAAAAAAACTTGATTTTTTTTGAAAAAGCGGTTGATTTGTTGTAGGAAAAATTATATTATAGTTTATAAGAGTTAAAAAACGCAAAATATAGTATGATTTCGAGAGTAGATAACTAAACAAAGTAGAAATGGGCTTGTCTGGTTATCATATTTGACATAAATATAGGGAGATATGAAGGAGGAACTACCTTGCTGGAAATTAGAACAACAGAAGCAGATGCCAGTGCAAAAATTATCGTGATCGGAGTTGGAGGAGCTGGTAATAATGCTGTAAATAGAATGATCGATGAAAATATTGGCGGTGTTGAGTTTATTGGTATCAACACAGATAAGCAGGCATTACAGTTATGTAAGGCACCGACATTGATCCAGATTGGTGAGAAGCTTACCAAAGGACTTGGTGCAGGAGCACAGCCTGAGGTTGGACAGAAAGCAGCGGAAGAGAGCGCAGAGGAGTTATCAGCTGCAGTGAAAGGTGCAGACATGGTTTTCGTTACCTGTGGTATGGGTGGTGGAACCGGTACAGGTGCCGCACCAGTCGTTGCCAAGATTGCAAAAGAGCAGGGAATCTTAACCGTAGGTGTTGTTACAAAACCTTTCAAATTTGAAGCAAAACAGCGTATGTTGAACGCAACCGGTGGTATTGAACGTTTAAAAGAGAGCGTAGATACACTGATTGTCATTCCAAATGATAAATTATTAGAGATCGTAGACAGACGTACTACAATGCCGGATGCATTGAAGAAGGCAGATGAAGTATTACAGCAGGCAGTACAGGGAATCACAGACCTTATCAATTTACCTGCACTCATTAACCTTGACTTTGCGGATGTTTCCACCGTTATGAAGGACAAGGGACTTGCACATATCGGTATTGGTTCTGCCAAGGGAGATGACAAGGCAATCGAAGCTGTAAAACTCGCAGTTGCCAGCCCATTGCTTGAGACAACTATTAACGGTGCAACACACGTTATTATTAATATTTCCGGAGATATCTCCTTAATGGATGCAAATGATGCAGCAAGCTATGTACAGGATCTTGCAGGAGATGATGCCAATATTATCTTCGGTGCGAAGTTTGATGAGTCTATGACAGATGAGGCAACCATTACGGTTATTGCAACAGGACTTGAGACTGCCGGTGCAAACGCAGCAAGCAAAATTGTTCCTAAGATGCAGTATCAGAACATGGGAACCATTCCAAGACCAACAGCACCTGTAACACCAAGACCAGCAGCACAGGCTGGTTATACAGCTCCGGTACAGCCAAATCCGGCACCAACTTTCTCTGGTATTCAGAAACCACGCCAGCCAGAAAGTTCTGTACAGCAGATGGATATTAAGATTCCGGATTTCCTTAAGAATTCCAGAAGATAATTACATAAGAAGATGACAGGATCGTTACATGAAGATCATAAGGTTTTCGTGTAACGGTCTTTTTTTGTCAGAAAAACTGGATGAACTTCTGAAAGTAGAGGGAGTGTTTTGACAAAAAAGATGGTTCTAAAAAAATATAATGTGACTATGGAGAAGGAAAAGGAGGGAGTGGTTCCAAATATATATTTTTTATGCAGATGTTTATCTGTTACAGAATCTGTGGATGGATTTTATTGCGCTTGCAGGCGCAAATTGCCTTTTGCGGCGCAGGGTAAAGGGAAGAAGACTGTGGTTTATCGCATTTCTGTCATCTGTGGGAAGTCTGATCATTACACTGACTGTCACGGATCCTTTCTGCAGGGCGATCCTGATTCACTTCCTGCTCAATACAGGAATGGTTGTTCTGTGTTTTGGAAAAAGTTCGTGGCGTACGTTTTTAGAAAACTGGGCAGTCATTTATCTGATGGTCATTTTCCTTGGCGGGGTTATGGAATTATTGAGAAGCAGTGCAACAGGAATGACATTTTTCTGGATTCAGGCGGTTATTGCGGCACTGGTTCTGTCGGTTGTCACATGGTATCTGGGACGTAGAAAACAGTTTGGAAATCAGCTTTTCCCAGTGACATTGGTGCATCGGGGGCATGCGATGGAGATTATGGGGTACTGGGACAGTGGAAACCAGCTGCGCGATCCGTACAATCACAGACCAGTATGTATTTTAAGTAAAAAAGTGGCCGCAAAGATCTTAAATCCGAAAAAGGACAGGGTACATTTTATCCCTTATTGTTCCCTGGGGCAGAAGGAGGGGCTTTTGCCGGTGACAGAGATCACATGCATAAAAATTCAGAATGGAAGGCACGAAGTCGAGATAAGACCGGCAGCGGTTGGAATTGCAAATGAAGGATTATTGGAAGGAAAAGAATATGATATGATTCTTCATGCATCTATGCTGGAGTGTCAGGAAAGAGGAACAAAACATGATCATGAGACTTGTACTGCCAAGATATGAAAAGGTTCATTTTCTGTCCGGGATTTGCAGCCTTTTTTTGCGAAAGGAAGATGAGGTGCACTATATTGGAGGTGCAGAGATTTTGCCGCCACCGTTGGAGGGAGAGCGGGAAGCATACTGTATCCGGATGCTCGATGGTGTGCATGCAGAGCGGGCGAGAAAGGAGCTGATCGAACACAACCTGCGGCTGGTTGTATACATAGCAAAAAAGTTTGATAACACAGGGGTCGGAGTGGAGGATCTTATCTCCATAGGAACGATCGGTCTCATCAAAGGGATCAATACCTTTAATCCGGACAAAAATATTAAATTGGCCACTTACGCATCGCGCTGCATTGAAAATGAGATTTTAATGTATCTGAGGAGAAACAGCAAGACAAAACTGGAGGTGTCCATCGATGAACCGTTAAATGTGGACTGGGATGGCAACGAGCTTCTGTTATCAGATATTCTGGGAACGGATGACGATGTGATCTCCAGGGATATTGAAAATGAAACGGAGAAAAGTCTGTTAAATATGGCGATCGACCGGTTAAATCCGCGGGAGCAGAAGATCATCCAGCTGCGCTATGGAATCGGCAGGGAGGACGGAGAAGAACTGACGCAGAAAGAAGTGGCAGATATGCTGGGGATTTCCCAGTCCTACATATCCAGGCTGGAAAAAAGAATAATCAAGAAGCTTCGCAGAGAGATAATGAAGCAATACTGATACACACAGACAAATATGACCGGGAAGCTACATACATCCGTTGTTCTGCAGTCTCCCGGTCATAATCTTTCAGTGACGATATTATGTCATTATGACATACTGTCAGTGATGATATCCCGCCATACGTCTCTTGTAATCATCCACTTTATCCCTCAGTTTGGTGTAGTCCTTTTCCTTGAGCTGCCCCTCCTCATTAAGCTTCGTAACCAGCTCATCAAGTTCCTTCAAGGCTTTATGCGCCAGATCCTTGTAATTGTTCGCCAGATTCATA